>Ga0114983_1000006_pt1 | contig 98858 bp, 106 predicted proteins | sample Shrwel_input2_RT_FD_87182 | JGI IMG/M metagenome (GOLD analysis project Ga0114983, IMG submission 87182) | Subsurface microbial communities from deep shales in Ohio, USA - Utica-3 well 1 S input2 RT | ecosystem: Environmental > Aquatic > Deep subsurface > Shale gas/oil reservoir > Produced... | reverse complement strand
TGGTGCGTAACTTTCCTGACCGCATCACCGAACAGGACTACCCGATCTATGACCGAACCCGCTTCACACTGACCCTGCGGATTCTGGCGATCTATGAGTACATCGAAAACCTGATCTCGGGAAAAGGCGGGTTTATCCAGAGTCGCTGGGCATCGCGTCGGGTGTTCAACGGTACCCGTAATGTGCTGTCCTCGTTGGATAACACCACGGATGATCTGGACGCGCCGAACCGCCCTGGGTTCAATGACACGGTCATCGGACTGTATCAGGCCTCCAAGTCAATCCTGCCCAAAACGATCTACGCCCTCAAGACGTCAGTGGTTGGTGACATCTTCTCGTCCTCGTCCAATATGGTCGAGTTGGTAGAACCCAAAACGTTACAGCGGACCTGGGTCGAAATCGCCAACGACGACATGGACCTCTGGGCAACGGACGAAGGTCTGGAGAAGGTGGTTAACGAATTGTCGGTACCGGAGAAACGGGCACGGCCGATCATGGTGGCGAACCACTACCTGGCGCTGGTGTATGTTGATGATCAACAGAACTACCGGATACTGCGGGGTATCGATGAAGTCCCCGAGGGGTTTGATACCAAATGGGTACGGCCCATCACGTACGTGGAACTGATCTATCTGGTCGGTCTGGGCAGTTGGTACTCGACCAATGCGTTTGTGACCCGGTATCCGGTCGAGAACGCTTTTAGCTCTATTCCCACCCGTAGTTACGTCAAGACCACGGTAGTGGGGGAGATGCGTTATCCCCTCGATGCCGCCTTTGAACGTGATCCTAACGCCCCCATCGCGTTGGAGTACCCCCGGTTCATTGAAGGGGAGACACCCCAGTATCACGACTCTACCTCCGTGCCATCCCCCTTCCTGGAACCCTTAGGGGCTGACTTTGATGGCGATACGATCAGCTACAACGCAGTCTACTCCCGCGAAGCCAGTGAAGAAGCTGAGCGGTATTTCAAAACCCGTAAGGCGTACATCAAGGCGGGTGGTGGTCTGGCGTTTAGTGTCGATATCCATACTTTGAAACTGTCGCTCCGGTTCATGACCGGTGAGCCGATGTAATCCACGATAGGATACCGCATCATGCGTTTGAAGCAACCTATGTTCTACCGGCAGACCGGGGTTCGTCAGCGTCAGCAGTTGATGAAGCCACGGTTGATCACGGTAGATAAACTGGTCCTTCCCTTTGAATCCATTTACCATTACTGGCCGGACGACACGGTCAGTTACGGCCCCAATCCCCAGGACCCGTTATTTGCCAATATTAACGGTCGGGTGTTTGTTGAGCATATCAAGGAACTGACCCATCTGGAAGGTGCCCCACGGCGCACGGTGTTCAACCCCACCATGATGGAGAACGAATACCGCCGTAAGAACCGACTGTTCAAGCCCCTGCGTAAAGAGCAAGCGCTGATCATCAACAACCGTAACGTGCTGGTCGAGAACTATGCCATGCTCTCGCACCTCTACCGGTACATTCCGTCATACAAGGCGGAATACTTTCGGTGGAAGAACGTGGCCATGACCGTGTGGGCTAACGTCGAACGTACCCACGAGCGGTTCAAGTGGAACCAGTACCTGGATCTTCACCTACCGGAGCGGATTCCGACGTACGAAGAGTTCAAGCGGATCGAGTCTACCATCAACCAGAAGACCCTACAAGCCTTCTCAGGGCCTGCGGAACTGAACCTGATGGATCTCTGGCTGTGGCTCTCCGATGACCGTCAGCGCTCCTCTCTGGCCCAGCTCGCCGACACTACCCTGGATAGCGTGAACTTCATGGTACGCCTGAAGGGGTATTTCTTCGTTATTAACTTGGGGAAACTCAATGAATGGCGGAAGGATCAGGACGACGAACAGGACACCGGTGTTAGCGGTAGCGTACTCCAACGCCATTTCCTCAAGCTGCTTCACGGACTCCGTGATCTGTTATCAGGTGCCACGCAGCTCGACCAACCCACATCGGCTACCGGGACGTCACCGGCCGCGGACAGTAAGAAAGCACCCGCTGCCGCGCCAAAGCCGGCAGACCGTCAACCGGAAGAGCGATTACCGGAGACACCAAAAGACGAAGACGTAAACGACGATGGCCTGGACCTGCTGGCCATGTTCGAGGAAGACAGTCTGGAGCTTCCCGAACCGGTCTCTCCGTCACTGACGACCCCGCCGTCGTTCACCACCAATGTCACAGTGGATGAGGAACCCGAAGAAGGCGTTACCTTACCCAACGAAGAAACGGGATCGGATTTAACCGAAGAAGAACCCATCGGACTGGATGAACGGTTGACCGCTGGGGTGGCAGCCCGTGCTTGGGAATTGCACGATGTCGGACTGATGTCAGGTAAGGCCTACCTGCGGGCCGTGGACGAGGCTGAGACCTACAAGTCACTGAAGGATCCGTATGGCTCAGGTCAGTCGATGGAAGAGATGTTGACCTTGACCTCCGAGGATCTGGCGATTCCGGATGTTCCGTCTTTCCCGGACCGTGATACGATCCCTGACAAGTCCATGCTGCAATCCAAGCTGAAGACCATTCAGCGCAGCTACGTGCGTAACGTCCTGCACAAGGACATCGTGTCGTCAGTGATGTCGGTCCAGCAACAAGGGGTATCGGTCAAGGACTACAGCGTCGAAACGGTTCATGATGCAATGAACCACTATGAAGTCCACACGGTGACACTGAAGCCGGTACGCGGTCGTCAATCAACCGTGCGCTTCCGTTTGCCAGTAGTAGACGATGATGGACGTTTTGTCTCCAACGGCGTGACCTACCGCATGCGTCTGCAACGGGCGGATTAAAAGTCCTACAATGGTATAGTTCTTCCATTGTGGGGTTAGTAATGGCAAATAAAAGGATCTCATCGAGCAATTATATTGAACGTGCCCGACGGCGGCACGGTTCCAAGTTCCGATACGACAAAACTGTTTACACAACGAAACGCAATAAAGTGATTATCACCTGCCCAAAACATGGTGATTTTGAGGTTTGTCCACAACACTTCCTGCGTTCCGTAAACGGATGCAAACGATGTGGTAACATTCTAACCAAGGAAGAGTTTCTCGAAAAAGCAAAAGCAGTTCATGGCGATCGGTATGATTACAGCAATGTCGATTTTGTTAATTCGACAACTAAAGTTGGTGTTATCTGCCCGACCCATGGCGAATTCATGGTTAAGCCATATGAACACTACAGTAAGCAAGTGGGATGTGGTTACTGCTTTCGAGATAATGATCGTTTAAGTACTGAAGATTTTGTGCGTCAAGCGCGTGAGATACATGGGGACTTTTACGACTACTCTCAGGTGGAATATAAAACCGCCGATTCCTTGATCACTATCGTTTGTCCGACTCACGGTTCTTTTCGCCAGAAACCAAGAGTCCATTCCGGCGGTAGTGGGTGTAAACAGTGCTACCTTGACCGAAACCGGTCAAATAAAGAAGAGTTCATTAAGCAGGCCCGGGAAGTCCACGGTGACCGGTACGATTACCGGAAAGTGGTCTACCATACGAACAAAGACAAAGTAGAGATACTTTGTGACGAACACGGCGTGTTCTGGGTAACACCGAACGGCCATACTTCGTCAAATGCTGGGTGTCCACGTTGCAAAGAATCAAAAGGCGAGACTCGAGTGCGGGTATTCTTGGAAAAACATGGAATTAACTATGTCCAAGAGTATAAACTACCCACCCATCGATACCGCTATGATTTCTTCCTCGTTGATCATGGAATTCTTATTGAATACCAGGGACAACAGCATTTCATGCCAGTAGAACTCTTTGGAGGCAAAAAGTATTTTAAGGAAACTTACAGGAACGACATCGTCAAGAAAACCCTTGCACAAAAGCACGGCTACCCGCTTTTAACAATAGGTTACTGGTTAGCGGCGGGTGATGGCATAGAAATCGTGCTCGAAAATGTACTACGGGTGATTGGACATGTCTTCGATGAGAACCTGACCATTACTAATAAATGGTCCGCGTAGGACAGAAATGTTCTACAAGAAAACCTGTCTAAATGCGGGAAACTGTCATTAATGTCAGTGACTACCACTTACAACAGGAAACTGATTGTAACACCCACCCCAGTAATGGAAGTGGTGGGCATGGTAAAAACGTCACTGAGAGACACAACCGGCGCAGCGAAGTCCCTAAGGCGTTAGCTATGGGATGTGTTCAGAGGCCATCGAAAGCTACACCGTGTATACACACGCACGGTTAATGACACCCGTATAAAGTCGGGTGGTTACCTTCCGGGTAATTAAAGCGAGTAGAGTAGGTATCCTAGGATACCGAAACGGCAGGCATCCTACCCGATTCAGGTCGGCGGATGAAGATATGGTCCATTTTTGAATCGGGATGCAACCGATTCGTAAGGTCAAGCCCACTCGGGTGGCCCTGACGTCGTACTACAACAAGACGTTTGTGGATCGCAGTGATCGAGTCGCCAACGACTACGGTCGCTGGTTGACCGGGGAGATTGTGGAGCGGGGCCTGGACAACGAGAACGAACAGATCACCAATCTGCGTTTGTCCAACGTGTTCGAGCAAACCCGTCGGTTACCGCGGATGTACTCGCTGCTGTCCACTCGGATGCGCTCGTTCACTGCCGGCAACTATCACTTCTATCTGGACCACCCGCAACGTCAGGAACATTTCCAGACCACCGCGGGCTTCGATGTGGCCGACCATGAAACTGAGTCACTGGTGGTGATTGGTCGCTATCGTAATCAACCGCTACTGGTGGATTACAACGACACCTTCTACGTGGTGACGGATGAAGGAACCGAAGTCGCGGGTACCATCCATGACCTGCTGGGCATTGACCCCAGCAAAGCCCCGATTGAAGTGGCAGAAATGTCGGTGGCTAACAAGACCTTACCGGTCGGGTTTGTCATGGCTTACCACCTGGGTCTGTCGGAACTGTTGCGGCGACTGGGGGCGGATGTTACCCGTCTCAAGCGGGGCGAGCGTGTTCCCCTACAGTCGGATGAATATCGTCTGGTGTTCCAGGATGAGGTGCTGGTGTGTTCGCGTCTGGATCGTCGGGCGACCATGATCCTCGCCGGGCTTAATCGGTATCACCGGGCACTCAAGGAGTTCAGTGTCTGGGACTTCGATCAAAAGGACGTCTACTACCGGCTGTTGGAAGACAGTGGTCTGGGGGTACGGTACCTGCGTGAGATCGATACCCTGTTCCAGGCCTGGGTCGATCCGATTACCCGGGGTCTGCTGGATGAGATGGGTGAACCCACTGAGTTCTTCCCGCTGCTCATTCGGTCGGTGGAGCTGCTGCAGACTGACTTCTCCCCTGAAGAGGTGGATGGGGCGTACATGCGCTATCGTGGCTATGAGCGGTTTGCCGGGATGGTGTATGGGGAGCTCTCACGGGCGGCGAAGACCTTCAATGCCAAAGCGGGCATGGGCGACAACGCCGTAGAGTTAAATCCCCACGCTGTCTGGCAGAAGGTGGTTCAGGACCCGGCAGTGGCCCCAGTGGAGGAATCCAATCCCTTTGCCAATGTGCGGGAGCAGGAAGTCATGACCTACCGGGGTGATGGGGGTCGTGGTGGTAAGTCGATGGTGGAGCGGACGCGTAAATACCATCCGTCTGATGTAGGGGTGGTCAGTGAGTCTACCGTGGACTCCGGTGACGTCGGGGTAGTGGCGTACATGTCACCCGATGCCAACTTCACCAACCTGCGGGGAATCACCCGTCCGTTCGATAAGGAGCGTGATGGACCGACGCGCCTGCTGTCGTCCAGTACGTTGAATGCCCCCTGTGCCGATCACGATGATGCCAAACGTATCAACTTTATCGCGATCCAGCAGTCTCAGGGTGTGTTTGCCAACGGCTACGAACCGACCCCGCTGCGGACCGGTTACGAGCAGGTACTAGCCCACCGCACCACCGATCTGTTTGCCGCGACTGCAGAAGCCGATGGGGAAGTGGTCGAGGTCACCAAGCGTTCTCTGGTGATCCGTCATAAGGACGGGTCGGAGACCCGAGTGGCACTGGGCAAGCGGTTTGGTAATGCCGCAGGTGTCACCTACCCCCATGAGGTGGTGACCGATTTCTCGAAAGGGGATAAGGTCAAGACCGGGGATGTGTTGGCGTACAACAAGAAGTTCTTTACGCCCGATACGTTCAATCCCGGTCAGGTGGTATGGAAAGCCGGGGTCATGTGTCGAACTGCATTGATCGACAATATCGACACGCTGGAAGATGGCTCGGCGATCTCACAAGAGACCGCAGAAAAGATGACCACCCAGACGACCGAGGTACGCACGATTGAAGTGCGCTTCGATCAAAGTGTCAGTGGACTGGTCAAGGAAGGCGATCACGTCGACCTGGAGACAATCCTATGTACGATTGAAGATCCGGAGACGGCCGACAATCCGCTATTCGACGATGCTGCCATGGATACCCTACGGCGTCTGTCTGCCATGACACCCCGGGCGAAATTGACCGGAACCGTAAGTCGTGTGGAATGTTTCTATCACGGTGAATTCGAGGAACTGTCCCCCTCTTTACAGGAATTGGCAGCCCAATCGGACCGTGAACGCAAACGCCACGCTAAAGCCTTAGGTCGTCCTGCCTTTACAGGACAGGTGGATACCAGCTTCCGTATCCGTGGTAACGCCCTCGCTCCCGACACCCTAGCCATTCAGGTCTACATCGACCATGATGTGGCAGCCGGTACCGGTGACAAGGGGGTCTTTGCCAACCAGATGAAAACCGTGTTCTCACGGGTCATGGTCGGCGAGAATACCACCGACACCGGTGAGCCGTTGGATGCGATCTTTGGCAACACCAGTATCGAAGACCGGATGGTGCTGTCCCCGAAACTGATGGGCACCACCAACACCCTGCTCCGGGTACTATCCCAACACGTAGCCGCTGTATATCGAGGAGAGAAAGATGTCAAAGCCCCAGAGTCCTAATACTGCCTACGCCGAGAACCTGGCCGTGTTGTCAGGTGCCCTCGCCCTAGGTGAACAGGCCCTGCAGAAAGTCATGGGTGGGGAGGAAATCTCCACTCATCTGCAAGGTGAGCAACAAAATACCCGTGACGTCCAGGAGCTGCTGGCTTCTCGGATGGCTAAAGCCCTCGGCGCCTAAGGAGAGATTATCATGTTGAAGCGTCCTACGCTGTCGGTGGCAGCCCCGGTAGCCCGTGCCCTGACCGAGTACAACCTGGTCCTGGCACCCAAGTCCGATCATTACCCGGTGGGTATCATGGCGGGTCACATCCGTGCCGCGGTCGATCCGGATTACAAGCAACTGACCAATGACCGGGCCATGGCTCTCAATGACCTGGTCCGTCGTTCCAATGAAGTTGTCGGTGAGCGTGAAGCGGAAGAGTTCGACGAACTCACCACGCTGATGGCCCAAGGCCTGGGTCGCATGCTCAAGACCGTACGCGGTGTCGTGGTCCCGTTCTGCAAGACCATCAAGGCGGCGTACGATCAGATCGGTGAGCACAGCCGTGTCCCGAAACTGGAAGTCAAGCCGTTCGTCTTTCATTCGATCCATGAAGATGCATCACTGTCGACCCACATCCTGGAGCAGTACTGTAACGTTCGTCAGCGGGATAGCTATCGCACGTTCATCATGGACTGCCCGTCCATGGAAACCCTGATCGAGTGGATCACGGCCAACAAGCACGTTGACGGTCAAGAGACTGCCGAGTGGCTGGCCAGCCTTCAGGACCAAGAGGAAGAACTGCGGATTACCTGGTACGAGCTGTTTGGGGATCGTCGCGAACTCCACCCGTCTGATCTACCCATGGCCAACCGCGGTAAGCTGCCGTTTACCACTGACCGTCTGCTGGTGGCTTACTTCCTGACTGCCTACCTGTGTCATGAGCCGCAGGATGTCGCGGGTGAGTCCGTCTCGATCGACGAGTGGGAAGGTGCCCTGGGACAGCTGCATACCCTGTTCGGTTCCCTGCTGTGTCAGGCCTATCAGTTCCGTGCTCGCGCCCGCCAGCAAAAGCGTGTGGTGTTCCGCTACGATGTGGAGAAGCAGAACGAAGGTCAGTCCGTGACGGTGTGGGCCAACGGTGACGTCTACGCTGACTGGCTGGAAGCCGGTGGTAGTGTCAAGCAACTGTTGGGTGCGGCAGTCATGGCCCCGACCCGCCTCGCGGCCAAGGATCTGGATGCGGTCAAGGAAGACCTTGAGACCCAATGGGATCGTAAACACTATTTGCTGCGTCAAGCCGCACTGGATCGCTACCTCAGTAAACGCCGTGACACTCTGCGCACTCTACTTATTCATCGTCCTACTGGGGACGATGCCGAGGACGAAGCCGCGGGCAGTCTTCCGGAAATCGGTTACAACGAACTCGTCACTCGAGTAACCCGCGAAGTCAAGGCCCTCCGTGAGGATGACCTGGACGATCCGTGGCGCACCATCACCGCGCTGGTGTGTAACGTCTACTACCCGAACACGCCGTATCGGGAGTTCCTGCTGTCCATGGATCGGATCACCAAGACTCATCCTGACATGCCGGCACGTGAACTGGCCACGCTGGCGACTGTCGAGATGACCGCCCAGTGGCTGGTCAAGCAGATCCGTAGCGAGAGCTTCGTGGAAGACATCCGTAACCACGATGAGGGCAGCGAAGTGGTCCCGGAGGAGAATCCGGCCGCTGAAGTTGAGCCCGAGTCTCCGGTGGCGGAAGAAGCCTCGGACGTGACCACTGAAGAAGAGGACATCGTCGAGTCTGAAGAGGCTGACGAGGCCAAGCAGGAGGCAGTTGAGGATGACGCAACCGTATCGGCGTGATGCGGCGGCTGTCAATACCCACCTGAAAGAGCAGGAAGATGGTGGGCTCTTCACGACCAAGGCGTGCAAAATCCAGGTACCCGAGCGGTACCTGGGACGTCATCTGGCCAGCATTGGTGCCGAGGTGCATATCCTCGGCATCTTTGCCATCATCATGGACGACAGTGTGTACGCGGTATCACTGACCAATGCGATGATGCGGATTCTTCCAGCCAGTACCGAAACCGTGGAGATTGACGGCACGACGTATTTGGAATTCCACTTTGCCGCAGGTGATCAAGTCTTCTATTCTACCGATCTGGTGAAGAACGACACGATCACCTACTACATCTACGATGAGTTCATTGCCAAGGGACGTATTCCTTGGTACCTGAACTATTTCGATCTGGCACGGTTGTTTGAAACCGCTGAGCTCCATGCCGGAATCAACTTGGGTAACCGCGCGGTACTGGACCTGATCATGTCCACGATTGCCCGTGACCCACAAGACATCATGCGACTCTACCGTCATGTGATCTTTAAACCGGCCGACGTGGAGAAGATCCCACCGAAAGTCGTGCCGTTCCGTAGTGTGATTTATAACACTTCTGACACCACCAGTAAGCTCATCGGGGCGTATTTTGGGGATAGTATCTCGTCAGCCCTGGTCAACCCCAGTGAGCGGGTGGAACGTATTGAATCATTGTTGAGGACGTAATCATGCAAATGAACCGCAGTGTCTCCATGGGCTGTACCATGCTCATGGGCACGCAAAAGAAAGGGGTGTTAAAGCCCGACCACGACGGCTACTACACCGTTGTGCTGGGTGCCTATGGGGCGTATAACAGCGCCGGAATGTTCTATGACCTGCAATCGGCCGTCCCCTTCTTCCAACAAGGCTCCCCGCTGATGCGGATGCTGGAGAAAGGTGTGCTGCGCGGCGAGTACAAGCACCCCGAGAAACAGGGCGGTCAATCCGATCAAGCCTTCATCGGTCGTATTCGCCAGATTGATTCCGACCGTGTCGCGTTCCATATTCGCAACCTGCGTCTGGAGCCGGGTCAGAAAGACGAGAAAGGGCGTCCGGTCACTGTGGTCATTGGTGAAGTGCGTCCCTCCGGTCCCTATGGTCAGGTTCTCAAGGACGCGCTGGACAACCCCCATGAGAACGTCTACTTCTCCGTCCGTAGTCTGACCGTGGACGACATGATGCGTGGGGTGAAATACACCCGTGACATCGTGACCTGGGACTTTGTTAATGAGGGCGGTATCTACAACGCCAACAAATACTACTCCCCGGCCCTCGAGTCGTTCTCTCAAGTAGAAGTTACCCCGACCATGCTGTGGGGCCTGGCCGAAGAACAGCGCCAGCAGAAAGCCTCGGGTATGGAATCCAACGCCGTGGACTATGAATCCTTGGCCGCGGATCTGGGATGGAGCAAGGGGGTTAGTAAACCCTCGACGCCCTCCTACCTGGATTGGTGATCGACGCATAATTGAGCCCCCGTGACTGGGGGCTCGGTTTATGCCGTGACTTAAAAAGCAATGCCGGGATAGAGTTTTCGGGCAAGGGCGGTGAATTCCTTCTCGGGATAGAGCGGGGCAATCAACGCCGGTGTGCGGTAGTCGGGGTCTGAGTAGAACAACTGTTTGGCATCGTCACTGGCCGTGCGAATGATGCTCAGGTTCCAGACATCTTCACCACCGCGCCGTGTCCAGAACCAATCCGGATGAAGCTTATCCATCACCCCGACTAATTGAGCAAGTTTATCGGGGTATTGGTCTGGCGTCACGCCAGACGTGAACTTGTAGCGTTCGAGTACCTTTTTCGGAAAGTCGGGACGGTTAGCCGTTAAGGCCGAAGCATCCACCTGGTTAAGGATGGCTTCAATGCCATCGATGTCGGAATCCTGGCTCAAGCGATCGGTACTGGCTTGAACCACTTGTCGGCGAACTTCTGGGTCGTCGATTTCCGACAGGACACTATCGACCAGTTCGGGAACACCCCAAGCGGAGACCTCTTCCAACACTCCGCGAAGGACACCGACTTCGGCATCCAAGTCTAGGACGCTAAAGACATCGTTGCCAGTCACATCCCGCAACAGTGCCATCACCCCTTGGGCGTTGTTAAGGTCAGCATCCCGAATACGTTGTACCCCGGACTCGAGATTGACCTTGAGTTGTTTGGCTTTGGTGGGGTCTATCCCGACACCCTCCAGGATGGAATCCTTGAGGTCATCACCAATGGTGTCCAGATCCCCCCGGGCCCCACGTAGAATACTCTTAACCCGCTGTGTGGCGGTGGCATAATCCACGGTACCGGCATTAAGTTGGTTACCTACACCGATCAACTGGTTCTGTACGCGCCCCAGACTCTCTTGTAGTGATTGACCAAAGGCCGAGAACTGAGTGGTAAATTTATTCCGGACGCTATCGGAGACTTCACCGTAGACATCCACGGCCTGTAAGGAATCGGTAGGACTCCCATTAAAGGCCGGACGGGCAATACGTGACATGGGGGTAACTCCAGTGATAAGGGTCTATACGATAACCTGACTGGTGAGGAACAAAAAAAAAGAAGGCGTCCCAGCAGGACGCCTGTGTTTCACAGATCTAGAAAGACAACCAAACCCGAATCGGGAGCGTTACCATCTAAAACGTAATCGAGGAATGTCTTGACTCGTTCGTAAGGTTGTCCACCGATAATGAAAGTGATGGTTGTTTGCCATGTCTCACCCAAGACAGCCACACGTGAAGGAATGAGTTGTGTGGCGAGGGTTAGAAAGTCCTGATGATCTTCTTCGGTCAGTGTGTCAAACGAACCACTACCCGACAAATACGACCAAGCACGCGCACTTAAGGGCCGCCCCAGTTCAACAAGGAGCATGGACTCCCAGTCGACATTACCGGGATCATCGGACCAGTATTGGGGTCCTTTTATTCCCACCCGGTTAGCGCCTAGGGTAATCCCTGACATATGAAGAAGTTTGTTGATGAACTGGTCTTCCTGGGTAACGCGTAACCAGTTGTAGGTATAAGGGAAGGCAATGTGGTCGTAATTAACCACATCACTGAGGATATCCAGTGTCTGCTTTCCCCACCGGCCAGGGTAGTGGGGATCAAAAACCAGCGTCCGTTCACTCATGGTGTTCTCTCTTGGGCATGACGGAATAACCCCCTCCCCGGAGGGAGAGGGTTACGGTGAACCGTCAGGATGTGTATTCATTCCGCAGCCGGGCAACCGTACGTTGCACCACCCGCAGCCAGCGCCGCTCGGCATTACGCAATGCCCGGTCCGGTTCACTCCACTCGATGGGTAGGTCATGTTGAACCAACAGCGGTATCGCCAAGGGCGACTTGCGAAGGTTGTAGCTCAACACAGCCTCGAGGTGGGTTTCCAGACCTGGCACGTTTTCCCATGTGTACTTGCGTTTGGCATCCAACTCACGATGTGTTTGGGCCCTCAGGAAGCGTCCATTATCTCCTGACGTGATCAGGTAGAAATAGAACCCTGCGTACATGTGGAAGGACATTCCTTCATGGGTCTGTTTGGGAGTCGGGTCGTAATAATGTAGCATCCGACCCAGAGCGGTGTTTGCTAAACTTCCCACGTTAATATGAGTGTGTCCATCACCCAACGTGGTGTCCATGTAAGCTACCTGCGACATGAATCATCCTTAGGTTATTTTTCGGTAGACGGGGGTATCATGGAAAGGGGGTCACGCATGGTGACCACATGGGTGGTTACATCGCCGGGGTTGTTCGACCAGCGCATTTCCAAGACATAATCAACCTGTTTGGGGTTCAACAGATTCAACCCCTTACGGAAGACTGCCCACGACATCCGAGGTTTTAATAATTCCCGCTGTAAGGTCCCGATGGCGGAGTTCTCGTCACGGGAGTTCTGCGGGACGCCATTCATAGGATTGCGCACGTAGGCCACCAGTAGCGCCGCCCATTGAGTAGCGGTAATGCCTTCCTCCGAGACAATCTTGCGAAACAAGCGCGCCAGCGTATTCGGCGGCTTCTTGTCCTTGTGTGTTTTAAACACATCGCTAGGTGTATCGACATCGAACAGGTTCAACACAGGATCGGACTCATCCTCTGCGGGATCGATGATGATGGAATACCGCGAGACCTTGTTGCTCTTCCAGGTCAACTGGATGGTTAACGTAGCCCCAACGGGATTGAGGAAATCAATGGCGCTTTTAAAGGCGCCCCAGGTGAACTCGTCGTGGACGAGGGCCTTGTTGAGATTCCCTTTGTCTTTCGAGTGCTTATTATGCTCCTTTTGGAAATAAAGCCGTGCACGCTTGTCCCACGCAAACTGATTGACTTTACGCCAGAGCAGTACGTGGCGAAAGAGATAACAGAGTATCCCCTTAGCGCGGTTCGTCCCCTTCAGGGGATCGCTTAATAGCTCTTTTACGGTTTTTGACATGGTTATTCTCTCGCTGCTTCACCAACGGTGAGTTGGGAGTACGTTCCCGGTGCGTTATTCTCGCACATCGTTTGGTCAGTTATTGATTAGCTGATAGGCGCCTCCGGTAGGCTGAGGTCGATAAGGGTTTGCGTAAGGACGATGATATCCTCGTAGAAGGGCTCAGAGAGCCGTTGGTAGAAGTGACTGGTATGTTGGTCCACCAGATAGGCATGCTCCTGTAATAGGCCTTGTAGACGGCGCAGTAGGTGGATCTCATCGACTGGAAAGCGGTTCTCGTCCGCCAGGTAGAAATCCAACACCGTGTGGGTTTGCGTACGCCCGCGCTGATGGGCGTCCATCTCCAATCGCCGATCGGCCTGCTCGGCAATCAAGTGGTTGTGGTGTTGAAGATCGCGTACCAGTTCAGGGAGTGTTGGCCACCATACAGTCAGGTGCGTAGTTGCTCTCTTAGTGGGTGGATGATAGACGAGGTCCTTGACGCGAAACCCACGCCACAAATCCGCCAGTTGGTTGGCAATCACGGCACTGTCAGTGCTGTTGGGGCGGAGGGTGGCCAGGCGTCGGGCGTAGCGACGAAGGCGCATGGTACGTCCAAACACGGGTGGACTCCTTATGGAATGATTAGTGGAGACACATGATAGCATAGGGTTGGTCAACTGAATGATATAGATGTCAATTGCCGTCAAGTCCCTATGACTACCATAATGTTAACCCGTATTGTACTTTTTCCCGAGGAAGCCTGACATGAGCGAAGAAACCGAAGCCCCCAGCGTCCCAAACTACGAGGAAACCCTTGCCTACTCCCAGGGAATCCGGCGTACGGTCGTCGACCACTACATGAAGAAAGGGGTCCCTGAAGACCCCAAGGACATCGATACTGTCTTGAAAGCATTGAAGGATATGGACAGTACCGCCATCAACGACCGTAAGAACAGCATCGAGCAGAATGCCGCCGATAGCTCGAAAGAGGTGGCCTCTGCGCTGCGTGACATGGTCATGATGCAGCAGAACCGTAACCCCTTCGAACGGGAACCTGATGGCAGTGCCAAAGAGATCCCCACTCCCCAGGCCAGTCCTGAGAAACTGGGCGACCATGACTTGGTAGATGGCGAGCATGAGATTGGGGTGGTTTCCGAGACCTCCACTGATTTCATGAAACGCATGGAACGGGAACGCAACATGGTCCCCGGCCCTGACGAGGATGAGGATTGACGGCATAACCCCTCCCCAGCACGGGGAGGGGACTCTATGCACTTTTTTCTTTGCTGGGGCGAAGCATGGAGAACCACTCTACATCCACAAACTCGAAGTCGATATATTCCATCAACCACAGGCGAAACCCAAAGACCTCTTCTTGCTTCTGTTCTTTGGTTAAGTTTCGAGGGTCCTTTTCAAAGAGCTTGGGAACGATCACGTTCAACCCACGACAACGCTGTTTGCCCAGGTTAAAGCAGTGGTGCTTGATCCATGGTGGGAAGTCAAACAAAAACACCGCGGCGTAGTGTTCGTTCATGACCTTGGGGGTCAGCTCTTCCATGGGACGGGAACAGAAGCTGATCTGTAGCTCGGGATAAAGGAGTTCATGCAAGACCCCTTCCAACTCCTCGGTTTCGTCAAAGTCCAGCGTATAGGGATGAAGGTTGACCTCCAGACAGATGTCGTCGTCAACAATCCCGTCCTGTACGTTACGATTGTATTCGGCGAGCACTCGACTCAAGGGTAGGATAATCCCGGTCATCACTGACCGACGAAGGTCCCCATTACCCCGATTCTTCCAGGCGTCTTGAAAGGTTGCGTTATCGACCAACCCACTAGTCAGAACAGACCAATCGGTGTGTTCCCGTTGCCAGTAGGTGGGAGTAGCGATCACTTTACGCACGGCCTCTTCACTAAGCCCAGCCAAGACCCCGAGACGGGTATCCAACAGGCTATCCATATCGATCAATACTTTACGCATTGCCAGTTCCCTGAGTGGGGTCAATGTGAATCAGCATGGAGGTTGGAAGAAGTTTTGAGGCACTACGTTCCAACGCCACCAGATACGTCAGCCACTGTTCTTGGATAAACAGTTCTCGCAGTTTGGTTCCCGGAGGAATCTTCTCATGGAACTCTGGGTCGGAGACCTGTTGAGACTGGTTACGACCTCGACCGGTGAGTTCACCAATGGCGTGACCGATCGTACCACAGTAGTCGCGATACCGTGCCCCGGTCTCGTGACCCTCCATCCGCGAGTAGAAACCAATGGCACCACGCATGACAAGGTCCAACAGGGCTTCATTGCGGCGTAATTTGGGCCACAGCTCCGCTACCACCATTTCTTGACTGAGGTAATACATGCGGGTATTGATTCTCAGCTCAAGAAGCCACCTGTACAGTTCGGTGTGGGTTTCCCTGGGGGTGAGGTAGAGTTCCTCACGTGTCGCCTCCAGGGCGGCTTCTGAGGCGATCTGGTGGAGACCTGACATGTGACGTCCTTAGTAACTGGTTATTGATCCACGTTATTCTGCAAATGCATGGCCTTCAAGAACACGCTGAGCGTCTGGGAGGCCTTAACGTTGGTCGGTTCCCGGGCATTGATCTCCTCCAAGGAGGCATCACCAGTTTCCTGAATGCTGCGGTTCATGGCGTTAAAGGCTTTAACATCACCGCCCCGGAACTTGATGAGCTCCAAGACCATGTTGTCCAGCCCCTTGGCGGCATTGACCTGCAATTCGGGATAGGAGACCCTGGCCCCTTTACTGGGCCCGGTAGGCTGACCACTGCGTTCATCCACCGCTTGGTTATTCTCGGGGATGCTCATTTTCTTATACAGCATCTGGGCCTGACGCCGTAACGGCAAGTCAATGACCAGGTGCTTGATGGGCGTCTTGTACACCTGTCCGGTTTTGGGATCGGTCAGATGCAGATGCTGGAACAGGGGGTAATCCAGCTTCTTGGCAATCTGGAAGTTACGCTTCAACGATAGGGAATGCTTGGAGAGGTTGGGGATAAACAGCGCCAACACATCTTCCCCAGATTCCAACCGTGACATGAAGTCGGTAAACTCTTGGTTGGTCATCTGGTTTAGACGGCGTTCGTAAATATCCCGGTTATCTGACCCCGGAGCAAACTGGTCGATGAAGTACAATAGTTCGTTGGTCGCACGTTGACGTGGGGACATGGAGACACTCCGTGTATGGGTTACATATCATCCTCCTAGACAGTCACCACCTTGGTGGGTGGCATGGGGCGCTCTTTGCGCCGGAGGTACTGGTTCACGACTGTGTGTGGTGCACCATCCCAGAACACCATGAGGTGGGTGGCATAAGAAAGCACCTCATCCAACCCCGCAAACCAAGACTCCTTTTCTTGGTCGACAGGACTGAATGAGGTGTTGAACCAATAGTACTCTGCAAGCCACTGGTCAAGGAAGTGAGGCTGGAGCAACTGGGGCCGGAATAGCACGATCTCAGGATCGCGTTGTATCCAGGTGGGCTGCTCCAGAATCGACTGGACAAGCTCGCCATTCGTGAAGTGGGGAGGGTGGAGAATGGCTAGTCGTGGTTCATGCAGGAGCAAGTCCGGGGTTGAGGATGTCATAGAAGCTCGGCACCTCCTTGGCCGTGAACGGGGGGAATCGCAGCCGCAGCAGAGCCGGCAGCGCAGTGGCTTCAAAATGACGGAACCAGTCTTGCTCGTTCATGGTGTCGTTGAGACACGCCCGAGCGTCGACCGGGAAGCCTTCTATTTGGGAGAAGATCCGATGGAAGAACGTGTTGAGTTCCACGAGGTCACGCACTTCCGGACACCGACGGGCAAAGGTTTCGGCCAGCTCGATGTCGTGGTGACGGATTAAGTAGAAAACACGGGCACGAAGGGAGATTTGGTTAGGCATGGTAGCTCCAGAGAGAAATGATAACATGACATTCGGCTTCCTTAAGCTAGTCTATACGACTAACGTTTTGAGGTGTCAGCTCGCCTAGGTAGGCGGCGTGTGTGGCGAACAAGGAAGTCCACCAACAGGTAGCGGTGACAGAATGTGTTAGCTGGACAGTAGCGGCCAAGGGCTATACTGGGTTGACGCAATAGGTCATCCCAGAAAGCGGGATCAGCGAACCACGAATAGTCCAGCATTTCATTATAGGCGCGCGTATATTCTTCCTCACTTAGGGTCCCGCGCTTCACACCCATAACCATGGCCCACGTCGGGGCCATGCGGGGATCACCTGATTTCACTGTGGTGTCCACCAAGGGAACACCACAGCCTTGCAGTTTGCGCCAGTGAGGAATCTGGTACGTGTAGAGCTTCATTCCTTATAGTCGGGCTCGGAGTGATCGTGACGCTGTTGGTTGCGGATCTCGTTGGCGAGGTTAACCACCGCGTTGGCATCACTGCCATAGGTTTCCAGCAGTTCACGAAAGCGGTTGTGCTTTAACCAACGCTTGGCACGACGAAAACCCACAGAGGTGTGATCAAACGGAATGAGTTCCACGATATTCTCCAAATGGTGAGAGAGGTGTTGTTAGGCGGTCTTCTCAGCCTTACCCAGATTCGGGTTGGGCTTGAGCTTCGCTTTCTCTTCCTTGGTCATCCAGAACGGGGTGTACTTTCCGAGCCGGATGTTGAGTAGATCCATGGTGGACAGATACTTCTGGTCATGTTCAGTCTCCTCTTTAGAGAAGACCCAGTAGCTGCGGGTTTCACCCAGCAGCTGATCCCAGTCGTAACCCATGGCCTTGAGGTCCTCATACAGAACCTTGGGCTCACAGATCAGATCGGCTTCGTGACCCCGGTGGAATTGCTGCATCTGCAGAATCTCAGCGGTGATCTGCACCGCACGACGCAGTTTGGCATTCTCATCCAACCGTTTGCGGATCTTGGTCCGTGACAGGGTCACGTCGGGCAGCAGTTCCATGTAGTAGTTCTGCATGTTACCACCAATCCCGAAGCGGTTGTTTTCCTTGACGTAATGGAATTCGGACAGACTGGCCAGAATGCCTTCACTCTGTGAGACCACCAGCGGCACCGGCAGGCCCGACATGCCGTTCTTACCGCGCAGGTTCATCATGGTAATGATGGTCAGGTCGGTATCGCCCTGCATGGCCGTGGCGTTGTCCCACGGGTATTCCGGCATCTTATCCTTGTTCTGCAGCGGCTTGTTGTGGGTGATCATCCACACGTTATTGGGTAGGGAATAGAAACCACTGGAGACCCCCTTAAGCACCGTGTCCTTCTTCATGTAGGACAGGTTACGCTTATCGGTGGGGAACATCTCCATGTTGATGATATCGCCCAGGTGCGCCGTCAGGATCAGGTAGGACCCCGTACGTGCACAGATCTGCGGCATCTGGTTGAACATCTGGTTCTTGGCCTTACCATTCATCATGGCATCGGTGTTGGCCCCAGAGTCACCGATCTTGTTCTTATTGTAGATGTCTTCAACGGCAGATACCTGGAACTTACTGAAGCTGTCGATCAGACCCCCACTCGGATAGAGCGCATCCTTGGGTTTGCCATTACCGTCAAGGAACGGCGTAGTGGCCAGCCAGTCCTTCTCATCCTTGGTTTTCTGATTGACGATTTTACGGAATTCGTCGAACCACTGATCGCCCATGTACTGTGACAGGTCAGTAAAGGCGAACTGTTCGTCGTTGTCGTAATCGATCCCTGACAGATAGGGATCGTTCTTGGACACCGCATCGAAACGTGACGTGGGGTAGAGCGTACCTTCGGTGTCGTAAGTGATGGTGTGGGTATGGTGACATACCCGACGAAGCTGAGCGAGCATATACACCGCCAGCGCGGTCTTGAAGTTGTTCGGTCGTGCGCAGATACCTGTCATGGATGACAGACCACCATTGAGAATGGCTTCTCCGTGTTGACCATACTCGTACTTGCCGGTGGGGATATCTAACAGAGCGCCCATGTTAATGGCCGGACGAAACCGCGGACGTGAGAATGCTTTCTGAAACATGTGTGACTATCCTGTCGCTGTACTACGTGAAGGTTACGGTCATTCAATAACGCAGCTAGGTGGATTTTCCCGGTGTAGACTCCGTATTGATATGAATGACATACACTCTGGTGTCCCATTACCCGTGGAGGGATCATGACGCACGAACTCTTTACCTCACGCCCCGAGACCGACCGGTTCATCGAGACGTGTCAGACGGTTTCTACTGAAGCTTACACTATATCTGAACTGCATTCGTTGGTGCAGAACCGCATGGCGAAACTCAAGGCGGGTCTGAATGATGTATTTCGGTTTATCACCACCTGGGACTACTCGCGTCCTGAAGTGATCAATACCAATTCGGTTCGTGCCAAATTGCGTCAATCGCGTTATACCGATGTGGCGGATATCGTGGTTGCTAAGCCGGTAGGATTTCTGGGTAACCTGGAAGATTATGTTCAGGAGCTCTATGTACAACACCTCCCATACATGGCGGGGATCCGTCCTTCCGTGTTGATGAAGACCAGCCGTCTGATGGCCTACTACCTCAATGACCTGGAACGCCTGTCCGAGCGTCGGGTGGAAACGCCGTCCAAGGAGTACAGTGACGAGATCCGCGCATCGCTGATCGAGAAGGAAGCACGGTGGACGGTCGAAGGGAATCGTTCCAGCGAAGCGGCCTTTGGGGATCTCTTTGTTAACAACAATGGTTGCGTCACTGCCATGGACGTTGTCAACAAACTCAACCGGCGCCGTTGGGCTGAAGCCAATCCCAAGGAGATTGTGAAAGAGGTGCAACGCCTGCAGCAGACCGCTACGGCGTTGCTGGACGCCATCCATCGCCAAGAGACCACCCCGAGTAAACAGGTAATGGCAGAGATCGCCAACAACCTGCAACACGCGGCTCGCTGGGTGGAATGGTTCTCAGTCATGCAGACACGGGTCATCGATACCACCACGGCATTGAAACATACCGAACGTACATTGCTCCGCGCGCTGTAACCACCGCCGACATAGTCCCCTCCCGAAGGAGGGGACGTTTCTTCCGTCAAGCCGCAGCTTGTAGATGGTCGGGTTCCTGACGTCCCGTACACAGTTCTACCAGACGTTGAATGTCTTGGTATCTGGTTTCGGCGTCGGCATACCATAACCAGCAGGGCGTCTTCTTCACCAGGCGGGCTACGTAGTGCTCCTCATGTTCCAGGTCGATCCGTTTGATGGGTAGGATGTTCTTCCAAATCCACCGACTGATCGCCGCTGGAAATTTCAGGGCATTGGTATCACGACTCAAGCCCATTTCCTGATTGACGCGTTCCAGGCATTCTCGATCGTCGGGTTGGCACTCCATTAGTCGGGCGTACAACGAAGCCAGTACGCACATTCGTTTGCTCTGGTCGGGGGTTCGGTACCAAAGCATGAACCATAAGAACATTAATGGGTTTTTGCTCACTAAGTGGTAGTTGTGGATAAAGCGCATGGATTAAAACCTTTCACTAAGGTGTGGTCACGATTTAGGGAGAACAAACTGGGTGTATGGTGATTGGTAGATGGCATGTCCTTCGCTGGTGCTGAACACCGTGGCGAAGGAGTAACAAAGCGGGCCGTCCGCCATAACAAGTACCTCCACTTTCGTATCGGTACTGGCGAGTCGCGCCAGGGGATTCCGTTGCGGTAGGTCCACCCCCAAGACGAGCTTCAGGGTCACGTCGTGACCTTTAAACGTCGTCGGTACATCCAGAGTCGGGGTGTTATTGGTAATATGCTTGTGTAACCCTACCACTTCCTTGGTTTTCGCTTTGCCCTTCAGTTCCTTGCCATACAACGACTCGGTGATGTCGATCACATGGACACCTTTCCCGAGCGTTCCATCAAGGTGTTGATTAAGTCGACGTTCTAGAATACCGAACTTATCAACCGCTTCCCGTGCAAGACGGGGCGGATCTAACGTCTTCGTGATCAGATCGGCGTTGGGTGTCAGCAATGAGCCGTTGTCCATCACGGGGATCACTGCTGGTTTCCCTAACTGTTGAATGCGCTGGTAGGTTGCCGGACGATAGGCATTATCCAACCGCGCAATGGCCAGTTCGATGATGTCACGCTGGTGGTGGTGGGTGTGGTACTCAATCAAGGTTTCCAGATAGTCATCCGGCTCTGGTAGCTTGATCACACAGAACGTGGCATCAGCGATCCGTCGACCCAACAGTAGGTCGGTTTTATTATGGCGATCTTTTTGAGTGTCGTGTTGCTTATGACCGTAGGTCTGCATGCGTCCTAACTGGTATTGGTAATAATAACAACCAGATTCGGTCCGATGCTCCGGTCCACCCAGATTGAACAACATCCGGGTCTTCATGAACAGTGGGTTGGTTTCTACCTTGGGATTGTGATATCCTTCAGGTGCTGTCCGGTGTACCTGGGGCTCGACAATCTGTCCCGACCCCGTGCGGGCATTCAGGTCCGCTAGGTCGTTACCCACGTCACCACTATGGCCCTTGATCCAGACCAACTCAACCTTGTTGCCTTTTTCTTTCCAGGCGGTTTCCAGTCCGAGTAAGGTTTCCCAATAACCCCGGTTGGCGACGGGATTGCCATCCTTGGTGAGCCAATCATTCTTGACCCATTTCTTCACCCACTGCGTCAGACCTTTACGCACATACTCGCTATCCAACAGCAGGTAGATAGTGGTGACATCCAGCGTTTCCGCCAGACGGAACGCCTCAATCGCCGCCTGAAGCTCACCTGTGTTATTGGTGGGGGTATCGGTCACTGAACCGAACGCGTCGAGATATTCCACCGGTGTTACGGTATCTTCGAGGGCCATTGGTGCATAGCCCTTGGTGGTCGGTAGTTGCTTGATCCCGATACCACGGGTTAACGGGGTGTTGGTAAAAGTATACCCGTGTAATCCCCAGCCGGCACGACCCCGACGAAAGCTACCATCTCCATAAAGCACGAGTCCATCTAACGTTGTAACATCGCTCACGGTAAAACATCCTTTTTGCTGACAAGTTGGGTCGTCTACAAGATAGCCTGGGTGGGTGAAATTCTATTATCCACACGCATCCAGGTAAGTCTCGTGACGCCGCACTAACCGCTCGCGTTCATCGGAGATGTAGCCTTTTAAGTCATTGATATACGTCGCTAACGCAATCTCGATATCTTCCCGGGTGGAGATGTTGGGATCACTAAGGTCCATCATCTTAGGAATCGTTCGTGTCGGGGGGAGTTGAAAGATGGGACAGGATGATTGAGGTGTGGTTGGTTTGGGTGGTTCAGCAGGTTCGGTGTGGTGTACCACGACCGGGGGCGGGCTTTCGGTTGTCTCCGTTCCGTTGGGGTTTATTAAAGAAATACTTACGTGTTGTGAAGAAGACCCTGTTTGACGAGGATCTTCGAGGGTCACGACACAGCCCGTTAGAAGAAGACAAACCAGCCCTAACGAGCTGGGTCTTAACATATTACTCTCCTAATAACTCCAGTAGGTGGCGTTTATCGTAAGGATCAGGCGTACACAGTTCCTCGTTTTTGATTTGACGCTGCAGCGTTTCCAGGCGACGTTCTTTTTCAGAGAGTGTCTGGGTGAGCTTGGTCACATCCCGGTGTGTAGCCACCAAGGTGCGCTTTGCTTCCGATAACGCACTTACCGTAACAAACAACGTCATCGAAATCCCCATGAGAATGACGAACAGCCAGGTAAACTGACGGTTAGCACGAAGGACTTCTTTGACGGGACGGTCTTTGAAAATTACACTCTTGAAAAACGGCCAAAAAAACCCCAACAGCTTAAAAAAGTTTACTAACATCGATGCCTCGTTCTTTATGACCCTCTCCTTGGTGTCATACCTCACCCTTATAGTACTTGTTATTGCCTAGGCAAGTCCCCTGTTTGGGGTGTGATACGCATGACTACCCCAATGTATTGGTTATTTCTGACATCGCTACTTATGTCTAGGCGTCTGATTTTATAGACGTGTTGTATGTGAGCCCACATAAAAGGAAATGACAGATGTATCAGCTCAAAGGTTTCTTCAATTTTTCTTCTCTAATCGACAACGGGTTAGACCAGGTTGCTCCGTTTGGTGAGATCTCCAGTGACAGCCTAACCTTTGCCAAGGATAAAACCTATCATACCAATGGTGTTGCCCCCCAGACTACACTGATTACATTTGAAAGTCAACAGGACGGGGACCACGCACCGGTGCCTATCCCGCTGGCAGAAACGGTGTTGATGGTGGGTCAGTACCTGCTGGACCGTGGGGTGTCGGGAACCATCGTCAGTGACCCGAACTTGTTCCGCACCAATCTCCAGGCCGAGTTCTCAACCCTCATCTCCGATGTCTCTTCCGGGGAGATCAATGAGGTCGATGGCATCCGGATGCCCGAGTGGGTCCGCTTCAGTGTTGTCGGCCATACCGACGATAATGAGATCACCGTTTGGTTATCGGACGAGAGCTTTCAGAACCAGTACGGTGGGTATTCAATTGAAGTGGTGCCGCCGGTCGTACCGCTGGACGATTTCTTTAAAGACCCGATCGCTGTTAAGATTCTGTTGGAAGATTACGACCTGGTTGAGAAGATCAACGACGTACAGGCTAATCGGGGTGAATACCCATATACCCAACTGCTGGCTCGTCGTTACAATTATGTCAATCCCTTCGACGAGACGTTTCAGGTTCCGACCCACTGGATGGTAATTGTTTACGGTCAAGCGGGTGTCAACCCGGATATTATCCGCAACACGATAATCCAGTACGTCCTGGATAACTCGACCCATACTCGGGAAGAGTGGACGAACATCCTCCCTGAGCTTTTTTTGACCACGGAGTTTATCCTGACGCCGTTCTGGACGACGTACTCGGTACCTAATCGGGAACTTCAGGCAGGTATGTATAGTCCGACAGTTCGTCCTCAGTACGCCCTCGACGTGTTGCAACAAACCACCCGAGGACCGAAATACACACCTGAGTGGATTGCTGATAACTACGAGGTGTCTAACCTCCTTTATAAGTCCCTGGCTTTCGGTGTCGTGGGTAATCCCCAGAACCGGGATGGCATTACCAGCTTCCAAGAGAAATTCGACGACTACATGATCGTCACCAACGATTCATCCGATTTTAACCGGATGTCGTTACGTACCCAGGAATTTTATGTCCTGTTGGGCGAGATGACACGGGTGGCGGAGAACTTAACTGATGTGAGTGATATTCCGGTGGGCATGTCCCGACTGACGCGCGATGGGGTGCAGTATGTGGCGGCGCTTTATGAGAACGTCACGTACCTGATGGTCGGCAAGCCCAATCTGGAAGAACTGATGGGTTAATTACCCTCATTCTTTTTCTTACGTCAACTTCAATTAAGGAACTCTCATGGCCTCACCCATTCCGCCGATTGGGACGCGCGGGGTCTATAGTCTCAACGCCCCGTGGACCGCCTCCCCTGGGGTGGTCTATACCTGTGCGGCGATTCGACGCTTTGTTGACTTAGCCAACCTAGGTACGGATGTATATGAGACATACTACGCGCCGTCGGGTTTAACCCAAAGCGACTACGACCGGGATCGACAGAACGATGAAGCGATTGTCACGTTAATCTCCGAGACAACCGCACCGATCTATGTCCCTAGTAGTTACATCGCCTCGTTCCCCGACCAAAGTTACCGCAATTACCATCATGTGGTGTTGAGTGCCTCTTTAGGCCCTCTACCCGATTATATAGACCTGACGTTTGTCCGTGATCAGGTGGCAACTGCCGTTTCGGAGGTGGTGGGTCAAGAAGCAACTGTGCAATTAAGTGTGGCCCCCATGAAAGGGACAGTGAGTCCCGAGCAACATGAAGTCAATGAGGCTGCCCGTCAGGCTTCCATCACCAACCGCACAACGGACTACGCTCGACGCTTAGAGTTGGAACAACAAGTGACCCAACTCAATCAGCGTTTGGCGATTGCCGAAACCCTGTTGAAAGAAAACGGACTCATCCCTGAATAACTCTATCCGGCCGGATAGCTGACGTGGTTTCGACCACACAACCCTAGGAGTTTGACATGTCAACGAACATTCGTGAATGGCTCGCCGCCTCAATGGAAGAACGCAAGGGTGACGACGACGCTCCGGTGATCGTCCAAGATGGGGATACTCCCAAAGAGGACTTCTCCACTGCGACCAACGAAGACAGCGGTGAGGTCGATACCGACAAGCCGGCTACCGCCGAGATCGATGCTGCCTCTGACGACTATGAAGAAGGCAAGGATATCGACCAGGGCCATCAAGAAGTTCACGTCCCCGATAACGATGGCAAGGTATCCAACGAAGACGCTACCGAAGAAGCCGCTTCTGCTGAAGAGCCTGCGGTAGAAGACCACACTGAAGAAGCCCCGGCTGCTGAAGAAGCAACTTCTACCGAGGAAACCCCGGCCACCGAGGAACATGCCGAAGAACCGGCGGCAGAAGAGCCTGCTACTGAGGAACCGGCCGTCGAGGACCACGCTGAAACCACCGACGCGGAAGATACCGGCAAGGAAGAACCCGCTGTCGAGGAACACAGCGACGAAGGTGAGGAAGAGACGCCCGCTACCGAAGAGCATGCTGAAGAAGCTGCTACCGAAACTGCGGAAGAAACCCCGGCCACGGAAGAGCGTGAAGAGCCCGCTGAAGAAGCTGCTACTGAGACCGTGTCTCAGGAAGAGAACGTGACCGAGGAGTCCGAGAAGAAGGACGACGACATCGACGCTGAGGACACCGAGACGGCTCCGAAAGCGCCGACCGAGGATGAGGTCATCGAGCCTGACGAGCAGACCGACGCCAACGTCGAGAAGCCGGTGGTTGCCAAGCTGGATGAAAACGAAGCCGGTGACGAGCAGAAGACCCCGGAGTCTGACGAGCAAGTCGATCCTGACCCCAAGGGTGCTCAGACCGAAGAAGTCTCCTCAGAAGAGCATGTCGTGGGTGATGAGACCGACGTGACCCCCGCCGTGGACGAAGCGGATGGTGATGAGGATCACTTCGAAGAAGAGACTCAGCAGATTGCCAAGGTCGAAAGCGACATCGATCACTTCCAGCAGGTTTCCGAGTCCCTGGAAGCTTACTACGAGATCCTGCATCGTGGGATGGAAGAGTACGATGGTGTGCATGCTGATACCGCTGAAGCGATCCGTCTGGGTATCGAGCGTCTGGACCCGATGTTCCAGGATGCCGAGATCATCCCGGCCATGGAAGCTTTCGGTCAGATCTCTTCGCGTCATACTGCGACCTACATCTCCATGGAGTCGGTTGGCAGCAAGATGAAGACCGTGGCTGAGGCGACCAAACGCGCCATTGCCAAACTCTTCGAGCTGCTCTACGAAATGTGGACCAAGGTTACTGGTGGGGCTTCCCGTACTCGTACTCGGGCGAAGAAGCTGGCTGAGCGTCTGGACGACCTGAAGGGTGATTCCAGCATTCAGACCCAGGTTGCCGGTAGTGCCCGTCTGACCATCGGTTCTCAGTTCATGGGTAACGACCCGCGCGGTCTGGCTGCCATCGAAGATGTCGCGGAATACATCTATCACGATTACCCGCGTATTGCGACTGGGATCGCTGATGATACCGCCCGTATTATCGAGAAGCTGTCGTTCCACCGCGATAGTACCCTTGGACGTGAACAGACTCAGCTGGAAGCGGCATTTGCCGATGCGCTGAGTGATTTCGCTCAGGTACCCAAGCGCCACCTGAAGAAGCTCCCCAACCAGACGCAGGCCGAACAGTCCGAACTGTCAGCCAAACTGCGTAAGGTACCGGGTGTTCAGCGCAGCCACCGTCTGCCGGGCAACTACGCCATGGTGCAATACGTCAATCAGCTGGACCGTCGGAACATGACGAAGGACGGATCTTTCCGCGGCGAGGATGCTACCTCACTGCTGCGGTTTGGCGATGTCTTCAATGTGGCGTTTGTGCAGCTGGAAGGTGCTTCCGGTGCCCAAAAGACCGAGACCTACCGCGTCCCATCAGTGCGTGAGATGAACGACATCACTAAGCGCACGCTGGCAGTGTTGGAACAGGTCGAAAAGGGCGATGCCAATAAGGAGGTTTACAAGAAAGCCAAGCAGCGCCTGGATGGTGTTGCTGACACCATTAACCAGAAGGTGAAGATGCCGCGCATCGGTAATCCGATGATTCAGTCACTGAATAGCATTGCCCGTACGCTGACTCAGCCGTCGGGTGCCTTCAACGGCTACGTGGTAAGTACCCTCAACGCCTACCTCTCGGTGCTGGAACACAACATTAGTGTCCTGGCCAAGGAAGTGGGTACCAAGTCCGGTAAGGACGTGAAAGGTAAAGCGGAAGACCGCGGCGCCCAAGGTCAAGCACAACTGGCCTGATCGCATGACGCATAACGCCCTCCCCATCGTGGGGAGGGCTTATGTCGTCTTACAAGTTGGGGGCACTCACACTGGTACTGGCGATCAGTCGGTCACACCGAATGGTACCGGTAATATCCATCTTCCCCTGGACATCCATGTTACCGTTGATATTAGCATCGCCACCACCGCCAGAGGTCCCGGTAGAGATACTCCCCCCGAGACCTAAGTTACCGCCGATGTTGACATTCCCGCTGTAACTACTGGCAGGACACGTAATGTCATGGGTGGATGCTTCTACGGTCATAGTAGAAGATTTAATGGCGTGGTTCGGAGCTTCTTGGTAAATTTGATTACCGGCCGTTAACTTCATGTTATTGCCAGCTTTCAGTATCATGTCGTTGCCAGCCCGCATGTCGATGTTGTTATCCGCCTTGCCGTAGATATTGGTGTGGTCCAATTGTAGTACAGTGCCGTTGCTGTTGATCAACTCCCAGAACACCCGACCGGAGTCCAGGAACAGGCTATTACCAATGGTGTCTTCAAAGACCATTTGTCCATCATTGGCGTTAACCTGGAACTGATAGCCAAAGGGTTCGCCATTGGCTTGGGAGGTACTGAAGGTCACCGTCTTCTTGTGGGTCGATACTTCCATAAAGTAACAGGTAGCCGGATCGATACCCTTAGTGCCTTCCTTTGGCGAGGCGTTAAAGGCAAAGATCACGGTCTCCAACCGACGCAGGTCGTCCCGTAGCCCCATACACCGCCACAGGAACTGGTCACTGTCGGCCACGCGGTAGATCTCGATCAACTCACCACGACGGATGTCAGGGGGAGTAACGCGGTTGGTGCCATTGGGGTACCATTCCGCCGTCAGAGTCATGTCGGTGGTGGATTTCACCTCATAACGGTTACCGTCACTGTCTTGACCAACATGGACATCGTCCTGCGGGGCAAAGTTAAGCTCCCCATCGAGAGCCGATAAGATCTCGACAGGGGTGACGTTTAACTTCCGCGTCGACAGCGGCTTATTCTCCGCCGCAATGCCGATACTGTAGAGGTGTAATTGCGAGACATTCATCACGTTCTCCGAAAAGATCACTGGGTGTGTTTTTCCTATAGAGATAGTTACCTTCGATAAAAGGATTTTTCCCTCATGCGCATCACCCAGCTAGTGTTAGAGAAGTACAAACGGTTGATGTTGTCGGATATCCAGCGGTTTGAGTACAACCCCCGCAACAACATGCAGTTGATTATCGGCAGTAACGGCTCAGGTAAGTCGTCGGTGCTGGAAGAGATGACACCCCTACCGGCCCACCATAGCAATTTCGCCAAAGGGGGACGTAAGACCTTTGCTGCGGTTCACCGCGGCGTCACTTATAACCTGGATTCACATTACCAACGCGGTAGTGGTCATCATTCGTTCATCCGTGATGGAGTAGAGTTGAACGAAGGCGGCACCATGGCCGTTCAGAAGGACCTGGTGGAAGAGCATTTTGGTCTGACCCGTGAGATCCATGAGTTGCTGATTGGGTTGACTCCGTTCACTGGCTTGTCCACGGCCAAACGGCGTGAGTGGCTCACCAAGCTTACCCCGGTGGATATGCGCTATGCCTTTAACATGTATAACAAGGTCCGTAGCCTCCATCGTGACCAGCTGGGGGTCATCAAGCACATCACCAAACGCATGGGGCGTGAAAACCAAGACCTACCTGACGATGGCGAGGTATCACGGTACCGCCAACATGTCAAACAGCTTACCGATAAACTGGATGAGCTTTACACGCATCGTAAGTCGGATGCTCATTCACCCTTCACGGGCCAGCGGGACCTGGAAGAGCAGCTGAGGACGCGCACAGACCGTGCTAAACGCCTGTTAGCCAAGCAACCGACCCTACCCCCGGAGTGGGGTGTATCGTCCGCTGAGGGACTGACACAGGCGATTCATGACGCCAATACGGAATACCAGCGCCGCCATGCCGTATTGGAACGCATGCAGGAAGAACATCAACAGCTTTTGCAACAAGCACCGTCCCGTGACGACAGCCTCAGCGAAGAGGACATTGCCCGTCTACGTCAAGAGGTCGAGCAAAAGAACCGCGACGTGGAATCGCTGGCCCAGGACCTTCGTCGGTATCAAGGTCATTTCCCGTTAATCGAATTACCGTTGGATCGTCAACCAACAAAACTCTTAACGTCAGTGTTCGATGAATGGCAAACCCTGTTGCAGACCTTCCCGGAGAACACGGAAGGGTATTTTACCCAAGACAAAGGTAAAGCGACACAGGAACGCTATCAGAAGGCCACAGGGGAGCGCCAGAAGCTCGATGGGCAGCTAAATGGACTACTGACCCGCCTGGCGCGCTTAAAGGGCTGTGAGAGCGTCCAGTGCCCGAAATGCGATCATGAGTTCCAACCGGGTGTTTCCGAGCGAGACATCAAAGGCTTGGAGGCCACCAAGGAAAAGATGACCGCGGCGATCGAACAACTGGACAAACAGATCGCGGAAGACAAGCAGTATTTGGATGATTATGAGGACTACGTTGGTTACGTACGCCGCTTCCGGCGGTTGGTGAATGAATCGGTTCTGTTCAAGCCACTGTGGGATGTCTGTGTTGAAGAGAAGGTGATGTTTCGTCAGCCACGAAACTACACCAGTGCGGCCATCGCGTGGTATGAGGCCATGCAAACACAGGTGGCCTGGCAACACGCGGTGCAGGATCGCGATACCTTAGCGCATCGTTTGCGGTATGTCGAAGCAATTGACAAGCAAGCACTGACGCAACAGGACCAACGGCGTAAGAACTTGGAAACCGAAATTGATAAGGAGACCCAAGAACTGCGTCATCGCCACCGGCGGATCAAGTCAATGGAACAGGCACAACAAACCCTCTACGACTATGAGCGCCTGCTTCGGGAAGCCAGTGGGGAGCTGGAGGCGTTCTTTGCTGATCTGGACAAGCAGCGTGACTATCTGTTCCAAAAGGCCGTGGTCGATGAAACTCAAGCCACCCAGATGCAGCTGGCGCAGACACAGGAGACCTTGTCCAAGATCGAATTGCGTGAAGGGGTACTGAACGACCTGCAACAACAGCACGATGAAGCCACCCAAGCCCACAAGGACTATGGGATTCTGGTCAAAGCCTTGGCTCCCACTGACGGCCTGATCGGTCGTTACCTGATGGGGTTCATGCAAAACGTGGTCAAGATGGTCAACGCCGTCATCGCTGAAATCTGGACCTACCCCATGGAGGTTCTGCCCTCACAGGTCGAGAAAGATGAGTTGGACTACAAGTTCCCACTGGATGTCAATAATGGTGCGGTGACCGCTCCCGACATCTCACGTGGTTCAGCCTCCCAGCGGGACATTGTGGACTTCGCCTTCAAGCTCCTGGTCATGAAGTTCATGGGTCTGGAAGACATGCCGTTATACCTAGATGAGTTCGGCAGTACCTTTGATGAACAACACCGGCAGAATCTGATTCCGTTCATCAACCAGATGTTGGAATTGAACCAGATCGACCAAGTGTTTTTCATCAGCCACTACGTGACCACACATGGGGCGTTCAACCAAGCCGAAGTGATGGTGCTCGACCCACGCAACGTATCGGTCCCACAAGACTACAACCAACACGTCAAACTCAGCTAAGAGGCACCTATGGAACCGTTATCGAAATCTCCGGTGACCTACACCACGGGTCGTCGGGTAGGAAAGACTGCCCAGGTGTTATTTGAGACAGCCGTGTTGGTGAAAAACGAGGATGTCGAGGTATACATCCAAGTGGACACTGAAGCAATGCGGGATCGAGTCCATCGCTACTTTACCGACAGTCTCCCCGAAGAGAAACAGGATCGCATCCATTTCATTATTGAAAAGAACGATGTGGTCGAGCTTCCTCCGGGGGCTTGTCACGACAGCAAACGTTATGTGATCAATCTATCAACCAACCGCCCTGTCATTTACTACCCAACCCCACCAGAGAAAGAGGAACCCGTCATGTCCGAGACTACTCCCACTGAAGGTGAATTCACCATGGAAGATGCACAATCTATCATTAATGCAACTGATGGCGAAGCCCGCAATGTCGGGCATGTGGTGAACGAGATCAGCTGTCCGGTTCAATCACGCTTTGTTCCTGAGGTGTGGGAAGGACTGGGTGACGCCTTTATCGATGCTATACAACACCGTTATCTGAAGGCGGCAACGTCGGGTTCTGCGGGTATCGATCTTCGCTACGTGGGCGGGACAACCCTTACGCTGTATCCTGGCGATCAAGCCATGGTGTCGACCGGACTAGCCATTTGGTTACGCCAGCCAAACTTTGTGGGGATTGCTGTACCGCGTAGTGGGCGGGGCATGGAAGGATTGGTCCTGGGTAACCTTGTCGGTATCATTGACTCAGACTACCAGAACGAGATCAAACTCTGCATGTGGAACCGGGGGAATAATCCTATTGATATTGAACCCGGTGAGCGGGTAGCGCAGTATTTTGCCATTGAGCGACTCCCGCTTAAGTTGGTCATGGTGGATGAGTTTGACGAAGAAACTGAACGCGGCCTTAACGGTTTTGGGAGTAGTGGTAAATGGTAACGGGTACTTCGGTAGACGATAATGAATGGTTAGCAATACACCGAGAAATGCAGCACCGTAACCGTGATCTCCGTCGGATTGAACGGCGGATCTTGCGGGTCATGATAGCGTTCCCGCTAGTTACCTCCTGCGGCGTGTTATGGTGGATGTTTTACTATTGATGACATAAATGTCCCTCCCCAACACGGGGAGGGTTTTATGCGCTCAATGCTGAGTTCCCATGATACGGTAGTATGCATTAGTGTGATCAAAAGAGTGGGCTGGATAACGACCATCGTCTACCGCTGTAGAATCCCTCCATTTGCGGCGGTGGAAATCATACCGGTGTCGGACGTTGCGTGTGGTACATAACACCGTAACGCCGTCTTCAACAATCGGGTGGTATTCCAACATCCGTCCATATGCCCCAATAAGTGGGTATTGGGTTACTTCACTATCGTAATAACGGGATGGGAGTTTAGTTGTTTCTAACGCGACTAATTCATGAAAGAACGTATCAGCATCAACCGCAACGAAGAACGATTGTGAAAGGGTTAGATAACGTCGAATAGTTTCATCTTTGAAAAATTCAAAGACGCTAACCATTGAGTTATTGACCTCATATTTTGTAAGGCCTAACTCGGTATCAAGGTCCATATCGTCCCAGCTGTCGTAAAACCGCTCGAGCAACATTAGGTTCGGTAACTCAATCCGATAAGTACGCTCACCCACACGAGTGTACGTTTTTCCCAACACTTGCAGGTAGCCCCCAAGTACAACCAGGAACGTTTTCCCATCCATGTCGGTATTTTCCGGCAGTGTGACGTAGACGCCTTTGTTGAGCGGTGCTCCAGTATGCTGTGCTGTGATCATGTCATCGGTAATTGGGATATAACTAACTGTCCCGACTTCAGCAAATGAATGAATACCGACCTGGTTATCATTGGCCTTTCTCAGGCTCCGGTTTCCATTATGGATATGGACTCCTTCAGGACCGTATTCAGCAACATGAAACAAACCGTTGACACTAAACAAGACATTCCGTACCAAATACTCGGGGTCAATATCCGAGCGACTAATTAACAGGTCCTCCTTATCCCATTTACTACCACCCTGCTCCACTGTACCAATGCGGGATATCGGTTCAAGTTGGTACCCCGCATGCCAAGCATTTGCGTATTTCACATAACCTGTGGTAAATTCTGGAAAGTCGTCAGTGAATGGTAACGTGGTATTTCCAACCGAAATGAGCCATTCACTAACTGATGTAAGTGGACCAAGTGGGTTGAGTAGGTTCTGGACATCGTCAAGACGTAACCCCTTAACACCGTCCAGTGATGGATAGGTGATGATGAACCAAACATCACCAAAGGTCTGATACAGGAATTTGACGGGTTCGTCAGTGACATCCACTTCCACCCAACGGCCATTACGCCGGTCTTTACGTGAGTACGCAGTAATCAGTTCGTACATGCTACCTCCCCGAAGAAAAATCTGACAATGGTATGATGATTCACATGATGATGCGGCCTTTCGCCGTTTGTTCATCCAAATGAGGACAAAAAGCCATGGCTACTCATAGCACCACCGGTCTTTACCCCTTTGACCCGTACGGCAACAATCCCGAGTGTTTGGTGCTTAATGAACTACAGGCACTACAGACGCCCGGTCGTGATGATTTCTATTTTCTGATTCCGAAAGCGGCCCCGTTCTTTGTTAAGTCCATGGTGGTGCGTAACGACACCACCGGTGAGGTTTACGTTGAAGGACGTGATTATGTGGTTGGCCACTGGTTTGTGGAGGCAATGACCCAAACTGGACGTTCGATTGCTGGATCGATTCGGTTCCTGAACCGCGACATCGGGGGAGTGGTTTCCTTAACATACCAGACAGTTGGGGGACAGTGGGGGTTCGATGATCAAGCGATTCTTGAAGAACTCTCTAATAAAGTGGTTAACCCGTTAACTCGTGGTTGGGCTCAGATTGACACTATCCCTGAGATGTTCCCCCCAATCCCACATGAACAGCGGGTGGATGACCTTATTGGGTTCCAAGACATTGTTGATTCGATTGGTAACGTTGTTGACGCGATTTCTGAGAGTGAGTCAGGGCGTTTCTCTCAACATATGGATGATCGACTCAACCCACACAACGTCACAAAAGCCCAAGTGGGTTTGGATAATGTAAATAACTACATCTTCGCCGATGAAGCTGAAGCGCGGGCGGGGTTACGTAGTGACCGCTATATGTCGCCGAGCAACGTTCGGGCAACGGTAGACGAGCACGCGGTTCAACCACTCAATACGCACCTCGCCGACACCAGCAATCCCCACGCCGTAACTAAGTTTCAGGTGGGACTGGGGAACATTGAAAACTATCTTTTCGCTGATGATGTTGAAGCCCGCGAAGCGTCATTGACGACTCGGTATATGTCACCGCGTGGGGTAGGTCAGGCGCTTGATCAGTTTTATATCGACCGTCTTGCCCCTGTTTTGAGTGGTGATCCCACTAACCCCACTGGAGTGACCAAAGAAGTTATTGGCCTTGGTGAAGTAGAAAACTACCCCATCGCTGTTCAAAGCGAAGCGTTCGCCGGGGATCGTAATGATCGGTATATGACCCCACTGCGCACAGCAGAGGCGATTGATGTTTTAGCACTCATTCCGTTAGGTCAGCACGCTGCTGACATTAACAACCCTCACGATGTGGATAAATTCCAAATCGGGTTGGGTAACGTACAGAACTTTTCTATCGCGACCAACTCCGAAGCAATTGCCGGTGAGCGCGATGACCTTTACATGACCCCGATGACAACAAAAGAGGCCATCGCAGCGGTAACTGGGACGGTTCTGGAAAGTCATGTTAACGATTTTGAAAACCCACACCAGGTATCGGCGGAACAGGTAGGGGCATACACCATTGCGGAGATCGACTCCATAACCACTGGACTTCTGCCCACAGACGGTGTCGCTTATGACGCAAGTCGTGTGTTTGGTTTGCTTAAACCCGATTTAGCGGCCGACATCCTTACTGGAACTGCGTTTGACAGTGATAGGGTGGGTGGCTTAACAGTACCTGACCTTATTGTCGGACCATTGACTGACAATTTCGTCCGTTTCCTCTCATTTGATGTCAATAACGCAACTGGGACGCAGTATATCCGTCTACTGACTCGCCCGCAACAACTTGCAGACGACAACTCGGTAATCGAATCCGGTAATGCGTCGTTCTTGTTAACCGGTCGACACGTTAATGGTCGAGATGCTATTCTTCAAATCCATATGGGTGAGCCAGGAACTCCTGCAAGTGCCACGATTCTAAATGGCGGTGAGTTTGATTTGAATATTGCCACCACCATGAATGTGGAAAACGGCCAGGAACTTTGGATACAACCCGCAGGTGTGATTGAGAACATTAACCTCATTCCGATCGCCGAGTTGTACAATACTGAGCTCGAAGACCCTACAGCGATTGTCTCCGCCGACACATTGGACTCACCAACTATGGTTACGGTGACTGGACTGTATGATGCCGAGTTTTCCGATATTGACCAACAAATGACCGATGTCGTATCGGAACTGGATACCGTATTTGGTGATGCAACAACAGCACTACTGGCCTAATGATAAGTGGAGTAATCGATGACCCCGTTAATTCGTAAGTATCCGTTGGACCTGACTGGACGAAATCCAGACAATCTGGTCATTGGGGAACGCCATACCCTGGTGGAAAACTCACGTGATGGCATGCGTGTATTTGTTCCTAACAATGGCGCGTTTTATACCGAGTCCTTGGTCCTTAGGGATTCTTCGGGCCTTCGGTTAAAACCCGATGTCCATTACATTGCCACCTACCTATACGAGGATGCTACTACCCGCAGCGGTCTGGAAGTTTGTGGTACATTGGTTGTTATTGACCCCAATGTTACCTCAGAAGTCACCGTCGACTACCAGGCGGTGGGTGGTGACTTTGCAATTTCAACAGCCGCGCTGGAGCAGGTACTTCAAACCCTGAAAGATGATGATCGACCAGTTGAATGGGCCGAGATCATTGGTAAGCCATCGGAATACCCCCCAGGAGGGCATCTACATGCGCTATGGGAGTTGTATGGATTTGAGTATCTGGTCATCCAGTTAGAACGCGTTGTCCAAGCGATTGTGGTGGGTGATCAGTCAATTCATGACGAAGTACGGGCGTACGCCCGGGAACTGCTCGACGTTGGGAAGGACTATACCGATGCTCTCGATGGTCGGTTCCAGGACCACAAAGCCAACTCAACGAACCCCCATAACGTCACGAAAGCCCAGGTGGGTTTGGGTTCAGTGAATAACTACCCTACCGCAACGTTACTGGAAGTTGAAACAGGAACCGCGAATAACCGCTTTATAACCGTAGAGGGTTTGGTCCACGGGGTTGATTTTCATCTAGGTCGGGACTTTCGTAGTCACCGTGATGATTATAACAACCCCCATAACGTCACGAAAACTCAAGTGGGTCTTGGTCGGGTGGAGGATTTTACTCTTTCATCCCAGGGCGAGGCTGAAGTTGGGGATCGTAACGATCGGTATATGACCCCACTGCGCACCGCGCAAGCCATTGATTTCCAAGCGGGACGGCAGTTGGAGCAACATACCACTAACACCAACAACCCACACAACGTTACGAAAGCTCAGGTGGGGTTAGGTAATGTAGACAACTACCCGACTGCCTCTTACAGTGATGCTGTGAATGGTACCGCCGGCAACCGTTTCATGACACCGCAGCGTGTTCGTCAGGCACTGAATGACCACATTGCGGGTAATGAACACGATAGTCGTTACGTGATCAAAAACTCCAGCGACGAAACCAGCCTGAGAGTTTACAATGGACAGCTCCAGGCACGGGTTAGTGGTTCATGGCGAACCGTGTGGCCGCCACAGTGGCAATAAGGCACCACAAGGTGGGCGGTCTAAGGACCGCCCACTATGTGGGTCTATCCGGGTTGGTGGAGGAATACCCCGTTAGGGAATATTATAGAAATACCATCACTCCACCCAGAGTACCTATTAATGTCATACCCGATACCCCCGTACCGTGTGGCACCAACCATCAGTGAGCACTCCCTAAACAGTGCACGTCACCTACTTCCAGATGACTGTTGTGTACGTCTCTCCATTGATGACCCGCATGTTAGAGTTATCGATCATTTTCTAACCGATGTTGAATGCGATACCCTCATCGAAAAATACAACACCGGTCTCAAACGCATGGGTTTTCTTTTAGACCATGAAGGTAATGAGGTTATTGACGAGCGTCGCACTGCATATGGGAAAGCTCTAAAACGTAGTTCATGTCCGATTATGAAGAGGTTTGAAGAACGCCTTGAGGCGATTACATTATGGCCACGGTTTAAAACGGAACGTAGTAGTTTTGTTCGGTACGACTACGACGAAGGTATCCGTGGACACCATGATTTCTTTGGCGAAGGAAAAAACCGTTCTCGGGCACTTGATAATGGAGGACAACGGGTCGGTACCATGGTCATGTATTTAAATGACACACATGGTGATGGCGGTACCTGCTTTGATCACTTGGGTATTTGCGTTTACCCAAAAAAAGGGTCGTTGTTGTTTTTTAACTACCCCCTTGCGACAGCCGACAATAAGGCCCACCACCTGTCTACACCTGTAGTCACCCACACCAAGTACGTAGTGATCAAGTGGTTCAGAGAACATCTGATCGACGACACTAAACTCCCTCCGCTGACGTGAGGATGTATGAGTAAGGCAATTTATGTTAAGACGTCCGATACTTGTAACCTGCATTGTGACCACTGCTTTACTAACGGACGCAACGGGAGTAAAGTCAAGTGGGATGCAGACGCCACCATTGCCTGGATTGATCAATTTATCGCCCACTACCCAGAAGGGGAACAGGTGATGCTGATCCTACATGGAGGTGAGCCACTTCTTGCCCCCATAGAGGATTTGGAACGATTCGTTGCCTATTATGAAAAACAACCAAATGTTGCAATTACAATTACGACGAACCTCGTGTTGAAGTTGGATGATCGGAAACTGGCGCTCTTACGCCGCATTGGGTTTGTCGGTACCAGCTGGGATGTAGGGATTCGTTTTGAAACCCATAACCAAAAGGCGCTATGGGAAAAGAATGTTGCCATCTTGAAGAACGAAGGGATTCCACGGTGTGTTTTTGTTTCGGTCAACACCGAACTGGTGAATATGGAGATAATGGAGTTCCTTAATGAGATGCAACAGGTAGCGCCGGAGAACATCAAACTGGAACGCCTGACGCTGGATGGTAACGCCGTGCGCAACCCGGCGATCTTTCCGGATAACGAAGCTCAAGATAATTGGTTTGTCGAGGTCTATAAATTATACAAGGATCCACAGTACCATTGGAATTTCTCAATCGGCACCTTAGATATAATTGAGGAGAAGCTTGATACACAGGTGGTTAAGACAGACACCAACTGCCGTAACTGCGAACAGAATCTAGTAACAATGAACGCCGATGGGTCACTCGCTGGATGTCCCAACACCGCAGCAAGTAATAAACATGCCACGATTGACGACAGTGTTGAAACCTTTCTTACCAGCGATGGGCGACTTGCTGAAATCACCCACGAGTTGAATTTTCACCCCAACTGTTTACAGTGTGATGTGTTTCATCTATGTGGCGGTGATTGTCATCAACTTCCCTGGCAGGGTGACCGGTGCGGTGGTTTGAAAAATCTTTTGCGTTACATCCAGAGAGGCGGCGACAACCTCATCCCACTTACGATGATTGAAGGATAATGAAACATGACCGATGTTACATCACAGCACGTCGTTAACCTGTTTAACGCCTACATTCGAAATCCTCTGAATTCGGGAATTAGTTGGGGAAGTGGCAATTACCCACCTGATTACAACGGCTATGCCCGGAGTACATACGAGTCGTACTTCACTGGGTCGAAAAATGGACTTTACAATAGTCCAAGTACCAGTGACTTCTCCGGTAATATTGACTCGTCTACCATGCGCAGTCGTATTGTCGCACATGCCGCGCTGTACACAGCAATCCGCCGTGTTTCAGTGTATATGCGGTACAACAATAACTCCAGGTATTATGTATTTGCTAATGAGACCCGCATTGGTCATCTACATAGTGGTTATAGGACAGGTATTAGTGATCCTGGAGGCAGTGGCACGGCCGCTGGAAATCCGGTCGATTATGGCGATCTGAGATCGTACATGACGGCGGTAAAGAATAAGGTGGTCAATGTACGGAATTCAACGGTATCCATCAGCGAAACATTCTGTCATTCTAGCTGCCATTATAGTTGCCACTCTAGCTGTCATGGCGACGGTCCAGGTAACGGTGGTGGTGTGTAAAAACTAAGTATAGAGGACAACCTAGATGCAAGCAATTAATACGGTAGTTCCAGTCCCCACCGATGTTATCAAAAGACTGGTGGCTGAGAAGCCCACGCCTGAGGTGGTTATCGACGTAGCGGAGTCGAAACTTGAAGGGCAAGTATTTTTGACGTATTTGACCAACCTCGGAATGGAAGTAACGTTAGATTTTACATCAACCGATGATTATTTTTCTCTGTTGCTGGCGTATATGCGCTCTCCTATGGTGCATGACCTACCTCAGCTGGAACGTGGCGTCCTAGAAGTATTACTACAAATTAAAGGGTTTGCCAGTGAGTCGGGGATCGACTACCACGATCTTATCATCGACCCTCAAAACCGTGACATTATTTACCGTTGGCTGAGTATTATCGAGTCACTCAGTCTCTACAACATGAAATGGACCGGGGTCAATGAGGACTATATTTTCAAACAACACGAGGTAGTAACCGATCGGGATCTAACGGGAATTAACTATATTAAACTAATCGGCCACGATCTGTTCCCATTACTCCTGGATGGCACCCCCATTATTCCGTTGTGTTACTATCAGGATCTTTACGATAAACCCCTTTACCGGGGAAGTACACTGGAACTTTTTTGGTGTAATGCTGAAAATCCGGTATTCCTGATCGGCATCGGGATACAGCAGGGCGAGTTTGATGAGAAAGAGTTTATCGCTCGGTTCAATAAAGCGGTTAGTGAATTAGGAGTTGAGAATGTACCTGTTATTTGACGACGTTTATGTTGACCATATTGACCACCTCAACAGTAACACCCAACGATACATCATTGGTAGTGGTATTGAGGATCATTTTCTAGAATCCGAAGATGATCGACTGTCGAAGTCGTTAGGTATTCCAGAACTCGCACAGACCTGTTATTATACCAAGGACGTCGATGACTTTATTACGAGTGTTTTTCCTGATGAGTTAGAACTGTTATGTGACCGCGACAGGCCCGTGGTTATCTTCTGTGACGACGAGGCCTATGTCAAGCTTTTCTGTTTCTGGGTTCGTCACCTGTTCCCAAAGCTTTCCCATAGCGCGCTGTGTGAACTTGCGTTCTTACTGTTCCTTAACCGTGAACGCTCTGAATCAACGTTCATTTGGGGTAGTGAAACGACAACACCTAACTTTATCAAACGGTGCATGACAGAAATGTCGCGCTCCGATGTAGTATTTGAGTTTTTGAACAACCACCACGAACACCTCCCGGTGGAATACCGCCTGCTCGGCCATATGGCAGGTGAAGAGGATACTACCTTACCCACACGACTACGTCATCGCCTTTATCGGGCAATTAATGATCAAATAGAAACACAACGGAGTAAGTTGGGGTATCTGTATTTCTCGCCACATATTAAAAAGATGCTAGGGGAGCTCCCCACCGCTACACTGACTATGAATTCCCCACTGCGTGATATCGAAGGACTCAAGGTAGTGTCGCGTGAGGTTGACCTTGAAGATGTATTTTCATCTTCTGAGAAAATCGTGGCGTTTAAGGAAGGATATCAACACGATCTCCGCAAACTCCTTAACACCATCAACACCAACACGTACCTCGAGACAAATGTGCGTGAAATGACTGTGCCGATTGAACTTCTCGAACTCCCCGACGACGAAATAGTGGACGGGTATATTGACGCTTATACGCAGTTGGATCGGTTGACGCTCATTGTTCCTCCCATGGAATCGCGCATGTTTACCACGAATCTGGTTTTCTGGGCACTGGCCAACCGTGCGTCAGGCAATCCAGTTAAAGTCGGGTGGGCCGACTAAGGAGTGGGTGTGGATCTCGTAATTAAACCAACAGAACGGTGTAATTTCAAATGCACCTTCTGTTCCAGTACGTCGATTGCCGATGATGCAGGGGATGAGTTGTCATTGGATCAAATCAAAGCCTTCCTGGTTAGGTTCCCGGAGACAGAGACAATTATTGTCAACGGTGGCGATCCGCTGATGATGACCCCTGACTATTACCAAGAACTGCTGGACTACCTCGATGATGAGAACCTTGATGTTATTGTAAGTATCACCAGTAACCTGTGGCCGTTCTACAAGAAACCCGAGCGTTGGCGGGCGGTTTTTCAACACCCAAAGTTCTCGGTAATTACCAGTTTCCAGTACGGCGATAAGCGACTGAAGGGGGATTTTACCCCCTTTACCGAAGAAGAGTTCTGGAAAGTCTCCGATTGCATGTTGGATATCTGTGGTTACCGGCCAGACTTCATTTCGGTTATCGATGAAGACAATGCCGACCGGGTTTTGGATCACGTCCGTCTGGCCCGTGAGATGGAAGTTGAATGTAAAGCCAACTACGCAATGTCATCGGGGCCATCGGTAGAGATCAAAGGCCGACAAATGGGCAATGAGGGATCCCTTTACCTACTTGCTGACATGTATGGACACTACGTTGATATATGGAAAGCCGGCCTCACGGAGTGGGAATATAATACAAAGCAGATGGTACGTAAGTTGAGAGGGGAACTCACTACTTGCCCATTGTCGCGACAGTGTGATGCAGGGATACGTACGCTACAACCATCCGGCGACTACTATAGCTGTCCAGCATTTGCTGACGATAAAAAATACGCGATTGACTTTAATAGTGAAATGACCGGAGAGTTGACCACACCACTACAGAACGACCCCGAAATCAGCGTGATGAAGTATAGCTGTTATGGGTGTCCCATGTTTTCGATTTGTAATTCCTGCAAAAAGACAACCCACGACCATAAGGCCTTGGGTCTGGTCGAACACCATTGTCAGAAAATGAAACGTCTAGCACCAGACATTATCGAAGCTAATGGGATGACAGGTCAGCTGGAACCTACCCCCTACGTTAATGAGAGTGGTTTAATTGCCACTAGCCGGGAGGCGTAATGGAATACCATGAACCGTGGCGCACACAGATTGGACAACAGGTTATAAAGGACATCGACGAAGAACGCGCCATTACTGAAATCTTTAGTAGTCCGCAAATGGCCCAGTGGGGTGCGGACGAGCAAGAGATCATTAGTGAGGAACACACGCCCTACTTGTGGCGCTTGCGGCGCGAGGTAATCGTACCAGCCGTCTTACAGTACACAAAAGACTGCTGGGATTACCCAATTGACGAATCAACAATGTCCTATCACAGTTGGGCGGTTCATGGACATAACAACGCCGGGATTGAACCCCATATCCACGGTCATTCACTGTTGACCACGGTGTTGTATCTTGCGGCGGCGCCAGGGGACCTCACCCTGATGGATCCCCGTGGTGCGGCATGTCGATCATACCCCACACCGGTTCGACGTGGATATTTCGCGAATCACCACATTTCCCCGACAACGGGTATGATGGTGATCTTTCCGTGTTACATCCCTCACTATGTACTCCCCCACCCAGGGGAGTTTCGGGTAGCATTAACCACTGACTTCACATTCGGGTAACCCTCATGCAACCACATGTCGTCTGTGGTTTTCCGGGCGTGGGAAAGTCCCGGATGTTCCGGTCAATACAAAACCAACTATATCACACGAAATCCATACCGGATGATACGGTGATAGACCTCGATACAAATGGATACCGCGGTGATCCGACTTTTCCGGTAAACTACATTAGAATGTTAAAGTGTCATCTATCAACCGCAAGGATTATCTTCGCTGCGACTGAGATGCCCATCATTCAACAACTCATCAATCAGGAAATTTTTCATTACCGAGTGTATCCACACCCATCCCTACTGGATGATTATCTTATTCGCTACATCGACCGTGGAGATTCGTTCTCCTCCGTTCGATATTTTCAAAAACAGTGGGGGGTGTTGATTCGTGAACTACGGTCAATCGAAGACTCGTACAGTCATCCTGTGGAGTTGTTGTGGAACGAAACAGTAGAAGACCGCTTCCATTTTGATGGGATCAACCTTAGGTTACGTTGATTACTTTAACAAAACACCACTAATCCTTTGACGATATTAGTCCCACACGAATTAAGGAAAGGAATACATCATGGCCTCTATGGACCAAGAAATCATTGGCGTCACGCGGACTGTTTACGGGACGTATTTGCAAACGATCAAAAACCTGGGCATCCCGTTTGAATTGATTGAGAACACCACTCTCAATGAACGTTTCGATGTTCAGGCCGGTGTTACTCCGCCTGCGACACAGACCCCAGCCATGCGCTACTTCGCGATCGGTAACCTGGGCCACGCTACCGTCAAGGCTGACGATGGTAGTGATGAAACCGTACCGGTCCCGCATCGCGCTACTGATGCGGGTCTCTATGGACAGATCCCCTTTGTGTTACGTGAAGTCACCAATGATCTCCCGGCGCATGTTCGTGACCGTTACGCCTTACGGGTGCTGGAAACCCACGATGGGGTGAACTATGTGGCCTACTATCTGCGTCGTATTACCATGGACGATGTGGTAGCGCAGCTACAGCGTGTAGAGGTGACTGATGGGGTGGCAACCACCACGCCTTTTACCCCGACTACCGATAACCTCAACCCGGAACGCCCCGCTATCTCAAACACTGGTATCGTCCTCGGTTCCAGTAGTTCTGAGTCCGCTTCAGCGGTGATGACCGTTGAGTTGGGTCCGGATGATATCGCCGAAATCCTCAATGCCCACAAAATCCGTACAGGGTCCGTTCGCTCACCAGTGATCTCCGAGATCGCCCTGTGTTCCGGTGTCGACAAGGAAGTCCAGGGCAGTTCGGGTGGTGCCGGGACGTTCACCTACCAAGAGTGCATTGCCTGTCAGGTGAATGTGCATGTCGCGACCTATCATGCGATCGGGTACGCCACCAACGGGGCAACCTTCACGCTGGACGTGGGTGGGGTTGAACCGATGCTGGGTGAGCAGGACGTCAACAACGCGACCTTCCTGTAACCGTGCTGGTAATGCCCACCTCCACTCGACCCTTCACGGTCATGGGCATAGATCCGGGCACCTCCACCTTGGGGGTGTCCATTCTTAGCTGGGACCTTGAGTCACCGAAGTATCGAGTGGAAGACGGTTTTACGTTAAAGGCGACCAACAACACCAATGGGTACGGTGCAATTGAAGAACTCCATGGTGGACGAACAGCACGACTGCAACAACACCATGACGAGCTGCTCTACTTACTTCATTGCATCCGACCACAAGCGGTGATTGCCGAATCGCCTTATCAGGGTCGCTTTGTGCAAACTTTTGCGGCCCTAACTGAATGCTTGGCGGTTGTTCGTCAAGCGCTTATGGCGTATGATGCGTATCTACCGCTGTATCAGGTAGAACCCAATGTGGCCAAGATGGCAGCAGGGGTGGATCTGTCAGCAATGCGCAAAATGAAAGATAAGAAAAGCATCGTACGTGACGCTCTGGCGTTGCGACGTGATCTAGAGTGGGGAGTGGGCCTTGACACACTGGACGAACATGCTGTTGATGCAACAGCCGTCGGGCTACACTACTTACGTTTCATGATTTGAGTGTGCTGCTCAAGGAACCAACTATGCTACGCGGGTTATTGACCAAGATACGTCCAAAGTGGTACGAAGGTGTTTTCCTAGGGGCTCTCCTGTTACTTGGGCTGGCGCTGTACCTTCAAACCCAACGGGTCGAGTCACTGGCAGGGGACCTGCATGTCAGTGAAGAAGCCGTCCAACAGGCGGTGGCACTTCATGCTAACGCCCAAGAACGCCAAAAAATAGATCAGACCGTGGTCGCCACAGTCACTCAAGACTTGGTAGAAAACCGCCATCAACAACGCCTGGATCGCGAGGAACTGATTCGTGACTACCTTATCTTTAAAAACGCAGCAGAAGACACCTCAGTGCCTGTCACTCCGACCCCAGACCCTACCCCTACCGAAGTGGCTGAAGCGGCTCCAGCAGTTAATGAGACGCCTCCCCGAGTGCCTGAAGCCCAGAGTCCCACCCCCGAACCTGATCGGGCTGTTACTACTGACCACTTTGACCGTTTGGCTCGCGGGATGCGCGACACATACTGCCGTGCCGGAGGAACCTCAGCTGATTGTACCGCCAATCAGTCTGACTAAGCCATGTTATGTAGCGTCACCTCCAAGCCGTGAGATGTTAGTAACCGCGGACAGCTATTACCCACAAGCCGAAAATGTGTGGGAAGCCCGTTTCCTGTTAATGACAGACCACTGGAATGAACAAACCCAGGAATTGGGTAATTGCAATAATCAACTGGAAGGTCTTCGGGGGTGGTATGATTTACAACAGGACATGGAGGCGAGCGAATGAATGTCGAAGCCGCCCTAATCGAATTGGGTGATAAACCCCTGCGACGTAGTCCTTACTCCAGTACCTTGTTACTGGTTCTCAATGCCTACCTCCCTGGCAATAATAGCGTGTCTCGGGAAACGACTGGTCAAGAAGTCTTATCATTGGTCTATCAGCTACCGGACACATCGTTACAGGAACGACTACTGGAACGCGAAGTTGGACAGGTGCGAGGTCGGGACAGCTACCGAACCGTGTTACTAGCGGTCTCGGGGCTGATGGGTATTTTCGGGGTTGCGTTGGCGGTGGCCGAAATCGTTACACCGAAAAGTACTGGAGTGAGTGAACTGATTAATGGCATAATCGGAAATACTCTTGCCGTTTTCAAGTTTTTTCTGTGAAGTAACATAACACCGGACCCCTTAAGTGGGGTCCTGTTTATGCCGAAAAACACCGATGGTATGACAGAGATGTGATTTTGGTCAACAGTCAACCGACGGATAACGGGAGCTTCTTCCGTTTCCAATGAAATGGGTGCATAAGGAGTGATCCATGAGGATACAGTTATTGCGCGGTAACACCGCCAAGAACAACCAACTGGTATTAAGTCCAGGTGAGTTGTCAGTGGATACGGAGCGCAACACCCTGCGTCTCCATGACGGTGTTACCTTAGGGGGTGTTGAGGTGAGCACCCGGTCGCTGGCGCCTGGTCCGGCAGCATTGGCTAACGGTGACGGCACTACCGGATTCTTCGGCGAGGTCGCCGGAGCCGATATGATCACTTATGGTGCTTTGGCCACCGAGGTGGGTGTTACCGAAGGGACTCTGCGGCACGATGCAGAATCCGCCTGGCTGAAGTTTGTCAAAGATGGTGAGATCCTCTTTGTCGCTAAGAAGCCGATTCACAACAGTGTGTCCTGGGATGCCCTCAGCGCTGCAGGCGTCGTACTCAATGATGGTGGCGCACCGATCATCACTATTGACGGTTATCAATTCCGAGTCACCCTGTTGACGGGTGGTGATGGTGATCCTGCAGCCGCCTCAGGTGGTGAGTGGAACCGACTGATGTACCCGGTGCACGTGGATGATCCCACCGGCCTGGGTTGGGGTGTTGGTTATACCAACGCCGATTTGATTGTCGGATCAGGTGACGGTAGTGCGTCCTGGACCCAAGAAGTCTCTGACCTGGATGCCGGCCAGCGGATTCTGCGTGGTGGGACGACGGATGTGACTGACTTCAACGCTGATGTCTCATCGGCAACCGACCTTGCCTATGGGTGGCGTCCGTGCCTGCGGTTGGTGTAATTATAGCGGGGATGTGACATGACCCAAAAAACGTGTTTTCCGGTAGACATCTTATTACCAGATCGGTGGTGGAAACCGGTTCGATATCGTCTGCACGAAGTCATGCGGGTGGTTGGTGAAGAAGTACCCCGGCTTTTCATTACCGATGGCGCAACCATTCCGCGTATTTTCTGGTTGTTCTTCCCCCCGGTGTGTCGGTATTTCCCAGCGGCTGTGGTACACGATTACCTGTTGAAATCAGGTGTGGGTTGGCGGGTAGCCAATCGAAAGTTTCGTGAAGCGTTATTGTCGTCCGGGGTATCGAAATGGCGGCGTAAAACGATGTCGGCAGCCGTGGGGGTTTACGGTTTTTATCGGGAGACCTTTCGTGGCGATTGATCATCTAGATAGCGATTGTCGTTATGTACAGTCCCTCCTCCGGCGTGTTGGGTACTCGTCCCCGATTCATGGGGAAGTCGATGCCCAGACCTTCCGGTCACTGAAGGCTTTTCAACGCGACCTTCAGCTATCCCCCACTGGCGCCTGTGATGACGCAACACTGGACAAGCTCGAACGGTGTGCGCAGAATCAGCGACCCGAGGTAATGTAATATGTCAAACACTTTCGATGACAGTGCCCCCCATTGGTGGGAGCAGGTCGATGTGGTCCCACAGCAAGTTGTCATGATCGATCTGGGGGATAACGGCCCCGAGGTTCAGAGCATCCAACGGCTATTGAAGGAAGCGGGTTACGCCATCTCGGTGGACGGGGACTTTGGTCCTGGCACCGAACGTGTGGTTCGTCGTTTCCAGAAAGACGTCGGGCTGGTACAGGATGGTCGAGTCGGTCCCAAGACGTTCGCCTGTCTGGAGAAACACCCCAAGGACCCCACGGTTCTCTCTCAGGAAGACCTGGAAGACGCGGCGAGGATGCTGGATGTTCCCGTGGCAGCGATCATGGCCGTGAACGCCGTTGAGTCACGCGGTAGCGGTTTCTTCGCTCCTGATACCCCAGCGATCCTGTTCGAGCGTCACATCATGCGCCGTCGTATGAAGCACCACGGTATTGCGGTTGACGACTATGTGGATCAGTATCCGCATCTGGTTAATTCAAGCCCGGGTGGCTATAAGGGCGGTCTTGACGAACACCAGCGTCTGAATGCAGCACAGCAACTGCACGAGGTATCGGCACTGGAGTCTGCTTCCTGGGGACTTTTCCAGATCATGGGGTACCACTGGGAACACCTGGGGTACACTTCAGCTCAAACCTACGTGAGTGCGATGAAACGTAGCGAACGTGATCATCTGATGGCGTTTGTTAAATTCAACCAACGTGATCCGGTTTTGCTTGATGCACTGAGGACGCAACATTGGGCGCGTTATGCCCGTCGATATAACGGTCCTGCGTACGAGAAAAACCGCTACGATGAAAAGCTCGCCGCGGCATTCACCCGGTACAGTGAGACGCGACCGACTTAAAGGGGTTACAAATGGGATATCGTATTTCGGATTTCGATCCACTTACGCAGATCCCGACGGAAGGTTGGCTAGAAATCATCTCCCGCTCGGGATTGAAATGGGTGAACCGCCGAATCAGTGTCGAGACACTCCGCACGGGTCTTAAAGGCAAGTCCGCTTATGAGATCGCGGTCGAGTATGGATTTCCTGGAACGGAAATCCAGTGGCTAAGTTCACTAAAAGGCAAATCCGCCTTTGATGCGGCAGTGGAGAATGGATTCCAGGGCACCCGAGACGATTGGATTCGGACCATGGAAGCCCTCTACCAATTGGAACCGCAGGATGCAGGCAAGGTGATGACCAATGACGGTCAAAACCTAGGGTGGATGGTCTTGACCCCAGCCCACCTGGGACTGGACCAAGTCGACAACACATCGGACATGGACAAACCGGTTTCCACCGCCACACAGCAAGCACTGGATGCTAAGCTTAATACCGAGGAGTTCGGTCAATATTTCACCGGTAAAATGGGTGAAGTAGGGATTGTTCACGATCCCGACGACGATACCTGGGTACATGACCAGGGGTCCTTGCCTAATTAAGGCAATGTTTACGAAGTACCAACCAATACGTTAGGAGAACTAACATGTTAAAGATTCAGTTTCGGCGCGGCACAACGGTTCAGAATGATGGTTTCACCGGGGCAGCGGGTTCCCTCTCCCTGGATACCGAACTCAACCAGCTTCGCATTCATGACGGGGCAACTCAAGGTGGCTTCCTGGTGCCGGTCCCGGGTGACATCCAGGCCATTCAGCAACAGCTGGACGAACTGGGTATCTCCGGAGTAAGTGGTCTGGAAACCGCCCTGGCAGCCAAGGTTGCCGTGGACCAGGTGGGTGTGGCCGATGGTATCGCCACCCTGAACAGCTCCGGCAAGATCCCGTCTTCCCAGCTGCCCGCCTACGTGGATGATGTGCTGGAGTTTGCCGATGAGGCGTCCTTCCCCGCCACTGGTGAGACCAGCGTCATCTACATCGCCCTGGACACCAACGACATCTACCGTTGGTCCGGCAGTGCCTACATCAACATGACCGAGGCCAACGCAGGTCCGGCCACCACCGATGGGCTGGCCGAAGGCTCTACCAACCTCTACTTCACTGATACCCGTGCTCGTAACGCCATCAGTGTCAGCGGTGATCTGTCCTACGACGGTGGCACCGGTGTGATCAGCTTCTCCGAGTCTGTCACCACCGTTGCGGGTAAATCCGGTGCAGTGACCCTGGTGAAAGCCGACGTGGGTCTGGATAGCGTGGAGAACCAAGGCAACGCTACCCAAGCCGAAGCCGAAGCCGCGGCGGTGGAGACCGCCAACATGACCCCGCAAGCCACTCGTTGGTTGCTCGAGTCCATGGGCTTTAGCGATGCCGGTGGCGACTGGGTGCTGGACCAAGGTAGCATCGCGTAATAGACACCCCTTCCCACCAAAGGGAAGGGGTTTTATGCCGTAACAAAACTATCATATGGTCAACCTGCCAACAACAGCGATAATGCGCACGATGAGGTGGTCAGATGTCGAGCTACCAAGATATTGACTGGTGGAACAGTGTCAACTTTATTCCTTGTGTGGTACCCCATACGGTTTTCGGTGATAGCGGCGATAACGTGACACGGATACAACGTCAACTACAGGAACAGGGCCATTCCATTGCCGTAACTGAACATTTCGACGACGCCTTATTGCGTACGGTAAAAGCGTTTCAACGTAAACACCAACTTGTAGAAGATGGACGTGTGGGCCCTAAGACGCAGGCGTGTTTAACTGGCCATCCACGTGATCCACACTGGTTGTCGCAAACGGATGTTGAAAACGCTGCTGTAATTCTTGGTGTTTCCGTCGCTACAGTCATGACTTTCAATGCGGTGGAATCGCGAGGACTTGGGTTTCTTGACAGTGAACGACCAACGGTGGTCTATGAACGCCACATCATGCGCCAGCGGCTGGCAGACAAAGGGATTGATCCCACCCACTACCTGAGTAAGTACCCTGACCTCATCGGTCGCCATCCCGACGGCGGTCATGTGGACCAGGCAGGCTACGACCACTTGGTACGTGCCGCAGCGATCAATGAAGAAGCAGCTCTGGAATCAACCGGTTGGGGGTTGTTTCAATTGATGGGGTATCATTGGCAACGCCTCGGGTTTGCATCGGTTCATGACCTGGTAACGGAAATGAAGCGAGGTGAACGTCATCAATTACTGACCATTAGTCGTTTTATAAAAGCTGACCCGGTACTCCACGAGGCGTTACGAAACCGCGAGTGGACCGCCTTTAGTCGACGCTACAACGGGCCCGCCGGCCACAAGCATGCGGTGAGTGAAAAACTCTTGGCACACTTCGCTGCTTTCAGTCGGCCCTGTGTGACATAAGTAAGCTAGGGTGGGGTTGTCCCCACCCGCTTTATGCCGTCAATCCGTGGAATGATATGTTATAGGGTTTACGAACTGAAGGTGGTAGGTAAAATGAAAACGTTACGTTGTTTTATTCTCGGGCTACTGTGCTGGGTGATGTCGTTCGCCGCGCAGGCCTATGTTGACGAAACCCCCCTGTTTAACCATGTGGAGGAAACGCAGTATTACATCGGTGAGTTGATAAATGTCGTGGATGCCGACACCTTCGATGTTCGACTGAGCATGGGGTTGGGGGTATTGATGGATGTCCGGGTTCGCATCCGTGACTACGACGCACCGGAAACCTGGCGTCCAGGGACCGAGGAAGAAAAGCTCCATGGTGAGGAAGCCACGGTCTATGCTCAGGACCTGTTGCCTGAGCGTTTTATCGTACGTTCATATGGCTGGGCAGTTTACAACCGCGTTGAAGCCGACATCATTCTGCCGGATGGGCGCAACTATGCAATCATCATGATCGAACAGGGATTTATCAAACGAGAGAACTACTGAGGCGACACGCGGCGGGATTGACAATGGTATGGCAGCGAACGTTTATCTAAGTCAGATGTCCGCCAACACCGAGAAATGTTCATGGAGTCACACGTATGTCAGTGATTTACAGTTACACAAAGCGGGGTCGGGATGCGCTCGTAGATCTCATCCAAGAGACCCATCCGCGGTTGGGGGTGATGGACTACAATGTGTCCTTCGAAGACCCCATCCCGGTTCCTACCGATACCGATCCGGGTCGTACCTACATCGAAATGTACCTCCAGGATCGAGGCCGTAAAGAGTCTCTGTATTATCGGCGTCTGGACATGGCAGTTGCCATGGGTCCGGTGGTGAGTATTACCCATCGCGACGATCGGACTCCCACGCATCGTTCGATCGCGGAAGAGATCAACCGTCAGCTGGGGTTCAACCTCAATTCCCGTGACGTGGATTTCGACCGCATCAAGGTCCATTCCCGCCAAAACCCGTTCCAGTTTACCCTGAAGGCCAAGCCGACGTCCTATGTCTGGTACGGTGAAGTCACGGTGGAAGTCAGCCTGGTGTCGCTGGATTCGGTTGATGATGTGCGTCTGATGGAAGATGGTACCGGTATTGGCCGCCTTATGGAAGATGGTCATTTCCGTATGCTGGAATCCGCCTAATCGTTTAAAAGGCTAGGGTCTTTTAAGGTGTGTAGGACTGGCAACAATGCCAATTGTCTTTTAGAAAGAGGAAAGTAACGATGAATGCAAATGGTTTAAAGCTCTCGGAACTGACGGTACTTCCTGATCTGTCCGGTCAGAAGTTCGTCGAAGTTATCCACCGTGATGGCGACTCTGGCCCGTTCATCAATGGTCGTATCAGTACCGACCTGCTGATCGGTCAGCAAGGCGCTGAAGGTAAGTCCGCCTACGAGCTGGCCCAAATCGAAGGCTTCAATGGTACCCGCCAGGAATGGCTGGATTCCCTCGTGGGTCCGGAAGGTCCGGCCGGTGAGTCCGCTTATGTGGCCGCTGTCGGTGAAGGCTTTACCGGTACTCTGCAAGAATGGCTGGATTCCCTGAAGGGCGAGCAGGGTGAGCAGGGTGTCCAAGGCGAAAAAGGCGACCAAGGTGAGCAGGGTGTCCAGGGTGAACAAGGCATCCAGGGGATTCAAGGCGAAGAAGGTCCCCAGGGCCCGGTCGGTCCCGATGGCATGTCGGCCTATGAAGTCGCGGTCAACGAAGGCTATACCGGTAGTGTTACCGACTGGCTGGCCTCCCTCAAGGGTGATAAAGGCGATCAGGGTGCTCAAGGCCCGCAGGGTCCTGCTGGCACCGTGCCGATCCGTATCGACGTTATCAGCTGGGCGGCTGATGACTTCGTGGTTCCCGATGGCGTGACTGTGGCCAAGGAGTACGATGGTACCTCCCTGAAGATCACCCACAACCAGGGCAAGTATCCGGTTAACTGGTTCGGCTATGTGACCGAAGTGTCTCCGATCACCGCCCTGTACCCCACCGGTGTGCGCAACATGCAGATTTTGGATGAGAACACCGTGATCATCACCCAGCTGTCCAGCAACGATGCGCTGAACCTTATCATCCACTTCTAAACGGTGACCACTATGATTTTAGCAGGTATCGAAATCCTGGGCTTCAATGGCCTGCAGTCCTTTGACGATGTCAATGGTCAGTGGGACAACATTGGGGTTCGGGTCAACTATCCGCAGGGCCAGAACCCTGTCGATAACCCCATCACCGTGGGCGACGTCATGATCGAGCCAGGTGGTGCGGTATGGAACGTCCTGGCGGTGTCCGATGAAGGCAGCGGTGAGTTCAGTCTCTCCATCGCCCTCAACGACCGTCCGACTACCGATGCCGACACTCCTGGGTTTGGTCTGGTGACGCGTGGTGGTATTGCCACTCCGCGTAATGGCATGCTGGCAGCGTACTGGGACTCCAGTATGGTAGCGGCTTCCGTTGCTCGTATCGCCTCCATCTACACCGTACAGAACGCTGAAACGGATCTGCCCGACAGTGTTTGGCAGAACACCGTGGATGCCGGTGAACTGGCCTAACAAATAAAGGATATGATCCCACCCTCACTCCAATTAAATGTGTAGAGTGAGGGTGGCATTATATTGAAAAGGGGTAAGATACAATGACGAAGCAGTACTTACACCGTCGGGGTACTACGCAAAAGAACGACCTGTACGTGGGTGGTGACGGCGAAATTACTATCGATAGTGAGCGTGGGGAACTGCGCATCCATGACGGTATCACCCCCGGTGGTTCATTGGTTTCCAGTTCGGGATCAATGGATGGGGGTTTCTTGGCAGATTATGTGGACATCCCAATGATGGGGCAGTCTAAAACAGTGGGTGGTTACGCGTTAGGCACCACCACGCTCGGGTAAAATCGATTTAGGAGTAACACGACATGCGTTATGGATTTTTAAATGCTTTTAAGGCGGCACTCGCACAGCCGCTGGCCGTAGATGCCACTACACTGGAACTCGCCGATGGTGGTGATCGTCTGGTGGGGGCAAGTGAAGATTACCGGTATCGTCTGACTCTGTTCAAGACCGAAGTGATCGATTCCCAATACGTTGAAACCGCCCGTGAGGTCATCGACGTCACTGGTGTTAGTGGTAATACCCTGACGATTGTGGGTGGGCTGGAAGGTACCACCCGTCCGGCCGAAGGCTGGGAGGTTGGCACCAAGGTCGAACTGCGCTTCACCGCGGAACTGCTCGCCACCGGGGCGGGGACTTGGTCGGCATTTGACGACTCAGGTCTGGTGGAAGTCCACGGTGATGGCACGGCAACGAGTATCGCCCTAGATGACGGATTCAAGAAACTACCCGTGATGGGTAGCGCTGAAACTCTCGAATGGGCAACCGCTATTGGGTCCACTTCCCGACGGGTGACACTTTCCCCCGACGAAAAATACTTGGTTGTCCTGGACTCGACGTACGACGACAACACGAAACCGACCGCTCGGGTCTATGACACGGACACCAATTCACTCACTGCTGAACTCCCCGGTGTTCCAGCTGATACTAGTGTAGATCCGTACTCCGCTGTGTTTTCCCCGGACGGCAGTCGGTTGTTTATCGTCTTAGGGTACTATTCAACTAATGTTAATCCCGACGATAAATGGGAAGGTTCCGGGGTAATTCGGTGTTACAGCACCGCGGATTGGACGCTGGAGCGAGAGGTCCGCGCCGATGAACAACAGTTCCTCGACTTAATGTACTGCTGGGGCCCTCGTGACCTCGCCTTTATTGACGGTACCACGAAAATCGTAATCACGTCAGAAAACAACGCATGGAATGAAACTAACGACGGACGTGAACACGTTCACGGTTTCACTGTGTTGGACACGTCGGATTGGTCCATCAGTCTTCCAGAAATACCTTACACGGCTGAACATTACGCCGCAACTGGGGAAACCATAGTGACGCGTAACCTTGCGGTTGTGCCGTCGCTGAATAAGTTGGTGGCCACTCACATTTGGTCGGGTATTGTTAACCCCGCACTGGTATTTGACTACGATACCCTAACCGGAACATACACCCTTAATAAAAACATCGATTCAGCTCAGGAGGACCTTGACAACTCCACTGGCGATGTACAAAGTGGTGCGGTATTTGTTCGGGATGACCGGTATGCGTGGGTAGTCACTATTGCCGACTGTGGTACTGGTGTCCACTTGTTCCGGATCATTGATCTGGTTGAGGAAACTGTTTGGTACCCAGCAGACGGTACTCAGGAGATGGATCTGGGTAAAGTCAAGGACACCGCTGCAATTGACGAAGACAATGGGACAGTTACTTTCTTTACAAATTCTCATGTCCTAACCTACGACCTCGACTCCCGAACCCTCTTGAGCAACACAAAAGTTTCTGATATCAACGGTCTTTCCCCGTGGAAATTTGGTGTCTTCTCCCACAAGGACCAGTCTTACTACGGTAGCGTTGGGGATGGTATTCAGCAGTTACCCTACGACCCGAGAAAGCAGAAGTTGTCGGTTCCGCAACAACAAGTGGGTGTCCTCAAGCACCCGGTTCCGCCTGCAGAGCCCGAGCCTGCTGTTGAACCGGTGGTAATGTTGAGTGATGTCGTTGACTTAGCGGATTCCGCGGCGGTAGCGACATTCCCGGTAAGTGATGGGAAAACGCTGTATGTGGACCGTTTTGATGTTGTAGTAGTATCCGCCAGTGATGTGGCTGGTGATCCTGCGATCCAGATTGGTGCTGACAACACCACTCCGGGTAATTACCTGGGAAATACACTCGTCACTAGCACGGTGGCGGGTGGTCGCGAAACACATGAACCATTGCTCCTCGACGGAACCACCTCACTTGAAGTATCTGTTGCAGCCGCAAGTACTGGTACTGACCATAAGGTCCGTGTTGTTCTTCATGGTTTTGTTACACAAGCTTGATGTCAATAAAGAGCGCCTTTAGGGGCGCTCTTCTTTAGGAGAACAGAGATGGCAAACGATAAACCCAACACACCCAAGTTCCCTCGTGGTACTGGTATTGAACACCAGTTCTACACGGGGGAAGACGGGACATTGAGTATTGACACCGACGTGGGTGAGCTCCGTCTTCATGACGGTAATACGCCCGGTGGAACGTCCATCCCCAGTGAAGCACCCAAGGATGGGGTGGCCTATGTACGTAAAGACGGGGAGTGGGTTCAAGTAGAAGGTGGTGAAGCCGTTACCCCCGTATCACTTTCACAGCCTTCCTACCACCTCCACCATCATCAAGCAGCAGTAGCTGAATACCACAGCGCTTATATTGACGATGACGGTCGCCTCTTCGTTACCGGTTCGTTCTGGGACGTAGCGTTTAACGGGTATGTCGAAATCATGCCCGAAAAGCGGTTCAAAATGGTGACCTCAGACCCATGGTCATCTGGACTGATGGCGCTCGATACGGAAGGACATATCTGGACTGCAGGTGAAGAAGAATACGAAGGCGAGTACGGCATCCCTAGCGACCGTGCGGGAGAAATTATCTGGCCGCCTGAAACGGTAATCCCTGGCGATGACTGGACCTTCGTCCATGCTGGAGAATATGGCGCATCCTTCGGTATCAAAGCTGACGGCACTTTATGGTCGTGGGGTGATGATTCGATGGGTGCAATTGGGCGTGAAACAGAAACCGGGAACGATCCAATTCCTACCCTCCTACCCATTCCCGAACCCGTCGTTTATGTGGATAGCCTCTATTGGCGTGGGTATGCTGTATCCAACACGGGTAACATTTATAGTTGGGGGTATAACTACTATGGGTCTGCCACCGGCGAAGGACACGAAGAAGATGCCTACACCCCGGTTCTGGTGAGTAGTGCTCCAAAAGCAACTCCTAAACGCCGCATGGCTTTCGGTAGTTACGTCGGTCTACTGATTGACGAGCAAGGCTATCTGTATTATGCCGGTGAGACAGATACCGGTTGGGAGCAGGACACGGTCACGGAATTCCGCCTCAGTATGACTTGGGAGCGCCTGGGAAATGACAATGACTGGGACTTCTTGTCCGGTATAGGTGATTGGACCGGATTTGTTGCCGTAAAAACCAACGGTGACGCCTATATTTTTGGGACCATCCCAGGCGATGAGACGGCCGATACTGATGGATGGGACAGGGCACAGTATTTCCACAACCCCACCCCTTTCCTCATGGGTAAGAACGTCGTTGATGTTGTAACGGGTTTTGAGGGCGCGTACTTCGCCATCACCAAGAACGGCGACCTCTATGGCTGGGGACACAACTACTGGGCTGAAGTTGGTGATGGTTCTTGGGGGTATGACCCGACCACGGACACCTACACCGAAGATGATAACATTAGTGGTACAGGTTCACCGACGTTTATTATGTCGGGAGTACGTTGGGTGCGTAATGACCACTATAGTACCATCGCCATGCTAATGAACGGCGAAATACGGACGTGGGGGAAAAATTGGTCAGGTTGTATCGGGGTTCCTGAACAGACATTTAATGCCGCGCCGGTTTCTCGACCCTTTGATCCTCACTCGTATTTCCCGGTACCGGCAACAGGTGTTGGTCCTGCAGTGTTACAGAAAGGCGACGCGGAGTTTGGGTTCTACGGTTTCTTGGATACACAGGCGGTCATTAGTCTTTTTTCATTAGGTGATATTTACGATCTCCGTAAGTCCTACAGTGACCGTGTTGATCAACCACCCCGAGAGGTAGCGTGGGTAAAGTATTCTTATCAAGGTAAGATTTGCTACATGCCACTTCGACAAGTCACTCGAAACGTGACCTATAATGAAATCCTGGCAAAGGAGATTGTTGTCACAGATCCGGCAGTTCATTACCAGAGTGATGCGATCTACCAATATCAGTTCCGTCTTTTATCTGGGACTAATGAAGACCCCTATACCGATGGGGCGTCAACTGCAGGGTCAGAATGGGACATGGTCATGCGTCACTTATGGTCAGGTAGTGATGTACCTGAAGCAGATCGTTGGGGGTCATTTACGGCTGAGGAACTCGGGTTCGATACTAGCGTTGATGGGCGCCGCCAGTGGGTTCAGGAATTAGGTTCTACCGCTGGAGAAGCCGTTCTGCGTGGTAACACAGGGGATCCGCTTGCCATTGAAACCATTTCGGTTGATACCATCGCCGGAGATATCGGTTATCGGCCAGTACTTGAACTGGTTGATCTCCCCGAAGCAGAACGCATGCCGAGCATCCATGTTTACGCATAAGGAGTAATCAATGAATAAGTTGATCATGCCTCACATGGCATACCCCGAGAGTGGCGCGTATGTGGGCGAACCCGGAGAGATGGTATTTGACACCACATTCCAAACGGTGCGTGTCCACAATGGTCAGACCCCTGGTGGTGTGGTGCTCCCCAATGAGGCACCTACCACGGGATTAATCAACCAAAAACTGACCTATAAGTTCGATAAGGCCGATGTTGGTTCGGTAGTACCCGGTCTCAACGACAATGGTATCCTTCCCGAAGAATACATGCGTCATGATTCTTACTTACGGGACCCACACAACGACATGGTACTTGGTCGTAAGAACGGACGATGGGTCGCTCTGGATATCCCGGAACATGTTTTCATACCGGGAGCTTCAGCCGTCGTAGCAGGCGACACCACAGCAGGTTACTATGGGCAGGTGGAACAATCACAACTGATTGACTATCGACTCTTAACCGATATGTTAGGTGTTAAGGGGAGGAACCCGAGTCCGGATGGTGGTTGGTTGAAGTTTTCATTGGATGGCAAGACATTGTTCATGTCCATGAAACCCGTCCTTCAGGATGTTACCTATAAGGAACTGTACCAGAAAGGCCTGGTCTATGGTGTCGATGGGCCCGGTACCCACCCGTATGGTGATCCGGTTAACCAAAACCGTGTGGTCCACCTCTGGGGTCACAACTATCGGGTACGTCTGATGAGTGGTTCTACCGAGGATCCGGTCGTGGATGCCGACTCATGGCGTGGTCTGGAAGACCACGCAAGTCAGGTCGGTTCGGAATGGGACCGTCTGATGATCAAGGTCGATGCAAGACCGAACCCCAATGAAACCGAACCCAAGTGGGCGTCACTGGAAAGCGGTGACATTGGATCGGGCGAGGCGTGGGTGCAGGAAAAAGCAGGCCGTACAGAAAATGGCCTTGATTACCGTATTGGTCGTCGTGTCGGGTATTCTAACAACGAAACTGAGAATACCGCAGGTAATTCAGAATCTGCGTGGCGACCTGTGTTGGAATTGATTGACTAATAGGCAGTTAAGCAATAAAGCTAGGGTCCCTTCGGGGACCCTTTTTTAGGAGAGTTTCATGTTAAAGCTTCATATTCGGGATAAGGTTTATACCCTGTCTCAACTGGATGACACTGGGCAAGTTCCCAATACCCAGCTACCGGCATATGTGGATGACGTACGGGAGTTCGCGGACCAAGCGTCCTTCCCCGCTGAAGGGGATGCCGGTATCATCTATGTCGCTCTGGATACCAACCAGCTCTACCGCTGGTCAGGCAGCACGTACATCAACCTGTCTGGGGCTGGTGGTAGCGGCAGTGGTCCTGAAACGACCGATGAATTGGCGGAAGGCGCCACCAACCTCTACTTCACCGACACCCGAGCACAGACTGCGGTTCGCGAGACGCTCGAAGCCATGGGTTTCAGTGATGCCAGCGGTAGTTGGACGCTGGATCAGGGTAGTATCGGCTAACCAAATGACGCCGGGCTGAGGCTCGGCGTTTATGTCGTCTTTCCATGGGGTTGCGGATGGATCATATGGCATTCACTTCGTTAAATGAGATACCCTATGAAAAAGTTTTTACACTCGCGAGGGGATACCCAAGCCAACGACGCTTATACTGGTGAAGGTGGTGAAATCACTATCGACCATGAAGCTCGTGAACTACGTGTTCATGACGGCGCAACACCGGGCGGACACACGATGAAATCTGTCAACCGTCACGTTGGTGAGAGTGATCCCCACCCCCAGTATGCCCAAGCCAGTGGGTTTAAACATATTGCGGTGGTTCCAGTCGGTGGCATACCCGTACCGGCTGATCCCGATACGTTATATATCGAGGTGAATCAATGAACCTAAACGATATTGAACGTGTTACCTTAAACGGCAAAACTGCCGTCCGGATGACCCTGAACGGTAATGTGGTTTGGGAAGCACCTACCTATAACCTGACACCTCAGGGTGCCATGTTGTTATCCAACTTCGATGAACTCCACCCTGACAACCAAAGTCGTCTACTGCTCTCGGGCGATGCCCAGCAGACCGGTAACGACGCACTGCTGATTTAAGGAACGTAATTATGCCCGATTCATCTTTGGATGGCTTAGATCTCGTCGGTCCTATTACCGGCGCTGAAGAAATCTACCTCGTCAAAAACGGCAACAGTCGTCGAACCACGATTGGGAAAATCGCCACCGCCTTGGCGGGACTGGTCAATGCCGAAACCATCGAGACGCCGTTCCGTGGGGCAATGCTACGACTAAATGCTATCAAGTCAAACGTGGACTTCCCCTACGTAGTGGAGTGGGACGCTGCCGAGTATGACACCGATGGCTTTTTTACCTTAAGCTTACCGACCCAACTGGTCATTCCCCAAGGGGTTACTAAGGTGCGTCTGTATGCTGGCCTGAGTTTGACTGCGAGTACGGATACGCATAGTGCCCATATCAGTTTCCGTAAGAATAATGCCGAGTTTCATGGTTGTCCGGTCAGTAACGTTCGTCAGAGCACTGATGGTTGGTCCAGTAACCTACACTCCTTGGCGGGTCCTCCAATCGCCGTTGAATATGGGGATGTGATCGAACTGCGTGTCAATGTCAGCGGTAGTACCGTAGTGAACGATATTCTTGCCTCCCCGTACAGCTATATGGCCATTGAAGTGGTGGAGTATGTCGCCGTATGAGTGAAACCATTGTAGTGCTGAAATCACGTGACCTGGTTACTGAATTTGAAACGCTACTGGACGAGCAGGGTTTGGTGGCATCTCGAATCAAAGGACTCCCCCGGTTCTTTGTGTTCGCAGATATGACCCCTGACGCTTTTCCATTGCGGGACTATGTGGGGATCGAAACCATTGAGTCGGGAGATACGCCCCTGCATCCCGAAGCCAATCAACCGCAAGCCACCCCGATGACCGAACAAATGGCGGGGGGTTACAACACCATCGAACACGGGGGCTGGGCACCTGCTCGTATTATCCGTCGTAAGTCGCCGTGGCGGGCCCCTAACCACACCACAGCGGCCGAAGCGACGTTCCCCTGCCTACGTACCGGGGTTGGCGTCGACGTCTTCATGATCGATTCTGGGTGCTATGTGAGCCATGATCAGTTTGAGGGTCGGGCTCAACAACCCTGGATGTATGACGGGGTACTCGACACACCGCTGGATGGGACGGGTCATGGCACAGCATGTCTCTCGGCAGTCGGGGGTCGAACCTTCGGGGTTGCCCGCGAAGTCCAGATGTACTCCTACAAATTCCATGGCTCGGGTGAGGGGGTAAGTTCGGTCGCCTTTATTACCGCCATGGGGGCCATCAAGGACGACTACGAACAAAACGCTGCCAGTAATCGACCCGGTGTGTTGTTCTGTTCCTGGGGTGGGTTTGGCAGCACTATCAATGCCGCGATCACGGATTGCATTGATGTCGGCTTGCCGTGTTGTTTCCCTGCGGGTAACAGTATCCTCGATCTGGATCAGGTGCAGATGTTTCCAGCCGAGGGCGATCCCGATGCGATTATCTGTGGTGGTCTTAATGTTCGTGACCGACCCTATTACACCTTTGATGGTTGGGGCACTAGCTTTGGGTCACCCATTGACGTGGTCTCCCCTGGACAGGATGTCGTGGTGGCGATGCGTCCCGAGGATGGCGGTTACTATGCATCCATTGGTAGCGGGACCAGCTACTCGACGCCATATGTGGTCGGCGTGTTGGCGTGTATGTTGGAAGGCTATGACCGACTGTCGACCCGGGCTGAAGTTCGAGCATTGAAGGACAAGCTAAAAGCCAATGCCACCCGCGGTGAGTTACAACGCGGTTACGCCCCAGGGTCGGTGGTTCCCGATCCCAGTGATCCTGATAACGAGATCCACCGCATGGCCGATCATATTCTTTATCTGGATCCCACGATCGCCTTTGAAGAGATCCCCGGTCTGACACCCAGCAGTTAACGGCATAACACCACCGGACCCTCAAGTCCGGTGGTGTATGTCATCGCTTATTTCTTTTTGGACGCGTCGTCCTTTTCACCTTCGCCTTCTTCCTCTTCGGATTCCTCCTCTTCCGTTTCTTCTTCGGATTCGGGGGTTTCTTCTTCCACCTCCTCCTCCGTTTCCTCTTCTCCGAAGTCTTCTTCCTCGTTCAGATCACCACCGGTGTCGTCTGTTGAGAAGTCATCCGTGGACCCACCAAAATCGTCGGTTTCGGTGGTATCACCAAACCCACCAGCCCCGTCTTCTTCGTCCATCTGTTCCTGATACTTCTCGGACCACTTCTCCTTGGTCTTGTTGATACCCTCCAGATAGGACTGGATGGCCTCACCCAGACTATTGAACTGACCCTCCTGAATATCCAGCAGGTTAAAGCCGGACTTCTTACCATCCATCTGGGTCAGTTGGTCCAGTTCCGGCAGGACATTGTTGCGTTCCAGCCACAACCGCTGGTAGTACGCCCGCACCACCGAAATGACGTGGTTTACCACATCAGGTTCGCGCTGGAGCATCTCCGACGGGAACAGATCAGCGGTGATGTAGGATTCCAGCGACCGATCCAGTAGGTTGGTGTATTGCTCAAACGCCTGGAGCTGCTGATCGATGCGGGTGGTGTCTGGTGCCGGGAGAGAGGCCGACAGGGAGGCAATAAACTCGTCAACCACTTCTTCATGCGAGAGTTTCTTATGCTCCTTGTTCAGCTTCCTGTGGTTGCTTTTGACCTCCTCCAGCAGTTTTGCCTTCAGTGTGGACGAGTGGGTCGTGAACGTCTGAATGAACTTGGTCAGTTGACGGGTAAAGCGTTTCTGATAACGCATCACACGACGGGTCATGATCAAGTTGTTGTTGACCACACTGGTGGCAAACTCCGGGGACTGGCTCGGGTCAACCAACTCCGGGTTAATCCCCATCCCTGAGATATGCATGCGACGTAGCCGGTCTTGCAGTTCCGGGTTACCCGCCTGCTGCTGGGTGTTGTAATCGTCAAACTCCACCTTGGTGGTGGGGTAGTTATCCGACTCCACGTTGATCGAGAAATCAAACCCGGCCCGGTTCAGGTAGTCCAGGGTCTGACCCGGGTCAGGAGACCCCAACGGGAACCCGCGGTGAGCAGATTCCAGAACAGCCGCCTGGATATCACTGATGGTCTTCTGCGGATCAGGGTCATCCGGATCGACGTTGATATTGGCCCGCTTACGTCCCACGGCATTACGCACCCCAGACATGGTCTCAGCAAACAACAACACACTGCGCATCGACGACAGGATCTTGGACTGGGTCAACAACGTCTGACCAATCCCCCGGTCGTTATAGTCGAAGGCGATGTAGGTCATCAACTCGGCCGGGATATACAACAGTTGCGTCTGTTGGGCCTTGAGGGAGCGATGCAGCATGATCCGATAGATCTCATCGCTGGTGCCTACCTCAAACTCTTCCTGGTAGATACCGTTACGTAGTCGGTTGATCAGATCGTTCTCGATGATCGCCGCATACGCCTGATGGATCTGGTCGATATCCTGGCTGTTATCAGGTTGGACACCGCCCATGGCTTCCTTGGTCTGACGCACCAGTTCCGAGGTGTTGTCCTGGGTATTGGAGCTAAAGCTGGTCCGCAGTTCTCCGTAGTAATCCCGGTTCTCATCACGCACCACCGGACGACCGTTCTGGTCGATCATCACGAAGTAGCCAATGTGTTCTTCTGGCTGTCCCGGTACGTGGACCGGAATCACTGACTCGATGGGCAGTTTCATGACCATCGGATGGCCGACGGAGGGACGATCCATGTATCCCTGAGGGATCACCGTGTGGGTGGTTTGCGCCTGCTGTTTAGGACGATCATACAACGCATCGATCTGCTCGGGGGTCATGCCCTTGGCTGCGGCTTCCATTGACACGTTGTGACGCCCTAACAGACTCCCCAGGGCAGACTGACGTCCCCGCTTGTGGATCTCCGGGGTCTTTAACAGATCGAAGTTATCCGTGACAGCCACATGGGGGATCTTGATTTCGTACTGTTTGTTACGACGTCCCGTGACATACCCTTGGATGCCCTGTGCTGATTCCCGACGCCGGAAGGACTCCATGGCCACCCGTTCCTCTCGGGGATGACCCAGAAACCCCAACGGTAAGGACTGCTGAATCCGACTCACGGCTTGATGATACCGTTCCGTGGAGAGACGCTCCCGACCATTGATGATTTGGTCCAGGTTGTTCTCGGGGAGCACGGCCAGGATATGGGCCCCCTTCTTGAACAGGATCTCCTCCAGCATCCCGTCCAGCCGGTCGTCAATCTTATAGTCGTGCTTAAAGTACTCCTCCAATATCGTCAGCAGCGGGCGGGCGACTTCACTGTCGAATAAGCCCTCTGCCACTGTAATGCCCAACTCGACGTTGGTCATGTCCTTGGGTGACAGGATACTCCCCACCAGGATCTGTTCGGCCAGTTCCACATCGGGAAGTAACTGGAAAACCGAATCGGCATCGATAGCATCTTGCGCGGTCGCCTTCGAGAGCTTCTCGAACATATCACGCGATACCGCTATGTCTTGATGCGACCCCTTAGCGGACTGTTTCGGTTGTTCGGGATCCCGAACCAACTTACTCATTACGGACTTGACGTCGTCCGAAGCATTACGGCTGTACGCCAACTTCGGAAAACGGGGTTGACTACGGGATGCCATACTCGGTCACTCCTTTTCACATGACATTTTGATTCAATCAATAGGGACCCCATGAGCAATAATACCTACTATCGGCTATATCGCGATGAGGTCTTAGACTTTGTGCGCACCCTGGTGGTGAAGTGTGCGGGCAGCGCTGAGACACTGAATAACGAACTCAAAGCCGTTGGGGTTCCGGTGAACCCTGACGACCCACACAGCTGGAAATACTACAAAAACCTGGCCGGTGAATACCATCTCACTGACGAACCCATGACCGTCAGGTCCATGGATACCCTGGAAGAGATCGCGTTCACCAAAGAGAACCTGCGCCTACATCGGGCTACGTATCGGGAGTATCAATTCGGTACCCGTTACTACACCGACCTGACACGCCGTTACCCGACTCAAGTACCTTTGATCAACGGGATCTTGTCCCCCATCGATAAACAAACTGCAGTGGATGCAGATGATGGAACGCTTTTGTATTACGATCCGACGTTCCTGGAGCCTAACGAAACCAACGTCATCAACCGGTTACAGCAGTGGCTCTATGCGTATTTTAGTCGTTGGTACAATGTGCAATATGGCTTGGCGGACGACCTGTACATTCCGGCGTTTCTGGGTATCCTGTATGCTAACCTCCCCTATGTGGTGCAGTTGATTCGGTTACGCAACGCCAAGACCCCCTACGCCCACAGTTTCCATGTGCGGGAATATCTGTCGTCCAATGGTCGTCTGGACGGGTACATGAGTCATCTGAACAAACGCCAGCAGCTGTACCTGTACCGCAATATCCGTCATCTCAACCGCAATGTGGGGAAACAGGAAGTCTTCGACAAACTGGTCGATAACATCATGACCGCCCGCGGGCTACCGCTGGCCTGGTACAAACTGCAACACAACGTCGAGGCATTACCGGACAACATCTACCCGGATGTGGAGTTAGCGAAATACCCCATCAATTTCGGCTATAACCAGAGTGGCCGCGATACCGCTTCGGTCCATACGATACTTAACCGTGAGCGGAGTGTTGCACGCGAAAACGCGGTGGTACAGAACAGTGCCGAGTTGGAGATCACCGAACGCACCCAAAGTCAACGCTTCAGTAGTCTTCCCACCAAGGTACTGGAATCGGAAGTGGTGGATCGCAGTAATTCCTCTATCCGGTCCTTGGGAAGCATACTGCTCTACGAGTGGTTGTATCTGTCCACCCATAACCGCTATAACGCCTTTATCAACGTTCCTAACCCGGGTACCGGTCAGTATATGTCGATGACAGTAAGGGATGCCTTCATTGTGGGCCTGTGGGCCTTCAACAAGGCGCGCGGCATCGAATTCGATACCATCCCCAGGGTCATCGCTTACGACGTCCTGAGGGACCCTCTGCCGTCCCACAACGAGCTTGAATCGATTATCGACCGACGTTACGTCCCCAACGGACTGATTGAGGCGATTCGCGACCGTATCAGCCCGCTGTCCAGCTACATCACCACCGAGAAGTTCTATAACGACTGTGCCAACCTCCACCAGGAATACCTGAAACTCTGGGAACTCTACTCGTTCCAGGAACACTACATGAACCGTGTCATGGCCGAACAGTTAGTTCGTCGGCATTTCATGCACATCAAGTGTAACCTGGTAGACGAGGTCATCTCGTTCGAGCAATGGTTCAAAGAGAAAGGGTATGGGGTTGCCGATCTTTCCACCTTTGACATGGAGCAGTTATATGTGGATTGCGTCAAGGCCGCGACCGGTGAGGATCTGATCAATCGCAAGACCTTGTCAGAACTACAAAAGTCGATGCTGGGGTTAATGCGCCAGCTTAGCTCGTACAGTGTCCAATACCTGCGGACCATCAACGAAGAGGATTTCTGGTATATTGGTACCCCCACGATTCGGTTAGGGGATATCAGTAATGAGGAAGCTTCTGAGTTCCGGGTTCCGCATCCACATGTCACGGTGCTTTCCTCACGGAACCAACATGAAGAGACACTCGATATTCATGATGTTCTGGCAGAGCCGCCGTTCAGTGTGGACATGCACGCCAATCATGGGCTTCGTTACAACCCCACGGTGGGGATTCGTCAACGCCCCCGGACGTTGGGGACGGCACGACTCAATGTAGCGAACATCGGTGTTCGGAGCATGTCGGTGACTATCCATGATACCGACCCGGACACGAATGATCTTGGCCATTATCAATACCCCGACCCTGACAGCGATTGGCCGGATCTTACCTAGAGGATACTCTCGTGAGTTTAACTCGTGACTTGTTGCGCCTCCCTCCGTGGGAGGCCATCATTGAACTGATCAATCGTCGCTATCACATGACGATCGATCCTAATATGACGTCCTTGGTGGCCCTTGACCCCATGGACGACGACCGCATGGAAATCACGCTGGCATTAAGGCCCAGCACCATCCTCTATAACCTACTGCCTCCTACCCGACAGATGACCGTCATCTACCGGCGGTTGGATCTGAACCGCTTCTTCGGAGGACCCGTTATCATTCCGGCGGAACAAGCCATGACATCTACCATTGAACTAACCAAATACCTGACCCAACGGACCGGGGTGGTGTTTGATAAGGACGATGTGATTCATGAAATGATTCCGCCTGGCGAAGCGTACGCCATGAAAGCCCATCCGCGTTCACTGCGTTGGGTGGGTGAACTGAGTATCACCCAAGAATAAAAAAAAAGAAGGTCGGGCATAAACGGGGTCCCCACAGGACCCCGACTTTATGTCGTCCACCCCTACTGACTACTGGGTATATTGATCTTGTATTCGTTATCCTGAGAATCCTTGACGGCGAGTGTTGCGATCGTCATCATTGATGTATCGGGTGAGTAGGGACCCAAACTGAGGTCGACAAACGTCAAACCCGTGTGATCCACTGGCGGGTCGATCAACTTGATCACGTTATGGCCCGTGTGGATGATCAACACCCCCGAGCCATCTTCCCGCCATTTAAACTGTGTCCGTTGAAGGTCAAGGTCTTCCCCCAGAGGTAACCGGTATTTAATCGGAATGCGCTGGGGGTTAACTAGTCCATCCAGCGTCACGAACCCAAGGACGGGACAATCGCTCTCCTTATTCTCCTTGGAGTGGATCAGCTCGTATTCTTTTTCCAAGTTGGGGAGACGTTCGAGGATGTCACGGATCGTGTAGTTGATGCCCACCCGATTGCGCTCTTGTACTGTCTCGTTATGGATGTGGAGGTCCAGGCGGTGGGCTTCTTCAGCGGTCATGGTGTGCATCGTGGGACGGGTAGCCATATAGACTGAGGCGGTGCTCTTGGATGCGGGCATGGTGGGATTCCTGTTTGAAAAAAGGGTTAATGGTACAGATGGGTAATTTAAGATAGACGATATAAAAAGCCCTCCCCAACCGGGGAGGGCTGTGTGCCGCAATGCTCCTTTCAGAGACTCCCGGCCAACATCGGGGACATGCCAGGCCGGTCACATCCCCGAAAGGACGTTAGTTGACACGCTTGAGCAGGACGGATTGTTCAACCAACCATCCCCGCAGGACCGTGAGGTAGATCCCGTCAGCGGTAATCAGTCGGAAGAACCGTCCCAGCAGGGTGCCGTTACGGTCGTGGCGCTTGAGCATCTCGTTCACCACCCGAGTGATCTTGGGATGGGTAGACGATTGCAGCAGCACCGGTTCGTCGGTCAGGTTCAGTGACGCCATTTCGTCACTGGTCCAGGGCAGTTGCAGGTTGACATACTCGTCCGCCAGGAAGAGCGTACCCCCTGCACCCTCGTCCTCGGTTTCCTCGTACTGCAGCGACATCCACTGCATCAACAGGCCCTTGGTCCGAGACTTCAGAACTTCCACCAGTTCCGGACCGTGGTGGTTGGCCAGATACGGGAACAATCCTTCGATGTCCTCGACGAAGCTGTCGATCTTGAGTTGATCCAGGCCCATGTTATCGGCCAGTGCGCAGTTGATCATCCGCGTCAGGCGCTCATCGAAGAACCGGAAGTAACGCTGGGACATCAACCCATCGTTTACTGCCTCGACCAGGCCCGTGGCCAGACCCACCAGCGAGTCCGTGGTGGCCAGCATCTTCAGCCGTTCCTGACCTTCTTCGGGGAGGTTCAGCGGATGCATGTTGGCACTGGTGTATTCGTGTGCCGGAACATGGGTCAGTTCCTCACTGGACAGCCCCAACTGCTCGGCCACCTGCTGGAGGGCGGTTTCCTCGTTCTCCAGATCCGACGACGCCGTGAACATTCCTTCCAGGACCACCGGACGCAGCGCATCCTTGTCGATCAACCCCTTGTCCAGGGATTCCTTCACTTCCTCCACCGGCTTGAGGGGTTCGTCGAAATCGATCACCTTGTGGTGGGTGGGGATGACCTTGCCTTCCGGCTTGATCTTCTCCCCCCGCAGACGGGCGTTGATCTCGTGCTGGAGGTAATCCATGTTTTTCACTGACTGATACTCCACCAGTTTCTCTTCCACCACGCCATCGGGCCATTTCACATGGAAGAGGATGTACTTTTGGGGATCGTAGGCGATCGCATAGGGCTTAGCGTCGCTACGAGTGCGTTTCCAGCCCGAAAGGTGGGCTGGGCGTGCCACGACCCCGCCTGGGATGTGAATCTCGTCATACGGCCGCTCAGAGCTATTTGCGGCGGCATGGGCGATAAGGTCGATCTCATCGACCGAATGCGGTGCGGGTTGATTCGACATCATGGAGGGTGCCTCCGGTTGCGGGGGCGGCACCTGAGGGCCACCACCGAGGTTAGGCGGTTGGATGTTCGCCATGCTACGGTTCACAGGTTGACCAGCCGTCCAGCTATCGGCCGGGGTTTGCGGCATCGGCTGTGACGGTGTCGCTGGTGCATCTGCAAAACGTCCACCCGCCGGTGCACCGGCCGTTACGCCACCGGTTTGCGGCGGGGGGTTATAACCACCCGGGGCCGAACCTCCCAACTGATACGGTGTGGGTGCCGTGTTCCCGATACCACCTCCCTGTTGCGGGTAGCCGCCACCAGCACCCACCGGCGGGAGCTGACGCTGCGACGACTGCCCGTAGGACATGGTCGGGCTAGGTGCCTGCTGATGATAGCCAGGCATCGTTTGCTGATAACCGCCCTGCTGTGGCGGCATTCCCCCCTGACCCCGCTGCTGGTGAAACGCATTGAGGTCGTTCTTGATGGTCTCCAGCGCCTGGGCGGCCCCCATCAGGTCTTGATGGATGCCTTGGTCAATCAGACCGACGATCGCCGGGTACTCTGCGGCAATCATCGCCAGCATCCCGGTATAGATCAGGTCAACGGCCTTCTCCACTGCCTGTTGAGGCTGGTAACCCCGGGCCTGCATGAGAAACGCCGTGAAGTCCATGGTGTACTGGACCCAGTGGGTGTAGCGCTCATTCTGGAAGAAGTTGTGACTGAGCAGGTTATAGGTGAACGTGTGAAGCGGGGTCTTCTGCGAACTGTTCTGGCACCGGGTGCGGAACATCGCTGCCACTTGGGTCATCACCTGCGGATCCAGCCCCGGCGGGGGATTCACCGGCGGGGTCACTTCGTTGTTGTGCGGCAACGAAGGATTGAACGTCCTCTGGTCCGGTTGGTCGTAGCGGACCGGAAGCTGTTGGTTGTTGGCCTGGTAACTCATGATAGGTGTCCTTTCGTTCTCGTTACGGGTCGGTAGGATCAGCGATGCAGTCGTTTCTGAACGGACTCGATCAACTCTTCCCGTTCTGGGTTACGTTGTACCAGTCCTTCCACACTAACGCGCTTGTTAGGGTTAGCACGACTACGCCCATCCGGGTTATTTTTGGGTTGGTTATTGAATTGACCGATCTCGGCAATACTCGCATGTAGCAAGCGAGACGCATCGTCGATCAAGCCTTTGCTGTATCCACGGCTCTTACGGGCTTTATCCTGCGGGATCAACATCGACGTGATCCGGAAGATTTTGTTATCCCCGGGATAGCTGACGGTGTTGATTTCCCCATGCTCCGATGTCAGTCGTCCGACACAGGTACTCAGCTTGAAGTGCTTCTTTAATGCTTCGTTGAGGTCATCGGCAGTCCACTCCTTATCCTTGCGCCCCTGGAAGAAGTAGCCGAACTTCGAAATCTGATTATTGAACTCCTCCATGACGTAGCGCAGTACCATGAGACGTTTGTTGTACATCGACGCTTCATCGGTACTGGTCTGATAGAAATGGCATGCCAGGTCGGTCATGATGGTGTACAGCAACTCCCAGATGTTGTCCACATAGATGTGGCGACCCTTGAGATCATCACGGGTGATTTCATCGAGGGAGATTTCGAACCCCGCCAGGTGGGTATCGATGTCTTCTTGTAGCTTACCGGCATGACGGTAGTCCCCAAACACCAGATGGCCCAGCAGGATACGCCAATTGGTAGTGGCGTCAACCCAGCTCGGCTCCCGGAAGTGGTCGGGGAAGGTATCCACCACGTAGAAGAAACCACCCACCAACATCCGTACAAAGTCCGTGTCTTCCTCTTTGGGTACGATTAGACACATCTCACCACTGGGGTGTCGCCCCTTCAGGTGGACTGACTCGAAACGGGTGTATTGACTACGTGGGTATTCCGATTCCGGGAAGTCCTTGTTCCACCCCACCATCACGTTGGCGTGTCCCCAGCGTTTAAAGGTCTCGGTGACCCCAAAGCGACAGAAGAAGTAGTGGGCGAGGCAGGACTCGATGTACCGGCGATTGTCCAGATCACGTTTTGTAACTTCACGCATCTGCTGATGGATCATGCTCCAGATAACGTAAACAATCTCACGTCGCCCATTCGCATAGAAGGGATGGTCCACGCGATTAAAGGTCAACTTGGTGCGTCGGAACGGGATAAAAATACTACCCTTCAGCACAGAGAAGCCTACGTCAGTCAATACCGGCGAGATATTGTAGAGCGCACCGTTAAGATTTAAAATACCCCCGTCACGCACATACGGGAGTAGGACATAGCGCGGAAACAGTTTTTCTCCTTTAAAAGAGAACTGATACTTGACCATGTACGTATCAGAACGAGCGATATTGGCTTTGCGTTTGGCATCATACTCGCGTGTCACCTCCTCAAATTGCTGGGACGGCGTACAAACCTGGCTCCCGTCATAGACGAGTCCTTCGGGAAAGAGCTCTTGGTTGATGCTGATGAGACGGTCGATGTACGCCACGGCAGAAATGGTCCCCGTTTCGGGAGACACAGACATCATGTGCTCAACGGCCAGTCCATTGGCGATGGACGGGTTGAACTCGGGTGTCACGGCTTTGACACGCTCCAGCAACGCGTTATCCATTAGATATCCTACTTTTGGTTTTTCTTGATCACTGCGTAGAGTGATAGCCCTATGCTGACGATGCCGAGAATGGCCTTGGCATAATCCAAGGCGGCCTTGTGGGTATCGGATTGGTCTTTCCGATCACGAGAACGCATGTCGTATTCAAACTTCTGTCGCTCCTGGAACGTCTGTCGTTCAAAGTCCATCCGTTCCTTTTCGAGCGTCAGTCGATCGCGTTCACGCTCCAAGGCTTCTTTTTCTCGTCTGTTGCGGGCATCGGCTTCAGCTTGTTCCTGCGCTCGCCGCTCGTCTTCACGACGTCGTTCTGTTTCTGCTTCGTGTTTCTCTCGGTCTACCTCTTGTTTCAGTCTCCCCAGCTCGACCTTGTCGCGAGCAATCTGTTGTTCAGTTTCTTTGAGTTCCGCCTTGAAACGCTCTTCGGGGCTCCCAAACGCTTCGGCTTCGGCCCGATTGCGGTAAAGCCCCAAGGCTTTCTCAGCTTCCTCCATGGGATAATGAGTGGTTTTTGGTTCGGACAGGCGGTGATGGCATACGGAAACATAAACCCCGTCCCGTAACTGGGGATCGGCGACCGGTGTTATCTCGTAGGTACCATAACCCGTGTTGACCCAACGTGGGCCAATGATGCCCGAATTATCAATCAAGACAAAGCGCTGCTGAAACCCCTGTTGTGGGTCCAGCACTTCGCTAAGGCGTTGACGCTGACCGGGTGGTGAGAACGGATGGAGAGCAACATCGCGGTGCTGCTCAAATCCGACCACTAGATCAACATCGTTGAGATATGCCACGCCTCCAGCGTTTTCCAGGTCCTCACGAGAGATCCCCAGCTGATACGAAAACTTACGTTGCTGATACCAGTTAGGATCTTTCTCGAGTGCCTCCAGGGCTTTAACAATGCCGCCTAACTCAGCGTGGTTCGATGGCAGCTCTAGCTCATCCAATAGTTCACGTGCGTCAATCTTTACTCCGGGTTCGAACTCATACTCAATTCTGATGTAAAAGTATTCCCCACCGGAAGTGGATGAACTACTGGGCTCACTCACCACAATCCCCAGCGCATTGCGCCAGAAGACCGGAACCCGCATGGTGTTAGTGAACTCAAGATGAAACGAGCTGCGTAGGCGTCGCCCTTGGGGGAGTGGCACGGGACCCGGTAACACCTCTGAGACTAGGCTGGCAAAGATGTGATCGAGTTGTCGAGCCATGTTGTGTCATCCGTCCATGTTAAAGGTGGCGCCGCCTATACAGACGGACACCACCGACATGTTAAGAGACGTCAGTTTGCGGGGCGGAATTTCCGTCCGAACGTCTTGTTGGGAAAGCGCTTGGTTTTCTCGCGCTTGGCTGTCGAGGAAGAGTCCTGCGAGCCAGCGTGTTTCTGTGTCATCGAAGGATCGTCCTGTTGGGGTTTGGAGCGGACAGACGCGGATGTGATCGCCTGTCCGCTCGGTAAATTTTTGTAGGGGGTTCTCCCCTTGCGGTGGTGGCCCATGGTGTGTTCCCCTGCCAAGATCGTTGATTCGGCTGCGCAGGAGTGCGGTTTGGTACTGCAATCTGCGCTGTTTTTCGGACATCTTGCAACGGACTTCAAAGACGGGTGCTTTGGGTTGGTGGTCCTCGTCACGAGTGTTATCACGAAAAGACGACTCCTGAAGAGTCGCCTCCTTGGTGATCAGTTCTTCGGCGACCAGCACAGAACCGGTTTGATCGCACCACTGATCTTTCACCCACTGGGGTACATCAGCGACTTCACAAATCTCCTCGATCAGATCGTCGTCGCTCAGTTCGATCTGATAGGTAGTGACGGCATACGTGGTCACGGATTTCTCCGTGCGATCGGTACGGTCGTCGGTGGTATGCTGAATGGAATTGAGGGCGTCCTGATAATACAGGCACAGGCCTTCTTGACGAAAATCCATGAGTAAGACTCCTTACGGTTGGGTTAAGCTCACCGTAATAATGTAGATGTCAAATCTCATGGACTCCACGTAAACATAACCCCTCCCCGAAGGGAGGGTATTATGTCGCTTGGTGCATCTCGCGCACCCTGGTTACCCAGGGGCATTGGGTTCAGGCTCCCAACTCACCAATTCATCGCTGTCGTATCGGTTCAAGGGCCCGAGGGACGCCGATACAGTTGGATTACTTCTAGCCTTGTATACGACTCTCCAGTCAGTCGCATGTTCGTGGGTTCAACTGTGCTGGAACACAGGTAGTGTGGCCCACCAGATGTGGTACCACCAATGCCCCGCGTTACCGAAGTAACATCCAGGGCGTAATAGGCCCGCCGTGGGTTTTAAGGTTTTCGTATCAGCACCGGGCAGCTCCCAGCAGTAACCTACTAACACTCAGTAGCTCGCCAATAATTTCCCAATTAAAGGCGAACGCCCCACGACTTGTCCAGTCTCAGCTTTCGTAAGGTCAGCATGTATCGGACCAGCATGCCTAACCTCCACCCCTTCGTGGACCACCCAGTAGGCGTGTAAACTTTGTCCTGTGTTTTGCAGCGCCGTAGCGCGTTAGGCAAAGCAGATGGACCACTAGCCTGTCTATGCGTAATCACTCAGACGACAGACAATCTCAGTGATGGGACTCAATGAGGGTTTCGGTATCATGGCTGAGGGACACTGCCCAAGTCTTATCCCCAACTCACAATACCCGCTCATCTTAGGAGGCTGCAGTATCCCGGTAATCCACCCACAGCTTGCCGGGTTGTTTAAAATGGTGGGGCGTGTGGGACTCTAACCCACATGACCTTCCGGTCGCGTCATTTTAAGTGACGTGCGTATAACAATTCCGCCAACGCCCCTAAATTTCATCTAAGTTGTTTGTCTAGATAGTAATACTCCACGTCAACAACCTTGCGCTTTACTCGGTTTCCTGTAGTTTGCACTCTTTGGCCATAACGACCAGTACAACTCCTACTGCAGAAAGGACCTGCCTTAGAGCGACTCCAATTGTTAACTTGATTACTTGACGGAATGAAGTTAACGCCACATTCAATGCACGCAACTAAATCTTTACGACGGTGTCTTGCATCTTCACGGGAATGTGTTGGTTTATCAACTACCCGGTAGTTTGAAAGACAGTCGTTTTTAAAGTTGCGGTCAATGTGGTCAACCGTCATGTCGTCGGGCAATGTTTCAAGCAACACGCCTTCAACCACGTACTTCGGGTACGAGATCGTCTGTCTGGAAACCGTTGCACCAGTGGCAGGATCTTTAGTCACAACAACAACATGCTTTCTACCATCCTTACGGGTGTATGGTCCATAGACTTTCTGCCAATCAGGCATGGTCAGCATGGAAGTTACCTTTCGTTCTGTCTACCAATTCCACCACCGGGGCATTTCCCTTCAATACATAGGGACGTTGGGTATTTCTTTACGTTGCGGGGATTGGGTACGTCAGACCACGTTTCTTACAATGTCGGATAAACGCGGACTCATGGAGTTCTCTTGGGTGCGCTTCGATGCTACACCCCAACACGCCTCCCTTCCAATCGTTTTTTCCGCTCCCCACTTCGACACTGTACTCGATGTCCAGTATCCGACGAACCGGGGGCATTGGTGTCACGTAACCCAACCACTTGAACCAACCGTCCCCGCGCCGGTATTCGAGACTGCGTAAATACGTCCGTGCATGGATGACCGCACCGTCGGTATCCTCAAACGTGAAGTTTTGGATATATTGATCATCGGCCAGTAGTGCGCCGTCGTTCGCGATTTCATTTCCCTGGGTGTCGATCAAGTTCTGTTTGACTAACCGGGTTTCTGTCCAAGGCAGGAACGCCGACCAGCTCCGGGTGGTACTACTGTCGTCAGTTTGACGCCCGTAAAATACCTGCAGAAACGCCCGGTTTAGCGTTACCCCGAATTCCCTCGGGTATTCATCATAACGCTCGGATTCGGTTAGTGCACTGTGCTCTCTTGGCAACGTTTCTCGGTATGGCTTGAAGAGTGTGGGAAGCCAGACGATTACGGTATGACCAACAAGATGACACCGTAGGAAACAACGGGCTTTATCGTCATTGTCATAATCGGGATTGGACTCAAGTACAAGTCCAGTGGCAGTAAAACCATCGGGCTGACGGCGAGAAAATAAAAAAGGACCGAAATGTCGGTCATTGTCATTCCATCGAAGTGCTGTGGTCAGCATGTACGTTTCCTGTGGTGGGGGTCTACATTACATAGCCCCCCCGCGTGGTTTTTTCTTTATCCCACAGTACTCCTTACAGTACGTAAATCTCGTAATTGCTGGTATCGATGTACTGATCCCTCGGTGTCCGCCACTCTTCCCCAGTACCACCAAAGAAGATGGTGTACATCAAGGCACTGATCAATACCTCGGGCTTGTTGCGATAGACCATGGAAGTGGATTCAATCACAAGCTTCCCGTCAACCCACAGTCGCAGTATCCCATCGGCATTGGGGGTACCGTCAGGACCGATCGTGTTGAGCACGATCTGCTGCATGATGTTCATCCAACGACCTGCTTCGAAGCGGAAGTTACCCCGACCGATGCTATCACCATAGTGGTTCTCACGATACGGTCCGTAATGATAGACTTCACCGTAGCCCTCTTCGCGCCACATCAGTCGCATCGAGAATCCGTTCTCGGCGGATTGACCGCCGCTGGGGGTATCGCCGCCAGCTAACCCGGGGAGCTTGCCACCCTTAACGAAATCAAACCCCGCTTCAAAGCGAATGCGGTACGCCAGGATAGCAGTCGTATACCCTTGGAAATTGAAATCGAAGCCCGTGCCCCCAACACCATTGTCACCATTGGAGGAGGTGCCTTCTTTAACCGTTGTCCGGAATCCACGTTCCCGATCCGGTGTTGTCGTACCGGGGATAATGTGAGTGTTCTCTTCACCCCAGACAGACGACACGTCCCGCACTTCCATGACACGATCAAATTCATCGTAGTCAGGAATCAGTGTTGTCAGAAGATGGTAGTCGTCAAGGTCGTTGTTACTATCTACGTTGTCAGGAGACACTGGCGCTGTACTCGGACCGGGTAGGGTAGTCAACACCCGATACTGTTCCGGCAATACATCGTTGGTTAAATAAACCTTGACTCGACACCGACCACTGTCACCGGTGGCGATGATCTCTTCATCGAGCCGCAGTTGATGATAGGGTGCTTGACTCACCACAATGTTGCCGTTCCACACCTCGGCCAGCGACCCATTAAGGGAAAAGCTAACTTGAGGGTTACGTATGGGGGTTACCATGTGGTTATGTACGGTCAGTTCAATAACGGCCCCACCGTTCCATCGACTCACCACCTCAGGTACCACTTCGGCATACTCCAGCGCATCATGCGCCGGGACTTCAAGGGTAACAGTCTTCTCGTCCAATGTCTGTCCTTGATCACTGGTTAACGAAATTGTGGCTTTCATAACGTCCTTGGTGTTAGTGGATGTAGACATACTGCAAATGATTAGCCTGGCGGGTATTCCTTCCGGACGGCATAGAGCCCCGCCCGGAGGCGGGGCTCTACGTGAGCTAACTACTCCTGCTAACGGCTAACCGTTAGGGAGCGGTCTGCTCGATGGTCACTTGCTCAGTCTGGAAGCCCGGGAGGCTGTTGTACTGAGAAGAACCCATGACGCGGTCCAGACCCACAACGTCCAGCTCGATAGCGAACGGGATGTTGTTGACGTGCAGGTTGAACGGCACGGCAGCGATTTCACGCGAGGTCTGACCGTTGCGGCTGATCGGGAGATCGGCCACGATGGTCGGGACGTAGTAGAACTGACCGAAGTTCAGGATGTCGTTCTCGACCGGGTTCTCGCGAGTCGGGATGATGACGATCTTGCCATCGAACCGCTCGTTGTTGGTGGAGACGATATCATACTTCAGGTAAGAACCCAGAGTCCGGTCATCACCTTTGAGCATCAGGTAATGCGCGATTTCCTTATCGGTGGCGATGATGAACTTGGGACGCTCATCAGCGTTGCCGGTGACGGTCTGGAAGGCCGCCTCGATGTTGGAGTCGCGGTATGCCGGGAACAGCATGCTCTTGATGGTGTTGAGGATGGTCTGGCAGACGTCTTCCCAACGGTCCTTGGAGCGGACGGTATCGATGGCTGCTTCCAGATCCAGGGTGCCGGACCGGTAGGTCGGGCGGATCATGGCGGACAGGGCACCTTCGACAGCACCGAACTTCGGACGGTCGTAACCAGAGGTCACCACTTCACGCAGCTGAGCCAGGTAGTTCAGCAGGCGAGTCACAGCGTTGTTGCTGTTACGGATGTTGGTGGCCACGGTCAGGGTCTTGACCACATCGCCCGGACCAGACTCGTCCATGGTGGACATCGGCAGGGTGATCGGGCTGTGCATCGGGATCGGGTAGCGGAACTGCAGAGTACGGGTCTGCACCAGCTGACCGCGCTCACGACGGTTGGTGTTGGTGAAGCGGGCGTCGAGGTCGTAACCGACAACGGTCATGTCGCCGAACGCGTCAACAACGGTAGCGGCATCGCCAGCGGACTTGTCCAGGGCGGTACCATCTTCGTCGAGCAGCTTCTCGATCACCACCGGGGTGGCGTGGATCCAGGCATCACCCTTGGACAGGGAGACGTTACCGGAAGCGCTGACAGAGACGCGCATGGTCCAGTTACGGTTGGCCAGCTCGTCGATAGCGGTGTTGGTAGAACCGTCGATGGCCTTGGTAGAGGCTGACAGCACCAGGTCTTCGGTGGTGAAGTTCAGCTGGGCCAGACGGGTATCGTTGGTCAGGCTCGGCTGGAACACTGCGGTCGGCATGCGCTCGACAGTGAACTTGATGACCTTCGGGGAGGCGCCACCGGTACGGACGTACAGGTTCTTCAGACGCATGGCCGGGTCGATGGTGTCGGACACGTCCAGCATGTTGCCAGCGATCAGCTGCTGACGGTTGGACACGCCGATCAGGTCGAACTTCTCACCGATCTTCAGCGGAGCGGTGTTGACGGTACCGCCTTTCTCGAGGTCGATGGAGACCGGAGCGATGATGGCGGGGTCCACGAACACGCGAGCGTTCTTGTCGGCATCGTCGACGACCGGAACCAGCTTGGTGCTGGCATCTTCCAGGACGGACGGGTCACGGAAGGCTTCGACCATGTTGACTTCACGGGTGTCGAACAGCGCGCCGGTGACTTCATGGAAGACGTCCTTGAGGACGGCAGCGTAGGTCAGGTTCTGGGTCACACCACCTTCAGTCGGGTTCACCACGACGGTCGGGTAGATGGCTTCGCCGAAGGCATCCTGACGAGCAGCGGCCAGGTTGTAGGCGACGGAGATGACGCGGAAGTCACGCTGGGACTTCTCGTTGTAGTTCTCCAGGCCTTGGCCTTCGGAGAGCACCGGCATCTGACCGTGCGGGCCATCCATCATCGGAGCGATGGAGATGACGTTCGGGTTGTTGGACTGCGGGGTGGTGGTCATGCCGCGCATGGCGCGCTTGTAGCGAACTTCTTCGTTACCGGCGATGGAAGCCAGGGTGGCTGCCATGATCTGGTTCTCACCGATACGGGAAGCGTCATCACCGCGCTTGGCGTTGAAGGATTCGAAACCTTCATGCTCCAGGGCTTCTTCCATGGAAGCGTAGAGCTCTTGACAGGTCTGAGCTTCTTCCATGCCCAGGTCGCCGAAAGATTCGACGGAGACACGGGAGGCCAGTTCCTTACCACCAGCCAGCACACTGCCGACGGTGTCTTGGGCCGATTCCATGGAGGCGACGAAGCCGCCCAGATCGAAGTCCTTCTTCATGGCATCGTGACGTGATGCAAACAGCTTCTTCAGGTTGGTATTCATGAGTCGTTTTTTCCTTACGCGTAGGAAGGGTTTAAGGTAACGCACTTCAACATACTATCTAGGTACAAACTACGCCGCTTTAACGGGCAGTGCTCCTACATAATAGGTGAAGAGGTTAGTGCTACACACTCGTTCGAACGGGTGGAGGTGTAAAGCCTGCGCCATCAGGGAATCAAAGAAACCCCGATTAGCTGAGAGCAACGCTTGGTAAGGATCGCCTTCCGGTGAGCCCTGCCTCTGCAGCACTACGACCCAGAGCGTTTCGTCTACAGGATTAAGCGTGTACACAGGAGTAAAGCGTTCAGTAGAACTTTCGTCCTGAAGCTTTAACGTCTGTATACGTTCATTCACACGATGGTACAATTCCTCGTGTGCTTTGACTTCTGCCAGTTCGACCAGGGGTGATCGGGCCGGCTCAATCTGGAGGGATTGATCGAATTCGAAAGGGAACGCCTTATGCGCTAAATGGATCTCTGCCATATCATGCGCGGATAACGCGTCACTCATACGATCAATATCGCCCAACGTTGACAACGGAATCCCCTCATCGTCCATCATACGAACGACGTCCTGGGGAACCACCAGCAGTTTCGGCATGCGGGTATCCTATAAAATGGTAGGGCTATCACGCGGTTATTCGTGTGTCATAAACATAGAGGGTGAAAAACTACCCAGGTTAAATATCCTACGCCACGAGAGACAACCCAGGTAAGGATACGCTTTCATGTTCTCCCCCAAGCAACTGTTAATCAACTGTGCTACGTTACTTTGCCTCGAACACCGTGAAGGGGTGGCCACGTCGCCATCCAATGAACTAGTGGCGAACATCATTGATTCGCTACCGATCCCCGAGGGGACCATCGACCACGATCACAGTCGTCAAACGTTTCTGGAATTACGCAGTTCAGTGATCTGGTTGAACGGACGGACGGCGGATAATTTCCCGAGTGAGACCGAAGTCCTCCAACAGATTCAAGTGGCATGTCGCGAAGAGAACTTTCTGTACGAAGCGTTAATGACTGCGCTGATGGAAAAGTACGAAGACGTCAAGTCCATTGTCAAGACCATTCAGTCCTATCGCAATAACCTGACCAAACACCTGACCGACGAAAAGATCATGTCCATCCTCAAGGACACCCATCACCGCATGGTGTTCAAACGGGGGCAGATCCATGACATCGTCGAAGAAGTCAGTAGTATGGGGGCACGCCTGGAGCCCCTGGTGGAAGCCCGTACCACACAGCGTCACCCAGCACAAATGGGTAGTATCGATTTTGGGGAAGCGGGAGAACTCGCCAAACAATTCACCAACGTCAAGAACACCATGTCCACCGAAGGTGCCCTACAGATGGGGTGGAAGGGCCTCAACCGAGCACTGGGTAAGGTTGGTGCACTGAAGCGTGGTGAGTTTGTAACGGTCGGGGGTCTTCAGCATAGCTTCAAATCTGGGTTTATGCTCTCACTGTTCACTCACGCGGCGCTGTTCAACAAACCGTTCCTGCGCGATAAGACCCGTAAACCCCTGCTATACTTTATTACCTTTGAGAACGAGATCCCTGACAACATGTTGTGGATCTATAAGTACCTCAAAGAGAACGACACTGGCGAGCCGGTGATTGAATCGGAAGTCAACGTCAACGAGGCAGCGGCCTACGTTTCAGAACGGTTACGCGAAACCGGCTTTGAAATTCGCATGGATCGCTTTGATCCCAGTGAGTTTACCTGTGCCTCTATCAAATCCCAACTCGACGGTCTGTATGCCGACGGCTATGAGATTGTCGCGTTGTTCATCGACTACCTGGCCATGGCCTCTAAGGCGGGTCTTGAGGCTAAGGTGGCTGGCGATGATATTCGGATGCTGTTCCGTCAGATACGTAACTACACCGCTCCGCGTGGCATTACCTGCATCACCCCTCACCAGCTCTCGTCCGACGCGCTGCAGTTGACTCGTGAGAACGTGGAAGACTTTGTTAAGGTGGTGGCCAACAAGGGTTACTACGATGGTTGCCGGCGTCTGGGTCAGGAGCCTGATCTGGAACTGTTCATCCATAAGGTCGTGATCAATGGCGAATCCTTCCTGACCGTGCAACGGGGTAAGCACCGTAACGTGGTCACCCAGGAAAAAGACCAATACTTTGTGTTGCCGTTCAAGCCGATCGGTACCATTCCGTGGGATGTGGATCGCGATGAAGAGATGACATTGGCCATGCCGGGTGGTGGTCAGCTGGGTAGTGATCAGGAGGAAGCATGGTGGGCACTGTAGAGGATGCGAAATTAAAAGAAGCCATGGGTGAGCTGTGTAAGCGGTTAGTTACCCACCAAGAACCCCTGGGCGATGAGTTTGCCCAGGTTCTTGATGAGCAACGTTGGGAGCTTTACGAAATGGATGGCATAGAGCCCACACACCCCCTGATCAATAAAACCGTTGAGGTGGTTAATGAGTGGTTACAGCAGAAACCCCACCACCGGGATGATCTGTACGTTGATGTCTATATCCGGGGTAGTGTCGCAGTCTGGGTGAACGCCCTTCACTCACAGTTACCCCAAGCCACCCGCGATGACACCGAACTGAACATTGGGGACCCTGATAGCGACGATCCCACCTTGAGCCTTTTCGTCTTCTCTATGGATGGTAAGGACCACTTGAAAATTACCCCCGGAACCGATATCTCCAAGATAACTCTCGTTCAAATCTAGTATCGTTACGATCCCTCCCTCCGGGGAGGGGTTATGTCATTGGGGTTTCTTTTTGGTGACTTTACAAAATACCCGGCTGGTTAACTATATAGCACTATAACCTCCAGGAGGTGCATTATGCACAACAAGCAAAAGAAACAGCGTTATGGCACTGCGGCACTGGTAGTGGGAGCCGGGATTGGAATGGCAGTCGTGGGTTACTTACTGCGTCGTCATGTGCCCGTTGAAACACTCGATACCGCGGCTATTCGTGAGCGGGTATTTGAAGAGCTCCGTAAACTGGAGATCCCCCTTCCCACCACCGAGAGTGAATATTTCGATGCGTTGATGGAACTTCTTCGTTGTCATCGCTTCGCTATCCCCGAGTGGCTCAAGGATGCTTTCTCGGATGCTTATGGCTTTACCACTAAAGGGGCCTGATATGAATATCGCTAAATTCCGTCAACTCGAGGTACTGTTGGTCGGTGTCCAGATCGGATTGGTTGTGGCCGCCGGGATTGTGATTGCTACACAGAAATGACATAACGTCCCTCCCCAGCACGGGGAGGGATTATGTCGTGTTATGGCTGAGTGGGCGGAGTCCCTTTAGTGCTACCTTTCATATTAGGGAAACGTTCAATTACCCCTTCAACAAAGCCCCCACCGAAATACAGGGACAGTACGAGACCTGCGGGAAGTCCCAACGTATCTTGATTGAGTGAAGCCAGCTCTTTAATGGCGTTCAAGAAGAACACCTCATCAATGTTGTTCTTCAGGTCATTGACCTGCGTCATCAAAGACAGGTCACTGCGGATGGCATCAATGATAAACAGCCCAATGTAGAAAACGAACAGGGCCACGCAGATGATCCAGACGGCGAGATAGGTTAACACCACACATAAGGCCAGGAAGCGTTGGATAACCTTGAAGGGCTCGTAAATCTGAGATAGGCGTTTGATTCCCTCGGCACGATCGCTGTCAGTAAGAAAGGCATGTGAGGTTTTGGTAAACTGTTCACGTTGGGGATCAACCACCGAAGGGTGACCGAATAATCGACGAAACATCGTCCGCATGGAATTCTCCTGTTATACGTCCTTTTCTAGTACGGTTACTAGCCATACCATAATCAAAAAAAAAAGACGCGGAGAAAAACCCTCTCCCGTAGGAGAGGGTACCGGTTGGTCAGTCGTCGAATACCTCGTCCTCGTCGATAGAGATAAACGCCTCGATCGGTAGGTTGAGTTCGGTGGAATCGCTCAACTTGGACGTCACCACCATGCTTTCCACCCAGTTATCTTCCAGCGGAGCCTCTGACACGTACATCAGGTAATTGTCTTCCAGTGTCCAGAGAACCAGGTAGTCATGTTCCCCTTCCGGGATTGTCTTGGTGGACAGTTCCGGATTATTCGGTTTCAGGCTTCTCAACCACTCGTGGTATTTGGCGGTTGGGAGGACTAACGGGTAGTCATGGACCACAATGACCCCTTGACGTCCACCGATGGAGGGGAACTCCTGGCTATGGAAATACTGAATATTGCGAACACGGGTGGAGGTGAACACATACCACTCGGTGCTATTCGCCTCACGGTACTCTTCCTTCACCCGCATGCAGATCCAGTCAGGGTCATCGTCACCAACCAGCAGTGCCGACCCCAAATGCGGAGTGGCTATTCCACATATGATCTCATGATCTACTGGAGCCTCTTCCAAACTGTCAGACAGCATGGAGTGGGCTACGGCAGCAGACATGTTGGCGATACGGGGGGTATCGCCGTCGGTATCGATTTGCAATTCTTGGTGTTTAAAATTACAGACGCTAAACATGGGGTTATCTCCAATGACGGTATAAGCAAAGATCCTTACGTAAAGGACCTAGGCGGTGTTTTGATTGCGCTCCCAGACAGTGTAGATGTTGGCACTACCGTCTTGACGGGTATCTCCGACCTCCTGTTTTTCCAGTACCCAAGAAGAGTCTTGCTCAAACACCGGGAAGGTTACGTTCCCTTCGAGATCATTGGGGATGGTAGTTAAGAGGATGCGGTCGGCATGTTCCAGTGCCGCACGATAAACCTCACCACCTCCGACACAGAACACCTTATGGGTCTTGTCAAACCGGTTAGACAGATCAGCCGCCATGTCACGTGCCAATGCCAGTGCATTGATTACCCCACCGGCGTTACGCAGTGTTGTCGTGTCAGCAAACAACGGTGTGCGGCTGATCACGATATTCCAGCGGTTGGGGAAACCCCCCTCGAAGGGCAGTGAGTCATAGGTCCGACGCCCCATCACCAGCACATGGCCCTCAGTCATCTCCTTGAAGTGGTTGAGGTCCTCACGGTTTTTCCAGAGGAGTTTCTCACCATCCCCCAGTACTCGTCGGTAGTTCATGGCGGCGATCAGGGTGATGTTAATGTCGTCGGCTTTAACGGTCATGGTGTTCTCCTGTTAATTTGGATGCAAGATGATGAAAAACCCAATTAGGTTAAGATCATCATCAGTAGCCGGACTAATGCAGGCAATCAGGTGCATCGGGTGGCTTATCAATACCGGATAGAGGACGTAGTAGAGGCATTCCCATTCCGTGAATAACACGGCTTCAGGCACATTAGGGACACCCTCTGACGTTATTTCAGTAACTAACCATTGGTGTTCTTCGGCTCGCTCTCCTCCCTCAAGCTTTAATCGCCAATAGGCATAGTCCGCAGCGGCGGTATATAGCTGTTTGAGTTCTTCGGTGTACGCCGTGCTTAGATACTCAATGATGTTATCGAAATAACGTTGTCCCTCACCGTTGGCTAAGTGAACGAACAACTTGGTCATCCGTGGTTCCTTTGGTATGTGGCATAAAAGGTCCTCCCCGAAGGGAGGACCGTCATGGCGCGGTGACGTGACAGGTAACCTGAAGCACCACGACATAGTATTAAGGTGTTTCGCATAGTTTAATTTTGATGCTTGCTTTTCTTAAGTGCGATATCAGGGTTGTCGGTAACGATCGGCATTGTTACATTAAACAAGTCACCATAATGCGTACCGTCCCGGGGGGTTTCGCATGTCATAAGCAAATAAGCGTCTAACTCCTCAAATAGTTTAGGGGCATAATACGCCACCACTTCATCGGGTACATAATCTTTCAAGAGTAAGTGGTATGGGTGAAGTTCCTCAGGAATGATAATCTCATCCCCGTCCTCATCACAGCTACATTTGCTTAACCAGGTAATATTTTCACCAATATTTATCACGAGTGGGAACCGACAATACTCTACAAAAGGTGACCGAGTAATTAATCCACCGCAGGTCTGCTCTGGATAGTGGCGAACTTCTATGAGTTGGTCATTCGTTACCACAACCCAATATATCCTCCGTGGCGTATAGCTGGGATGGTGACGGGCCTCGGTAAAACACACACAATACCAAGGGTTCTTTTCGGCGAGATCAGTGGATAGGTCAACACCAAATATCGACTCCTCTTGTTTCGCTTCGTCTACCGTCAGGCTATGGTAATGTTCATCACGAAACACAAAGTCAACGTAGTCTTTAGTGATATTGTCGAGTTTACCATCGGTAATCGTAAGGTGATCGAGTGGACTACTGTACATTTTTCTTTCCTCTTTGGTTATGACATAAACGATCCCTCCCATCCGGGAGGGACAATATATAGTTACTGAACGTTTTGGTGTTGTTTCATCAGCTGGTAGACATATATCGGCTGGTCACCCAGCGAGGGGTTACGTGTCAACCAGTCCGCCACCACGTCGGTGAGTTCCTGGCGTTCCTGATCGGTGAGATCATACGTTTCAACAAAGACGGTAATGGCGTCTCCGACGTCCGGCGTCACCCGTGATTGGGCAACCACTGTCGGGATGGTACTCAGTCCCCACAGAAGCAACATCAACAGTGTTGCACCTACCAGGATTTTCCACTCGTGCTTTTGGTCTGATACAGTGGTATACATGTTCTTGCTCCTGTTTACGACTTGTACAAAATGACCTCAACCGGCCAAGGGTCAAGGTAGCGGTAGATCAGCGGGCGGACGTCACGGATGTAATCCAGCCCACCGTTACCACACCCTAACGGTGCCATTGCTAGTTGACGGATTTGGTTGAAGGGGTAAAGGAGGGCGTCCCGGCGCAGGGCCTTCAGTCCCTCCTCGATCCATCCGAGTTCACTGGCATTACGCCAATGCTGTTTGGTGGGAAACAACAACAGCCAGTTGTCATGTCCCGTTTGGTACATTACAGGTTTACCAATTGCATGGTCTCCCGATTTACAGGCCCGTTGATAGGGTTCAACCACCTCGGGGAAACGTTGCTTGGCTTCCAGGGCAATGCCTTTCCCCATGACCCCGACACAGTTGGTGGTGACCGTGATGGTCTGACACCCTGAGGTAAAGATGTTCCCAGTGCGTTCTTCAATGATCATTGAGTGGGTACTCCCATTCCCGGATTGTGGTCTCCAGGCGGTCATGGTTCATCGTGGTGGTGAGTCGATACCCTTCACGACACCACTGTTGGGTGATCGCCATGGCAACCGGATCGACCTCATGGTGCGTAAACACCCAGTTGTCTACCATCAGGAAACTCCACAGGTAGCCGATCGGTTGGATCATGGGTTTACCGAGGTGCCAGCCGTGTTCGAAATGCACCTGGTTGCAGAGTTCATCGGGACGGGCCAAGGAAAAGGTCTTGGGAGATGTATCGTCGTATTCCTCCAGGGCAACTGTGAGAAAGGCACGTTCTTCCGGCTGACCGATAACCGCACCCGTTCTGGAAAGTATTGAAAAATGGACCAGGTGGTGATTGATCTCCAAGACCAACAGCGGAAGCATGTGGGGTGAGATACTCAAGAAACCGTGGAGAACCTCGATCGCACAACGACTGGTCTGTTCCGCCACCCCTGTTTGTTCTTCCATCGCGGCCTGGATTTCAGGAATCACCACGTTCTTTACGTTCTCGATATTCTCATCGATCGCGCGTTGGGTATCTCGCTGGGCTTTCCGTTCCGCGAAGTTTACCACATTAGACATAGGGGGCATCCTCTTTTGTCGGTCAACTACACAATACAGGCTATGCGTATTGTAACAAAAAAATAAGGGGCCGAAGCCCCTTACTCTCACTCGGTCGCGGTGCCGCGGACATGCATTCCGACGGCGACACCACCAGCGATGATACCCACACCCAGGGCCACGCCTGCAACGGTCCGGGTGAGGCGGCTGGTGTCCTTCCGGCGACGATACTCGACGGTACGCAGCGACTTGATGTTCACCGGGACAACGGCCAGCCCGAAGATCTCGAGGACGGCGATCACCACATCGGCGTGGGGACGTTTGTCGTTATCGACGCAGATGATCACTTGCCTTTCTTCATCCACCACGAAGCGATGTTCGATCTCGCCGATCGTCAGGCGGTATTCTCCGGGGGTGCGGAACTTCAGCAGTTCGGAAACAGCGGCGTTGTGGAAGTCGTACTTGGCGGTCGGTTTGACGGTTTTCATGAGGATATTCCTTTTTGAATTCTTTCAGTTTATATGGATGTGGTTTACTGCTTGGAAGAGATCACGAAGGAGGCCGCGAAAGCACCCACCGCGATAACGGTCAACGCCACGGTCATTCTTTTCAGATCGCGGCAAGTGTCGTCTTCCCAGGATTTTTCGTTCTCGGTCTTTTCGGACTTTTTGCGGAACATGGGTTTCACCTTTATTAGTTCTTTCGTTTTTTTTTACTACAAGAAAGGGACGGTGGTTGACCGTCCCTTCATGACCGTTTATTCGGTAGCGCTGTCGGCGGCGGCTTCAGCGAATTCAGCCACCGGTCCCACTGCGGTTTTCAGTGCCATACCGGCTGCTATGCCGGCAGCGGCGATCCCGACGCCGGTGGCGGCGAGGGTGATTTTCTTGCCGTGCTTTTTCCAGAAGCCAGTGGTCTGCTCGGTGGAGTTGGACTTCTGCTGATCGTTGGTGTTTTCGTTGGACATGATAGTCTCCATTCTTTCAATTTAGGGATGGGAAACTCCGTTGGTGGGTTTCCTCATCCCAGTGATATAGATCTGACTTTTCTTTCAGTTGCAATTACAGAAGGGAAAAGGGCGGTGTGGCTCGACGGTGGTTGTATTCCACCACGGCAACCGCACTCGTGTTGGGGATTTTCAGCTTGACCCTGTAACCGCCTTCCGGGTCCTGGGCGATCATCATTCCATGACGGAACAGTGCGTACTCGTAATCCTCCTGGAAGGAGATCTCTTCGAGCATCCGAGAGATCATTGGTGTCACGAGTGTCATGGTGGTCTGCGGAAACGGGCTCGGCGGCGTGTTCACCACCCCATTCGGGAACGCCCCTCCGTACGTCCGTGGTTGGCTCATTCCGGCGGTGATGGTCGCGGCACTGGCCGGATCGACTTCCATCAGATCGAAAGAACACATCAGTACGCGGTAAAGCGTCTCGACGTTCTTTTCCACCTCGTCGGGTTCTTGCACCCGAACATCGCTTTCGATGGAGTCTTCCGTATCGTCTGTGGATTGACGGATATTACCAGCCTCCTCCTGCGCGGTGTTGGGATGTGACTCCTCGCCGGTCTCGTGTCGCGTAGTTCCACCATCCACCTCAGCACTCCCCACCACCTGCGGAAATGTCTCGGTGATGTGGAAGTCGTACCCATCCCACGATACGTGGTACTGGCGTCGCCAACTTTCAGGACTTCCATCCCCAGCAGTTCATGAAGAATGGCGATGTTGACAGGGTTCTGATGAAATGTCGCCAGGACCTCATCGTTACCGCCACCCACACAGTCCAGTGTCTTATCGTCATCCCAGAAGTACACATAGCGAGGGCTGTCCGCTGTCCGACCGATACGCACTCGACGGATACCCGCGGGGTCTTCCGGTTTCGCTTTGTAGAGAAACAGTTCTTTGACACAGGCATCGAAATTTTCATCTTTCGGTACGATGTACTGGTTTTCGTTAATCTTTGACATGGTGGATTCCTTCAGTTTCTGATGGTGAGCAATTAAGGTGTTCTGGAGAACACCAATCAGGACATGTTTCGGAGTGGTGGGCATGGGAGATTCCTCACGACCGATGGCGTTTGGCATTACCCCAAGGGAGACGTCGCCGGACGCGCTTCACTGTGGTTTCGGGTTTGAGCTTATCTTCTTTCGCTTCACTCATGCCTTCATGGGCAAGGAAGTGAATGTCGGCACCATGGATACGGCCAGCATCCCAGGCATCGTAGAAGATCGAGTACCAGCTGCGGTACTCCACGACATCCCCATGGGGTTCCACATAACCGCTGCCAAAGGCATGGACACTGCCTTCGTGCCAGTGGATTTCGGCCGGGGCGTTTTCCCCGGCGAGTACGGTCATGCAGGCGTTGGAGAACGGGAAGATCAGCAACACCAATCCACCCGGGTAGCCACTGCAGTGTTCGTCAAGGGTATCGACGTCGAGGTAGCCCTTCGTGTACATCACCCCGAGGAGCATCTCCCACAGGGTAACGAAGGTAGTGGCACTGCCCGCGAACGCGACGGTGCGAAACGAGCGTTCTTCCCCGTGGACCACCCGGTGAGGCATCTTGAGGATCTTGGGGAAGCCCGTGTGGACCGTGTCCCCAAATTCAGTAGTTTCCACAGCGTACGAGTCGGCCGTGGTGCGGAATTGATCTACGACGATGAGTGTCATGACAGTTTCCTTTTATGATTCTTTCTTTTTAGTTGGCTGATTAGTAATAGCCGATTGCGTGAGTGGGAGTCATGACCACCCACTGGTACTTCGCCCGGAATGCTTCGGGTGCTTCTTCCGGGACTTTCTTCAACCGCAGGCCATGTTCCGGCAGCACCCATTCGAGTTCCACCTCGTGAGCGATCTTGGCGATCATACGGCTGAGTACCGGGTCATCGACATAAGTCAGCTCCGCATCCGGGAGCTTAGCCAGGCCGAAATACCCGTCGTTTTCCAGGGCCTTGACGAAGACCCGTATGTGAGAAAGCCCAGGGCTTGCTCTCTGGCGTTCTTTGCGTTTCCCTGGGGCTTGGTCTACCTTACCGACCATCAGCCGCCACGCGCCTCTGTAGAGGCTGATGATGCCATAGAACAGTAGGGCTAACAGGGCCAGAAAGATAATGCCGCCCATGATACACCTCCTCAGTTAAAAATACCCACTTCGGACGGTCATGATTACCGGCTTTACTCCTTCCAGGTAACACATGGCAACGTACGCCCGGTGTGAGGGATGACAACTTTGTTTGGGACCATAGTCCTGTGTCACTGTGGTCCATCCGCGCAGCCAGCGATAGTGTGCTGGACCTGCACGCCACATCAGTTTCCATGCCCACAGTCTAAACCACTGGCGGCGGTAGGGGCGTTTCACCCAAGCGCGGCGAACACAGGACCCCAACACAATACTAAAAGCCGTCAGTTTATTCATGGATCACTCCTTAGTTCTTACGGTTTCTCGTTGTCCTTCACCTTAGTAATATAGGTTTCTAAGGTACTGGAATCGGTATAATGAGGTCCCCAAGCGGGGACCTGTGTTATGCGTTGTTACTGTAATTCACTGCGACGGCGTTGGGCGAGGTTCAGACTCCCAGACACCACTTCCATTTCCCCTGAGGACATCTCCACATCCATGGTGTACAGAATGCAGAGGTTGCGTTGCTTGTCCACCGTCGATACCAGAAAATGCGGCTCGATCTGATGTTGCTTCAGATAGCTCAGGAGTCGGTCAATATGTTCCCTAGCCACCGGGTAGTGACCCCGTAGGTTATCGAAGAACACCCGCTTGGTGACGCGACGTGCTAACTCCGCCCCGGTGAGACGGAAGTCGGTCGGGATCAGATACCACCGCATGTCCAGATGCTGGGTACGGGTGATGTGGTGTTGTTCCGACAGTGTGATGATTTGTTGTGAGGCCATCTTACCTTTGATGAAGTCCTCCTGGTATCCCGGCAAGCCGAGTAACGGAACGCGGGAGGCCACCAACGCCGTCTGTTCATTCCCCCACTCGGTCAGCTCCTCGATGTTAAACAGCGGACACTGTTCCGGAAGGAGATCATCCAAGGATAGGAAATCCGGGAAAGGGATGATCGTTTTGACCAGGAACTGTCCATTGGGATCTTGACGTTTGGGGCGTTTGTAACAACAGGCCCAGATTTGGTTTTCCTGATGATCCAAGAAGATTTCCCGTGGGTACTCACGATCCCATGAAAACCCTTTGAACGCCTCATCGATCACATAGCGAATGTCACGGGCCGTTTCCTCACCCCATGCCTTCCTGGCTTGCTGAATCAGTGTTCGACGACTGATCTGGTTATACATCACGCCCAGACTCGGGTCGTCTTCCGTTTGGTAAATCGACAGTTCCACAGTGATCGGGTCGGTCGCGGGAAATGGCCCCATGGTAGTCATGATCGTTTCCTAAGAGATGTGGGTGGCGTTGGTCTTGATGATGCCGAGGTACTGACAGGTTTGGGTCTGCATGTCATCACGGATGAGATGCGGTACGTCGCTGAAATAAGTATCCAGGACTACCTCGATGGCAAGTTCCTCATCATACAGAATCTCCGTTTTGGCAATGCACTGCGAAATGGTCAGAATATCCACATTGCGGTGGAACTCGGGATTGGCAAATGCCCGGGGGAATGAATACCCTTTTAACTGCACCAGGGTATCGATGATCGGACGCAACACGCCCGTGCGGTAGAACTGGTACACACGGGTAAACCCGTAATAGTCATACAGGAATTGCAGGAACCGTGCTCGAGGACCGGTGTCATGTGGTTCAATGATCCCCAGCGTTGGTGCTTGATGGATCGGAATGCCGCCCATTACCAGAGTTTGTGCGGTCACGAAATCCGGCGATGATAGAAAGCTGCGATCTTCCAGTGTCAACCAATCGTTGGCCGTCCGGTAATCCCAGAGCAGGACGTTGGTAGAGAGACGCTGATAAAGCGATTGAAGACGCGGGAGGGCCAGGCGGTAATAAAAGCCACTCTCGGTGATGTGATCGGTATTGGGGGTCTTGCGCAGTACCTGGTACATTAACTGCATTCCACGCAGTAAACGCTGGGACTCCCGATCGTGGATACAGTCATCGAAACACACCTGACACCCGGCCTTATGCACACACCATTGCGTGAGCGAATTTAACACGTAATGCTGTTGAATCATTATTGGCTCCCTGCGCATTTTTATCAAGAAGGTACATCAAACACGAAACCCACCAGTGCGCCATTATAATCGATCACGGCTTCCGGTATTCCACAGAACGGGTGAAGCCTGTTCAGAACATACTTCAGTTCGGTGTAGAGTTCCCACCACGGATTGGTAAACTTCCAATAGGGGATATCCACTACACCACGTCCGTACAATAATTCACTGGTTAGGTGCGGAAGAGTATCTGGACAGAGGGGTCGTTTCTCGTCGTCCAATATGCGGTGCACCAGACAAAGGTATTCGCCCGTCATCTCATACAACACGTCGAGCGACTCAGGGTCGGTAAGGTCCACGTCGTTATGGATCATGCTCAACCATGTCATTGACCATGACGCACGTATTGCCACATAGATGGCCATGGTATTGCTCCTCGTGAATAAAAGGGACCGCGATTAGGCGGTCCGGTTCAAGAGGATGATGTAGATGTGAAAAACCATGGGTTAAACATCGCCATCCCGTGACAGAAAGACCTTCAGTCGTAGTGACGCGGGATACTGACTGGCCCCCACTCCAGGTTCACTGGGGATACGTTGTTCATGGACCCCCAACAATGTCCCAAACATGATCTTGAGTTCATCGTTGGCGGCGGTCATGAATTTCACCGGCATCCCTGGGGTAAGCAAGCTAGAGTCGCCATGCATCCACTCCACCATCACATACCGCCCACTGCGTTTGGCCATGTGGGTGTAATGTGGGAAGGGATTTGACGTCGCCCGTTCTGCCGACCAGCGGGCATTGCTTAACCCACCGTCCATCTGGGGTCCTTCGAACTCAAACACGTTCTCCTGACGACGGACCTGTGTTTTGTTATTCTGGCTTTCCCCGAACAGCAGTAGCTTACGGGCATCCGTGAAGCGGACCGCGTTACCTTCATTGAGCTGTTGGTAACGTGCCTCATCCTGAGCAGCCATGTCCCCTGCCGTCACAATAATGACCTGACGTTCCGTTCGTCGATAGGTACGTTCAGCACCATAGTACCGATTGGGCGGTATGTTGAGGATCGTTAATGTCTTGGGGGCTTGGTCGAAGCGTTCCGTGTTATACGGCGGGAAGATGTGCCAATACTGGTTTTGTAGGTAACATCCAATCCCCGTGGCATAGAGTCCCCCTTCCTCGTTTTGGATGAGGTCCGGTACTTTAAACAGCGACGTACCGTGGGGAATGATCACATGGTCACGAACCGTCTCGTTATACCCACCGACGGTGTTAACTCCAAGAATCTGCTGTTGGTTTTTGTTATCCACCAGCTTGGTCGTTTCGGTCAACAACGACCGTAGGGCATTGATCGGCGTGGTCTTGCGGTACAGCCGACCCACGGTAATCATCCGTGCCTGGTAAAGGCCTTCTTCGACTAATTGTAGCGTTACCTTCTTGGGACCTGAGATATTAAGGTCCTGTTCCGATGACGCCTGTGGAGTACGTCCCACCAACCCAGGGTTATCCTGGTCCATCAGGATAGCTCGGTACCGTTTTACCCGTTGCGGCATATCACTGCGTTGTGTCGCGGTGTTCTCGTACAGCGGTGTCGAAGTAACGTCCACAAACAAGCTATCGCGGTTAGGAAAGATGCGGTATGCATAGGTTCCCAAACCCAACAAAAGTTCAAGAACCAGCACATCACCATAACCGCCTTCGTAATCACGCTCCAGCGAATACAGGTCCAGACGAGTGGGAGTGATCCACTCATCCCCAGCTTTTATCTTGGCACCGATGCGGTAGTGGCTAATCCCTTGGCCTGACGCAATGATCGCGTCCACCTCCCGCAACAGTAGCGTGTTATCTACTGCCATCCGTGACTCCCATAGACCTGTTGTTCGATTCGATCAACGATAGACACGTAGGGTTTCAATTCGCCCTTCTCGTTAACGATCTTGTTACGCAGATAGCGTTCGGTCTTGACCGGATTACGACGACGGTTCATGGCCATCAGTCGATCCCGCATGCCATCTCCAGTCACTTCATCCGGTTCGTAGTGCTTGGCATGTTGATGAAGCGCCGAGGCGATAGCTTCCAGCATTCGGAAGTCTTCGATGGGGGGGATCTCGCCGGGGTGCATGCCCCCACGGGCTTGGGCTTCCCAGTCCCGCAGGTGCTCTTGGATATCTTCGTAAATTGACACACTGTCGCGCCAATTAACGATATCCAGTGGTGCCCCCTCTTCATGCAACAGCGCCAGACCCGCCACGGTCTGACGCATAACGGTCGGTTCCATGAGACGTTCATTATCGAGACTTTGATCCCCACTGACGTGGTAGCCGTGTTTTTCCAGGTAGGGTTTACCGTACATGAACAACTGCGGTACCCGTACCTGGTACTTGATGTGGAACAGACGCCAAGCTGCGGTATTCTTTTTTGCATGGGTCATGATTGCATTCCTAGCTTCAACAGGACAAACAATATCGGGTAGTAGTAATACCGTTCAAGGTTATCCCAATCGAGCGCACGTTTGATGACATGATCCAGCTGGTCTAAGTTTAACGCTTCCTTTCGGATGGCTTGCTGGGTAAGTTGTTCCAGCTTGGATTGTGATTCGGGATAGTCCATATAAAACGCTTCGGATAACACATAGTACCGATCATGGACTACGGGGTGAATATCCGGGGGTGTCTTCCACGACTCCATGCCGAGTTCCGGGGGTGTCGGCTGAAAGTAAATCGCGTTACGCGTTTCTTGGTCACGATACGGACCAACCTCAGGACGGCGGGGACGTCCTTCCCGGAACGGGATACCCTCTGGAACATCGGTATCTTCACCATCGTAGTGACTATCGACTCCAGTAGATGCTTCAACCGGAAACACCACGCGGGAGATGCCGGTGTACCCTAACGCCTGCAGGGTGGGGCGTCCTCTGAAATAGTTGGTGGAAAGACAGGTGGCCTTTTGAGTAGCCCCATACATCCGGGTCGAGTCGAGATGAACGATCGCATCCCACAGGGTTCGTTGGGACATGACGGGTTCAGCGCTGATGTTCATTTCTTTGACGCGGCGAACACGTGGGTCTTCCTGGGACCCAATCAACATCAATACCACCTTGGTAACAAAATGGTCGTACGTCTTACGTAACTGATCCGGCACCAGGAGGGTGCTGTGTTCCTGACTCAGGAAGTCAGTGAAATACCGACCGATAAGTTCTTGGCGGAACTGCTGGTACCGTTCCCCACGCGTTTTCTCTTGTTCGGTAACAAACGGACCACACCCTCGGATTAACGAATCCCGTGAGTAATGGAAGGTTTCGATGGTTTTACGTTCCAGGTCACTGAGGCGTGCCTGGTCCAGTTCGGCCACCATGATGTATTCAACGGTGTAGACACTGTCCCGAAGAATAGTAGAGCGCAATGACTCCGTAATGGTGAACACCCCAACACGACCGTCCCCGACATCGGCTACGAACATATCGCCTTTGTTCGGTACCAGGAACGGGTAGGTAATCCCCGACCCACGGACCTCCATAATGCGCATCTGGGCATCTTGGCTAAACGTCAATGGGGCCGTAACTTTCAGGTCCATCCCTTTGATCAGCTTATACTGCTGATAGATGGGATCGCGGTTCATATCCTGCGGGGTGGGTTCATTGTCACTACCCAGCACCTGAGAATAATAATCGACTGTCCAGTTGGAGCCTTCGACCCACGTGAGTAGTGCCGACGATGGGTTGTATTCCGTGTCCACCGTAATGCCGTCGAAGACCTGGGGCTCGATCCTGGGCTTCACCGTTGGCTGGGGTTCTTCGTTCGGCCCATCCTGGTTTTCATTAAAGAGTGCCATATCACTTCCTCTGCGGCGTCATGTTTTGGGTGAGAATCTGTGAGTACAGTACCGTCATTGGTCCTACCGTCACGCGGTCAATATAGTCGTCGGCGCGGTTATCGGTTTCCCAGCGGGCGTCTTCCATGTCCTTGTTTGGGATCACACCACCAGGATAAATACCAATGCCCGGCCAACCATCAGGTGCGGTTCCAGGATAAGTGATACCTGGATACCCTTGTGTAAACTCACCATCGGGATTGGGTTGTAATTGGGGCCAGGGTGTTTCTAACCATCCATCGGGAACCGAACCCGGCCAAGGAACACCGATCCATCCCTCACCCAACCACGGCCACGGCCACGTGCCGTCGGGATACCCACCCCAATTCGGTGGGGCGGGGAAAAGCCCAGGCGGTGGTCCGATGATACTGCCTTCACCCGGACAGTCGTCCGAGGTCGGACGGGGACGTGATGCACCAAGTAGATTCTTGGTCGGGGGTTTATCTCGACCACCGAGTTCCACCCCCAGGGCACGAAGTGCCCAATACGCTACTGTGGGATAACGACGCAGACAGTCCAGGGTCTCCCAATCTACCAGCATCCAATTTCTCCGCAAGGAAATCTGGAGGTGGTAATAGCGAGTCGGGTCCAGTGCTTCATTAACACTGACCGTGGTACCGGTGAGGGTGAAGGTTGCTGAGGTATGGTGTCGATTGTTCTCGTATAACCGGAACTCGAAAATGCTTCCCGTGGAACTGAACACCTTATCGCCTTGGGTGTAGAAATATTCCAGGAAGAAGGGTGAGAAAGCAAAGTCCCCCAGATTGGACAGGTCCATTAGCGTATGCGGATCACTCGGACTCACCACCAGCAAACCGGTAAAGAACGTCAGACGGTCTTTGGGGATAGATTCCGGAATCCAGTCATCGGTATCCGGGTACTGGATGTAGGGTACCCCCTCAGCCTCCATCAGTGCCATCTGTTCGTCGAAACTCCCCTTACGGGTACTCACCCTCCGGGGGTATTTACGAAACGTCTCATAGGGCTCCTGAGGCCGATATGCCTTACCCACTGGATTGTTGTGGATCAGCATCGGGTACTTGCAATACATCTGAACCGGACGATTGTAGTGTAGGGTATAGGTGAATGCAGTGGTATAGACCCCCGTATCGTTCCCATCCTTTTCCGGTGTCGGTGGTGTGGCAGTAAAGTCAAACCACCCCAGTACCTCATACTGGTGCTCAGGTACAACCCGTGTTGGTGAACTCCCTGACAGAGTAGTTGCCGTCTTAACCGGTGCAAAGCGATGCTTCTCAAAATATTCATCGAAGGTCTCCCCGGTGGGAACCGGAGACGCTTCCATGGTTTCATGGATATGCTTTAACAGATGCAATACCGGGGTGGGAATCGCGTAATGGTATTCCAGATCCTGGTAAAGCTCGGCCCGTCCCATGGAATACTGCGAGCGCATGTGATCCAACCAACGTTGCGCCAGCGTAATGTTCGGGGCGATATATTCGATGCTGACGGTGAGGTTCACGTAACGGTACACGGGACGAATGACCACATCCCGATGTTCATCCCAGAACAACGGCATCTGTTGGGGTTTGTTAACGGTAGCGGTCAGGGCATTATCTTCATTAATCGCTTCGTTGAACCGCACGATCAAGCGTGCCTCGGCAGGATAACGGACACCGGGGTCCCAACATTCACCAAAGGTCCCACCGTTCATGGGAACACTTTCGGTATTGCCCGGCAAATAGACTTCGGTATTGCCCGGTAGACGCAAGGTACGGGACAACTGTGAGATGACATCTACCGCGACACGACGAGTGACTGACTCATAAACGTCGGGTAATGGAATCAGGGCATTGGGCATGGAGGGCTCCTGGAGCATGGGATTCGAATCATAAGATCGAGTCTTCCCGAGTAACGACATAATCGCCTCCCCGTAGGGAGGCGACGTATGCCGACTTATTCGTCGTCTTTCTTCTCTTCCTTGCCGCCGTCCATCTGGCTGATGCCACGCTCGGCCAGCTTGAGCAGGGCACGGCCAGAATCACTTGCGTGACCGAAGCTACGCGAAATGAACGGGATGAAGGTGTGGGCGTAGAAGAACGCAGCGTTGGCCATATGGTTGCGCTGCTTCTTCTCCTGCGGACTTGCTTTCTTACCACGGTTTACGGTCTTGGCACCATGATTATAGGAGTTGATCTTGACCCCTTTCATGGCGGTGGTGATCGTCTCGTTGGCTTTCTTGATCAGCACGCCGTAAGCCTTCACCAGCTGCAGCAGTTTGGTGATGTCGGCCTTGGACAGCGAGAGCTTCTCCGCCTTGGGCTTGCTGCCAGCGGAAACGAACTTCGGTGCGCGACGCTTGCTGAT
>Ga0114983_1000005_pt1 | contig 101043 bp, 96 predicted proteins | sample Shrwel_input2_RT_FD_87182 | JGI IMG/M metagenome (GOLD analysis project Ga0114983, IMG submission 87182) | Subsurface microbial communities from deep shales in Ohio, USA - Utica-3 well 1 S input2 RT | ecosystem: Environmental > Aquatic > Deep subsurface > Shale gas/oil reservoir > Produced... | reverse complement strand
CTATAAACTTGATTGATATATTAATGATAGCCTCTTTGGTAATAAACTTAGATTATGTAAATATCAATCAAGGTGTAAAAGCATTAAAACCTTCAGTTAAAAATGGTCTTTTAAATGGATGACTTCTTGCTCAGTCCATATGTATCTCTTTACCTCGGCGCATTTGTTCAGTGGGGCTTTTTAATGGCTTTTTTATACTCATTAGTAACGAGTATAAATAAACCCAAAAAAGAGGCCTTATGGCTGTCACTGATAATGTCAGTTTCATATTCTTCCAGCTTGTTTATTGATATTCAAAACATTTCTTACATGCAACTATTACTTTTTGATCTAATGACTATTTTGGCTATTTTGGTTGTAAGTAACTTCTTAAATAAAAACATTATATCTTCTTATCTATTATTAGGGCTAAGCATAAACTCACTGTTATTTTTTGGCATGCATCTGGATGTATTTGTTTTTAGTAACAGCTCACCATGGTGGTTCTGGTCATTTTATTCTTTGGGAATTAATCTTATGGATTTTATGATGATAGCCATTTTCTTTATCAATAAAGACTTTTTGAGAGTAGTGAAATTTAAAAATTGGCTTGTAAAAATTAGTATTAATAAGGCTATTATTAATGGCTGATTTTCTTTGGCAGTTAGTCGCGATTTTTGATTATATGTCGATTTTTATAACTTGGTTATTTGTAATCTCTTTTTTGTATAACCTATCGACAAGTATAAACAATCCCAATAAAAACCTTTTGCTTCTCTCTTTTATTATGATGCTATCTTATACTTCAAGCATGTTTATTGATCCAACTACAGAGACACCTCATCTTAAAATGTTTATGTTTGATATAGTGACTATTCTTTTGCTAGTTATTTGGGGATACTTTATTAAGGGCAAAATTATTCCTGTTGCTTTTTATTACCTTATTGTAGGGCTTAGCTTTAATGCACTCATGTTTTTAGGTATGCATTACGATGTCAGCATGCAGGATAATACCGATTACTGGTGGTTTTGGGCGCTTTATGCAATAGGTCAAGTTGTCAGTGATTGTGTTATGGCGGTAGTTTTAATCATAAATAAAGACGTATTAAAAATACTCTGGTTAGGGAAGAAATTTAAAGGCCGTTTTATTTTAGGAGTCTAAAAGTAGCGTCTCATTTATACGCTACTTTCTGAAAAAATTATTAATGCTTGGTTTTCCCTAGCCTCGACTGCAATGCTTTCATTACTATGCTATCAACAAACTCACTCACATCCCCGTTATGGCGTGCAACTTCTTTTACGAGCGTTGATGATATAAAGGTATTACGCTCAGCAGGTGTTAAAAATACACTTTCTAAATCAGGGTTTAAACGGCGGTTCATATTTGCGAGCTGAAATTCATAATCAAAATCAGAAACCGCTCTTATACCTCTAATCAATACATTTGCGTTATGGTCACGAGCGAGATCAGCCAGCAGTCCTGAAAAGCCAATCACTTTTACATTATCTAAATGGCTTAAAATTTCATTTGCTAAATCAACGCGTTCTTCTAAAGTAAAACACGGTTTTTTACTCGGGTTATGAGCAATAGCAACAATAACGGTATCGAACATTTTAGCCGCACGCTGAATTAAATCAGTGTGGCCGTTGGTAAGAGGGTCAAATGTGCCTGGGTAGATTGCGGTCACTTTCATAATATTTACTGTGTTATTATTTTTAGCCGTAGTGTAGCAGTGTTTAGTGTGCAAAGCAGCCTTGTAAGTAAATTGTGAAGAACTTCATGCCTTGATTGTTTTAACGCTGACTATTTGTTTATACTAGTGGATTGTTTTAATGCAGCATCGTATTTTCGAAAATTGAGTAATGAGTATATGAATACCAAGGATAAAATAATTCAAACCAGTATTTCATTGTTTAATGAACATGGTGAAAGAGCAATATCAACTAATCATATTGCATCGAGTTTAGGCATGAGTCCGGGTAATCTTTACTACCACTTTAAAAATAAAGAAGACATTATTCGCCATATATTTGCACTTTATCGTGATCATTTAAGTACTCACTTTAAGCCAGTTGATAAAGGCGACGATGCTTTTGAGCATCTTGGCCCTTATTTAGATTCGCTATTTGAATTAATGTGGCGCTATCATTTTTTTTACGACAACCTTGGCGATATTCTTGCTCGCGATAGCCATTTAAAACAGGGTTACATTGATTTTCAGCAGGAATTACTTGAGCAGGTACGTAACATCATTTTGGCCTTGCGGGATAGTGAAATTATTGCCATTGATGAACAAGATGCCATTGAACTTGCTCATACGCTAAAATTAACGGTTAGCTTTTGGACACCCTATATGAAAGCAAGAAGACTAAGTGGTGTGCTGGTTGAGCAAGATATTTACCCTGGCATTGTAAAAGTACTGACTTTATTTAAGGCTTACAGTACAGAAAAAAGCGCAAATAAAATTAATCAGTTAAGAGACAAGTACGCACTTTTAGCAAATGCTGCCCCCCAGAATCCTTAAGCCTGTTGAGTTGGTTAGTTCCTAGGCGCTAAATTTTTTGCTATAATCCGCCGCGCCCAATGCCTGGGTGCGCGAATTCCCGCAGTCTAAGAGTTGAACTATGCTTAAATTTATCGTCAAACTTCACCCTGAAATAGCCATTAAAAGCCGTTCAGTCCGTAAACGCTTTACCAAAGTGTTAGAAAATAACATTAAAATTGTATTGCGTCGTGTTGACGAAAAAGTACAAGTACGTAATAACTGGGATAATATTTCAGTTGTTACAAAACTAGATGATGCTCAAACTCGCCTTGATTTTATTGATAGCTTGCAGCGCATTCCTGGCATCGTACAGTTTATTGAAGTGACCGAAACAGACTTTAAAACCCTTGATGACATCTATCAAAAAACCATTGCGTTAGTTGGCCACACTATTATTGGTAAAACCTTTTGTGTCCGTGCTAAGCGCATAGGTCAACATGATTTTACTTCAACTGAACTAGAGCGCTACGTTGGTGGCGGGCTTAATCAACATGTTGAAGGAGCTCGAGTAAAGCTAAGCCGCCCTGAGGTAACGATTCGTTTAGAAATTAAAGACGAAAAAGCCTACATAGTGACGCAAACCCATTTAGGAATGGCGGGCTTTCCACTGCCAACACAAGACGATGTATTATCGCTTATGTCTGGTGGATTTGATTCTGGCGTTGCCAGTTATCAGATGATCCGTAAAGGCGCTCGTACACACTTTTTATTCTTTAACTTAGGTGGTGCTGCCCACGAAATTGGGGTTAAGCAAGCGAGCTACTACCTATGGAAACAATACAGCTCTACGCATAAAGTTAAGTTTATTACTGTTGATTTTGAACCAGTTGTTGCGGAAATTTTAGAAAACGTTGAAAACAGCCAAATGGGTGTTGTGCTTAAACGTATGATGATGCGAGCGGGTAGTGCCGTTGCTGAAAAACTAAATATTCAAGCTTTGGTAACGGGTGAAAGTATAGGTCAGGTGTCTAGCCAAACCTTAGCTAACTTAAGTGTTATTGACCGTGTAACCGAAACGCTGATTTTACGTCCTCTTATCCAACATGATAAGCAGGAGATCATTAATATAGCTCGCCAAATAGGCACTGCAGAAATGGCTGAGACGATGCCTGAATACTGTGGTGTGATCTCTAAAAAGCCGACAGTTAAAGCCAAAATTGAAGTCATTAAAGCAGAAGAAGAGAAGTTTGATTTTGATGTATTAAATACCGTTATTGATAACGCCCGTGTTATGGATGTGCGCGATATTGATGTTGAAGCTAAGCAAGAGCTTAAAGAGGCTGAGTCAGTTACAGAGTTACCTGAAGGAGCGGTTGTTGTTGATATTCGCTCACCTGAGGAAGAAGATGCCGCACCGCTTGAAATTGATGGTATTGAAGTTATCCACTTACCGTTTTTCCGTTTAGCAACTAAGTTTGGTGATTTACCTAAAGGCAAAGACTATTACTTATATTGCCAAAAAGGGGTAATGAGCCAGTTACAAGCGCTTATTCTTCACGAAGAAGGCTTTACCACTGTAAAAGTCTATCGTCGTTAATGGCTAAATATTTTAAAAGCGCGGATTTATTCCGCGCTTTTTTTTGCCAGAATTTCAGTGAGTAAATCGTCGTTATACGGGGTCGCAATATTATGTCGCTTGCCTTGCTCACTAATATAACCACAAATTGCCATGATCTCAGTTTGCCTATTGTGCATAACGTCTTGATGCATAGATGAGTAATTTTCTGCCGTTAAACTCATTACCTTGTAGCCACGCTCGAGAGCATCGATAAGCTTAATATTAAGTTTAAGCGCGGTCGCAATATGGCACGCCTCTGTTAATAAATTAATAATTGAGCTATTGAACTGTGGCGCACGTAACTGGCCATTTTTTATATTGTACAGAGCGGTTAATGGATTTATGGCAATATTAACTAGTAGCTTTTCAAACCGTAGTTGCTCAATATTGTTGCTGACAATTAATTGCGGAATAGTGTGTAATTGCGCACTAAGCTGTTGAATATTTTGAATAGCCAGTTGATTACAGCCCCCTAATACACTTTGCCCGTTTCCGGTATGCTGCACAATATTAGGGTTTGACTTAAATCCAGCCATGCTAGTGGTTAAAAAGTACAACGATTGCTGCTGTGTTAACTGTGCATTTAATTGTTCAACATTACCCATGCCATTATGACTCAGTACAATATGGGTATTATTACCAAGATAAGGCTTTACTTGGGCATAGGCTTGTTGCACTGCAAACGCTTTAACAGTGAATAAAACAATGTCAAACTCGGGAGCTTGGGCTAATTGCTGTTGTGAGATAAAAGTGGCGTTGATTTTTTCAGACGCAGCGTTACTGTGGCTGTAAAAGCGAGTATTTACTGTGCCTTTTTTGGTAAGAACATAAACTGTGTGATATTTACCTAAAAAATGGCTAAATAACAAGCCTATAGCACCATCACCAACAACAAGTATGTTAGCCATAACGCTTCTTTTTACGTAGTGTTAATAGGGCTTTAGCTAAAAAATAGCTCGCCGCACCAATAAAATCGGCAACAAAATCGGCCAGTGATGCTTGTCTGTAAGGAAGGCTATCTTGCATAATTTCTATTGCGGCACCATAACCGGCTAACAGTAATATTTGTGCATATAAAGGTAGTTTAAAGGCTTTATCCATAATAATGGCAAGTAAAAAGAAAATACCAAAATGCGCCACTTTATCTACATGCGGAAATAAGTTTGCAGCGCCTTTTACCTCTTTAGCAAATAAGAAGGTAAATGCGACAATACTAATCAAAAAAATAGCTTGGTAAACACGCCTTGTCACGAAGAATCCTAAAATCGTATAAAAAAGAAGCCTCAGTATATCAAACTAAATTAGTATCGCACCTGAACAAGATGCAGAAAAGTGTAAAGATTTATCATTTTAACGTTATAATTGCCGCATAAAATTAAGATTAGCTAGTTAGGAGAACATCATGCCTTCATTTGATATTGTATCTGAAGTAGAAATGAACGAAGCACAAAACGCGGTTGATAATGCCAATCGTGAATTAGAGACACGATTTGATTTTAGAGGGGTCGATGCCTCAATTGAATTAAACGATAAAACAATTAAATTAAAAGCTGAAGCAGATGCTCAGGTTATGCAGTTGTTTGATATTTTAGCTGGGAAGGTTTCAAAGCGTGGAATGGACGTTGCGAGCCTAGAACTACAAGATATTTCTCGCGCAGGCAAAAATGTTTTTCGTAACGTTGCACTAAAGCAGGGTATCGAAAAAGATATGGCTAAAAAAGTAGTAAAAGCCATTAAAGATTCTAAAGTAAAAGTGCAAGCGGCTATTCAAGGCGAAGAAGTACGCGTAACGGGCAAAAAGCGTGATGACTTACAAGCTGCTATGCAAGTTGTACGCACTGCCGATTTAGGTCAGCCATTTCAGTTTAAAAACTTCCGCGATTAATTTATTGTTTCGAGCTAGGCACTATAGGCGCTTAGTTCAAAGCAACATGTATTTAGCCAAACACGCTATATTGTTTGGCTTTTTTATTTTTGAATCTATGATAATTACCGAACCCCGAACCCCGAACCCTGAATCTTTGGATTTTTGGATGTTTAGACGTCCATTGACTTTTTTTAGTAAACAGATAACAATAGCAGCCTATTTTCAAGGTGCTTGCTAAACACTTCAATGGTGTGATTTTTTTAGTAGGATAATCGGGAAGTTGGTGCGTTTTCATTGATGAAGTCAATCCCAACACTGCCCCCGCAACGGTAAAGTTATGCTGTATTAAATTATGGTAACTGAGTCCGGAGACCGGCCTTGATTTAATCTTACTTACTAACATCTTTGCGGTGGGCAAAGATAGGGGACATGATGTTAAATAAAACTGCATTGGGTGTGGCCATTTCGGCTGCACTCTCTATTTCTGTATCTGCTGCAGAACAAACCATTGAAAAAATAACCGTTACTGCGAATAAATTTGAACAACCTATAAATGATGTATTAGCAAGTGTTGCAGTTATCGAGCGCGCTGATATTGAAAAAGCGAATTACCGAGATTTACCAGCAATATTAAATACCATAGCTGGGATAGATATTGTTCGTAATGGTGGGTTAGGTCAAAAGGCAGATATATTTGTTCGCGGGGCCAGCGCTAAATATACCTTAGTATTGGTTGATGGCGTAAGAGTGAGCGATGCAAGTTCAGGTAGTGTATCGCTGACGAATATTCCAGTTAACAGTATCGAGCGTGTTGAGCTTATTAAAGGGGCAAGAGCTGCTATTTATGGCTCTGATGCGGTAGCCGGAGTAATTAATATTATCACCCGTAAAGCCTCAAATAACTCGCTTTCGGCTACTTTAGGCAGCCATAGCTACAGTAATTATCAGCTTGCTGGTGGGCTTGTAAAAGAGGCGCTTAGCTTTAATTATAATTTAGGCTACGAAGAGACGGATGGTTTTGATGTTACTGGCAAAGATCCAGCGGCTGAGTACACAAAAGATCATGATGATGATGGCTACAAAAATAAAAACATTGGCTTTAATTTAGCTTATGAGCTTGCTGAACTAGGCCAATTGAGCCTGCAATCTCAGTATAGTGAAGGCGAAGCACAATATGATAATGCATGGGGTAACGATGCCTACGACTTTGAAAATTACACCGCTAAGCTAGGCTGGAACAAAGCCTCAGATATATATAGCCAAAGTACTTCGGTGAGCGTTTCGCAAGAAGAAAATACCCAAACAGGTACCGATGTGCAGCAAGTGTATAGCACAGAGCGTGTTGAGTTTGAATATCGAGGGCTTTATACCCTTACTGAAGAACTTGAACTATCGGGTGGCTTTAATTATTTATCTGAGGATTTATCAAACTCGTCAGCAACGTCATCAGAAGAAAAACGCGATAATAAGGCGTTGTTTATAGGCGCGTTTTATAGCCATAACAAATGGTTAGCAAATGCGGTTGTTAGAACCGATGATTATGACTTCCATGGCCGTGCAAACACTTACAGTACAGGACTTGGTTACAAAGCAAATAACTATGTAACACTACGTTTAAATCACGGTACTGCATTTAGAGCTCCTTCGTTAATTAATGCGTTTGTGACTAACAGCCCGTACTATTTACCAAACAATAATATTAAACCTGAAGAAGCCTTAAATAATGAGCTTGGTATAACTTTAGAAACCCAATGGGGCCGTTATGATATTGCTATTTTCGATAACCGTATCAATAATTTGATTAGTAATAATTATGATGCAGACTCAGGTAAATATATTGCCACTAACATAGATAAAGTATCTATGCAGGGATTTGAGCTGTCGGCAGAGTTTTCAGCGCTAGGCTTTGAACACTCGGTTAATTTTAGCTTTTTAGACGCTACAGATGAAAAAACGAATACCGATTTACCACGTAGACCTTCTGAATCGTTTAATTATCAACTCGCTAAAACATGGGGTGATTTTGATGCCAGCTTGGATATGCAATATCGCTCATCGCGTCCTTCGATTGCGTATTATGACTCGGAGCTCGCTGCTTATACGGTATTTAATATAGCAGCCAATTACCAGTTGCTAGATAATTTGTCGTTAGCTGCTCGAATAGAGAATATTACTGATGAAGAATATTTTACTGCTGCGACGGGCTTTGCTGCCAGTGGTAAGCTATTAGGTTATAACAGCGCAGGAAGAACTTTCTTTGTAGGGGCAAATTATCAGTTTTAGTCACTTATCCTAGTTGCCAAGGAACAAATAGCCCAGCTTATTGCTGGGCTATTTATTAAAAGCACTTTATTCCGATAAAAACTCGCTAAATTCGGTTTCAAACTTATGTAATTTGGGTGCAATTAAAATACTGCAATAGCCCTGCTCAGGATTTTCATTGTAATAGTCCTGATGGTAGTGCTCTGCGGGGTAAAAAGTGGTTGCTGGGCTTACCTCTGTTACTATAGGCTCGCTAACATGAGTTTGCAGCTCTGCAATAACGGCCTGTGTTTGCAATTGTTGTTGCTGATCATGGTAATACACAACGCTGCGGTATTGAGTACCTATATCGTTACCTTGGCGATTTAACTGGGTGGCATCATGCAAGGTAAAAAACATTGCGAGTAAGGTTTCAAAGCTTATCACACTAGAATCAAATTCAACCTTAACCACTTCGGCATGTCCGCTGTTGCCTGTGCAAATGGCTTTGTAGGTTGGGTTATCAGTGTGCCCGCCCGTGTAACCAGAACAAACACTGAGTACACCTTTAACACGCCTAAATGCTGCGTCAATACACCAAAAACAGCCGCCGCCTAGTGTTGCTACCTGTGTGGTCGAACTCATAAGTACTTCCTCAATTGTATGGTTATATGCACCAGAAAATAGCGCCGTAACTGCTAATTACGACGCTCAGAGCGACTTAGATCTCTTTAAGTGGTTTTTCAGCGGCTTGTTTATCTAGCTTTTGCTGTAAAAACTCTGGTGATTGCGTGTTACGTGCCAAGGCATAATAAGCGGCTGGTACAACAAACAGAGTCAGTATGGTTGCCACCGTTACGCCGGTAAATACCACCACACCAATTACCATTCTACTTTCCGAGCCTGGACCGGAAGCCAACACCAAAGGTACGGCACTCATAACCGTTGTTAGGGAGGTCATAATAATAGGGCGCAAACGCTGTGTAGCCGCTTGTAAAATGGCCTCACTAAATTCTACGCCTTTATCACGTAACTGGTTGGTAAATTCAACAATCAGTATACCGTTTTTAGCACTTAACCCTATGAGCATAACAATACCTATTTGGCTGTATATATTAAGCGTTAACCCCATACTCCACAGCCCAAACATGGCACCCATTAAACCAAGTGGCACAGTTAACATAATAACAAATGGATGCATAAAACTTTCAAACTGAGCTGCCAGTACTAAAAAGGTCACGGTTAATGCCAGCACAAACACATAGGTCATGGCTGAGGCACCTTCATAAAACAATTGCGACTCACCTTTATAGTCAATGGCACCATCAATGTCGTTTTCCTCTGTGGCAACCTTGTTTAAAAAGTTTAGAGCTTGTTCTAGCGTGTAACCATCAGCGAGGTTGGCACTTAAAGTAATTGCACGCATTCGGTTATAGCGGTTTAAACGCGAGGCGGTGGCTTCTTCTTTTAAGCTAATAAGGCTATCAAGAGGAATAAGTTCTCCGCTACGTGATTTTAGGTATATATTTGAAATATCAGTCGGGTTGGCAAAGTCTTGTTTTGTGCCCTTTAAAATTACATCGTATTCTTCACCGCGGTCAATAAAGGTGGTTACACGGCGTTGGCCAAGCATGGTTTCAAGTGTACGACCCACATCAGAGACTGATACGCCTAAATCAGCGGCTTTATTTTTATCAATACTGACCAAAAATTGTGGAAAAGTTTCTTTATAATCATGATCAATACGCACTAATCCAGGGTTTTTCTCAGCGCGTTTAATAATTCTATCTCGCCAATCGGCAAGTTGAGCATAATCATTACCTTGTAAAACAAATTCAATAGGGCGAGATGAACCACCTCCGCCAATACCACGGCGCATAATTGCAAAAGCACGTACATCGGTGACCTCTTGCATTTTACCGCTTATTTCATCCATAACTTCCCAGGTTGAACGTTTGCGTTTATCCCAATCCGCCATACCAACAATGGCTACACCACCACTGCCACCCCAGCCTGGAACTCGCACTAAAACTCGGCTTAGTTCGCCAGATTCAGAATAAGGCATTAAGCGCTCTTCTATCTTTGCCATATTAGCGGCATTATTCTCATAGCTAGCGCCTTCAGGGCCATTCATAAGTACAAAAAAGGTACCACGGTCTTCTTTAGGGGTAAGTTCAGACGGTATTTGTAAAAATAGTGAATAACTAACAAACCCAGCCAAAACTAAGCTCAGCATTAAGCCCCATTTACGAGTCATGTTTGACGCTAAAGCGTTACGGTATCCATTTTCTAATTTAGTAAAAAAGCGATCCATTACTTGGCTAAACTTACTTTCTTTTTCAGAAGCTTTTAACACCTTTGAACACAATGCCGGAGAGAGTGTTAATGCAGTAATACTGGAGAAGAACACGGCGGCACTTACTGCCATTGCAAATTCTGTAAATAGTGCGCCTATTCGTCCTTCCATAAACACTAATGGTACAAACACAGAGATCAGCACTAGGGTGGTGGCTATAATTGCAAAGCCTACCTCACGTGCGCCGCGATAAGCTGCCAATAAAGGCGGCTCCCCAAGTTCTATGCGGCGGTGAATATTCTCTAGCATTACAATGGCATCATCAACCACTAAGCCTATTGCTAACACCAGTGCTAGTAGCGTTAATAAGTTAATTGAATAACCCATTGCTAATAAAAACATAAAACTACTGACTAGAGCGACCGGTACTGTGACCGCGGGAATAAGAGTCGCGCGAATGTTACCTAAAAATATAAAGATAATAAGCACGACTAACCCCATAGAAATTGCTAAAGTTTTATAAACCTCATTAATTGACTCTTTAATAAATACCGAAGAATCATAACTGTCTTCTATGGTGGTGCCTTCAGGTAAATTACGTTTTATTTTTTCCAGTTCACTGCGGGCGTTATCAACCACAGTTAGGGTATTGGCTTTGGCTTGTTTAACAATACCCATACCAATCATATTACGGCCATTACCTCGGAATAAACTTTCATCATCGGCGGCTTCTAGTTTTACGTCAGCCACTTCGCCTAGACGCACTAAATAACCATCTTCACCTCGTTTAATAACTAGGTTTTGAAAATCACGTTGGTTTTTATAGCTGCGGGCAGTGCGAACGGTAAAATCACGATCAACTGATTCAATTTCACCGGCCGGAAGTTCTACATTTTCACTACGCAGTGTTTGCTCAATATCACTGGAGGTAATACCACGGGCGGCCATCGCTTGGCGGTTAAGCCATACTTTCATGGCATACTTTCGCTCCCCCCCAATGCGCACATTCGATACGCCATCAACAACGGCTAATCGGTCTACAATAAAACGCTGTGCATAATCAGAAAGTTGCAATGAATCCATGGTTTCGCTGTTAAGTACAAACCACGCGATAGGGCTTTCGTCACTATTTGATTTTGATACTTCAGGAGGACGTACTTGTTCGGGTAGGCTATCAAGTGCACGCGCAACACGTTCACGCACATCGTTGGAGGCATCATCTATATCGCGGCTAATATTAAACTCAATGGTAATGTTTGAGCGGCCATTACGACTCGATGAGTTAATACTTTTAATACCTTCAATACCCGAAATACGGTTTTCGATAACTTGGGTTATTTTTGTTTCAATAATTTCGGCAGACGCACCGGTATATTCAGTACTAATATTGACGATCGGTGTTTCAATATCTGGATACTCACGCAAAGGCAGCATGCTAAAAGCAACTAAGCCAAAAGTGAGTAACAGTAAGTTAATAACAATCGCAAAAACGGGGCGTTTGACGCTAGTATCGGTAATTTTCACATGTTACCCCTTAACGCTTACTTTACTACCAGAGCGGATTTTGATTATTCCCTCGGTAACAATCTGCTCGCCATTACTTAACCCTTTGTCTATCGCAACCCAGCCATTGTTTCTACTTGCAACATGTACTTCTTTACGATTTGCTATGCCATCTTCAATTTGAAAAACGTAATGCTTATCTTGCAGAGGAATAATGGCCTTTTCAGGCACCATCAGCGCTTGGTTACTGCTTAGCTCTAGTGCAGTTTTAAGCAACATACCTGGGCGAAGTAAACCTGATTTATTAGCAAAGCTGGCTGTTACTTCTACACTGCGAGTGATTGAGTCGATACGTGAGCTTATATGGGTTACTTTACCGCTGAAGGTTTGATCAGGGTAAGCATCGTTTTGAGTGCGAACAATCATTCCGTTTTTCAATTGAGCTAAATACTTTTCAGGCACTTTAAAATCAACTTTTATAATACTAATGTCATCGAGGGTTGTGATCACGGTACTGTTATTGACATAAGCACCCACCGATATTTCGCGTTTCCCCAGTAACCCAGAAAAAGGCGCGGTGATGGCCATTTCATTGAGTTTGGTTTTGGCACTTTCAAGTTGGGCTTCGCTGGCATCAACGCGAGCGAGTTGTTCTTCAAGTAATGTCTTGGCCGTCGCTTGTGAGCGAGAAAGCTCGGTTAGCCTGGCTAATTGACGTTTTTCTTCTTGTAAATTAATGCTAAGTTCTTTTACTGCAAATTGTTCTTGTTGGTTTTGCAGTTGTACTAATTTTTGTCCTTTGCTGACCAAGTCGCCATCTTCAAAGTAAATGCTAGTGACATAATCGTTTTGGGCGCTTTTAATGTAGATAGCCTGATTAGCACGAGCACTGCCAATAGCTTCAATCATAATTGCGTTTTCTTGCGATCTTACCGTGTGGGCAGAGACTTGCGTTGTCATTGCCGAGTAATTGGCTTGCTCGCCCTGTGATGCAGGAAAATACAAATAAACGCTAAAAATTATTAGTAACGAAATAATAAATGGAAATAAGGCTTTACCTGATTGTTTAGAGTGCATTGTTTTCATACCTGAAAATAGATTATAAGTATTGTACGAAATCAGGACAAAAAAAGGCGGTTATGTATCTCATTAATTTGTGCGTTAAGCGTAAAAATAACTGATACTTAGTCATTGCGCATATTTAACAGTAATAATGGGAGTTAATTGATGAGCTTTAAAACATCATGCAAACGCTGTTTAACGCTGAGAAAGTTAGTATTGTGGGCTATTATTATGTTTATATTTTATATGGCGTTTTTTCAGTATGGCTAATATAAATAAACAAATACTAAAATACCGAGCGCAAGGCGCTAAAAATGGAATTGAAATATTAGTGGTCGGCAGCATTGGCTTGATTATTATCATGCTGTTTAATTTATTACGCCCAGGCGAAATAAGTATTATCGAAATTTTTTTAGTAAGTTTATGTATTGCTGCAATTTTAATTGGCTTTTTTAAAACACAAGAACCTTTTTATAGTATTATTTTAACTGAGCAGCAATTAATATATCAGCATAAGTATGGACAATGGTATTTACATCCAGAGAATTTGCACCATTGTGGTATACCTAAGGTTGATAATGGCATTGATTACCTTGAGCTTAATGCGATTGGTATTAAGTTAAATGATATAGATTCATTCTTGTCTGCTTTAGCTCCAAGAATTGCGGGTAAATTGTTGATAGAGCAGCGACATTTCTTTATGCAAGTTGTTCAAAAAAATTGCAAAAATGGGCATTGCCCATCAGAATGGTTAGTTGAAGATAATAAATATAGGTCAAAAAAAGGAATTGACTATAATGGGCTCATAGCGATGTTTGCTAATAGGGCTAAGCATCTTCAGCTTTTAACAGGGTATGACTTACTGTTACCAGCGAGTGTAATAGAAAGTGATATTTGGGAATTTAGCACAAATTTAAATAAATGGAAGCGAGATCCCTCTCAGTTTATAAAGTCGCAGTGTGAATAATAATATAAGCACTCACTGCGGGATTAGGAATAACTATGAGCCAAGATAGATCTTTCATTAAAAGTGGTCGAAACACCATAATACATAAAGACAGAAAACTAGATTTAGTGATTGTTAATGGTGAGACTCACCCTAAAATTAAAGTAACAAGCAATGGTCTTGAGCCATTTAAAGAAGAACTGCCAAAAAACCGCCGAGATGCAAAAGAGCGTTACCTCGATGTTGTTTATATTACGAGTGCTGATGTATTTAGCGAAGAAAAACAATTGTTGTTTATTCAATCCTTAGATGGCCGCGAATATAAAGTAGATTACAGTAAAGTTGGCACTAAATTATTTGTTCGTATTCATCAAGATAGTTACTTATAGTTTATAATGGCATTTTTTTTGCTTAATAGTTTTATTAGATAATTTTAAGACAAAAAGGTGCTGAGTATGAAAGCAATTTCGTTAATACCACTTATGTCATGTTTGCTTTTGGCTGCATGCGGAGGGGGAGGCGGTGCTGATAACAGTGATATAAAAACATCAGTATTTGCAGGTAACGATCTTCAAGTTGTAGAAAAATCAGAGTTTACTATTTCTGCAAAAGGCTCTCCTGCAGATGGTACATTTACTTGGCAGCGTGTAAGTGGCCCTATTATAGATGTGTTTCCGCTTGAAGGGGCTGAACAAACCATTACTGCACCAGATGTAAAGTCTGACAGTGAACTGGTATTAAGAGTTAGCTATCAAACCTCAGATGGCAGTTTAGTGAATGACGACTTGAGTGTTTTCATTGCCTCTAATAATCAGCTTCCTCTTGCTGTTGTTACTCAAGTTGCTCCTGCAAACTTGCCCTCAGTTTATAAGGATACTGTAACTCTTAGTGGTTTAACTTCCACAGACCCAGATGAAAATGGCGAAATTAGCAGTTATTTGTGGCAATTATTGTCAGGGCCGGATTTAACAATTGATAGCTATACCAATCCAACGCTTAGTTTTTCTCATCCATTATTAGAAAATAACACCAACTTAAAATGGCAGCTCACCGTAACAGATGATGAGGGCGGAGTATCTGCATCACAATTTGATATGACCCTTAATAAAACAGCTCAAGTGATTATTGCCGATGCAGGCGCTAATCAAACAGTAGAAGAGTTTGATAAGGTTATTTTAGATGCCACTGCAAGCGAAGCGGCAACTCAATCTTATCAATGTATGTGGCAACAACTTACCGGTAATGCAGAAACCCTGATTGAATCACAGTCATGTACTGCCAGCTTTTTTGCCTCTGATATTGATTTAAATGCAACGCTTAGCTTTGAAGTACAAGTTATGGACTTAAAAGGGCGCACCGACACAGATACCGTATTTATTGATGTAACACCCAAAGCGCTTGGGTTAATAAATGATACAGGGGTAGGAGAGTGTTATAACAATACTCAGCGAATTAACTGTAATAATGATGAATTTCCAGCTCAAGATGCTGATCTTGGGCGCGATAGTTTTGCCAATCGTTTAGGTAAAGTGGGTAAAGGGAATCTGGCTTTTGATTACACCAAGCTTAATGAGTTTGCCGATGAGCTTCTCGATGATGCGCAAAACTTTAGCTGTATTCGTGATAATACTACCGGCCTTGTTTGGGAAGTGAAAAGCCCTTATTCCGGTGTGTTACCAAATACCACTTTACGAGATGGACAAAACCGCTATATTTGGCAAGGGACTGTCAATAGTGGCGATGTAGCGGGTAGTGATAATACCACATGTCCGAGCAATACTGATTGTGGCTTACAAACCTATATTGATGAAGTTAATGCGCTTGATTTTTGTGGCGGCAGTAATTGGCGTTTACCTACTTATACTGAGTTGTTAGGCTTAATTGATTACGGTAAACAAGGGCAAAATGTATTGATAGATACTGCATTTTTTCCTAATACACCATCGACTAACAGTGTAGGGCATTTACGTTACTGGACCTCACAGACCGCGGTTGATGGTGCCAGTTTATCTCAGGCTTACACTATCGATATGATGGATGGCAATGATTTAGCCTATCCAAAAGATAATACCGCTTACGTACGCTTAGTTAGAAATCGTTAAGGTGATTATTATGAAATTAATTAAAGTCTCTATGTTATTAGCCTTGGGATTATGCCAGTCACTTGCAGCGCAGCAGTGTTATGAAGAGGTAGCGACTAGCGATGATACCGACCGATTTGTGATTAATAATGATGGCACTGTGTCAGATACTAAAACAGGGCTAATGTGGCAGCGCTGTAACTATGGTCAAGTTTATAATAGCGAAACAACTAGCTGCGATGGTGATACTCAACCATTAAACTGGCAGGCCTCACTTAAAGGCGCACTGAATGACACCACGGCAAATTATAACGACTGGCAAGTGCCGAGTATTAAAGAGTTAGCTAGTATAGTAGATCACCGTTGTACCGATCCAAGTATTAATGCGGGTATTTTTTTAGCAACGCAGTCGCAAAATTATTGGTCTAATACCTCGGGTATTAGCAATATAAATTCGGCATGGGTTTATCAATTTTCCAGTGGTTTAAATAGCTTACATGCTAAAACAAGTAACGTATATTTACGCCTAGTACGCTATGAGAAGTAGTTAATTAATATATTAGCGAATCTAAAAATGCTCTTTTATTTACGGTTAGCCTTTTTATTTACACTATTTTAATAATAAAGCCTGGTTGTAGTTGTCACCTAGGCTATTTTTTTGCCATTATAGGCCGTGAATTAACGACCAAGGACTATAAAGGTGTATTTAAGCTATTTTGGTTTACAAGAAAAGCCATTCTCAATTTCGCCTAATCCCCACTACTTATTTTTAAGTGAACGCCACAAAGAAGCATTAGCACACCTTACCTATGGACTAGGTGAAGACGGTGGCTTTGTGCTGTTAACTGGTGAAGTGGGGACGGGTAAAACCACCATAACACGTAGTATGTTAGAGCGACTGCCTGAAAATACCCAAGTAGCCATGATCCATAATCCTGCGTTATCAGAACTTGAACTGTTAGCCAGTATTTGCGATGAATTACAAATAACTTACGACGCCAAAAATGCCACGCTGAAAAGTCTAACGGATGTGATTAAAAAGCACCTTGAGTTTAATAATAAAGCGGGGGGGCATACTATTTTAATTATTGATGAAGCACAGCTACTTGCCCCCGATGTGCTTGAACAACTTCGCTTATTAACCAATATCGAAACCGACCATAAAAAGTTATTACAAATAGTATTAGTTGGGCAGCCTGAGTTACAGCTACTTTTAAAGCGTAATGAGTTAAGGCAACTGGCACAGCGTATTACTGCTAGGTATCACTTGTTAGCGCTAACACCAGGGCAAACCATTGCTTATATTCAACATCGGCTACATATTGCAGGTTGTGACAAGAAAATATTTTCAATGGAAGCGATGCAAATGGTGCATCAGCTCACAGGCGGCGTGCCACGATTAATGAATCTGGTGTGTGAACGCGCATTAGTAGGGGCATTTTCTAAACAACAAGAAATTGTTGGCAGTGATATTGTTAAGCAAGCAGCGAGTGAATCTTTACCTATCGACTTTATTGCCACAAATAATAAGGTGAGTAAAACAGGTTCGATTTGGCCCTATAGCGCTGCTGCGTTAATGCTTTTTGGTGCAGGAATTGGCCTGTCATTTATTCTTTAGTTAGGTGATTCATGTCTTATTTATTAGATGCGTTAAAGCAGTCAAAGCACGATACCATGAGCGCAGAGCAATATGACTTGCAAGCGCAACAATTAAAACAACAACATCAGTTGATGACCTATCGTCGAATTAGTTTTTTACTCACCGGAAGTTTATTGGCGACGGGTATATTGACCAGTGGCTTTTTTGTCGGTAAGTGGCTGCAACAAGAAAATGTAGCCGTAAAAAATGAGGTTGTTCAAAATGACCTTAGTCAAAAAGACTCAGCAGTAGTAGAAAAACCAACAAGCCCAGAGGAAGTACAAAAAACGGTTGCTCAAGCAGTAACAACCCCTCAAGCGCCCCTTGTTACAACTGCGCCTAACAATTCTGTGCCACTGGCAGGGCAATTGGTTTATGTACAAACCCCAACGGGTGTACAGCAAATGTTGCTTACGCCACAAGGGCAATATTTACCTATGAGCGTTAATCAAACGTCTCAAGGGCAAACGCAAAATTTCTCGGCGCAGAATAACGTTTCATCTAGTTTTCAATCACCGAGCAGCCAACCGCAAAGTGTACCAACTCAGCCAACGAAAAGAACACTCAGTGCCGATGAGTTGAGTAAATACAAAGTGTTAGGTAAACCACTTAATCAAAATGTGTCTGCTCAGCCAGAATCAACCGCTGAACTAGATACGGTTCCCGACACGCTTAAAAATGCGTTTGCGCAAGCCGTTAATGACACAGAGACAACAACCGACTACGAAGTAACTCAAGCTTCTCGTCATTCATCACGGGTACAACCCGTTGAGCTACTGCCGGATGGCCTACAAAGTATGTTGCCAAGTATTAAATATCAGGCACATATTTATTCGTCGACAGCAGATAAACGCTGGATAAAGCTCAATGGCAGAGAGCTATATGAAGGGGAGTCTATTGGTGCATTGAGGGTGCTAGAAATAGCACCGGATCAGAGCGTACTTGATTTTGATGGCTATGAATTTAGCTTAAAAGCCCTGCAAGATTGGCCACAATAGTGGCCAATTAACTAAAGATAGAGTGCTTATAAAAGCCCTCTAAATCTATATTATATTCTTTGGGTTTCACTGCTGATTCAAGCGTGTCTTGTGTTCTTTTACTTGATAAGTCAATATCTTGAACTTCAGTGTAACGCCCATGTTTGGCATTAAAAAACGTTTTTACGACTGGTTTTAATGGTGTTGCAGGATTACTTTGGGTCACCAGCCCCACTTTTTGGCTGGAAAGTTTTACCAGCGTGCCCACAGGGTGAATACCAATACATTGAATAAATTTATTAAGTAGCACGCCATCAAAGCCATCTGGGCAACCTTGTTTTAATATTTTAAACGCCTTAATTGGCTCCATACCCGTTTTATAAACGCGTTCAGCGGTTAATGCATCATATACATCAACAATAGAGGCCATACGAACGTACTGGCTTATTTCATCGCCCTTTTTACCAAAGGGGTAGCCTTTACCATCTAAGCGCTCATGGTGCATACCTGCGATATCAACAGCAATCCCCGTTAATCCTGCGTCTTCTAGTATTTCTTTGCTAAAGCGCGCATGATTTTGCATCACTTTAAATTCTTCGTCACTGTAGCGACCTGGTTTGTTGAGAATCGCGTCAGGTATTTTTATTTTTCCCATATCATGCAATAGGGCACCTGTTGCAAGTTCTTCAATGATTGGTTTTTCAATATTGAGATGTTTTGCAAAAATACTCATTAAAATAGACACATTTATCGAGTGCTCTAATAAATAGGCATCTTTTTGGCGCATTTGCGTAATGCACGCCAGCGCATCTTGATTTCTAAATACGGAGTCAATAAACCCGCTAGCCAGCTCCCTAAAAGGAGCAACATCAACAGTGCGGCCAGATTCTATATCGCCAAATGCTTTGGTTTGTAAGTTTTTTGCTTCATCATAAAGCTTTTTAGCTTTACTCATTTCTTGCTCAGCGCTGTGGGTTATTAACCATGGATCGCGCTTTTTGATTTCGTGCTTAGTAGCAGGCGTTGGTTGTGTTTCAGATTCTTCAGAGGTGAGCATTTTATCAGGATCGATTTCAACCTCTAAAATGCCAGATTTTATTAATTTATCAATTCCACTTTGAGTTTTAACCCAGCCTTGGTTTTTTATTCTAATATTGCCAGTTTGCTTAACAACTTTTTGTACAAACATACCAGGTTTTAGCTGTGTAGTAGGAATGGTTTTCAAAGTGAACTCTAATTAACAAATATGATTAGAGAAAGTAACAAATAAATTCACATTTAGAAATAAAAAAAGGCATCAAATTGATGCCTTTTTAATTAAATGATGACTATTTTCTATTCATCATCTTCAACAAGCGTCATCAACGAGGTGTTACCGCCTGATGCCGTTGTATCGATACTGATTGTTTTTTCAGTAATTAAGCGCTTAATTAGCGTATCGTAATACTCTGAGCTGATCACTGGCAGTATTGCGCCTTTACGTTGTGCAAGCTGTTGGCTGAAGTAGCCTAAGCGAGAAGAACGTGCAGCAACTACCGCACCCGCTAGGTGAGGGTGTGCCAATATAGCTTGTAACTGGTTTGGTTTAGCTACTTGGAAAACACCTTCAGCAACGCCGGTTGCAATAAACTTATCTCTAAAGGCAACCGCTTCGTCGTAAAATATTTCAGATGCAACAGTAATTACCGTATTACCAGCCGCTAGTGCGGTAATAATAGACAGTGCCCAAAAGTTAAATGAGGTGCTTTTATCTGCGTAACAAACCACACAACCCCGAGCTTCAAGGTGAAGTGTATTCGACTCACCTGTTGGCCCTGGCAATGTTGTATATTTACGCATGTGCTTTTCTAAGCGGTTTAACTGAGCGCGAGCATCGGCAAGTGTTAACGCTAAATCGTCCGCGAGGTCGTCAATAATTTCAACCGTCGCTACTTTCGCTAATAACTGACGTACCGCAGAAACACGATCATTCAGTGGCGTTGCACGCCAGATTTTTTCATCGCGCATAGAGTTAACCATCAGCTTTTCTACTTGCTCATTTGCGCCACTGTAGTGGTGTAAATCAAGCTCATCTGGCGTTAGGTTAGTCATTTGTACGTTATCTGGTGATGCTTTTTCTTTTATTAGGCGTTGTAGGTAGTTTGGTCCACCGGCTTTAGGGCCAGTACCAGAGAGTCCACGGCCACCAAACGGTTGCACGCCAACAATGGCACCAATCATATTACGGTTGATGTATACGTTACCTGCACGCGACATTTTCGCTAAATGTTCACAACGTTCTTCAATGCGAGAATGAATACCCATTGTTAAGCCGTAACCCGTGTTGTTGATTTGGTCGACAACACTATCAAGCTCACTCGATTTAAAGCGGATAACATGCACACACGGGCCAAATACTTCACGTTTCAATACCGATAAGTCTTTAATTTCGTATAAACGTGGTGCAAAGAAAAATGCGCCATTTTCGCTGTTATCAGGAATTTTACACTCATAGTGAAGTGTTGCATTACCCTTGAGGTATTCAACATGGTCGTTGAGTGTTTTAAGCGCTTTTTCATCTATTACTGGGCCTACGTCTGTAGAGAGTAATGATGGGTCGCCAATATGCAACTCAGCAAGTGCGCCTTTAAGCATATCGATAATGCCATCAGCTACGTCTTCTTGAATAAAGAGTACGCGTAATGCTGAACAACGTTGACCCGCACTTTGGAAACCAGAACTGATAACATCATCAACAACTTGCTCAGGAAGCGCTGTTGAGTCAACAATCATACAGTTTTGGCCGCCAGTCTCTGCAATTAAAGGCACCTGAATATCGTTACGTGCTGCTAATGTTTGCGAGATAAGCGTGCCCGTTTCAGTTGAACCTGTAAACATAACAGCTTGAATACGCTCATCAGGAACAATGGTTTTACCTACTTCGCTACCGCGAGCAATGACAGGTTGTACAACGTGCTCAGGTAAACCAACTGATAGCATTAATTCAATGGCACGAAGTGCGATTAAGCTGGTTTGCTCTGCTGGTTTTGCAATAACCGTGTTACCAGTAACTATGGCCGCTGCAACTTGACCCAAGAAAATAGCGAGCGGGAAGTTCCATGGGCTAATACATAAAATCACACCACGGGCTTCAAAGCGCTCATCTTGCGCAAGCTCTTCAGCACGGGCTGCGTAGTAACGACAAAAATCAACGGCTTCACGTACTTCATCAATACCATCTTGTGCTACTTTACCTGCTTCTTTAATACAGATAGCAACAAGCTCATCGTGATGGCGCTCTAAAATATCAGCAACGCGACGTAATAAATTGGCGCGCTCTTTTACCGGTGTTTGTGACCATGATTCAAATGCGGTTTCAGCGTTGGCTAGCAACACTTTCATTTCATCGCTATTTTGTAATTTTATATGGCCAATAATTTCTTTATGGTTTGCAGGGTTTTTAACTGCCAGCGCGCCCTCTGGTACTTGGCTTTCATCAATTAAATGCTCTTCAAACCAAGTGTCTAAATTTTCTTTAAACGGGGTGATCACGTTAATATCAGTTAAGTCCATACCTTTTGAATTGGCACGTTCTTCACCGTATAAATCAATTGGCATTTTTATCTGTGTGTTGTATTTATTACGTAAACCTTGCAGTGTTTCAACAGGATCTGGCAATAATGCTTCAACCGGTTGTGTGGTATCTACAATGGCATTTACAAATGACGAGTTAGCGCCGTTTTCTAGTAAACGACGCACAAGGTAAGCAAGTAGGTCTTCGTGTTGGCCGACCGGTGCGTATACGCGGCACTGAATTTTTTCTTCATCAACGATTTGGTCAAATAAAGATTCACCCATACCGTGAAGACGTTGGAATTCAAAACCTTGGTTATCACCTTTGGCCACTTCTAAAATAGTCGCTGCGGTGTAGGCGTTGTGTGTTGCAAATTGCGGGTAAAGTACATCACGTGCTTCAAGCATTTTAATCGCACACGCTTTATATGATACATCCGTGGTTGCTTTACGGGTAAACACCGGGAAATAATCTAAACCATCTTGTTGTGTGGTTTTGATTTCTGTATCCCAGTATGCGCCTTTTACTAAACGCACCATCATTTTTCGACCCACACGAGTTGCTAGGTCGGTTAGCCATTCAATAACAAAAATAGCGCGTTTTTGATAAGCCTGAACCGCTAAACCAAAACCTTGCCAATCGCCTAAATCGTCATCGCTAAATACTGCCTCAATAACATCAAGAGAAATATCTAAACGGTCAGCTTCTTCAGCATCAACAGTAAAGCCGATATCGTATTTTTTAGCGGCAAGGGCTAGCTCTTTTAGTTTTGGAACGATTTCTTCCATTACACGCTCTCTATGAGTGAACTCATATCGAGGGTGAATAGCCGATAACTTTACAGAAATACCTGGGCTTTTTATTGGACCACGGCCATTTGCGGCTTTACCGATAGCATGAATCGCATTCATGTAGCTATCAAAGTAACGCTTGGCGTCTTTCATTGTGCGAGCACCTTCGCCTAGCATATCGTAAGAATATACATAGCCTTTTTGCTCTTTTTCAGCAGCACGCTCAATCGCTTCGTTAATGGTACGACCCATTACGAACTGTTTGCCCATTATCTTCATAGCAAAGTTAACAGACTTACGTATAACTGGCTCGCCTAAACGACCAATGGTTTTTTTGAGTATGCCAAACTGTTGCTCTTTAGTCTTATCGCTATAGTTAACCATTTTACCGGTTACTAATAATCCCCAAGACGAGGCATTAACGAATAAAGAGTCACTACTACCTAAGTGAGAGCTCCAATCGCCGTTTGCTAATTTATCACGTATTAATGTTTCTTGAGTTGCTTTATCAGGAACACGAAGCAGCGCTTCGGCTAAACACATTAATACCACACCCTCTTCACTCGATAGTGAAAATTCATTTAATAGCGCATCAACACCGCTTTGACCGTCTTGGTCTTTACGAATGTTTAAAACTATTTGGCGAGCTCTTTCCCATGCACGGCTTCGTGCTTTAACACCGACTTCTGCAAGTGGTAAAATGTGATCAATAACCGCATTTTCATCTATACGGTAGAAGTCACGGATCTTTTGTCTGATCGGACAAGTCGTTGTTAAATCGCCATTGAATAACATAAGCAACCCTCAGGAGTGTTAAGACTTAGGGTAATTATTAATTACCGCTAAATGTTGTTGGTGTAAAGCGTGCATTCTAATTAAAATCCAGCAGAATATGCTGGTTAATTTTGCCGTTTTACGATAATTTACAGGGCATATTATTAACTTATCCATATAAAATACTGATATGACTAATCCGAATAGATTACGCCTGCTTGATCGTATCGATATATCAATTTTAGACGTTTTGCAGCGCAATGGTAGAATTTCAAATGTTAACCTCGCAAAACAAGTGAATTTAAGTCCTAGTCCTTGTTTAGATAGAGTTAAACGTCTGGAGCAAGAAGGCTACATAGAGGGATATTTTGCAAAATTAAGCGAGGAAAAGCTCAATCAAAGCCTAGTGGCGCATGTGCAGGTATCGTTAGTCACCTCAAATACAGCGGTATTTAAAGTGTTTCGTGAACACATTCTTAAAATTAAGCAGGTTGTTGAATGTGATATGGTGGCGGGTGGTTACGACTATTTATTAAAAATTCGCGTCTCTAATATGGATGAATACAGAGAAGTATTAGGTGATTTGGTTGATATTCCAGGGGTGGGTACACACCACACTTACATGGTAATAGAAAAAATCAAACAGGATCCTGGACTGCGTTTAGATATGTAACCTTTGAGTACATTATTGCAGGTATTAAAAATTGCAGGCATAAAAAAAGCATCTTTCGATGCTTTTTTTATGCCTGCAATATAGGTGGCGCTTACGCCCAACCTTCATAGCGTTTTCTGCGTGATAACACAATGGTTAAAATAATTCCTAAGAACAAACCTAAAAATGCAATAGCACCGCCATAAGTGAGTAGCTGACGCTTTTCTTTAGCACTGGTTGCTTGCTTTAATTGTTGTTCTTGAGCAAGCGAGTCTTGTAATTGACTTATTTGTGCTAACAGCTGAGCATTTTGTTCGGTTAGCTGTGAGTTTTGTTCTTGTAGTTCAGGTAATTCTACTTGCGCTTGGCGTAATTTATTTTGCATAGCGCTAATTTCGCTGTTAAGCGCTTGATACTGCTGCTTTAAACCAGCTGATTCGCTGATGAATTTAGCCTCTACCCAGCCTTCACGGTCTTTATCATCTTTAACTTTTATAAAACCGTTTTGTTCATCAGATAATAAAGTCAGTTGCGTGCCTGCATCTATAGAACCGAGTAAGCGGTAGTCTTTACTGGCGCCTGAACGCATAAAAGTATACAAGTTATCGATTATATAAGCTGTTTTAGCATTAGTAGGCGGCGTTGATTGAGCTTCTTCTGCTTGGCTCATAAACGGGGCGGCTGTTAAAAGCAGCCATAGTAAACAGTGTTTTAGCATTTATCTACCTTGTTAATCTAGCAGTGTCCGTTGTGAACGTGATTTTTATTTCGCATAAGTATATAGATAGTATGGATTTAATAGTTTAATAGCAAGATAGATATTGTAACCAAAGTATTTTGCTTGCGTGTTTATGATTAAAAAATTTGCAATATAGGTCTGCTTTGTTTATTTTGAGCTCTTATTAATTTTAAGGGTAATCCGCAAGCCTAATGGATACTGAGATAGAACTGAAGTTTTTGGTATCAGATGACGTCATTCCACTGATCCCCTCGTTAATTACTCAATTTGCAAAAACAGTTACAAACAAGCCTTCTAAAAGTTTGCAAAATGCTTATTATGATACGCCAAGCAGAGAGCTGAGAGCACTCGATATTGGTTTTAGAACGCGTTGTACAGACGAGCGCTGTGAGCAAACAATTAAGCTTGCAGGAGACGTGGTGGGGGGATTACATCAACGTCCAGAATATAACCTTCCCATAGAAACAAATCGACCTAATTTAATGGCGTTTGATTCATCAATTTGGCCACACGGCATGCAAATTGATGTTATATCACAAAACCTCTACCCTATATTTAGTACTAATTTTATCCGCCGTACGTGGTTAATTGAAACGCAAAATGGTGCCAAAATTGAAGTGGTATTAGATAAAGGTGAAATTGCTGCGTCAGGTAAGGTAGAAATCATCAGCGAGCTTGAAATCGAGCTGGTTGAAGGTAGTCGTGAGGAGCTATTTGCTTTTGCAGATATATTAGTGAGCCAAAACTGCATTCGTTTAGGGCTCTATTCAAAAGCAGCAAGAGGCTACCGCCTAGCGGATAACACACCGTTACAACCGAGTAAATCTATCGGTTTTGTTAAACTTACTAAGCAAGCCACTCAAGAGCAAGCACTTATTGAAGCCATGGGCTTTGGTATTCGCTTTGTGCAAAAACATGAGCAATGCTATTTTGATAAGCCAAGTTTAAAAACATTAAAACGTGTGACCGACGGTATTAGTTTAATTCGTCATAACTTTTGGTTATTTGATGATATTGTCAGTAAAGACAGCACCGAGCACCTCAGAACGGAGCTAAAGTGGTTATTGAGTGAATTAGCATGGGTTGAAAATGCCATTCAGTTAAAAACTTACACTTCTAAGCGCCATGCTTTTTATAAAAAAATAAACAGTGCGCCCGCCTTAGCTCAAGTTATTAACGATTTAAAAGAGTTACAACCGAGTATTGATGATATTTTTGCGCTTTTTCATAGTGCGCGTTACAACCGTTTATTGCTGAGCTTAACAACGTGGCTGATAAATAAGCAGTGGCGTAAAGACTGGAGCCAAGCAGAGCTACAAAACGCTGAGCAGCCCGTTATTGATATTGCTCATCGTTTATTTGATAAAGATTGGAAAAATTTACACCGCTTATTGCCTAAAGAGCAAAGTTTAGCGGGCAATGATTATTTAAATTTTCGTACTCAGTTAGAAAATAGCTTACTCAGTGGTAACTGTTTAGGTGCACTGTTTAATAAAGATGAACGATTAGAATTTAGGCTTCCTTGGCTCGATATTTCTCATGGAATGTATGAGTTAAGCACGCTTGATTATTTAAAACAGCTGTGTGGCGGGCAAGAAGATGCTCAACTAGCAAAAATACAACTATGGTTAGAGCAAAAATCTGACTTTTTAGTCAGTGCCATGGAGCAAAGTCGACATGCTTCATTTGATACAGAACCGTATTGGCTTTAATGGCTAAGCACTTTTGTAGCCGGACTTTGCTGCAAAAGTGCATGATTTTTTCACTTTTGTGTTTTGCTACCAATGTGTGTTCACAGCCATCTTGGCAACTTTACGAAAGCAAACAAGGGGTAAATGTTTATTTTCAGCGTTTAACTGACGATACCTTGAGAATGAAAGCTGAAACGGTGGTTGAAAATACCACAGCAGAAGATTTAATCGCCTTACTCAGTGATACCGATGCTGCTCCCCGCTGGATAGAAAATATTGCTAAAGTAAAATTACTGAAATATTTAAGCCCCTCAGAAAACCTTGTTTACAGCTTTATTGACTCCCCTTGGCCCGTTGCAAATAGAGATTTAGTCACGTATTCGTGCTATACGAAACGCAGCGCGTTGCAAACTCAACTTAGTATTCATGCCCGTCCTGATTTTTTACCTAAAACTAAAGGGGTAGTAAGAATAAGCACATTAGATGTGACGTGGTTACTGACTCAGCAAGCGAATAACTTGCATATTGACTATCAGGTTTATGCGTTACCAGGCGGAAGTATACCCAATTGGCTAAATAACCGAGTCGCTCTAAAAAGCACCTTTAACACGCTAATAAATCTAGCTGAAATACTCACGACAAAGCAGTACACAGCAAAGCCAACCGTCATCCGTACTGGGGATTGCACACATGGCGAATTGCCGCGGTTATAAGCAAAAAAGTGACCTAAGTGGTCACTTTTTTAAGTGGATATAAGCTAATTAGTATTTAGCGGATTCACCGTCTTTGGGTAAAGACTGTTTTATAAACTCGCGTAAATCGTTATTAGAGCTTTCTAAATCTGCGTGGCGTAAGTACATCATATGGCCACTGCGGTAGCCTTTAAAGCTTAACCTATCTTGCATTTTACCACTTGGATCTAATTGCCACATGGTGTACTTGGCATCAAAGTAATTAGTTGCACCGTCAAAATAACCCGCCTGAACCATCACATTTAAATAAGGGTTTTGAGCCATAGCTAAACGCAAATTTTCACCGGTATTGTTTCCGCTTCTGTCCCATGGGTGAACGTTACCAAATAAGTTATATTTGATATCGGTTTTGTAATTAAGCTCTTCACGAAGATAATAGTTAATTGCAGGAGTGAAAGAGTGCAGCCATGATGTAAGCTCTGCCCAGTAATCTGGTGACTCACCGGCATCGCGTTTATCTATGCCTAAATAGCGCGAATCCAGTCGACCAACCATTTGTCCGCGTTCACGCAATAACTCTTTCCAAAAAAACTGTGTTGGAATATCTAAATTGTTTTGGCTAACAAATGTTTCAGATAGACCTGCATATTTGGCCATTTTTTTAATAATACGACGTTTTTCATCTGGGGCAATAAATCCGCCTTTTGCAAGCGCGGGAATGAGCTCATTAACGGTAAACTGTTCCACTTCAGGTAATAGCTCGTCTAAGTCTTTAGCTTGTAAATCAGCGCTTAATGCCTTGTGGTACCATGCTGTGGCTGCAAAATAAGGTAGGCGGTTAGCGGCTTTTACAGGACCATCGCGCTTAATACCAATATCGGTAGGTGAAACGAGTACAACACCGTTAATGTACATCCATTGACTATTTTGTAGCTCATGCGCTAAGCCTGATACACGAGTGGTACCATAGCTTTCACCAATTAAAAATTTAGGAGAGCGCCAGCGTTCATTGCGAGATACAAAAGTATTAAGCCACTCTGCTAGATATTTTATATCGGCATTCACACCAAAAAATAACTCTTTTTGTTTATCCTTTGGTAGAAGGTTACCATCTTTATCTTCAACGACACGCGAATAACCCGTGTTTACAGGGTTTACGTAAACGATGTCGGCTACGTCTAAAACCGAATAAGGGTTATCTTTAACACCGTAAGGTTGAATAGGGTAGCCTTCGTCGTCAATTTTTAAAACGCGTGGGCCGGTGTATGCTAAATGCATCCAAACTGACGCTGAGCCTGGGCCACCATTGAATGAAATAAGTAATGGGCGCTTTGTTCTATCATCGACCTTATCGCGCGTGTAGTAAGTGTATTGAAGGGTTGCGATGGCGTCTCCCTTGTCATCCCATACCGGTTGTGTGCCAGTTGCTACTGTGTAAGACAATCGTTCATTATTTATTTTTGCTTTGTGCTGGGTAACCACTTTACTGTCAATATCAATGCGACGTTGATTATCGGCAAACGAGGCGCTACTTAGGGTGAGCGCAATAGCGGCAATGGGTAAAAATAGACTTCGACTAAATTTCATAAGTGACCCTTTTTATTTTATGTACTGCAGTTATAGCGATATTTGAGTAAAAAACAAAAGTAATGAGACTAGCTGCCGATAATAATCGTTGAGTTTATGTAATTAAGATTAATCTGATCACAGCAAACAGGCGAAATATGCTTGATGTGTATACCGCACTGTAAGTTTAAGGCGATTAAAAAATTTAATTATTAATTAAGTTTTTAAGTAGTTGGTCGCTTTACTTGTTTCTATATGGATGATTGAAAGTGATTTCTTTTTAGGTTTATAACCTTAAAGAGTGAGCGCAAATAAAAGGGAGTTTATGCAACGGGTTTTAATTGTTGAAGATAATATAAGAGTACAGCAGGTACTCAAACATATTGCTGCTCAATACCTTGATGTTTTGGTTGATTTTGCCTCGTCACTTACTCAATGCAAACAACTCCTGAGCCAAACAAGTTATTCACTCGCCTTAGTTGATTTGCCACTTAGTGGACAAAACGATATGAATGTTGCTCGCTATATTTTATCGCAAGGTATCCCTACGCTATTAATGACAACGCAATTAGAAGAGTCCACGCGCCTAAAAATGCTGGAATTAGGGATTATTGATTACATTATTAAAGATAACCGTGACTCTTACCTTTATGCCATTAAATTTGTAGCACAGTTACTGCGTAACCAAGGGCGAAAAGCGCTAGTTGTTGATAATTCTTTATTGAGCAGTAGCTTGGTTAAGCAAATGCTCGAAAAACAGTTATTTGATGTTATTACTGCTGATAATAGCGCTCAAGCATTGCATATACTTAACCATAATAGGGCAATTAAGTTAGTCATTACTAATCATAATTTAACTGATATGAATGGGTTTGAATTAATTAGAGCAATTCGAAATGTTAAAAGTCGTGAGCAATTAGCCATTATTGGTCTGGCCGATGTATATAGTTATGGTGTTGCCACGCAGTTTATTAAATCGGGTGCAAATGACTTTTTAACTAAGCCCTTTACTCATGAAGAGTTTCATTTTCGAGTGGTAAAAACTATGGAATCGCTATGGCTGGGTGAAGCTATAAGAGCTGATTTATCCCTCGACGCGACTGAGTAAGTCATTATGCTTAAAAAATTAATTAGTACTTAGAACGTTGTACAGCGGGTCACTAGAGATGACGTCTTGCTTTTAACCACCTCGCACCAATGCAGTATTTTGCATAAAAAAAGCGCACCTAAATGGTGCGCTTTTTTGTTTTATATATTATTTATTTTTTTAAGTTTATGTTTTTATTATCAATTTAAAAATGGCACAAAGGTTGGATTGTATAGAGGAAATACAATAACAAGCTAGCGTCCTAAGGGGGCCTTTGTGAAAATGATCAGTGCAATAATAAAGCCATTCAAACTAGATGATGTGCGTGAAGCACTCGCTGATTTAGGCATCGAAGGAATGACAGTGGTTGACGTTAAGGGATTTGGACGTCAAAGAGGGCATACTGAGTTATACCGTGGTGCTGAATATCAGGTTGACTTTATACCTAAAATTAAACTTGAAATTGCTACTCGTAGTGAAAATTGCCAACGCGTTGTAGAAACCATTACCAAAGTCGCTGGAACGGGCAAAATTGGTGACGGCAAAATTTTTGTTTACGACCTAGACCAAATCGTCCGTATTCGTACTGGCGAGCTTGATGATGATGCAATTTAAGGGGGCAACATGGAAAATACAATTATAGAGCTGAAGTTTTCGCTCGATACGTTTTACTTTTTAATGTCTGGCATCTTAGTCATGTGGATGGCAGCCGGTTTTGCAATGTTAGAAGCGGGTTTAGTGCGCTCTAAAAATACCACAGAAATTCTAACTAAAAATATCGCGCTTTATTCTATCGCGTGTACTATGTTTTTGTTGATAGGCTACAACATTATGTACGTAGATAATGTTGAAGGCGGTGTTATTCCTTCGTTTGGTGGCCTAATAGGTAGCCAAGCGGCAGATGCTAATCATTCATTAGAGTCTGACTTTTTCTTCCAAGTAGTGTTTGTTGCAACGGCCATGTCTATTGTATCTGGCGCCGTAGCGGAGCGCATGAAATTATGGGCTTTCTTAGTTTTCACAGTGGTACTAACAGGATTAATTTACCCAATTGAAGGTTACTGGACATGGGGGGGCGGCTTCTTATCTGAATTAGGCTTTGTTGATTTTGCAGGCTCTGCCATTGTACATGCAACGGGTGCGGCTGCAGCGCTTGCAGGTGTAATACTACTGGGTGCACGTAAAGGTAAATATGGTAAAAATGGTGAAATTTACCCAATTCCAGGTTCAAACTTGCCACTTGCTACATTAGGCACGTTTATTTTATGGATGGGTTGGTTTGGCTTTAACGGCGGATCACAGTTATTAATTTCAGATAAAGAAAACGCAACAGCGGTAGGTCAAATATTACTTAATACCAATGCTGCTGCAGCTATGGGGGCAATTTCAGCCTTGTTCTTATGTAAACTTTTATGGGGCAAAGCCGATTTAACCATGGTACTTAATGGTGCACTTGCAGGCTTAGTGGTTATTACTGCAGACCCATTATCACCATCACCACTAATGGCGTGTTTATTTGGCTTACTAGGTGGCTCATTAGTGATACTTAGTATTGTCGCATTGGACAAAGCGAAGATAGATGATCCCGTGGGCGCTATTTCTGTTCACGGTGTGTGTGGCATCCTAGGTATAGTGCTAGTACCTGTTACTAATGCTGAGGCCAGCATTGTTAATCAGTTGATTGGCCTACTATGTATTATTGGTTTTGTGTTTATTGCTTCATTCATTGTATGGGTAATCCTCAAGCAAACCATGGGTATTCGTGTTACCGAAGAAGAAGAGTTAAACGGTATGGATCAACACGATTGTGGTATTGATGCTTATCCAGAGTTTGTATCAGTTAGAAGTAATTAATTAAAAGTATTGTGTGTTCAATCAAAGCCCTACTCTGTTAGGGCTTTTTTGATTTCAGGGGAGGTTAATTTTTCAGGTGCTAGAGTAATGTGATAAGCTCCTCGCGTTAAATTAACCTTCGGAATATATTACACTTAAATGGCTGAAAAAAAGAAAACATCGACCAGTAAACCCTCGACTAAGCGCGCTACTAAGTCATCTAAATCATCGGCGCGAAAAAGTGCGACTAAAAAAACTTCAAGCACCACAAAACGGCCACTTTTTAAAACGTTGTTTTCTATTTTTTGGAAACTGAGTCTGGCGACGTTTATCGCCATTGCACTTTATTTTATTTACCTTGATGCAAAAATAACTCGCCAGTTTGAAGGCAATAAATGGCAACTTCCGGCACAAGTATATGCCCGCTCAATGACTTTTTTTCCAGGCCAGTTTTTATCAGAGCAAGAAGTTTTATGGGAGCTTAAGCGCTTAAACTACACGGCGGTTAATCGCTTAAGCCGGACTGGGCAGTATATTAAAACAGCCAATAGTATTAAGATTTTTCGTCGTGACTTTGAATTTTATGATGGTTTAGAGAGCGCTCATGTTATTGAGTTGCGTTTCTCTGGAGAGAAGGTAGCCAGTATTAAAGATAAGTTTGGCCGTCGCTTAAACACTGCCAGATTAGAGCCTGTACAAATAGCCCGTATTGGTAATGACTCAAAACAAGATAGAGAGTTTGTACCATTAGATAAATTTCCTGACATGCTTAAAAATACCTTATTAGTAGTTGAAGACCGCGATTTTTATGATCATCACGGTGTATCGGTATTTTCAATTTTACGCGCTTTGTATACCAATATTCGCGCAGGGCGCACCGTGCAAGGGGGGAGCACATTAACCCAGCAGCTGGCTAAAAATATTTACCTTACCCGTGAGCGTTCGTTAGTGCGTAAAATTAATGAAGCCTTTATTGCGCTTATTCTTGATTACCGTTACTCAAAAGATCAGATTCTCGAAGCCTATTTAAACGAAGTGTACTTAGGTCAGTCATACAACCAAGGGGTACATGGAATGGGGCTGGCCGCCGAGTTTTACTTTGCCAAACCTGTTGATGAACTCGAGTACGACCAAATTGCCTTGCTGGTGGCTATGGTTAAAGGCCCATCTTATTACAATCCTAGACGTTACAAAGAACGTGCGATGGAGCGTCGTGACCTAGTGCTGCGTTTAATGGTCGATAACAAACTTATTTCTACTAAAGAGTATAGAGCCTCGTTAAAGCGCGCAATTGATATTGCACCAATGAAAGCCAGCTTGCAAAAGTCTTATCCAGGTTACTTAGAGTTGGTTAATCGTGAGCTTAAACAGCTGCTACCCGATCAAGACGTATTGGATGCAGGGGTGCGTGTATTTACCTACTTTGATTTACAAAAACAAACCGCGATGGAAGAGTCGATTCAGGCCAGTTTACCTTATTTAGAAAGACGTCCAAATACCAAAGAGTTAGAAGCGGCGATGATCTCCGTTAATGTTGAAAAAGCCGGTGTATCAGCGTTAGTTTCTGGACGCGATGTGCGTTACTCAGGGTTTAACCGGGTGCTTGATACCAAGCGCAATATTGGCTCATTAGTTAAACCGGCAGTGTATTTAAGTGCACTGCAGCTTCCTCATTATAACTTAGCGACATTGCTTGATGATTCACCCGTGCAAGTCACCAACGAGGAGGGTAACGTATGGCAGCCAGAAAACTTTGATCATCAATACCGTGGTGCCATGCCTCTTTATAAAGCATTTAGCCATAGTATTAATATACCGGCAGTTAACTTAGGGCTTGATGTAGGTGTGGATAAAGTGGTTAACACGCTCAGGGGATTAGGAGCTAAAGGCTATATTAATGAATACCCATCGTTATTATTAGGGGCTATTGAAATGTCGAGCTTTGAAGTGGCACAGCTTTATACCACGATTGCAGCAGACGGTGAATACAGAGAACTGACGTCTATTTCTGCGTTAACCGATTCTGTTGGTAAAGTACTTTATAAGCACAAAGTAATTAACGAGCAACGCTTTGATAAAGATGCCATGTACATGACCAAATATGCTATGAAGCGAGTAACTAAAGATGGCACCGCTAAGCGCTTAAACTTACATTTTCCGTCAATCCAGTTGGCAGGTAAAACAGGCACCAGTAATGAATTACGCGACAGCTGGTTTGCTGGATTTGATCAAAATACAGTGACGGTTGCATGGATAGGCCGTGACGATAATAAAAGCACCGGCTTAACCGGCAGTGTTGGCGCGCTTGAAACCTATATTCGTTATTTAAAACCGCTAAACCCGCAAGCAATTGCCGATACCCGTCCGCCTTCAATTAGGTGGGCATTTGTAAACGAGCAAACTGGGAAGCAAGCACCACCGGGCTGTGGCAAAGTGATTCAGCTACCGCTTAGAGCCAGTGAGTTTAAACCAAGACCAGAATGTATTCGTTAAATAGTAAAAACAAAAAAAGCCCGAAAGGGCTTTTTTTATGGGTAAGCGTTTTTAAAAACTAAACGTTATAGCTTAGCAAAAGCGCGCTCTGCTGCTTCAATCGTTGCTTGAACTTCTTGCTCTGTGTGCGCAGCACACACAAAACCAGCTTCAAACGCTGAAGGCGCTAAATAAACCCCTTCTTCAAGCATTAAGTGGAAGAACTTTTTAAAGCGCTCTAAATCACATTCAGTGGCTTGTTTGTAAGTAGTTACTTTTTCTGCATCGGTGAAGAAAAAGCCATACATACCGCCAGCGTAGTTAGTCGTTAAGGCAATACCTGCTTTTTTAGCTGCGGCTTCAAAGCCTTCACAAATCGCTTTACTAATGGCTTCTAACTTATCATGCACGCCAGGAGCGCTTAGTAGTTCGAGTGATTTTAAGCCTGCTGCCATCGCAATAGGGTTACCTGAAAGTGTACCCGCTTGATAAACAGGGCCTACAGGAGCTATGTAATCCATGATTTCTGTTTTACCACCAAACGCGCCTACTGGCATGCCACCACCAATTACTTTACCTAAACAGGTTAAGTCTGGTTTGATGTTGTAATACGCTTGAGCGCCACCAAGGGCGACACGAAAACCTGTCATTACTTCATCAAAAATAAGCACGGATTGGTATTGATCACATACTTCACGCAGTCCTTCTAAAAAGCCGGGTACTGGTGGAATACAGTTCATGTTACCGGCAACTGGTTCAACAATAATACACGCGATTTCATAGGCGTATTTAGCAAAAATCGCTTTCACTTCTTCAATATTGTTAAACGAAACGGTGAGTGTGTGCTTAGCTAAATCTTCAGGAATGCCTGGAGAGTTAGGTACACCCATAGTTAATGCGCCAGAGCCGGCTTTTACTAGCAGTGAGTCTGCATGGCCGTGGTAACACCCTTCAAATTTTAAGATTTTGTCACGACCAGTAAAACCACGGGCTAAACGAATTGCACTCATTGTTGCTTCAGTACCAGAGCTTACCATGCGTACTTTTTCGATTGATGGTACTAGCTCTTTTACTTTTTCAGCCATTAAAATTTCAGCTTCAGTAGGCGCTCCGTAGCTTAAACCATTTTCTACCGCGTCATGCACTGCTTGTTTAATTTCAGGGTGATTGTGGCCCATAATCATTGGACCCCAAGAGCCTACATAATCGATGTAACGGTTGCCATCAGCATCAAATGTAAACGCGCCCTGTGCTTTAGTAATAAACAGCGGAGTACCACCTACACCATTAAATGCACGCACTGGCGAATTTACGCCACCAGGAATAGAGTCTTGAGCTCGTTTAAATAAGTCTTGGCTAATTGTCATGAAAAATCCTATTGTTTTATCACTTTAAAATTAAAAGCTTAGCTATCGCGTTTGCGGCTAAACCAAGGAACGCTTACTTCATACTGCTCGACTTTGTTTTCTACGCCGAGGGTTAAAGCAAACAGCGCCATACGAATAAGTACGCCATTTTGTACTTGGCGGAATATTGCTAGATTGTCGTTAGCATTTAAGTCGTTATCAAGTTCGTTTGCCTCTAAACGGCTATCGCGAGGAAGCGGGTGCATTAATACTGAATTAGGTTTGCAATGGGAATTATAAATAGACTGGCTAATTCTAAATCCACCACGATACTTATTAGCTTCTTCTTGTGATGGAAAACGCTCTTCTTGGATTCGTGTTTGATAAACGATATCGGCTGCTAAGTTACCTTCCATTTTATCTACCAGTTCAATTTTATGACCGGCATTTTCAACCGCAGATAAAATTGAGTCAGGCATTTGCAAGCCATTAGGGGCAACCATCGAAAACTTAATGTCTTTGTAATGGCACAGTAACTTAGAGAGTGAGTGAACAGTACGGCCATATTTTAAATCGCCGACTAGCGCAATATGCATACCATCGATATTTTGATCGAAGCGGTTAAGTTCACGCTCAATAGTTAATAAATCAAGCAGTGCTTGGGTAGGGTGCTCATTGGGTCCATCACCACCGTTTATTACTGGTACGCTGCAACCTGTTGCAAATTCAGCTACCGAGCCTGAGTCAGGATGGCGCATAGCAACTGCATCAGCATAAGCTGAAATAACACGTGCGGTATCATAGAGTGATTCGCCCTTAGCAAGCGCAGAGCTTTGCATGCCGGTGGTTTCACGAACTAGTCCACCGAGTAAGTTAAACGCAGTGCCAAAACTAACACGAGTACGTGTACTGGGTTCAAAAAATAGATTTGCTAAAATAGCGCCTTCAAGCACGTTGGTCCGCTTTTGTTTTTTAGCGTATGGCTCCATTTTTTTTGCCACAGCAAATATGCGTTCAATACAGTCTCGGTCGAGTTGATTAACAGAGAGTATATTTTCACCTTGGAAACTGAACATGGGGTTATTCCTAGTTATTCAAAAAGGCGCGATAATCCACAAAGGAGCACGCAATCGCGCGTATTATACAAACTTAGTATGCGACTTGGCAGCGTAATTTATAAGCCTTTGCTAAAAGCTTGGCTTAATAATCGCCAAAGCGACAATAACGAGTAGCGCTAAAACAGGTAGCTCGTTGAAAATGCGATAAAACCGATCGCTTTTGGTATTTCTATCGTGTTTAAAATCAGCTAACAATTTGAAACAGTAGCCATGATAAATATATAAAATAATCACCAGCACGAGTTTGTAATGCAGCCACATGCTGTAACGAAACCATTCGCGGCCGTATTCAACAATAGTTAATACGCCAAATACTGCGGTAAGCACCGCAAAGGGTGTAACAAAATAAAGTAGCCGACGTTCCATTACTTTTAGCATTGAGTTACACGATTTTTCTTCACTCATAGCGTGATAAACAAAAAGTCGAGGTAGGTAAAAAATACCGGCAAACCAAGCAATCATAAAAAATACGTGCAAGGTTTTGTAAATTAATAATGCGCTCATATTGTTCTCATTATTGTTAAAGTAAACTGTTACGTATGGTTAAAATATGGTGGATTTGATCCCACCTTAGTAATCCCATAATTTGTTGATTATCTAGCAAGTTATATACATAAAGTGCACCACTGCGTTTATCATTCAAAATTTCAAATGCATCTGCAAGGGTGGCTTGGCTGCTAATACCTTGTAAGCTAATGTATTTTATATTGACCGCCTGATCAGACATTAAACTTAAGTCATATTCAGCTAGGCGATAACCATTTTCTTCATCAAATACAATTAATGGTGTTTGGCTGTCCATGGCATCTAGACTGTTTTTTATTTGCTCTTTATCGTCGGAGTAGAGCAGTTTAAAGTCTTCATCCATGTCATCCATCACTCCTACTTTTTGTAAGGCTTCAGTGGCGGGAGAGACATGATAGGGAAGCCCTTGAAAGTCTAATTGCTGTAAAAATATTGAGCGGTTACCAAATACCTGTAAAGCTGTAACGTAGGCGGTAGTAATGACGATCATCGCTGGCACAATAATTTCCGGTGACGAGGTCAGCTCCATTACGGTGGTCAGTGCCGCTAAGGGGGAGTGTAGTGTGGCCGCTAATAATCCTGCCATGCCCAGCACCCCGTAAGTGCCGGCTATATCGGTGCCGGGGCTAATAAATTGAGCAAAAAATGCCATTAAAGTACCGGTTAAAACGCCCAGCCCAATAACCGGACCTATCAACCCACCAGGAATACCTAAGCCAATAGCAAATAAGGTGGCTAATAACTTAGCAATTAAAATAGTGGTGAGTAGTTGCATGTTTTCTGGTGACTCAACCGCAATAGTTATCGCACTCATACCCGAGCCCATTGCTTGTGGAACTGCGTAAGCAATTAAACTGGCAATACACCCTGCAATTATTAAACGTGGAAACATACTAAGTGGTTTAAAGGTTTTAATAATCAGCATTAAGTTTTGATTAAAAGCATAAGCCACCGCGCCCAATCCCATGCCGCACAAAACTAAATAGGGGTAATGCCAACCACTTAAAGGCGCAATGCTTATTAGCGCAAGTTCTGAGCCTTCACCAAATACAAATTGAGTAGCTAATGCACCTGTAACGGCTGCGAGCATTATCGGCACAAAAATATGCACTTTGTATTCTCTGAGCACGACTTCCATTACAAAAATAACCGCAGCTAGGGGGGTATTGAACGACGCAGCAATGCCCGCAGCAACGCCACAACCACTGAGGGTACGCATAGCGTTGTGGGGTAAGTGTAGTTTATTTGCTAATATGCTTGCCCCTGCTGCTCCCATGTGAACTGAGGGGCCTTCGCGGCCAACAGAAAAACCGCTGATCAGTGCAAGCGCGCCGCCTACAAACTGGTTAACCGTATTATAAAGTGGCATTTGCCCGTAATGACGTTTTATTCTGTGTATTACAAAAGGGATACCCAAGCGGTAATGTTTAAAGCCGGTAAAAGCCGCAAATGTGGCTATCAGAAGTGCAGCAATCAAAGGCATTAATACCCGTTCTAGGGTAGGGAGAGTAGTAAAGTCGTCAGGGGTTTCTAAAAATAAACTTTGAAAAAATAAAATGGTTAGGCGAAACAGTATAATGAAAAATGCAGCAATTAGTCCGGCACTTACGCCCAATAAGCATAATTGTACGGATGTTTTTGGTTTTGCTAATCGACGTCTCAGTCGCTCAAGCCACATGCTTTATTTCCCCGTAGCATTTTTAGGCGTCAAGTTTATCAAAATAGTCTAGGGAAGTCCTTGAGATTTTTAACAACCGATTAATTTAAATTAAATTTATAGTATATTGACTCACTGAACAGATTAAACGCGCATTGTTTTAATTAAAGCTTATAAACGCGAGCTTACTATACTTGATTAAAACACTCAGGTATTAGATAATCTGGTGCATTAGTATAAAGGTATTGAGGGTTATAAAATGTCTGAAGAATTACCCATTAAGTTTAGCGACGCAGCCGCTGTGCGTGTTAAACAGTTAATCGACGAAGAAGAAAACCCAGATCTAAAACTGCGTGTTTATGTCACAGGCGGTGGTTGTTCAGGTTTTCAATACGGTTTTACTTTTGATGAAAAAGCGAATCCTGGCGATTTAGAAATTGTTAAAAACGGGGTTACCTTAGTCATTGACCCTATGAGTATCCAATATTTAGTTGATGGTGAAGTTGATTACACCGAGGGATTAGAAGGGGCACGCTTTTTTGTCTCTAACCCTAATGCCACAACAACGTGTGGCTGTGGCGCTAGTTTTAGCGTATAAAAATATCGTTATCCAAAAAAACCGCTTAATCAGCGGTTTTTTTATGTGCTTAAAAAATCATAACTCAGTTGGGCTGTATTCTGTTATTTGCATCATTAACACAAAAAAGCCAAGCACAAACGCAGAGAAGACTAAAATATAGATAAAGCCTTTTTTACCCTGTTTGATTGGAATTGCATAATGGCGCAAAAAAAAGTACCAGCCCAAGCATAAAATAATAGGCAGTAAAAAAAGTAGTCTAAACATGATTTAGCCTTTTTAAGCAAATAATAAGTTAATAATAAACGGCTTATATTTAAATGAAACAAAAAAGTTATAAAATATTTAACCTTATTCAGACTTAGTAAATATTTGTTGTTAAACTTTAATCGCATAATTACTAATTAATCATTCAGATCAACGGTGAATGGTATATAATGTATCCAAGAGTGAAACGGGCAAGGTTTCATTTTTCACAATAATAAAGTGTTAATACATATTTGAGCGTTTTTTATTGGTTGAATTGTAAGCGTTTACACTGCGCTTTAGTGAGTGGTTGTAGTTTTACAGTGTTGGCGATTTTAAGCGCTTAGCTATATGTATATTTAAACAACGAGTAGGAGTTGTATATGATGGGTAAAACCGTATCTTCGGAAGAAAATGCAAAATTAACAAAGTGGCTTAAAACTAAACGCCATGAAAAAGGCTACACCATGCGCAGCTTAGCGCAAATCTTGGGTACGCCACATTCTTTTATTGGCAAAATTGAAAATCAGGAACGTCGTTTAGATGTAATTGAGTTTGTTCGCTACTGTAATGCATTAGAAGTCGACCCGTATGAAGCATTAAGCTTAATTAAAGCTGACTAACGCTTTCTTTTTGGCTCTAATCGTAAAGTTAAATTAGCGTCTACAGCCAATACTAGTGCAGGGATGCATTAGGTATTTTTATGATAATTTTGCTCTAGTGCATATAGCTTGTGCCTAATTAGAAATAAAAACACTAATGAGGGTAAAACCATAAGTGCAGTTAATACAAAGAACAATGACCAATTCCCCATTAGCCAATCATCAATAACCACACCGCTGTAACTCGATAATAACGTACGCCCTAAATTACCCAATGATGCCAATAGCGCATAATGGGTGGCGCTAAATGCTCTGTCACACAGCATAGATATAAAAGCAACCATTGCCACTAAAGACCAAGCTTGGGTAAAGCCATCAACTACAATTGCCATTGCATATAAGTGCTCTTGTGGACCAGCTAAGGCTATCCAAGAAAACATTAAGTTAGATGCTGCCATGGCTACGCCACTAATAAATAAGCCTTTCACAATGCCATATTTATGGTTAAAAATACTGCCCAAAAAGGCAAATAAAATGGTGATTAACCCCGTGCCGAGTTTTGAGTAATTTGCTATTTGCGTATTACTAAAGCCAACTTCTTTATAAAATACAATCGACATCCGCGCTAAAAATGCTTCACCAATCTTAAATAAGAAAATAAACGCCAGCAGCGCCAACGCGGTTTTAACGCCATTTTTAGCAAAAAAGGTTTTAAACGGATCAACCACGGTAACGCCTAGCCATGCAAGCGTTTTTGTCAGTGGTGTTTGTTTAGTTGCGGCGAGTTTTTCAAGATAAACACGTTCTAGTTCGGCATGTACGGCTTCGCGATTTGATTGTGGCTCTTTAGCCCAAAATACACAGCTAATTAATAACAGCATAATCGCGGATAAAAAATAATACACCTGTGGCCAGTCAATATTTGGCATATCAGCCATGTAAAAAGGCACAGCTCCTAATAAAGCATAGCCAGTCCACCAACCTGAGGTGGCCATTGCAGCCGCCGCGGTGGCTTTGTGAGATTCATTTTCACTAAGGGTGTCTATTCGAAAGGCGTCAATTGCAATATCTTGCGTGGCAGAGGCTATGGCGATTAACAAGCAAAGTGCGGCGGCAACTGCTAGGTTTGCTTTCAAATCAAGTCCTGCAAGTAGCAATGTGCCAAGCAAAATAAAGCTTTGGCAAAACAGGATCCAACTACGGCGCTGACCAAGCCAATTATATAAAAAGGGCAGTTTAGTGCGGTCTATTAAAGGTGACCATAAAAAGTTGATGCTGTAGGCACCAAACACAATGCCAAATAGGCCAATCATGCTGCGGCTCAAACCTTCATCTTTAAGCCATGCCGACATTACTGAGCCAATTAATACCCACGGAAAGCCACTGCTCATTCCAAATATAAAAACATTAATCAAACGTTTATCTTTAAAATAAGAAAAGTATTCGCTAACAGAAAGTGTGCTATTCATAGAGGCTCATTGGCTTATACAAAGAGCAGCTAAGGCTGCTCTTATTAAAAAAGTTATAAAGGAACTTGCTCAAGCACCTTAATATTTAATATAACGACCGGTTTTTCGGGTACAAAGTTGTAGCCAATTTTGTCATTAAATCCGGTTTTTACAGCCATGATTTTATCGAGTGTTTCATAGCCTTCCATCACACTGCCAAACACGGCAAATCCCCAATCACGGCCAGGGTTTAAATGATCGTTATCATCCATATTAAAAAAGAACTGACGCGTTCCTGAGTGTGGTTCACGGTCTTGATAAGCCATCGCAATGCTATACATATCGTTTGTTAAGCCGTTACCGCTTTCATTAAAAATAGGGTCGTTTTCATGTAGGCCATCGTAATCTTTATCATAACCACCGCCTTGAATTACAAAGTCACGATCATTTTCTACATCGCGTTCTACACGATGAAACACGCTGCCTTGATAGCTTTTATCAGACACGTAAGTCAAAAAGTTATTGACCGTAATAGGGGCTCTTGAGCGGTCTAGCTCAACCACAATGCTGCCCAACGATGTCACAATTTCTACTCGAGGGAAAATATTATCTTTTTGCACAAAGCGGCCTTCTTGTGCCGCTAAACTATTTACGCTAAAAAATAAGCTTACGCAGATTAAAAAAAGTTGCTTCATTATTAACCTTCTAAAAATGCAATTAATTCAGGGTCAGATACAATGCGGGTAATTAACTGCTCAGTCAACTTATTGAGCTGACCTTCAATTTTTGCTCTATCATGACCAAGTGGTCCAGATAAATTAGCATTACCGCTATAACGCTTACTGAAATTACTGGTAGGGCGAATCACCCGCACTTCAAATTCAATCTTGGCATCACTGGTATGGCTCATTAGCTTTTCTGTAACTACCGCTTGCAGTGCGTGAATATCTAACTCAAAGCGCAATTGCGCTAAATTAGAAATGCTGGCGCCATTGCGACTAAGCGCACTGTCTAGTGCACTTTTAACCGATTCAGTAATACCCGTGCTGGCAATGGTTTTTGTTTTGCTCGATTCAATCAACTTTAAGGTTGCACTGTCACCACGTAAATCAATCACGCTGGTGTTTAAGCTGTTATTGATTGAGCTTATTTGTCCACTTTTATAGACGGGATTGAGAATAAGCTGATTAGGCTGATTGGCACATCCCGAAAAAACCACTAAAGTACAACAGCTCAATAATATCTTTATGAGTTTCATTTATAACGTCCCACTATTTTTAGTTGCGCTGAGTACCACAAACTTTTTATTAGAGCCTAATAAAGTACAGTTACCAAACATACGGTTTAGTTTGCCATGATAATCTAAATGACGATTGCCAATAATACGCAACTCGCCACCTTCTTTTAATGTGTCTTTTGCTTGCTTGAACATTTGCCATGCTATGTGGTCGGTAACCGCTTGTGCTTGGTGAAATGGCGGATTACACAATACAATATCAGCACTTTTACGTTCAAAGTCAGTTAAACAATCATTCTCTATAAAGGTACATTGTTCAAACTTGTCTTCCATGTTGAGCTCAATGTTGAGTCGAGCTGATTCAACCGCCATATACGACTCATCAACAAAGCTAATATGGGCATTAGGACAGCGCGCTAATGTCATTAAACCAACTACGCCATTGCCACAGCCTAAATCAATAATATTTTTGGCTTTATTTGTTTGTGGCAAATAATTAAAAAAGAAACGCGCGCCAATATCAAGTGAATCACGTGAAAACACATTGGCATGATTACTTATTGTAAAATCAGTGCCTTCGAGCGGCCAGCTCACTGGGAAATCTGCACCTTTATAACCGCCAGCGGCTTGGCTAATAATTAAACGCGATTTTTTTACTGCGAGGCTTGTTTTCGTCTCACCAATAAAATCTTCAAATGCTTTAATCGTAGAGTTATGCACGTCTTTAGTTTTTGCAGCACCAATAACCGGTGTACCGGGCGCCAGTACTTCGCTTAATTCAGATAGCTGATACTGTAAAAAAGCCAACGTGCGTGGTACTTTTACCAACACTAGGTCTACTTGTTCGGGCAAAGCCGATAAACTATCAAGCTGGCTAAACGCAGTTGTTGCGATTTTGTTTTGCGCTAAGTTATAAGCCGCCGCCTGATGGCTAATATAAGAGTCGTTTACTGAACAAACTGTTAATTGTTGCTTGCTAAAGTAACAGCTAAGTGCACCAAAGCTGTCGTTTAAGATCAGTAAAGAGCGACAATCAGGGTAGTGTTCATTAACATAGTCAATGAGGTATTCGTCTGCTGAATCCCACGCTTGTAAGCTGCGGTTTTTTTGATCCAAAGGAAAGCGTTCAAGAGTAAAGGTGTTATCGCCGAGCGTAGCTTGCGTAGTCATAATAGTTTAATGATCGGTAATCAAATGATAGGTAAATTCTAACATGCAACCGCCAAACGCCAACCCCCAACTGTTACCAAATGGCTTTTCTTATCAAAGTAGGGTGCTTAGTGCGCAAAAAAGCCTCGATTTATTTTATTATTTGCAGCAAAACTTAAATTGGCAACAACCAAATATAACGGTGTTTGGCAAAACGGGGCCAATACCTAGGCTACAATGTTTTATCAGCGAAGAGAATCTTGAGTACGGCTATTCTGGGCATAAACTCGATTTAGAGCCTTGGCCAGACGTATTACTTGCTATGCGAACACGTTTAGAAAATCACCTACAGCAACCGTTTAATTCAATTTTGGTTAATTATTATCGTGATGGCCACGATAGTATGGGTTGGCATAGCGATGATGAGGCGCAGCTAGGGCCTGAGCCTACCATAGCCTGTGTATCGCTTGGCGCAGAGCGATTATTTAAACTTAAACACAAAGTAAGTAACAGCATTACTAACATTAAATTACAAAGTGGTAGCTGTTTAATAATGAGCGGCCAAAGCCAACAAAATTACCAACATGCATTGCCCAAACAAACAACGCTTAAACACCCTCGAATAAGTTTAACGTTTCGCTATATTAATAATAGTTTCAGTTAAATAGCATTAGCCATGGTATAGCCGCAGTTGTTATAGTAGGACATAACTGAATTTTGAGGATGGTTTTTATGTCAATGCAAGAACAAATACGTAACAAGCTAGCCGATGCGATTGCGTGCAAGCATTTAAATGTGATCAACGAAAGCCATATGCACAGTGCAGGCACTGAATCACACTTTAAAGTGATTGTAGTCAGTGAGGAATTTGCTGGTAAGCGATTATTGCAGCGTCATCGTGAAATTAACGAAATTTTAAAAGATGAGTTAGCAAATCATATTCATGCGCTTGCGATGCACACTTACACCCCTGAAGAATTTACCGAGCACGACGGTGAGGCACCGCAATCGCCTAACTGTATGGGTGGCTCAAAAATTGGATAACAGGTAGCTAGAAGGTGGTTTGAGCAGAGCGTAACTGATCAGATCAGTTTTTTTTGTTTTAGCCTTTAAACTAGCGCTAATTTTTATTGTAAAAGATATAGGATGATCAATGGTCATTAAGCCTAAAATTCGCGGATTTATCTGCACCAATGCACACCCAGTAGGCTGTGCAGAGCATGTACAAGAACAAATTAATTATGTTAAGCAGCAAGGGGCATTAAAAAATGCACCTAAAAATGTATTAGTTATTGGTGCGTCTACAGGTTATGGCCTAGCGTCTCGCATTACCGCTGCATTTGGTGGTGGCGCTAAAACATTAGGTGTTTTCTTTGAAAAAGAAGGCACTGAGCGTAAAACAGGTTCTGCGGGTTGGTATAATACGGCGGCGTTTCAAGCAGCCGCTGAAGCTGAAGGTTTATGGTCAAAAAATATTAATGGTGATGCGTTTTCTAACGAAATTAAACAAAAAACAATCGACACCATTAAAGCTGAATTAGGTAAAGTTGACTGTATTATCTACAGCTTAGCGTCACCTCGTCGAACTGATCCAAATACCGGCGAAGTGTTTTCTTCAACGCTTAAGCCAATTGGTAATGCGGTAACCACTAAAAACTTAAATACATCAAAGCGTGAAATTGATGAAGTAACCGTTGAAGCGGCAAACCAAGACGATATCGACAACACCATTAAAGTAATGGGTGGCGAAGATTGGGAAATGTGGATTGATGCACTTAAAGACGCTGATGTACTCGCAGATAACTTTAAAACCACGGCTTACACTTATATTGGTAAAGAACTAACGTGGCCAATTTACGGTCATGCAACAATTGGTAAAGCCAAAGAAGATTTAGACCGTGCCACTGCTGCTATTAAAGCTGCTACCCAAGATTTAAATGGTGAAGCCTACGTTTCATCGCTTAATGCGGTTGTTACTCAAGCAAGCTCTGCAATTCCAATTATGCCACTTTATATTTCTGCATTATTTAAAGTGATGAAGGCTGATGGCACTTACGAGGGCACAATTGAGCAAATTCATGCGCTATTTAGTGAGAACTTATACGGTGATTCACCTCGCTTTGACGAGGGCGGGCATTTATTCCAAAACTATAAAGAACTGGAAGATGACGTTCAATCTCGCGTTCAAGCCATTTGGGATAGTGTAGATACAGACTCAATTGATGAGTTAACCGATTATATTGGTTACCATAATGAGTTTTTACGCTTGTTTGGTTTTGGTATTGACACGGTTGATTATGAACAAGATGTAAATCCTGTTGCACCTATTGCCAATATGATTGACTAATCTCGCTGATAGCGCATTTTTGAGAAAGTCGCCTTGTGCGGCTTTTTTGTTTTTTAGCTTTGATTTGAAAAAATATTTGCTATTTGTTGGCTAATTTACCACTTTGGTCTAGCTTGTATTTTATTAATTGTTAATTACAAAACTAAATAAACGTTTCTCTCGTATAATTTTCATAAATACACTCGCATAGTCAGCCACAATAATGTTAAAATCAAAGTAATATGTGAGGAGTTTTACTGCGCTGCTTGTTTGGTATTTTTAGCGAGTCATTTTATATAGCTTGCAATAATACAAATAGCGGCGTGGTTAGTACGATTTTTCAGTTTCTTTCCGTTAATGTAGTGCAAGTGCGTATGATCAATATAAAAAAAGGTCTGGATTTACCCTTAGAGGGCGCACCTCAGCAAGTTATTCATGATGGTTCTGCCGTCAAACGTGTAGCTGTGCTAGGTGAAGAGTTTATCGGTATGCGTCCAACCATGCATGTTCGTGTGGATGACCAAGTCAAAAAAGGCCAGGTACTTTTTGAAGATAAAAAGAACCCAGGCGTATTATTTACTGCACCAGCTTCTGGTACAGTAAAAGAAATTAATCGCGGTGCTAAACGTGTTCTGCAATCTGTTGTTATTGAAGTAAACGGCAGTGAGCAAATCACCTTTGGTTCTTTCTCGGAAACTGAGCTTAACAGCTTAGATCGTGAAAAAGCTAAAGAAGTACTAGTCCAATCGGGTCAATGGGTAGCACTTCGTGCTCGTCCATTTAGTAAAGTAGCAGCGTTGGATGCAAATCCGAGCTCTATTTTTGTGACAGCTATCGATACCAATCCACTTGCTGCAGATCCTGCAGTAATTATTGCTGAAAATGCGAAAGCATTTGAAGCAGGTTTGGCTGTTGTGTCACGTTTAACCGATGGCAAAGTATTTGTTTGTAAGCAAGCAGGTAGTCAAGTTCCTAGTTCACCTATTGCTCAAGTAGAAGTGCATGAGTTTGGTGGCGTGCATCCGGCTGGCCTTGTTGGCACTCATATCCATTACCTTGACCCAGTATCTGCTAGTAAGCAAGTTTGGCACATTGGTTACCAAGACGTTATTGCGTATGGTCACCTTTTCCTTACTGGTGAAATTTACACAGACCGTGTTGTTTCTCTCGCAGGTCCACGCGTTAAAAATCCTCGTTTAGTGAAAACACAATTAGGTGCTTCACTTGATGACTTAGTGGCAGGCGAATTAGAAGACGGTGATAACCGTGTTATTTCTGGTTCTGTACTTGCCGGTGCTACGTCGTCTGGTGTTCATGCATTCTTAGGTCGTTACCATGTTCAAGTATCTGTTTTACTTGAAGGTCGCGAAAAAGAATTTTTTGGCTGGATTGCACCAGGTAGTGATAAATTCTCTGTAACGCGTACATTCTTGTCTCACCTTACACCGAGTCGTTTATTTAAAATGACAACGTCTACGGGCGGTTCAAAACGTGCCATGGTTCCACTTGGAAGCTATGAGCGTGTTATGCCACTTGATATTTTGCCAACGCTTTTATTACGTGACTTATTGTCTCGTGATTTAGATAGTGCAATTTCATTAGGTGCGCTTGAATTAGATGAAGAAGATTTAGCGTTATGCACCTTCGTTTGTCCTGGCAAATACGAGTACGGCGCAGCCCTACGCGATTGCTTAACTACGATCGAGAAGGAAGGCTAAAATGGGCTTAAAAACTTTCTTAGAAGATATCGAACCGCATTTTGAACCAGGTGGTAAGCATGAGAAATGGTACGCGCTGTATGAAGCCGCTGCGACTATTTTTTACACGCCAGGTTACGTAAACAAAGGTTCAACTCACGTTCGTGATAACATTGACCTAAAACGCATGATGATTTTAGTGTGGATGGCGACGTTCCCTGCCATGTTCTTTGGTATGTTCAATATTGGTCATCAAGCGGCAATCGCGCTTGGTAATGGTTTTGAACTAGCTAACATTTGGCAAGTAGGTTTATTCCAGTTATTAGGCGGTGAGTTAACCGTGGATGCTGGTTGGGGCGCAAAAATGTTCTACGGAGCATGTTTTTTCCTTCCTATTTATGCAACAACCTTTATTGTCGGTGGTTTTTGGGAAGTATTGTTTGCTTCTGTGCGTAAGCATGAAGTAAATGAAGGTTTCTTCGTAACCTCTGTATTATTTGCATTAATCCTGCCTGCAACGATTCCTTTATGGCAAGTTGCGCTAGGTATTACTTTTGGTGTAGTTATCGCAAAAGAAATATTTGGTGGTACAGGTCGTAACTTCTTAAACCCTGCGCTTGCTGGTCGTGCGTTTTTATTCTTCGCATACCCTGCACAAATTTCAGGTGACACAGTATGGACTGCCGTAGATTCATTCTCTGGCGCGACTATGCTTGGTCAAGCGTTTGCTGGTACGTTAAATTACGCGACTGATATTGAGCTTTGGTGGAATGCGTTTTACGGATTCATTCAAGGTTCTATGGGCGAAACGTCTACACTAGCAGTGCTTATTGGTGGTTTATTCCTAATTTATGTACGTATCGCGTCTTGGCGTATCGTGCTAGGTGTATTTCTAGGTATGGTAGTAACCTCATCAATACTAAATACTATTGGTTCTGAAACCAATGCTATGTTTGCTATGCCTTGGTACTGGCATATGGTATTAGGTGGTTTTGCATTCGGTATGTTCTTTATGGCAACTGACCCTGTATCTGCTGCATTTACTGATAAAGGTAAATTAGCATACGGTGCGCTTATTGGCTTTATGGTAGTTATGATCCGTGTAGTAAACCCTGCATACCCAGAGGGCATCATGCTAGCAATCTTGTTTGCTAACTTGTTTGCACCTTTATTCGATCACTTTGTAGTGCAAGCTAATATCAAGCGGAGGTTGGCACGTAATGTCTAGTAATAACGAATCAATTGGCAAAACGCTAGCTGTTGTTGTCTCATTATGTTTAGTGTGTGCAGTTATTGTGTCGCTAACGTCTGTGCAACTTCGCCCTCTGCAAAAAGCAAATAAAGCAAAAGATATTCAAAGTAATATCTTAGCTGCTGCTGGTATTGGTAAAGTTGATAACGTTGCCGAAACGTTTGAAGCTAAAATCGAAACTCGCTTTGTTGATATGCAAAGTGGTGAGTTTGCTGAGCCGGTAGAAGATTTCGACTTTGAAAAAAGCAAATACGATGCTGATTTAAGTAAATCTTTAAAAGAGAATGGGATTAAGGACATCGCAGGTATTCAACGTATTACCAAACGTGCGCCTGTTTACATCTCTAAAAAAGACGATGGCTCTACTGATGCAATCATCCTTCCTATTCAGGGTTATGGTTTATGGGGTTTAATGTACGGTTTTATCTCGCTTGAAAGCGATGGCGAAACTATTAAAGACATTATTTTCTACAAACATAACGAAACACCTGGTTTAGGTGGTGAAATTCAAAACCCACAGTGGACTGCAACGTGGGAAGGTAAAGAGTTACCAATCCAAATCGTTAAAGGGACTGCAGCCGGTGATGAGCACAAGATCGACGGTCTTTCAGGTGCTACATTAACGTCTAATGGTGTTGACCATGCAGTTGACTTTTGGACTGGCGAAAATGGCTTTGGCCCTTTCCTTGCGAAAGTACGTAAAGGAGCATTGAACTAATGGCTGATACTAAAGAAATGAAGGCGGTCCTATTCGGTCCAGTTTTCGCTAATAACCCAATCGCATTACAAGTACTTGGTATTTGTTCTGCGCTAGCGGTAACGTCTAGCTTAAAAAATGCATTAATCATGTCAATCGCATTGACCTTGGTAACTGCATTCTCTAGCCTTTTTATCTCGACTATTCGTAACCATATCCCATCATCAGTACGTATCATCGTACAGATGACGATTATTGCATCATTAGTAATCGTGGTTGACCAAGTACTACAAGCTTTCTCTTACGCTACGGCAAAAGAGTTATCAGTATTCGTTGGTCTAATCATTACTAACTGTATTGTAATGGGTCGTGCTGAAGCGTACGCAATGAAGTCGCCACCACTTATGTCATTCTTAGATGGTATTGGTAATGGTTTAGGCTACTCAGTGGTATTACTTACTGTTGGTTTCATTCGTGAGCTATTTGGTAAGGGAACACTATTCGGTGTTGATATTATTCCATTAGTACAAAATGGTGGTTGGTACCAGCCTATGGGTCTATTGATCTTACCACCGAGTGCATTCTTCATTATTGGTTTATTCATTTGGGTACTTCGTACTTATAAGAAAGATCAAGTAGAAGCTAAAGCGTAAGGGGCGATAAGTGGAACATTATATTAGTTTATTTGTAAAAGCCGTTTTTATTGAAAACTTAGCGTTAGCTTTCTTCCTAGGTATGTGTACTTTCTTAGCCGTGTCTAAAAAAGTAACTACATCAATTGGTCTAGGGGTAGCGGTTATTGTTGTATTAGGTATTTCAGTACCGGTTAATAACTTGGTTTACCATGCGGTACTTGCACCGGGTGCATTAGAGTGGCTTGGTTACCCAGAAGCAGATCTTAGCTTTTTACGTTTCTTAACGTTCATTGGTGTTATTGCTGCACTGGTGCAAATTCTTGAAATGGCATTAGATAAGTTCTTCCCACCGCTGTACAACGCATTAGGTATTTTCCTACCACTAATCACAGTTAACTGTGCAATTTTTGGTGCGGTATCTTTCATGGTAGAGCGTAACTATAATTTCGGCGAGTCTGTTGTTTATGGTATTGGCGCTGGTGTGGGTTGGGCGCTTGCAATTACATTACTTGCAGGTATCCGTGAGAAAATGAAGTATTCAGACGTACCAGATGGTTTACGTGGTTTAGGTATTACCTTCATCACTGTTGGCTTGATGGGTCTTGGCTTTATGTCATTCTCTGGTATTTCACTGTAATAATAGCGAGGTCAATCATGGATATTTTCTTAGGCGTTGGTGTTTTTATCGCTATCGTTGTAATACTAGTTTTAATCATCATTGGTGCTAAATCTAAGCTAGTTGCAAGCGGTGACATCATCATCGGTATTAATGGCGATCCAGAAAAAGCCATTAAAACATCAGCAGGTAGTAAGCTATTAGGTGCACTATCTGAGTCAGGTATTTTCGTATCTTCTGCATGTGGTGGCGGTGGCTCTTGTGGTCAGTGTCGCGTTCACATTAAAGAAGGTGGCGGTGATATTCTGCCAACTGAACTTGACCACATCTCTAAAGGTGAAGCACGTGAAGGTTGTCGTTTAGCGTGTCAGGTTAATGTTAAAAATGATATGGAAATTGAACTTGAAGAGTCAATTTTCGGTGTTAAAAAATGGGATTGTGAAGTTATCTCTAACGATAACAAAGCAACGTTCATCAAAGAACTTAAGCTACAAATTCCAGATGGCGAGTCAGTGCCGTTCCGTGCGGGTGGTTACATCCAAATCGAAGCGCCAGCTCACCATGTTAAATACGCTGATTTCGATATTCCTGAAGAGTATCGTGGCGATTGGAACCATTTTGGTTTCTTCGACCTGGAGTCAAAAGTAGACGAAGAAACAATTCGTGCTTACTCAATGGCTAACTACCCAGAAGAAGAAGGCATTATTATGCTTAACGTGCGTATCGCTACGCCGCCGCCAAGAAACCTAAGCCTACCATGTGGTAAAATGTCATCGTACATTTGGTCACTAAAAGAAGGCGATAAAGTAACTATTTCTGGTCCATTTGGTGAGTTCTTCGCTAAAGACACAGACGCTGAAATGGTATTCGTAGGTGGTGGTGCAGGTATGGCACCAATGCGTTCACATATCTTTGACCAACTTAAGCGTTTAAACTCTAAGCGTAAAATTAGTTTCTGGTATGGTGCGCGTTCTAAACGTGAAATGTTCTATGTTGAAGATTTTGACGGCCTAGCTGAGCAAAACGAAAACTTCGTTTGGCATACAGCGCTTTCAGATCCGCAACCAGAAGATAACTGGGAAGGCTATACTGGCTTTATCCACAACGTGTTATTTGAGAACTATCTTAAAGACCACGAAGCGCCTGAAGATTGTGAGTTCTACATGTGTGGTCCTCCAATGATGAATGCGGCAGTTATCTCTATGCTTAAAGATTTAGGCGTAGAAGAAGAAAACATCTTATTAGATGATTTCGGTGGCTAATACCCAAACTAAATAAATTTAGTTAAAATACCAGCCTCATAGCACTAAGTGTTATGAGGCTTTTTTATATCAACTGATTGAGTTTGGCTTTACCGCTGATTTTAGTTGATACTCTATTTAACCTTTATAAGTAGGCTATTATGAATCGATTAAGTACAGTTAAAGGCGTGGTAGCCTTATTTTTAATCATATCCACGTTACTTATCACCGGTTGTGGCAATTCACAACACAACGAAGAAGCTTACCTTGAAGGTAAAACGATGGGTACAACTTACCACATTAAGTTTTACGCTGAGCAAGTTGACCCTCAAGCAATACAAGCAGAAATCGATGCGGTTTTAGTTGATATCAACCAGTCTATGTCGACCTATATCGAAGATTCAGAAATAAACACCTTTAACCGTTTAGATGCCAACGAAGTAATGCCAATCAGTGATGACTTCAGGGCAGTTATTAGTGAATCTATGCGTATAGGTAATTCAACTAAGACCCTAGATGTGACTATGGGGCCGCTAATCGATTTATGGGGATTTGGTCCTGATAAAAAACCAACAAAGCGCCCAACGGATGAAGCACTGGCAAATATGGTCAGTAACATTGGTATAGATAAGCTGGTCCTTAATGAGCAAGGGTTAGCTAAAACAGTTGCTGATTTAGAGCTGTCGTTTTCGGCTACCGCAAAAGGCTATGGTATTGATAAAGTTGCTGAGCTATTACAAAGTAAAGGTATTACAGATTACATGGTTGAAATTGGTGGAGAACTGCGTATTGCTGGTACAAAACCAGACAATCAAGCATGGCGAATAGCAATTGAACAACCTGATGCAAATCCGGGCGAGCGCAAAGTACACCGCGTATTAACACCGGGTAATAATGGTATTGCCACCTCTGGCGATTATAGAATTTTTTATACTATGGATGGTGAAACCTATACGCACCTTATTGATCCAATGTCAGGCATGCCAATTAAGCACGACTTAGTCTCTGTCACAGTTTTGCACCCAAGTGCAATGACGGCGGACGGTTTAGCGACTGCTTTAACGGTAATGGGCATGGAAAAGGCACAACGTTATGCGCAGCAGCATGATTTACCTGTGTATTTAATTGCGAAATCGGCACAGGGGTTAGTCACCTATTCAAGCCCTGCGTTTAAGCCTTATTTATAGTCTTTAGGTTTATATCCTTATCATGAGGGTATATAATGCAATAAGCTCAGATATGATGTTTGGGCTCATTTTATTGCTGAACAATAGGGGCTAAGCAATGTCACTTTTTTTTCTAACCTTTGGCTTACTTATTTTAATTGTCGCTGCGATGGCGATAGGCATGATAGTACAAAGAAAATCGATGGCGAGTAGCTGCGGAGGCTTAGGCTCTGTAGGTATTGATAAAGCATGTGATTGCGATGATCCATGCGATAAACGCAAAAAGCGTCTAGCCAAAGAGCAAGTATGGAAAGAAAACCAAATTCTTTAAATAGGGTATCCCTGTTTAAACAAAAAACCTCTCGTAGCTCACTACGGGAGGTTTTTTATTTATATCTGCATAAATAAATCACCAGCCGATAAAATAATCGTGTTTTTATCTTGAACAGAAAATTCTCTTTGTTATACTCATGCCCGAACTTTCAGTAAGTTTTGAAAGTTCTATTGATGCGGATCAAAACTAGCTTGGCAAAATAGTGCTAATGCGTTGAGACTGTATTTCATGTCACTGTATAAGGCTTTACGGCTGCAACCTTTTTTGTTGCCACGGTGTACACCGAATTTTGTTATTAGTCATTTTAATAGGTTAATGTTTTTGAACTCACTTTCTTTGTTTCATACCAGCGCTTTGCTTACCTTAGGTAAGTCAGTGTTGCATGAGCGCTTTAAAAAAGCGAAAAAGGGCGTGAGTGTGGCTGTAACATTATTAGTTTTTAATGTCGTTATGTTGCTTAGTGGCGCTATTGAGGATGCCTTTAGGCTTGAAGCATTGGTCAGTGATGGCTTTTTTATAGAGCCATTATTACTGACAATTGCCGAATTTTTAGCTCATCCCATCTTATCGTGTCAGTTACTTATTGGCCTTTGTTGGCTATTGTTCCACATGTTTCCAGCGCGTCGTGCTGGAATAATCCTCCGTAAAGCAGCCTTTGCTTTTAGCGAGGCTAAAGTTCAGCAACCAGTGCAAGCTGCGCATGGTTGTCGTGCTCCACCTAGCTTTACAGGTTGTCTGTTTACCCATTAATTTTATGGGTATAGGTTACACCTGTGGTATCTAATTATTTATTCTTGCTGTAAATAACGATTACTTTCATTGTAGCTTAGTGTTTTTTACACACTCTCAGCCAACCACACCTCACCCAAGTTAATTTTTATTGCGTTATATTAATGTGTTTAAAAAGCTGGGTTGGTTCTGCTAGGTGTTTATTATTAAGCCAGTGGTCAATACTTCATGCTTGCATTCGCTCTGCATTATTGTAATTCAATCTTAATTAACTTGGGTTTTTATCAAATATCGTTGCTAAATATTTTTTGGCAGCTAATAAAAACTCTTTAGGTTTTAGGATAGTCCCTTGTTAATTCGTAACCTTTTTAATATTGCTTTAGCTAGTATGGCGCTGATTTTATCAGGCTGTAATGGCGGGGTACTCGACCCAAAAGGGCAGATAGGTATTGATGAGAAAAATCTGATCATCATCGCCACTGTGCTTATGTTGTTAGTTGTGATCCCCGTTATTGTGATGACTTTATATTTTGCTTGGAAATACAGAGACACACAAAACCATGAAATTTACGCACCAAAATGGGCTCACTCTAATAAGATTGAGGCTGTTGTATGGGCGGTTCCTATTGTTATTGTTGTTATTTTAGGTGTGATCACCTGGCAGTCAACTCAAGAGCTTGACCCCTATAAACCGATAGAGGGTAAAGGTGAACATCTTACTGTTGAAGTGGTGTCACTTAATTGGAAATGGTTATTTATTTACCCTGAACAAGGTATTGCCACGGTAAACGAATTGGTATTTCCTGCTAATGTTCCGGTTGAATACAAAATCACGTCAGAAAGTACCATGAACTCGTTTTTTATTCCTCAGTTAGGTAGTCAAATCTACTCAATGGCGGGTATGGAAACTAAGCTGCATTTAATTGCTAATGAGCCAGGCACGTTTAAAGGCTTTTCGGCTAATTACAGTGGTGCGGGTTTTACTGGTATGAAATTTAATGCCATCGCAACGCCAACAAAAGCTGACTTCAACCAGTGGGTTGAACAGGTAAAAACTAACGCAAATAACCTTACTCATGCCAATTATGTTGAGCTTGCAAAAGCAAGTGAAAACAACCCAGTCGCTTACTATGGCAAGGTTGATGACGGTTTATTTCATACCATAGTGATGAAATACATGCAGGCGCATGGCGATATGAACAAAAAGCATCACTCGATGGATAAACATCAGCAGATGAGTAATGAGCATCAAGCAATGGGTAATCATTCAATGCCATCATCACACAGCCAGGGCGAGGAATAATCATGTCGTTTTTAGGTAAATTATCTATAGATGCAATTCCGTTTCATGAACCTATTATCATGGTTACCATGGCGGTGATTGCTGTTGTCGGGCTTATTATAGCTGGGCTAATAACAAAATATAAAAAATGGGGTGTGCTTTGGCGTGACTGGATCACCTCGGTTGATCATAAACGCTTAGGCGTTATGTACATTTTATTAGCGCTAATCATGCTGTTTCGTGGTTTTTCTGATGCCATTATGATGCGTGCGCAGTTAGCGCTTGCTACCAGTGGCGCGCCAGGTTATCTGCCACCAGAACATTACGACCAAATATTCACCGCTCATGGCGTTATTATGATCATCTTTATGGCGATGCCATTTATGATTGGTTTAATGAATATTGTTGTACCACTGCAAATTGGTGCCCGTGATGTGGCTTTTCCATTTTTAAATAATTTAAGTTTTTGGTTTACCGCTAGTGGCGCCATTTTAATAAATCTATCGCTGATATTTGGTGAATTTGCTAAAACAGGCTGGGTTGCTTACCCACCGTTGTCGGAGTTGACCTTTAGCCCTGGGGTGGGGGTCGATTATTATATTTGGGCCTTGCAAATATCGGGGCTCGGTACGCTATTAACCGCTGTTAACTTCCTAGTGACAGTATTTAAAATGCGTGCCCCTGGTATGACACTGATGAAAATGCCAATTTTCACTTGGACATGTACCTGGGCAAATATCTTAATTGCGGCATCATTTCCAATTTTAACCGCAGTGCTGGCCATGCTAACGCTAGACCGTTATTTAGATTTCCACTTCTTCACTAATGAAGCCGGCGGAAACGCCATGATGTATATCAACCTGTTTTGGGCATGGGGTCACCCAGAGGTATACATTTTAGTATTACCAGCTTTTGGTATCTTCTCTGAAATAGTGTCGACCTTCACTGGTAAACGTTTATTTGGTTATAAATCGATGGTATATGCCAGCGGTGCCATTTCTATTCTTGGCTTTATTGTATGGTTACACCACTTCTTTACTATGGGCTCAAGCGCCAATGTAAATGCCTTCTTTGGGGTAATGACCATGGTCATAGCTGTGCCTACTGGGGTTAAGTTATTTAGTTGGTTGTTTACTATTTACCGTGGCCGCTTGCGCATTACTGTGCCGGTACTTTGGACGCTTGGTTTTATGGTTACCTTCAGTATTGGTGGTATGACGGGGGTATTACTGGCAATCCCTGGTGCCGATTATGTATTGCATAACAGCTTATTTTTAATCGCTCATTTTCATAACACCATTATTGGTGGCGCAGTCTTTGGTTACTTAGCGGGTTTTGTTTTTTGGTTTCCAAAAGCAATGGGCTTTAAGCTTGATGAACGTTGGGGTAAAGCATCATTTTGGTGTTGGTTAATCGGTTTCTTTGTAGCCTTTATGCCATTGTACGTACTCGGCTTTTTAGGCATGACTCGTCGCTTAAATCACTCTAATAATCCTGATTGGAATATCTGGCTTTATATTGCTGCAGTGGGTGCCGTGATTATTATGTTCGGTATTATTTGCCAAGTTATTCAGCTTTATGTGAGCTTTAAAAACCGCGAAGCGCTTGATGATACCACCGGCGATCCTTGGAACGGTCACACCCTTGAATGGTCAACGTCATCACCGCCACAATACTATAACTTTGCTGAAATCCCGCATGTTGATGATATTGATACATGGACTGACATGAAAGAAAAAGGCCTAGCTTATCAAGGTAAATCTAGCTATAGCCCAATTCATATGCCAAAAAATACCGCATCGGGTGTGCTTATTGCTGCGAGTTTAACGGCGTTTTGTTTTGCCATGATCTGGCATATTTGGTGGTTAGCAGGGCTTGGTTTTATTGGTGCAATTACGCTATTTATTAACCGCGCTTACACCAGCGATGTTGATTACTACGTGCAAAACGATGAAATATTACAAATTGAAGGCGCGCATATTGCCAGTAATACGAAGGAGGTAAGCGCATGAGTACGTTATCTGCAACTCAAGGCCATGTAAATTTTGAGTCTCATAGCGTAAGTCATACGCATGAACATCACGATATCTCTGGCGATACAATCTTTGGCTTTTGGCTTTATTTAATGACCGATTGCCTTTTATTTGCCTCATTTTTTGCAACCTACGCAGTGCTTTATATGAACACCGCAGGTGGTGTATCGGGCAAAGATATTTTTGAGCTTGATTTTGTTGCCGTAGAAACTGCGGCGCTACTTATTAGTAGTATCACTTTTGGTTTTGCCATGATTGCCGCTCAAGGGCAAAAAAAGGCGCTGACGCTTGGTTGGCTCGCGGTCACTTTTTGTTTAGGCGCGGTGTTTATTGGCATGGAAATTTATGAGTTCCATCATTTAATTGTTCATGGCAATGGCCCACAGCAAAGTGCTTTTTTAACATCGTTTTTCTCATTAGTGGGTTTGCATGGTTTACATGTAACTGCAGGCCTTATCTGGATGAGCATAATGATGATAGAAGTGATCAAGCGCGGTTTAGGTAAACAAACCGTCACGCGCCTAAGTTGCTTAAGCTTATTTTGGCACTTTTTAGATATTGTGTGGATTTGTGTATTTACTGTTGTTTATTTAATGGGAGCAATGTAATGAGCCATAGCGAAACGCATGCTTTAGCGCAAATGCAAAGCCAACATCATGATCAGTCACACGGCAGTGTAAAAACCTATCTTATTGGTTTTGTCTTATCAGTGATTTTAACGGCCATTCCATTTTGGATGGTGATGGAGGGCGACTTTTCAAAGGTCACCACACTCTGGAGTATCGTTACTTTAGCAATCGTGCAAATTTGGGTGCATTTAAAATACTTTTTACACCTTAATTTCACCACCGATGAAGGCAAAGCGAATACCTTTACCTTCTTGTTTAGCGCGTTGATCATCGTCATGGTGGTTGGACTGTCTGTTTGGATCATTTATGAATCAAACGCAATGATGATGTATTAGAGGTTTCAGATGTTTCGTCGTTATTTAGCTGTTACTAAGCCAGGTATTATTATGGGGAATTTGATCAGCGTTGCCGGTGGTTTTTTACTCGCCGCCCGCGGTGATATAGACCCATGGTTAATGTTGGTTACCTTGGTTGGTTTATCGCTTGTTGTTGCATCGGGATGTGCCATAAACAATGTTATTGATAGAGACATTGATGTTGCCATGGCACGTACTCGCTCACGTGTGACTGTAACGGGCGAAATGTCTGCAAAAGCCGCTTTAAGTCATGGCGTGTTATTAGGGCTAATTGGCTTTGGCTTATTAATCGCCTTTACCACTCAAGCGGCGGTATTTTTTGCCGCCTTTGGCTATGTCATTTATGTAGGGGTGTACAGCCTCTACATGAAACGCAACTCTGTTTACGGCACCTTTATTGGTAGTCTGTCGGGCGCAGTTCCACCTGTTGTTGGCTATTGCGCCGTTACGGGTGTGTTCGATATGGGTGCATTAATACTGCTGGTGATGTTTAGTTTGTGGCAAATGCCGCACTCATATGCGATTGCTATTTTTCGCTTTAAGGATTACCAAGCCGCTAATATTCCAGTATTGCCCGTGGCGCAAGGTGTTAATAAAGCTAAGCGCCATATTGTGCTTTATATTGCAGTATATGCTTTAGTAGTGATGCTATTGCCAATTAGTGGTTATACCGGTGCTGCCTTTATGGCCGTTGCCTGTATTACCAGTTTTTGGTGGTTACTCATGGCACTTAGAGGGTATCGATACAACATAGACACCACCCGTTGGGCACGCCAAGTGTTTGCGTTTTCAATTATTAATATTACCGCTTTGAGCATTGCCATGGCGGTAGATTATCAAACAATTGCGCCACAACTAGTGGCGCTAAACTGATCTTATCTGATCAGTGAACCGAGTTAATTCCCAAAGTTAACCAAAGGCTCTGAGCATTGCGAGGAGCCTTTTTTCGTCCCTAAAACAAGGCTAAATTATTTACTTAAGCTTTCAGCATCATAAAACTTGGGTTTCAATGTGCCACAATTTATAAATTTATAATTGAGCTCACCAGCAGAGGGCACTTCAGTTGAGGTGCGAAACTTTTGTAAACAGGCACCACTTAAATCAACAAACATAATATGATGATAGCTTGGTGGCTGAGTTATTTGGTGAATATAAATACGCTCGTTATTTTTTAGCGTAACCATATCGTACTGTTGCCATTTTGAGGCTGGGCTTAAATCAGTTAGCTCACGAGTAAATAACTGCTCGCTAAGCTCTATTAATTTATCACTGTAAACTAAGCTACCTCCTTGTCTAAAATCTCCAAGGTACACATCTGCGGTAATCGCGACTTCTTCGCCTCGCATTAAGCGTTGAATATTAAACGGCTTTGGTTTTACTGTAACTAACTCAGCATCGCGTACTAAATTTAAAAATGGAATATCAGATACATCTACCTTGTACATAACATGCACATCATAAGGAAGCTCAAAGCTTGGAATGTTAATCGCGTATACACTTGAACCTTTATTAACCAACACCATAGCATGCTCTGCTTCATACTTGGGGTTCAATGGCGGAAGTTCTGGTGGCTCTTCGGCATTAACAAGCGAGCTGGTACAAAATACAATGCTGATAAATAAATATACGAAGTAGGGTAGCCGCATAATAACCTCAATTAATTTATAGATATAAAGTGTAGTATACATTTATACATAATTATCTTTAGTTATATTTTAGTAAAGCTTAAACGTGATACACACTAAAGCTTTAGCGTGTATCAGTACATTTAGGGTTAGCTATTATCTAATTGCTTTTTTCACTTCGCGCCAGTCAATAATTTTAAAGTTTTGTGGTTGTAGGGGCATGCGATTGTAGCCATCTTGTACTATAAGCATGCCTTCAGGGTAACCTGGTAAAGCTTTTGCTGTAACGGTTAAACCGTCAGTTTCACCTACGCCATCAATGCCTTTATCTAGGTTTGCAATTACATTAAACTTACCTGCAAAGCTTAGACTAGGCTGTGTGTCATCTGAGATTTTATAAAGCACATAGCTATTATCGCCTTGGCTTGATACCACTAAATAGCGAGCATCATTAGCATGATAAATTTCCATACCTTCAACATCTGCCACCAGTTGCTCATTAACACTTTGTAGCTTTACTGCTTTGTTACCAGCGGTAGGCTCTGCACCGATATACCAAATGCCTGTATCTTCTTCACCTGCAAATAGTTGGCCTAGATTATCATCAGCACTACAGCCTTCAGGTTGGCTTGGTAGAGTAAACTCTCTAACCAGTTCACCACTTAAATTACTTTGCTCACCGGTGAGTTTATACTGCTGAAATAAACCTGATTTATCATTAACAAACACGTAATGGCCAGACTCAGAGGAATACATACACATACCGTAAATCTCAGGTAGGTTAGTGGCTATTTCTGTCACATGGTTTACTTGGTTATCGCCATCTACAGTAAATACGCTAATGCTATTAAGCGTACGGTTACTGGCAGTGATCCACGTATGGGTCTGGTTGTTTATGTCTTGATGTTGGCGCACATCAACATTATTTAAACGCCCAACATTAAGCGATTGTACTTTGCTGCCAGCAAGGTCATAAACCATCAAGCCGCGACGTTTATCAGTGCCTAAAATTAAGCTTTTTTTAGCGTCTTGCTCATTAATCCAAATAGCCGGATCATCTGCTGCATCACCAAACGCAGCAACCGGTGTAGTTTGTGCGCTGGCATGAAGGTGAGTCATCGCGACATTGTTTTGTGAAGTCGCTGTTTGCGCTGTGTAGTTAACGTTTGCTTGAATATAGGCGCCTGTTTCATCATCAATTAATACCAGCTGGGCTTGACTGTCATTGATAAAGCTCGCTGCAACAGACTCTATTGTGTGCTCACCTGCCAGTGACCATTGGCTTAGCTTGTCTGTTTGAGCTTGGTAAGCATAAACCACATTACCATCAGTGGCACTCAGCCATAAAGTACCGTCTTGTGATACCGATAGAGCCCCTATTTCACTGTTTAATTCGCCGTAGGGTTGTACCAAAGCCACAGGCTGCTTATTGGCATCAGATTCTGCATCAGCGTTAATGGCCCACACACCGAGCTCTGCTTCACCCACATACAGAGTTTTGGTGTCATCATTAACAGCACAACCTGAAGCCTCAGTGACCGCAGAGAACTCACGTACTGCGATATTTTTAGCTTGGTTAGTGGCTAAATCATATATAACCGTTTCGCTGATCAGGCCGCGAACATCTGGCACTAACGCTGATACAGTCTCGGTATTGCTGTTTTTAAATAAACACACGGCATCAGGTTGAGCTTGAGGCGGACTAATACGAGTGAGTTCATTTAGCTGCCCAGCCACACTCGATTTACTCGATGAGTGGTTAAAGCAACCTTCACAATTATGGCTCACCTGGTTTGAGTCACTACCAGCGCCGTTTGGTATGTCGCTTACCAGCGCAGGGCTTTATTATTGGCATCAAGAGCAATTTGTTTTAAATCGTCAATTGCGTCGTCGTGAAGCGCATCTTCGCGAACATGAAAAAGTCTGTCCGGTAACAGGGTTATACCGAGTTAACTACTTACATTCACTCATGCAGCAACAACACACAGAGCAGCAAGGCGGCACTTTAGGTGTTATTGATATTCGTGATTTTGCAAAGTTTAATGCGCAGTTTGGTTTTAGTGAAGGTGATAGGTTACTAAGAGAAATTAGTGATTTATTAGTAATGAATTGCCGTTTGAATGATGTGCTTTGTCGCTATGCTGGCGATTGTTTTATTGTGCTTATGCCGAATACCAGCCAAAGCCAAGCCAAAGAATTACTAGCGCAAATGAAAGCGGCGCTTAACCATTGTGCGTTTAAAGTCGCAAAAAGCAAAGGCGCACAGTTTCAGCATATTTTAACCGCCACCATGGCAATGGATTTAGCGCAAGATCCAGTGCAGCAAACCAGTCAGTTACATCAACAATTACAAAAAGAAAAGGCCCTTGTAGGTGCAGCAGTATATTAGCCTAGATGATAAATACCTCAGCGCGGAGGGAATGATCACTGCGCTGGTGGAGCTTGCTCAAGGACGAGGGATCCCGCTGCATAAATTGCTGCGTGGTACGGGTATTTTTGAGCAAGATTTATATGATCTATCACAGCGCTTTAGTTTATTGCAGTTATTGGCTTTAATTAGCCAGTTTAAAGCCTTAATGAAGAGTAATGATAGTGGCTTTTTACTGGGTCATCAATTGGTTAATGACTTTAGCCCAGCAATGCAAAGTGTGCGTTTAGGCCCCACACTAGGTGCCTCTTTAAAGCAATTACATAAAATACAAGCGATGCTTGCCCCCTTATTTTTTACTCGTAAGCATATTTTCCAAAATGATTTCTATCTGTACTTGCAACCGAATGTAGGTATGGACGAGCCTTTAAAAAATTATTGTTTTGAAATATACAGCGCTGCGCTAATGAGCTTACTAAAAAGAGTGAGAGATCACTACCCGCACTGTTATTTTGATTTTACTTGTAAACGCCCGCGGCATATTCAAGAGTATGAGCAGCATTTAGGTTTACGGGTACGATTTGAACAACCCTATACCCGTTGGCATTTTGATAAACAACTGCTTAAGTGCCCAAACCCAGAGTCGAGTCCATTGCGCTGGCAGCAGTGCATAGCGCAAAGTGAGTTAAATAAGAATGTATCACAGTCTTTTGTTGAGGCTGTGTGCCAGCGCATTTACCGTGATAAAAACAACAGCCTTGCTAACAGTGCTGAGCACTTTGCTATGAGCCCTGCTACGTTTAAACGTAAGTTAAAACAACATGGTGTTAGCTATTCGCAATTACAAGATGAGCAAAATAAACTTAAAGCACTGCATTTACTGGGGGTGTGCCAGCAAGGCAATGAACAAGTCGCGATGCGATTAGCATTTTATGATATTCCTAATTTTCGCCGCGCTTTTAAGCGTTGGACCGGCATTACGCCGAGTCAGTTAAAAATATAATTAAAAACTAGCCGCTTGCTCAATAACAATGCCGTGGCGCTGTGCTAGTCGCTGATGATCTCTGTCATAACCACCGCCAATTACAGTGGCCACCGGGGTGTTATTTGCAAGGCAGCGTTTAAGCACTATGTGGTCGCGCTTTTCTATTCCTTGCCAACTAATATCCAGTTTACCTAAGCCATCTTCTTGCCAAATATCAACGCCAGCATCGTATAAAACCAGATCTGGGTTAAGCTCGTGTAATAAAAATTGCAGGGTATCGTCAACAATACCTAAGTATTCAGCGTCTTGCATATTATTGGCTAAACCAATATCTAAATCGCTAGGGGACTTTCTAAACGGGAAGTTTTTCTCACAGTGTATTGAACAGGTAAACGCATAAGGTTGATGAGCCAGCATGGCTGCCGTGCCATCACCTTGGTGAACATCTAAATCAAAAATCAGTACGTTGGTTACTTCACGGTTTTGAATTAACGTTTGTGCGGTAAAAGCTAAATCGTTCACCATGCAAAAACCCGAACCAAAATCACTATGGGCATGGTGAGTGCCGCCCGCTAAATGACACGCAAGCCCATTTTTAAGTGCTAAACGCGCGGTTTGCAGTGTCCCTAATGGTGCGGTAAATGTGCGGTTCATTAGTGCTTGTGACCAAGGTAGGCCTATACGGCGCATGGCTTTTTCATCTAGGCGGTTATGCCATAAATCGTGAATATAGTTTTCACAGTGCACTATTTCTAACTCTTCAACACGACCATGTGGTGGCTCTATGATATTGCTGCCAGCAAGCCCAAGGGTTTTAACATGCTGGTATAACAGCGCAAATTTACTCATTACAAAGCGGTGTTTGGGATCAAAACTAAACGAGTAATTAGGATGATAAACTAAAGGTAGATTGGGATTTAAACTCATATCTGCGTCGTTTAATTATTTTTGGTTATGGTAATCAACTTCACGCAGTGCGTCTATTTATGTTTGGTAAATAAGCGTTTCAAGCTCACGGTGTAATAATGTTTCATCAGCAAGGTTTAGTTCAACCAAGCGCTTTAAATGCGTAATGCTGTTTATATCAATGTTAATTGCCGACGGTTTTGCATAATAATCTTATAAAGTTGTTATTTATAATAAGCATAGCTGGTAATGCTTAACACGCCAATTTGCTCAAAGCTAAAAATAGCTTGCATAAAAAAGCCCCGCATAAAATGCAGGGCTTTTAACTTATTAACGGTGGCTGTTAGCCAATTTTTTTGTACTTAATACGCTTAGGCTGTGCAGCTTCTGCGCCAAGGGTCTTTTTAAGCCACTCTTCGTACTCAGTGTAGTTACCATCAAAGAAGTTAATTTGGCCTTCGTCGCGGTAATCTAAAATGTGCGTTGCAATACGGTCAAGGAACCAACGGTCATGCGATATACACATTACACAGCCTGGGAACTCTAAAATAGCGTTCTCAAGGGCGCGAAGTGTTTCAACATCAAGGTCATTGGTTGGTTCATCCAGTAGTACTACGTTACCACCGGCTTTTAAAAGCTTAGCAAGGTGTAAACGGTTACGCTCACCACCAGATAAGTCTTTAACAAATTTTTGCTGATCGTTACCTTTAAAGTTAAAACGGCTAACGTAAGCACGACTTGGGAACTCAAAGTTACCAATTTTTAGCACGTCTTGGCCGTCAGAAATCTCTTCAAATACAGTTTTGTTTTCGTCCATGTTGCCACGGAACTGATCAACGGTTGCAAGCTCTACAGTTTCACCTACGCTAATGCTGCCGCTATCTGGTTGTTCTTCGCCACTTAGCATTTTAAATAGGGTTGATTTACCCGCGCCATTGGCACCAATAATACCCACAATAGCGCCTTTAGGCATGCTAAAGCTTAAATCATCAATTAAAACACGGTCGCCAAAGCTTTTACGTAAGTTGTTTACTTCTAATACTTGGTCACCTAAACGTGGGCCAGGTGGAATAAACAATTCGTTGGTTTCGTTACGTTTTTGGTAATCAGACTGCTGTAGCTCGCTAAACTGTGCCATACGCGCTTTTGACTTAGCTTGACGACCTTTAGGGTTTGAACGCACCCATTCAAGTTCTTGTGCAATTGATTTTTGACGTGCTTTTTCAGATTTTTGCTCTTGTTGTAAGCGGGCATCTTTTTGCTCAAGCCAAGAAGAGTAGTTACCTTCCCACGGAATACCTTCACCACGGTCAAGCTCTAAAATCCAGCCAGCCACATTATCAAGGAAGTAACGGTCATGCGTTACCGCCACAACAGTGCCTTCGTAGTCATGTAAGAAGCGCTCAAGCCAAGCAACCGACTCAGCATCTAAGTGGTTAGTTGGCTCATCGAGAATAAGCATATCTGGTTTTTCAAGTAACAAACGACAAATAGCAACACGACGGCGCTCACCACCTGATAAGTGCTCAATTTTAGCGTCCCACTCAGGTAAACGAAGTGCATCGGCAGCACGCTCTAAAACGTTATCGATATTATGACCATCGTGCGCTTGAATAATCGCTTCAAGCTCACCTTGCTCTTTTGCAAGGGCGTCAAAGTCTGCGTCTTCCATTGCGTACTCGTTGTACACTTCGTCAAGGCGGTTAAGGGCATGCTTTACTTCGCCAACAGCTTCTTCAACTATTTCGCGTACTGTTTTGCTTTCATCCAGTACTGGCTCTTGCGGTAAGTAACCAATTTTAGTACCAGGTTGAGGGCGAGCTTCACCTTCAAAGTCTTGGTCAACACCGGCCATAATGCGAAGTAATGTAGATTTACCAGCACCATTTAAACCTAGTACACCAATTTTAGCACCAGGGAAAAAGTGCAACGAAATATCTTTTAAAATTGTGCGCTTAGGTGGCACAACTTTAGATACTCGATTCATCGAGAATATAAACTTATCAGGTAAAACCATGGAGGAAAGCCTTCAAATAATAATAAAAATTTCAATGCTGTATTGTAGTTGTTGAGGGGTTAAACAGTCAACGAATGGGGCTGTTTTAAAGTACATATTCAATTTGTACAAACTGGGTGAATAAATTCATTTAGACATCTATACATCTAGAGGTTGATATTTTTAGCATTCTGTTCATAATAAGAGCGTATAAATTCTCGGTTTTTATGAGTAGGAGTAAAATATGCCAATCACAGTGAAAGACGAGCTACCGGCTATTGCCCGTTTGCGTGAAGAAAACGTGTTTGTAATGCCAAAAAGCCGTGCAAAAACGCAAGAAATTCGTCCTATGCGTTTGGCTATTTTAAATTTAATGCCTAATAAAGTAGAAACCGAAGTACAGTTTATTCGTTTGCTTGCTAATTCTCCTTTGCAAGTAAATGTAGAGCTATTGCGCTTAGATACGCACCGCAGCAGTAGCAACTCAGAAGAGCACTTAGATACCTTTTACCGTTATTTCTCTGAGGTAAAAGATAATAACTACGATGCGTTAATTGTTACCGGTGCGCCTTTGGCACATTTAGAGTATGAAGAAGTGGCGTATTGGGAAGAATTCAAAGTGATTATTGATTGGGGCAGAGCAACACGTTACCTCCACACTTTACTCATGCTGGGCGGCGCATGCGGCGTTGTATCATCGTTACAATTTAAAACGTGATTTAAAAAAAGATAAGCTCTGTGGCGTGTTTACCCACCAGTGTTATTTTGCTCACGGAGCACTTACTCGTGGCTTCGACGACACCTTTTTAGTGCCGCACTCACGTTATGGCCACATTGATATAAATAAAATTAATGCCTGCGACGATATAGTGGTATTGGCAGGCTCTGAAAAAGTAGGCGCTTACTTAATGAAAAATAAGTCGGGCAGCCAAGTGTTTATAACCGGCCACCCAGAATACGATGCCGACACATTAAAAGCAGAGTACGAACGCGATTTACAAAAAAGCCCAGACGCGCCAAAACCCGAAAACTATTTTCCAGATAACGATGTAAGTAAAAAGCCGTCTAAAACGTGGCAAAGCCACGCCTTTTTACTGTTTTCAAACTGGTTAAATTACTACGTGTACCAAACTACCCCTTATGATATTAATTTAGTTAGCCAAGATGTGAGGACTAACAACTATGCCGAATAACGTGCCAAACAAAAATAAGCAAAGCGAATTAAGCGCTGCGCTAAAACAGCGTATTTTAATTTTAGATGGTGCAATGGGCACTATGATCCAAACTCACAAGCTTGAAGAAGAAGACTACCGCGGTGAGCGCTTTAAAGACTGGCACGTGCTAATAAAAGGCAATAACGATTTATTAAGCCTTACCAAGCCCGAGTTAATTGCTGATATACACCGCAGCTTTTTAGCCGCCGGTGCGGATATTATTGAAACCAACACGTTTAACTCGACCACCATTTCGATGGAAGATTACGACATGGCAAGCATAAGCCGTGAGGTAAACCTAGAGTCGGCTAAATTAGCACGCGCAATATGTGACGAGTTCACTGCTAAAAACCCAGAAAAGCCACGCTATGTAGCCGGTGTGTTAGGGCCAACCTCTAAAACCTGTTCTATCTCGCCAGATGTAAACGACCCAGGCTATCGTAATATTACCTTTGATAAGCTGGTTACTGCGTATGTTGAGTCTACTCTTGCATTAATGGAAGGCGGCGCTGATTTAATACTTATTGAAACCATTTTCGACACCCTCAATGCAAAAGCAGCCTCATTCGCAGTAGAAGAAGCGTTTGAGCAAGCAGGGCGCACATTACCTGTAATGATCTCGGGCACCATTACCGATGCCTCAGGGCGTACGCTTTCGGGGCAAACAACTGAGGCATTTTATAACTCTATTCGCCATATAAAACCTATTTCGATTGGCCTTAACTGCGCCCTTGGCCCCGATTTACTTCGCCAATACGTAGTAGAGCTTTCTCGCGTATGCGAAACCTTTACCTCAGTACACCCTAATGCGGGTTTACCAAATGAGTTTGGTGAGTACGACCTAGAAGCAGAGGACATGGCGAAAGAGATTATAGATTGGGGTAAATCGGGCTTTATAAATATTGTTGGTGGTTGCTGTGGTACTACGCCTGCGCATATTCGCGCGTTTGCCAAAGGGCTTGAAGGGGTTAAACCTCGCCCATTACCAGAGCTTGATGTACGCATGCGTTTATCAGGCCTTGAAGCCTGTAACTTAAATTAGGAGCCGCCAATGACCCAACAAATTGCAGTATTTACCAATGTTGGTGAGCGTACCAACGTAACCGGCTCGGCCATGTTTAAACGCTTAATTATGGAAGAAGACTATGAAACAGCCCTTAATGTTGCTCGCGAGCAAGTAGAAAATGGCGCCCAAGTTATTGATATAAACATGGACGAAGCCATGTTGGACTCAAAGGCGGCCATGGTTAAGTTTTTAAACTTAATTGCATCAGAGCCCGATATATCTAAAGTGCCTATAATGGTCGACTCCTCTAAATGGGATGTAATAGAGGCAGGACTTAAATGTATTCAAGGCAAGGGCATTGTTAACTCCATTTCACTTAAAGAGGGCGAAGAGCCATTTAAGCGCCAAGCTAAAATTATTAAACGCTTTGGTGCCGCCGCTGTTGTAATGGCATTTGATACCGACGGCCAAGCCGATACTGCCGATCGTAAGTTTGAAATTTGTGAGCGCAGCTACCGTATTTTGGTCGACGAAATTGGCTTTCCGCCAGAGGATATTATATTCGACCCTAATATATTTGCCGTAGCCACCGGTATAGAAGAGCACGACAACTACGCTGTGGAATTTATTGAAGGCACCCGCCGTATTAAGCAAAACTTACCGCACTGTAAAGTGTCGGGCGGGGTGTCAAATGTATCGTTTTCGTTTAGAGGCAATAACCCGGTACGCGAAGCGATTCACTCGGTATTTTTATACCACGCGATAAAAGCGGGGATGGATATGGGGATTGTAAACGCAGGGCAACTTGCGGTTTACGACGACATCCCCGAAGAACTTCGTAAAGCCGTAGAAGATGTAATTCTTAACACCGACCCCGGTGCAGGTGAGCGCCTTGTAGAACTTGCGCCTAAATATTCAGGCATGGCACAAGCCGAACGCGTAGAAGATTTAGAATGGCGCACATGGCCTGTTGAAAAACGTCTAGAACACGCGCTTGTTAAAGGTATAACCACCTTTATAGATGAAGACACGGAAGCGTGCCGCGCAGCCGCCGATAAACCTATTCACGTGATTGAAGGGCCACTCATGGATGGCATGAACGTGGTAGGGGATTTATTTGGCGCAGGTAAAATGTTTTTACCCCAAGTTGTTAAATCAGCCCGTGTAATGAAGCGCGCAGTGGCCTACCTAGACCCATTTATTGAAGCCGAAAAAGAAGAAGGCGCCACTAATGGTAAAGTGGTTATGGCCACTGTAAAAGGTGACGTGCACGACATAGGTAAAAATATTGTAGGCGTGGTACTGCAATGTAATAACTACGAAGTAATCGACCTTGGCGTAATGGTACCTGCCGAAAAAATACTGCAAACAGCTATCGACGAAAAAGCCGATATTATAGGCCTTTCTGGCTTAATTACCCCATCGCTTGACGAAATGGTACACGTAGCCAAAGAAATGACCCGCCGAGGTTTTGAATTACCACTTATGATTGGCGGCGCAACCACCTCAAAAGCGCATACCGCAGTTAAAATAGAGCCGCAGTACGATAAAGGCGTGGTGTATGTAAATAACGCCAGCCGCGCTGTGGGTGTGGTATCGAGCTTGTTATCTAAAGAGCTAAAACCCGCCTTTTTAGAAAAAACCAAAGCCGAATACGACAAAGTACGCGAACAACAAGCGCGCAAAAAGCCGCGCTCAAAACCGGTTACCATACAGCGCGCCCGCGATAATGCTGCAAAGCTTGATTGGGATAACTACACGCCACCTGTGCCTAACAAGCTGGGTGTGACCGAATTTAAAAATGTATCAATTTCGACTTTACGTAAATATATAGATTGGACCCCGTACTTTATGACGTGGTCAATCGCTGGCAAATACCCGCGCATAATGGACGATGAAGTAGTGGGCGAACAAGCACAAAGCTTATTTAAAGACGCTAACGATATGCTCGACGACCTTGAAAAGTCAGGTGCTTTGCAACCTTTAGGTGTCATTGGTTTATTCCCTGCAAACCGCGTGGGGGATGATATAGAAATTTACACCGACGAAACTCGCAAAGAGTTGTTAGCCACCTCGTGCCATTTACGCCAGCAAACCGAAAAAACCGACTTTGCTAATTACTGTTTAGCCGACTACATTGCGCCAAAAGGCATACCTGATTACTTTGGTGCGTTTGCGGTAACGGGCGGCCTAGAAGAGGACGACCTCGCCAATGCGTTCGATGCCAAGCAAGACGACTACAATAAAATAATGGTTAAAGCAGTTGCCGACAGGCTCGCCGAAGCCTTTGCAGAATACTTGCACGAGCAAGTGCGTAAAGAGTATTGGGGATATGCACCAGATGAAAACCTGCCTAACGATGAACTCATTCGCGAAAACTACCAAGGTATTCGCCCAGCGCCTGGTTACCCAGCGTGCCCAGAGCACACCGAGAAAAAGAAAATTTGGCAACTACTCGATACCGAAAAGCGCATTGGTATGCAGCTCACCAGCTCCTACGCCATGTGGCCAGGTGCTGCTGTTTCGGGCTGGTATTTCTCACACCCAGAGGCAAAATACTACGCCGTAGCCACGGTGCAAAAGGATCAGGTAGAAGATTACGCCAAGCGAACTAATATGACACTCGCAGAGGCTGAAAGATGGCTATCGCCTAACTTGGGGTATGAGCCTGATTAGAAGAGCAGCGGCCAAAAGTTGAAGCGGTCAGTTTTTAGCTGTCAGCTATCAGTAAAACAAAAACGAGCCAAGTTAGGCTCGTTTTTTATTTTAAGAACTAGGTTGTTTACAAAGAGTTTATTTAGTGGAATGATTAATCAATATATAAATTCCCGTTTTAGGGGGCACTAACTAAGATAATGGGTAATGTTAAGCTATTGGCTTTTTTTAAAAGGATTTACATGAATAAAAAAACTTCAAACTTAGTCATCATATTTTTATCTGCATTCATTACATCGTTTGTTAGCCGCTATTTAACTGATTCAATAATAAACCTAAAAGATCTACCTTTCTATATGGAGTTTTTACTTTTCCTAGCTATTTATTTGGTAATTTATTTCCCACTAAATTGTGTATTCGAAAAATTCGTTGTTAAGTCAACATCTGATAGTTAGAAAAACAGTAAGGCAGAATGAAGCATAATGAGTCAGAGGGTTCGCTATACAAGGCTTTTCAGGTATTTTTGCTTATTGTTTTGTCGCATATCTGTGTAGCAATCGGCTTGCTTTTAACCACTTTTAAACAAGGCAATTTTATGAAAACGATTGGTATGTTGGGTGGTATGAGTTGGGAGTCAACAGCCAGCTATTACAAAGCTTTAAACGAAGGCGTTAAACACTCATTGGGTGGGCTACATAGTGCTAAAATTTGTATGGTGAGTGTTGATTTTTCGGAAATTGAAGCGCTACAGTATCAAGGCGATTGGCAACAAACAGCTAAGTTACTCACCAAGGCAGCTAAATCGGTAGAGGTTGGTGGTGCCGACTTTTTACTTATTTGTACCAACACTATGCATAAAGTGGCCGATGAGATTGCCAGTAATATTACCATTCCCATTTTACATATTGCCGATGCCACCGCTGAGCAACTAAAGCTCGATAACATTACGCGAGTAGGGTTGTTGGGCACGCAATTTACAATGGAGCAAAACTTTTACAAAGAGCGTTTAACCAATAAGCATAACATTGAGGTATTAATACCTGAACCTAATGAGCGAAAGCGAGTGCACGGGGTTATTTATTCGCAGTTATGCCAAGGTATTATTGATGACGATTCGCGAGCTGATTATGTGCGCATTATAGAGCGCTTATTTGCACAAGGCGCGCAGGCCATTATTTTAGGTTGTACTGAAATCGCCTTGTTGGTAAAGCCACAACATACGCGGGTTCCGCTTTACGATACCACCAAAATACATGCCGAAGCAGCAGTGAAGTTAGCGCTGGCAAAATAGTTAAGCTTGAGATAACAAAAAAACCGCCAATTGGCTAATGCCAGTCAGTTAAGAACTGACTGGCATTTTCTTTTATAGGGGTACTTATTCGGCTTCTTTCTTATCACCCTTGGATAATGCCTATCTGGTAACCTATCGGGTAAGATAAACAATCTAAGTGTTGTCAGTAACTCATCGTAATGAATAGGCAACTTACTTGCACTATGTATTGGCGTAAACATAAAGAAAGCGATAACCTGTCGCATAGATTGGCTAAAGCTTAGCTGTGTAGGCAAAATATCCTCATCTTTAGTTGCATCAAGCATGACGATACGTATTAAATTGTAAGCGAGTAATAACCCCCATAACTCTTGACGTACCATGTCTGGTTTCTTACTACGTAACGTGTGTTTGCTATGATTCAATCCCTGCTTTATTTCTCTAAACGCCAGCTCAATTTCCCAGCGTTGAGTATAAACCTCTGTTAATTCTTCATATGGAAATCGTAAAGGGTCAATGAGAGAGCTGAGAACACGATAGCTTTTTCCATCCACTTTATAGGTGGTTAATCTTGCCATCAAGGTCTCTGGTAATGACTCAAATTTCTTTCTGGCTTGAGGACTTGTGGACAAAATCACTATTTTATCATTGTCATTTATACTATGTTCAACTTGATACTGTAAATCCTTCCTCGCGGGTAACATCCAGTGAGTGTTATCTCCTTGGTTTTGCCATTGATGCAACAGTCCTAATGAGTAATAGCCGCGGTCAAACAAGGTAAGAGAATTATCTGGTACGGCTGGTAATAGTCGTTGAGCTAAGCTCATTTCACCTATGCGACGGGAGTCAAAGCTGCTATCTAACAGTAAATGGCTAGATACTTCCATAAGGCTACACATTCGTACTTGTGGGTAGCTTACTTCTCCATGTTGATTACTGTCACTGCCAAATGCTTCTCTGTTATCTTGATTATCATGAGTTCGAAAACTAACGCCATCTACAGCGAGTAAATTAAGTCCGCACCATTGTTCAAAAGACTGGGTGGAAAAGGTTTTGTGTGCAAGTAATTGAAATGTATGTTGGACTGACTCATAGCCTAACCTTTGCCGGCCTTGAACTAGCGCACTTGGCGCTACTAATTTGTTTTTTCCGGGTAAAGAGATGTCAAGTCTATTAGCGATATCCCAAACGGTTTCGTTTCGGAATAAACTCATTCCAATTACAGACCACATAATAGCTTCTAGCGGTAATCGCCTTTTACGCACAGTAGCAACACCTGCATGTTTAAATGCTTGTTCAAGAATATCAGGGTCAAGAACCTGTTTAAGTTTATCTAGTGTATGTACATCATTTAAAAATGAAGACATGTTATCGAAGTGCTGAATGAGAGACATAAAAAAATCCGATATTATTTCTAATATCGGATTTTGAAGCCATGGAAAGATCAGTCAAGTGATCATAAAAATATTCTTAACTGATCTGCATTAGCCAATTGGCGGTTTTTATTAGCAAGTAAAGCTGTTAATACGCTTTATTTTAATGACCTTTCTCAAAGTCATTTACTTCGCGCTCGGCTTCCTCTTTCGATTTACCGTATTTTTGCTGAATTTTACCAACAAGCTCGGTACGGCTACCTTCAATTTTATCTAAATCATCGTTGGTAAGATCGCCCCATTTTTGTTGCGCTTTACCTTTAAGTTCTTTCCAGTTTCCTTCGATACGATCGCTATTCATAATTAACTCCTTATTAAGAGTGATGATTTTTCATTTTAAAAGCGTTACTAATAAAATGATTTTTAACGTTCACTTATAAAGTAGCAAAGGCTATACCAGAAAATAAAACGTTTAATTTTATTTATATATCAAGTGCTTATGGTTTTTTGATGCGTGAAGTTTTTTAGCTGGTGGCGAGCTTTATAAAAATTCTGCAGGGTGCCTTGTAATTATTTCAGGGACTGTCACTTCAGGGGGGATTATTGCAAGTACACTGTGCTGGTTTTTATAAGTATAAAAAAAGCGAGCTATTAAAGCTCGCTTTGCTGTTTAATAAAGGAATTAATGTCTAAAGCTTGGCATTAGCGCAGGAATGCCTGGCAGCATACCTACCAGTGCCATTACACCGGTTAATAACACAAACATAATAAGCGGGATGACCCAGCGGCTCATTCGTGATAAATCAGCACTTCTTTCTTTACAGCCAATAAGGCCTAAGTTATCAAGTAGCATAGTTAATGACCAACCAAATGCAGGGTTTACTAGGCTTGAGGCAAACACCACAATGGCAGCTGATTGCGTGGTTTTACCTTCACGGGTCATTTCCATACCCGCTTCAAGTAGTGGAATAAACACCCCTACAATTAAGGCAACACACAATACTGGCTGCCAAATAGCTAAGTCCATTGGATAGCCCCAAACACCCGCGATAATACAAAATAACGCAGTTAAAATTGCGCCTGCAGGAATAGGGCGTTTTGCAATAGCAGCAGGAACAATGTAAGTGCCCCAAGATGACGCAAAGTTAGCTCCGCCTAATAGCGAGCCAAAGGTTTGTCTTGTTGATGCACTAAGCATGGTATCGTCAATATTCATTTGTACTTTTTCAGTACGCTCTGGGTAACTAATTTTTTGAAATACTTGATGGCCTAAAAAGTCAGGCGACCACATAGCAACCGCTAAAACTGCAAAAGGAAGTACAACTACAAAGCTTTCAGCGGTTGGTAAACCAAGCATCCAACCAGTGTTTTCCCCCCACCAGTACATAGGGTTCATGTTTGGTAAGCCCGGTGCGGTATGAAACTCAAACGGTGCGCCCAATGCAAAAGCAGTAAAACCACCAATTAAACAGCTCAGTGGCACGGCTAACCAGCGTTTTTTGTAATGCTCCAACAAAGCATAAAGTAAAATTGTGGCTAAGATTACGATAAAGGCAATATGGGTCATTTGAATTTCTTCAGCCCATGCAAACAGCTTTTTAACTTGTGAGATGGTACCCACAAAGCCTAAATAGAGGAGTAGGCCACCACACACCCCTTTACTGGTGAGCTTGGCCATGAGGCTGCCGCCTTTACTAAATGCTAATATCAATCCAAAGGCACCTATGAGTAAACCAAAGGCCATAGGGTGTCCGCCTGCGGCAACTACAATAGGAATTAATGGAATGAGTGGGCCATGAGTACCCGCTAAGTTAGCGGTCGGTAAAATAAAGCCCGAAAATAGTAAAATAAATAGCGAAACAATTAAAAGTTCGTAGCGTACGTTTTCAAGTACAAAGCCATCACTTAAACCCAAAGGGCCTGCAAACGTAGCAGCAATGGCTGCAACCATGACTATTTTACCTATAGTAGCGGCCATCGCTGGAATGGTGTCTTCAAATTCAAAGCGATAATCTCTAAATGGTAAATTTGGACGCCAGCGTTTTGGCTGCATAATTTGCAGCTCGTGCTCTAGGTAAGCGTCGCGGCTTTCAAATTCAGAGCTGGGCTTATGAAGATTTTCATAGCTATCGGACACGGTTTGAGTATCCGCTCTTGGTATAGCATCAGATGAATTATCATCTAGCGGCTTGGTGGTCATGACTTCTCCTGCAACTTAGTTGCTAACTCAAAATAAAAATACAGCTTTTACAAAGCAAATGAACATTGAGTGCGCAGGGTAAAACAGCTTGCTACAGATTGTAATTAGGCAAAAGGTCGTGCATAGCCCAGTTTAACGCTTTGTAAGTGTTAACAAAAATAGCAAAGGGATGTGTTGTAAATGGCTTGTTAAATATAAAAGGTGTTTAAATTCAATGTCTTATGTTTTGTTTTTACAGTGTGCTCTTGCCATGCAGAATAGCAAAAAGGTCATAAAATCAGCAGATTCAGCAGCAATCATTCTTTAGTCTAATAAAGGTGGCGTTAGCCACTATTTGCTTATTATAAATACAATTAGCCGCAAAGTTGCACAAAAGCTAACAATACTAAGCTTTAACGGAACGACTATTTTTGGACTCAAGATAGGGTTTTGAAAGGTAATAATAGGAGTAAAGTAAAAATATAGCGCAAAGTGACTAAATAAGAAAATGAGCTCGGCGCTAAGCTTACAAAATTTATCTGGGATGAAACGCATTTTGTCTGGCTTATCGACGCAGCAACAAGCGCGGATTCATGATTCACAGCAAGATGAATTACGTCAACAGCAAGCTTGTTCTAAGCAAATGAGCTTTACCAAAGGCATAGAAGGGATAGTAAGTAACAGGCACCGTGCTTTTCAAAGCCAAGCGCAGCAACAAGAAGCTAAAGTTTTAGATGAAATGATAAGCCAAGCACATAGTCGTACCCTACATAAATAACTGCTAATTTTTGCTACAATGGCGACAAAGTAATTTAGGGTAAATAGCGTGCTGCCGGTTCAAGAAATATATAACTCACTCATTAATGCATTAAAAGCCAACCCAATCACCTTACTGCAAGCGCCGCCTGGTGCAGGTAAATCAACGTGGTTGCCATTACAGCTTATGCGCGATGGGCATTATAAACACATAGTGATGTTGGAGCCTCGGCGCTTAGCTGCACGTAATATTGCCAATTATTTAGCGCATTGCCAAAACGAAACGCTGGGGCAAAGTGTCGGTTTACGGGTGCGAGGTGAGAGTAAAGTAAGCTTACACACGCGCCTTGAAATAGTCACCGAAGGCATGCTGACACGCATGTTACAAAATGACCCTGAACTCAGTGATGTTGATTTACTGATTTTTGATGAGTTTCATGAGCGCTCTATCGCAGCAGATACCGCGCTGGCTTTTGCTTTAGAATCGCAAGCGGCGCTACGTGAAGATTTAACCATTATGCTGATGTCGGCCACCCTTGATAGCGAACGCTACACTGGGTTTTTTAATTGCCCAGTGATTCAGTCAAGCGGGCGAAGTTACCCGATTGACGAAATATATTGCCCAATAAAAGATGAAAGCCGCTGGCTTGATGCCATCCCCGCTATTATAAAACAAGCACTCAATGAGCAAACCGGCAGTGCGCTGGTATTTTTACCCGGCCAGCGTGAAATACTGCGAGTGCAGCAAGCGCTGAGCGACTTGCCCAGTAATTGTATTGTTGCCACATTATTTGGCGAACAAGATAAAGCTAATCAACAAGCTGCAATTTCACCTGCGCCTCAAGGGATGCGAAAAGTAGTATTAACGACCAATGTTGCCGAAACAAGTTTAACCATTGAAGGTATTAGAATTGTTGTTGATAGCGGCAAGCGCCGTGCAGCCAGCTTTAATTTAAAAACTGGTGTGACTGAGCTTACTACGCAAAGTATATCGCGTTCATCGGCAGTACAACGCGCAGGGCGTGCAGGAAGAATAGAGCCAGGGGTTGTGTACCGGTTAGGTTCAAAACAAACTTTTGAGAGACGAAACAGCCACGATAACCCTGATATTCTTACCTCAGATATTAGCCAACTGATGCTTGAGGCAAAGCAGTGGGGCGCAAGCATTAGTGAACTCACCTTACTTGACCCGCCGAGTGAGCAACAATGCAGCCAAGCTACTAATTTATTATCTATGCTTGAAGCCATAGATAGCCACGGTAAGCTCACCGCACTGGGGAGTAAAATGTTGGGCTTTGGTGCCGATATTCGCCTAGCGCACATGTTATTAAAAGCGCAAATGCTAGAACCACAGTTAAGCGGAATTTATCGTTTAGCTATTTATTTAGTCGCCTTACTAGAAAGCCGAGTTAGCACTGCCAATGAGCTCAACCTAGCACTGCATAGTCAACAGCAGCGTCCGCATCCTGTGTTTAAGCAACAATTAAATTATTGGTTAAAACGCTTAAAATTTACCGACAGCAAAACAGACTTAAACACCGATCATTTAAGCTTATTAGTTTCGCTTGGCTATCCAGATCGCATCGCTAAAAAACGCGGCAATGGATACTTATTAGCAAATGGCGCAGGGGCCGAGCTAAACCCTGACTACTGGCATAATGACGAATATATAGCTATTGCCAGTATGGGCGGACACAAAGGCGAGCGTATTTTTTCTGCCACGGCGCTAAATCCATTAGCGCTTAAAGAGCATTTACCGCATTTATTCACTGAGTTGACCCGCTGCGAGTTTGATGAAAAAGCTGCTCGGTTTATTCATCAAGATGAAGTAAAACTTGGAGAAATCACCCTTAGCAGCCAACCAAGTAAACATAAGCTTGATAAAACAGAGCGTGCCAAGGCATGGCTTAGTGTGTTTGCCAAACAGGGCTTTTCACTGTTTAACGAGCAAAAAGAAAGTGAGCAGTTACTTATTAGAATGTGCCTAGCCAGCAAATTGATGCCAGAACAATTTCCTGTTATTAATCAGCAGCAGCTCATTGAAACAGCAGGTGATTGGTTAGGGGTATACCTTGAAGATATTAAAACCCTTGAGCAACTTAAAAAGTTTAATTATTTTGAGGCACTACAAAACTGTTTTAATTGGCAACAGCAAAGCGAGCTAAAATCTTTACTCCCACTGCGACTAATAGTACCAAGTGGCTCTAACATAAAAATTGAATACCAACTTGATGGCCCCGCCAAGCTTAGTGTGCGCATGCAAGAAGTATATGGTTTAACCAGTACACCTATGCTAGCTAATGGTAAATTAGCATTGCTAATAGAGTTGTTATCGCCAGGCAAGCGTTCACTACAGTTAACCCAAGACTTAGCACATTTTTGGAATAGTAGTTACCGCGAGGTACAAAAAGAGATGAAAGGGCGCTACCCCAAACATTTTTGGCCAGACGATCCTGCCAATAGCGTTGCCACTAATAGAGTAAAAAGCAGAATGTGATCACGCTTTGTTAATTTTATTTAGTGTTAAATGTTGACCATGCAAATGATGTAGCAATTGCACTTTCTATGTTTATGCCAGAGGTATTGAAGGCCTTTGGAGAGTATTTATTTTCTCACTTAAAGGCACGTCATCCAAGCATTGTTGCTAACTTTAATTGTTTTGCTGATCTCATTATTGGTATTGATAAAGTAATTCATGTTGAAGTAGCTAAGCTTTTTCATGAGCCTAATTTACCTGAAATTGACGCCCAAATTATTGAAGACGGGTTTGTGCGCCGAAGGGCTTATTTTTGGTGCTGCGGCTCATTATGGGGTTGATGCTAAACTTAACCATGCCCAGTGTATGCATGATGGGTTTGATTCGTGTTTAATTGAAATAAAATATGAGACTCCCCATGGCTGAAGACGACTACAATTATAAAAAAGCGCATCTGCGCGAAAAATCAGCCAGAGATCAATTAGAAACCCTACTAGAAGACAAAACACGGGCATTGTTTATTGTTAATTAAGAGCTAAAAGAAAAGCTTGAAACGGTCAACAACCAACAAATAACCTTAATGCAAAGTGAAAAAATGGCCACGCTAGGGACACTCTTAGCTGGGATGCCCACGAAATAAATAACCCGCTAGCTTACATAACCAGTAATGTAGAAAGTATAAAATTTATAAAGCCCGTGCTGGTTTCGTTAATAACGGCGGCTCAACAATTTGTAGATAAATCAATTTCACTATCGCAGTTTGAGTCTATTTTAGTTCAGCTCAATCAAGAGAACGATTTAAGCTTTATTGTGGACGATATTGATGACTTAGTTGATGATACCCAAGAGGGATTAGAGCGCATAGCTCATATTGTTAGTAACCTTGTCGACTTTGCAAGCCTAAAAGACAACGTAACTGCAATGGCAGATATTACAGAATCACTCAATGGCACACTAAAACTACTCGACAACCAGCTAGGGACGTGTGCTATAGAGTTACACATTGAAAAGTTACCTCTAACACGGTGTAATATTTCATCTATGAAACAAGTGTTTGTAAACTTATTAATTAATGCCAAACACGCCTGTGATAACTTGCACGATCAGCAGGGAAAATAACCATTAAGTTATTCACTAATAAAAATAATATTTACATTGAAGTCGCAGATAACGGCTGTGGAATGGACGCTGATACACTTAAACAAATGTTCGATCCCTTCTTTACCACTAAACCCGTAGGCCAAGGAACAGGCATGGAAATGGCCATTGTTTACAATGTAGTTAAAGAGCATCACGGGTACGTAGACGTTGAAAGTGAAGTTAATAAGGGGTCTTTAATACGTTGTGTAATACCTATTGCTACATAACTTTGTAAGCTTAAAGTTTACAATGTAGGCATGGCTACAAAGTGTGTTGTGGCTATTGAGCGTAGGTATAAGTATTTTAACTCGATACTTCTTGTCCGCCGTGTTGCTCGGCTAAATCATCAAGTTCGGCAACGGTATAATCAAATCCGCTTTCGTCGTATTCGTAGCTTACTTTAACGCTGTCGCCGCCATTAAAAAGACGTGTTTTTACGTCATTGACTGGCCAATCTTTTAATTCGTGTAAAAAGCGGTTGGCTACTTGTGATGATTCAAACCGGTAACTAATCTCTGTTTTCATAAATAATAATACCCTGATAATTTTACCCCCGTAGTTTGTTGATTTTTACCAAGGAGTCAAGTTATCTACTTTAAAAGGGCAATAAATTATGACTTTATAGATACTTATCGGTCATAGTAATCTAAATTGGAGTGTTAACAGTATAAAGCTGTTTAAAAAACAATAACCATATAACAATAACGGAGTAGGCAATGAAACATTTAGTGAGCTTAGTTGGGCTTATCGCATTTTTAATGGTGGTATTACCGGGGCCTCTTTATAAATTTAATATGGTTGAGCTAGGTACTGCCTTTGCCGGTTTTAGATTAGGCGTTTATCTAGGTGGGGCAGCATTAGTTTTATTATTAGTTCAAGTGCTATTCATGCGTAAAACAGTGAGCCTAACCAGTGCGTGAACACGGTTTTTTTTGCAGCTGTTGCGATTGCAATGCCGATTAACATGATGAATACAGCAAAAAGTGTTCCGCCAATTCATGATATTTCTACCGATTTAATTAATTAAGACACTGATTGAAGAGTTAAATGCTGTTGTTGTGGAATAATTGAATACTAATAAACAGCCCTTGCGTTTTGCAGGGCTATTTGCAGTTGCACATGATCAGCTTATGTTCATAGCTGACAATGCATACTGTTGATAATTTTTAATAAACTATGGAGTTATTATGAAAACAGTCGGATATGCAGCAAAAAGTCAAGGTTCTTTGCTTACAGAGTTTTCTTTTGAGCGCCGCGATTTACGAAATAACGATGTAGCAATAGAAATTTTATATTGTGGTGTGTGCCATTCAGACTTACACGCAGTGCGTAACGACTGGGGGGGTAGTAATTACCCATTAGTTCCTGGGCACGAAATTGTAGGTAAAGTAATATCAGTCGGTAGTGATGTAAAAAAATACAAACAAGGCGATACCGTTGCCGTAGGGTGTATGGTTGACTCGTGTCAAAGCTGTGACCAATGTGATAATCACCAAGAACAATTTTGTCGTGAAGGCATGGTCGGTACTTACAGCGGGACCGATAGAGTTAACGGCGAAATGACTCAAGGTGGTTACTCTAAACACGTTGTAGTACGCGAAGAGTTTGTATTATCAGTGCCTGAAAACTTAGAATTATCGCGCGTGGCGCCGTTACTTTGCGCCGGTATTACTACTTATTCACCGTTACATAAATGGGGTGTAAAAACAGGTAGCCGAGTTGCTGTGGTAGGCCTTGGTGGATTAGGTCATATGGCGGTTAAAAATGCAGTAGCAATGGGTGCAACCGTTACTGTTATTGGTCGTACTGAGTCTAAAAAAGAAGATGCAATTAAGCTCGGCGCACAGCATTATTTAGTATCAAACAATGATGATGAAATGAAAAATGCGCAGTCAGCGTTTGATGTCATTATTGATACCGTGCCTGTAAAGCATGACTTATCAATTTACACACCGCTACTTGATATCGATGGTACCTTGGTTATTGTTGGCCAAGTAGGCCCAGTAGATGAGCTAAACACAGTTCCTCTTTTAATGGGGCGTCGTCGTGTAGCCGGTTCGTTAATTGGCGGCATTGCAGAAACACAGCAAATGCTTGATTTTTGTGGTGAACACAACGTACTGCCAGAGTGTGAAATGATCAACATAGACGAAATTAACACCGCTTATGAGCGTATGGAACGCTCTGATGTGCGATACCGTTTTGTTATTGATATGTCATCTATTAGCGTTTAATACGCTAAAGAGTAAAATTTAAAAAGAGCCGCTTAGCGGCTCTTTTTGTTTTTATTAACAAGGCTGTGCCTGTTTAGTTTTGTTGCCGCTAATTTGTATATAACTAAGCAGCCACATTAACAGCCCACCTAAAAATAAAGCCGCAGCAACATAGCCTGTTTGATTTGGCGCTGCCCCTTTTGCAATAGCAATGCCGCCAACCCAAGGGCCAATAGCATTTGCAATATTAAACGCACACTGCACTAATGCCCCAATCATGGCGTGGCCGTCAGGTGATACATCCATTAATAGCGTTTGCACTAAGGTTGATAGCCCTAAGCTGCAGCCAATAAAAAATATAACCGCATACAGCAGATAAATATTATAGCTGGCACTGACATATGCAAATGCAAAAACAATAGTAGAGGCAAGCGTAAATCCGGTGGTTTTTATCGCTGATTTATCGGCAGCTTTACCTAGTACGTAATTACCGAGCGTAGAGCCAATACCAAACATCACCATAGCAATTGAAATTGTATAGGGCGCGCTCTGAGTGACCTCTAAGATCGTATCGGCCACATAGGTATAAATACAAAATACGCCACCAAAGCCAATAATAACAATCCCTAATATTGACCAAACCAGTTTGTTTTTTAGCACCCCTAATTCGTTGAGTATATTAGAGGTATGGGTGTTTTTAACATTAGGCACCACGTTATACACAAAAATAAAGGCAATAAACGCCAACACCCCAGCCGCAGCGAGGCAATAACGCCAACTAAGATTTTGCCCAACCAATGTCACCACCGGCACACCAACGATAGTGGCTATGGTTAAGCCCATAAACACTTTTGACATAAAGCTAGCGCGTTTTCCTTGCGGTGCTATATCAGAGGCCAGTAATAACGCGGCACCAAAATAAGCGCCATGGGGAAGGCCACTTAAAAACCTAAACAGCACCAGTTGTTCTAACGAGGTCGCTAATGCACTTAAACTGTTTGAAATACACATTAAGCTTAAAAATAATAATAGCGCTCGTCGTTTTCGCATATTTGCCGTTGCCAACATTAAAATGGGTGCGCCAACCACCACCCCAAGAGCATAAGCACTAATAGCATAACCACTTTGTGACGGGGTACTGCCAAAAGCCTCACTAATTAATGGCAACATAGGCATCATAGAAAATTCAGATAACCCCAAAATAAAAGTACCCAACGCCAGCACAATTAAAATAGCGGTTCTATTGGGCTGACCCGACGGCGATGTAGTATCAACGGCCATATAAATCCTTGAAGATAATAAATAAAATTTAATAACAAACTAAACGCCAGTGCGCTTAAAAATAAAGCACACACGCTTATTAGTTGAATGTGGAAATGAGGAGTAAAGAGGCGTGCATTTTAAATTAAAAGCTCTCTTTCGTCATGGACTAAACCATAATTTAAGATGAATAAAATTTAACTTAAGCCAACCAAAGGATGGTTAAGTAAGTTCAGCAAAGTATTAACGCAATCAAAAATAAGCAGTGTTAAATTTAAAATGTAATGTTAACTTGACTTTTTGTAATGCATGAATGATATTTGTAAAGTAAACATTACTTTTAAAAACAGGATAAAGGCAATGAAAGCAGAATTAAATTTAAAACAACGCCAAATTAAAAATACCAGTTACCTAGCTAAATGGACCTTAATATGGCTTTTTACTTTAGCTATTTGCAGCTTTGGCCCCACTTTAATCTGGGATCGTTCAGCGCTAATTAGTGGCTTTTTTATTATTATAAATTTGGCTGCTGGCGTAGGGATGATTTTAGCCAACAAGCGCTATTTGCAAGGCATGGATGAATTAATGCAAAAAATACATCTCAGTGCCATGGGGTTTACCTTAGGTGCAGTGTTAGTAGGCGGGCTGGCATACACCAATTTACAATTGAGTGGTTTAATTGATTTTAAAGCGCAAATACCCGACTTAATGTTTTTAATGGGGGCGGTGTATTTAATTAGTGTGTATGTGCTTAATAAACACTATTGCGCAGGTGATGAATGAAAAATAGATTAAAAGTGTTAAGAGCCGAGCATAATTTCACTCAAGCAAAGTTGGCCGAGCTGTTGGATGTATCGCGCCAAACGATTAATGCCATTGAAAAGGGCAAGTTCGATCCCAGCTTGCCACTGGCTTTTAAGGCCGCAAGGTTGTTTAAACTTAAAATAGAAGATATTTTTGATGACGAACAGGGTTAAAAATTAACAAAGTGCGACAATATGTCGCGCTTTTTAACTTGCCGCAGCACGTATAATTTACCCACAAAATTTTTGTGGTAAATCAATAATGACTGATAAAAAAAATCCTTTAACCTCCTATTTATTATCGCCTTTGGCACTTGTTATAAGTGGCGTACTATCGCCTGTTGCCTTTGCAGATGACGCCTCAATTGAAATTATTGAAGTACACGGTCAAGCACAAAACAAACACCTATCGTTAGGTTCATCTGAATCGTTATTAACTGATTTAGGTGTGGACTTTTCAGCCGCCGGTGGCATGGCTAACTTACCTGTTTTAAATGGTTTAATGGGCGATAGAGTGGCGGTACTGGTCGATGGAGCGCAAATCACCGCCGCCTGTGCCAATCAAATGAACCCGCCACTGTCGTATATTTCAGCCAATCAAATTAGTAGCTACAAAGTGGTTGCGGGTATTTCTCCGGTAAGCGCGGGAGGCGATAATATTGCAGGGGTGATCGCGGTTAATTCTATTTCGCCTCAGTACAGTGAAAGCAAGCAACTTGGCTGGCACTCTGGCTACGTATCAGCCCAATACAATACACTAGATAACGGCAAAAAGGTCGGCGCGGGCATGCGCATTGCCAGCGACGTATTCAGTTTTAATTATCAAGGTGCGTTTAGCGATGCTAACAGTTATGAAGATGGTAACGGCGATTTAGTGCTAGATACCCTATACCGCGCGCAAAACCATAGTTTAAGTGCTGCCATGCGCGATGATAAGCAACAATTAGTTGTTAAGCTAAGCCATCAAAAAATACCCTATCAAGGCTTTGCTAACCAATATATGGATATGACAGATAACACCAGCTATGGCGCTGTTGCCCAGTATAAGCGTGCTTTTACAAACAGTGAGCTTGAAGCGCAGTTAAATTGGCATAGCGTAAAGCATGAAATGGGCTTTTTCAGCGCAGAAAAAACCGGAAAAATGCCAATGAAAACCGACGCCGAAGATATAAGCACTCAGTTAAAATGGCAATTAGCGCTTGATAACAACAGCCAGTTATTACTCGCCCAAGAGTACCATTATATGAATATTGATGATTGGTGGCCTGCGGTTGAAGGCTCAATGATGATGGGGCCAAATGACTACAACAATATTAATAACGGCCGGCGTCAGCGTATTGCCCTGCTTGCTGAATATGAAAGCCAATTAGATACTCGCTGGTGGTTAAATGCAGGCGTTCGATTTGAAAATGTAATAACCAATACCGACGATGTACAAGCATACAACGCAGGTATGGCCGCTATGAGTGCGATGGCTATGGCTATGGCGATGCCAAGCGATGCAATGGCCGCTAAAGAGTTTAATGGTCAGAACAAAAAACAAACAGACAACTTAGTCGATGCAAACGTGCTGATTAACTATCAACTAAGCAATAATGACGAGTTACAAATTGGTTTAGCTCGTAAAAATCGCGCACCTAATTTATACGAACGTTACAGTTGGGGGGTGGGCAATATGGCCACCACCATGATAGGTTGGTACGGCGATGGTAATGGCTATATTGGTAACATTGCTCTTAAACCTGAAACCGCGCACACGCTAAGTACCACTTACACCACTATGGCAAAAGACGATAGCTGGCGTATCAGTGCCAATGCGTGGGTGAGCGATGTAAATGATTATATTGATGCCAACAGAGTAAGAAGCTTTAACCGCACAGTGCTTGCTGCCAATACTCGTAATGTACTTATGTTTAATAACCTAGATGCCACGCTTTATGGCGTAAAGCTAGATGCGGTTGCTACTCTGCACGAGTCTAAGCAGTATGGTAGTTGGTCGTTAAAAGCTAACATTACCAACACCCGTGGTAAGCGCGACGATACCAATCAGCCGCTTTATCAAATTAAGCCACTGCAAACCCAATTTGCCATTAACCAGCAAATAGGTCGCCTTGAAAACGCACTCACGTGGCAGTGGGTCGATAGTAAAACCCGCATAGATAACAACCGCCTAGAAAACCAAACCGAGCAGTATCATTTACTAAACCTAAGCTCTAAAGCCAGTTGGGATGCATTGACCGTGAGTGTTGATATTACCAACCTGCTTGATGAGTATTATGAATTACCACTAGGCGGCGTAAGTATTGCTGAGTTTAAACAAGATTCAACGCAGGGATTCAATCAATTAGCAGGGCAGGGTCGCTCTATTAATTTAGCTATGAGTTACGCGTTTTAAAGTGAGAGAGTAAGTTAGTATCAGCCGTCAGATCCGATTTTAGGTTAATCGAGTCTGACGGTTTAAGTTGAGAAAGTTACTTTTTTATTAGAGCTTGAGGGACTCTCCATTTTAATAGACTTCAATGTAAATAATGTCCTTTTTCATCTGTAGCGTCATATTTGTTAATGTATTTGCCTATTTTTTCGTAGTCTATATTCGAAAGTTCAAATTTGGGTGCTCTTTCACACTTGGTTTAGCCATTTTAACTCAAATATTTTTTTTGCGTTTTGTTTGTTTAATAATGACACTTAAAACGGAAAGTCAATTTATCCTTTTTGAAGTTAAGGAGGTGAAAAAGATAAATGTAGCCTTTATCTGAAAGGCACTATCCGATGATTTCAATCCCCATTATTAATAGACTTTCTCCCAGAAAGTGGTATTTGATTTAAGATAAAAACTATAACACACGCAAAAGAATAGATTAATTGTGAACGCAAAAATCAATAAACTGCGTTAACAGCGGATTTTTGTATTTGTCTTTATGCATCACTAACCAAAACTGTCTTTGCATGGGGTGGTTTAAGTTAAGCTGCGTAACGCGGCCATCGTTTAAAGCGTACTGTGCCGCGAGTGACGATAAGCATCCCAGCCCTAACCCTTCTGCAACGCTGTTGATCAATGCCTCTGTGGTATTGAGTTCAAAACTTTGGCTCCAATTATCGATATGCGTAGCAAGGTTTTGTAAAAAGAATGAGCGTGAACCAGAGCCAGCTTCCCTTAATACCCATTGACTGTTTGCCAAGTCATTAAAACTAAGCTGTGGTTTTGCAGCTAAAGTGTGGGATTGCGGCGCAATAATACACATAGTGTCTTGGCTAAACACGGTTGAGATTAAGTCGCTTTGCTGGGCGTGGCCTTCTATTAATGCAATGTCGAGTTCAAAGTCGCGCAGTTTTTGACAAATAAGCTCAGAATTTGAAATAAAAACCTGCTGAGAATAATGCTGCTGTTGTTGGCGAAACCCACTGAGTATTGAGGGCAAAACATGATTGCCAATGGTATCGCTAGCACCTATTTTTAACGTGCCACTGGCTTTTGCGTGGGACGAAAAAAGCGTATTAATATCATTTGCTCTGTGCAGTAATTCATCGGCCAAGGGCAGTAACTTTTGCCCTTCTTGATTTAAAATTAAGCGATGATTTACCCGGTCAAACAGTGGGTGGCCTAATTGTTTTTCAAGCTCGCTAAGCGCCATACTCACCGCCGCTTTAGATAGAAACAATGATTCAGACGCTGCTGTAAGGGTGTTGTGCTGGGTTATGCCTACAAATACTTTAAGTTGCTTAAGTGAGATATTCATTATGCTATGTTTAGTTTTTTTGAACTTGTGTTCTATATAATTAGATTTAACTTAACAAAATGCAAGCGTAAACTTCTCTGTAAGTTATAACCACAGGGTGGAATAGAGATGTTTAAACATATAAAAACAAAAGTATCAGGTGCACCAACACCAATGGGTGGTTTGGCATTAGGTATTGCCAGCCTAGGTTGGGCTTGGGAGAGTATGACTAACCTAAATGGCGTAGCACAATATACCGGTGCCGCTATTGCGAGCGTATTATTGCTATTGTTAACACTTAAGTTTTTATTACATCCTCAACTGCTTAAAGCCGATTTAGCCCACCCAGTTGTGGGAAGTGTGGTGCCTACTTTTGCTATGGCTACCTTAGTGGTGTCTAATTCTTTAGGGCAGTTTTACTCCCTTGCGGGAGATGTGCTTTGGGTAGGTGCATTTTTATTGCATGTAGTGTTTTTAATCAGCTTTATTGCTCATCGCGTGATTGAATTTAAAATTGAGCATATGGTGCCAAGCTGGTTTGTACCGCCGGTTGGGATCATTGTTGCCGATGTCGCCTTTTCAGGGAATCCGGCACTGCTGTTTTTAGCGCAAGGGGCGCTTTATTTTGGCATGCTGATGTATGCAGTCATGTTGCCTATGATGATTTACCGGATCATTTTTGCAGCGCACATTCCTGATGCTGCACAGCCTACATTGGCTATTTTAGCTGCGCCAGCAAGTTTATCGCTAGCTGGTTACTTTGCAGTGAACAGCGAGCCGTCACCGGTTATTATTGGCTTGTTATTTGGAATTGCAGTACTGATGACCTTTATAATTTATGTCGCATTTTTTAAATTATTGCGCCGTCCATTTTGCCCAGGTTACGCTGCGTTTACTTTCCCTGTGGTCATTGGTGCTACCGCGTTATTTAAACTTGCCGCATGGATGCATACAGTGGGAATTGATTTGCAGTTTATTAAGCAAATACAGTATTTAGCAACGTTTGAATTGATTGTGGCCAGTGGGGTAGTTTGCTATGTGGCGGTTCGTTATTTGGCTCATTTTAAGTTTTTTAACACTCAATTTAAGCCTCTCACCCTATCACAATAACGATTAAACGCTTGTTTGCACTACCTCGTTAGCCCCGTGCTCAATTGCTTGTTCGGCATCTTGCTCAGCAAGCTTGGCGCGCTCTGCTTTTGAAACATAAGCCGGTTTGTTGCTTTTATGCAGCTTGGCATTAGCACGCTTATCTTTGTTATTAAACTTTGTAATGATCTTTTTTCTGCGATTCATGATTAACCCCGTAATTTTAAGGTGCGCATTATACAGGCATCTTTAGTAAAGCTGTTAGATAAATATAGTGGCGGTTTTACGCTCTGTCGCAAAGCGTTGTTTGTTATTACACAAGGGCGTTATAATTATGGTTCTTAGTCGTTAATAAAATGGGATTTGTTTTGAAAAAGTTAGCTTTAGCTAGTATCGCTTTATTGGCCTTTAATACTCATGCACAATTAAATAAACACAGTGAAAGCGTGGCTGATTACGCTGTAAATACCTACCAAAGTGCGCAAGTACATACACTCACAAATTTGGTATCTTTTCCAACGGTCAATAAAAGTGATGTTAGCGCACCACAAAATCCCGACTTTATTGGCTTTAAAGCGTTACTAAAAATGAAAGCGGCTGAGCTTGGTTTTGATTATCAAGATTTAGGTTACACCGTACTTATTAGTATGGGGCAACAAACTGAAAAGGTAACCATAGTAACCCATGGCGATGTGCAACCCGCTAATGCCAGCAAATGGAAACAAAGCCCATTTATTATTGACACCTCAGAGCCGGATAAATTAATTGGCCGTGGTACCGAAGACGACAAAGGCGCTATTGCGACTGCAATGTACGCCATGAAGGCGATAAAAGATAAAGGCATAGCGCTTGATAACCGTATTGAATTAATGATTTACCTAGCGGAGGAGTCTGACTGGGGGCCGTTAACTGAGTTTATGAAAACTTATCAGCAACCAAAGTATGCGGTAACCATCGATGCCTCTTACCCTGTAGTGGTTGCTGAAAAAGGCTGGAGCTTAATTGCGCCAACATTTGATGCAACATCACCACAAACCGGTGTGTATGTCAGTGATGTAACCGGCGGTGCATTTGCCAGTCAAATCCCTGAAGATGCCAGCCTATTACTACATAACGCCAACGAAACATTAATTAATCAATTAAAAGCAAAAGCTAACACACTTAAGCAAGTTGAATTTAATTTTACAGAGCAAAATAACGCGCTGGCCATAAGTGTTAAAGGCATGTCGGCTCACTCATCTGAACCGGAATCAGGCGTTAACGCCATTGCTTATTTAGCTGAAATATTTAAAGGCGTTGAGCTTGAAAACAACAGTGATGGCCAGCTCATTGATTTTGTTAATCAGCTTATTGGTTTAGATATTTACGGTAAACAGTTTGGCGAAATTGCTTATGAACATGACTTTATGGGGCCAATGAGCGTAGCGCCTACGGTTATTGAACGTGAGGGTAATGCGCTTACTTTAGCGGTCAATGCTCGCCGTCCGGTTGGTAAAGATGAGACGTTACTTAAACAACAAATTGATACTGCGCTTGCTAATTGGCAAACGGCTAATCAGGTTACGTTAGCTAACATTAAAACCACCATTGGTACGCCCATGCTTTTAGATAGCGCACCCCATGCGCAAAAGCTACTTGATATTTTTAAGCATTATACGGGTGATAAAAACGCTGATTTTGTTTCAATAGGGGGCGGTACAAATGCCAAGCTATTTGATAATGCCGTGTCGTTTGGCCCATCTATGCCGGGCAAACGCTACACCGGACACTCAGAACATGAGTTTATTACCCTTGAGCAATTAGCACTTAATTTACGTATGTACACCGCAATGATGATAGAGCTGGGGAATATGTAATTTTGGATATATAACCTATATCTAACACGAAAAAACCGCCGTAACGGCGGTTTTTTAAAGCAACGGTGTGTGCTATTGAAAATCAATTTCTGGCAAGCATTCAAACCCAGGTTTTGCAAATAAGTAACCTTGCATTAGCTCAATACCTGCGTGTTTTAACCACTGATATTCTTCAACGGTTTCAATGCCTTCAGCCAGAGCTGTAACATTTAGCGCGCTAAACATGTTTAAACAGTGAGTTACGATTGCCTGGCGATTTTTATCTTTGTCGATATCTCTGATCAGCGCCATATCAAGCTTGATAATATCAGTTTGAAAATCGGCTAATAGGTTTAATCCAGAGTAGCCTGAACCAAAGTCATCGGTGGCTGTTTTAAAGCCTAATTCTTGGTAATAACTCACAACACGTTTAACATGTGCGCTGTCTTCTATTTTTTCGACTTCTGTAAATTCAAACATAATATTTGTTGTAGGGAAGTTATACTTTTTAGCGGCTTCTAGGGTGGTACGAATACAACGCTCTGGCTTGTAGATAGCGTTTGGTAAAAAGTTAATACTGAGTATCGAATCTACACCTAGCTTTGATGCAAGTGCAATCGCTTTAATTCTGCATAACTGATCAAACGTATAGCGGTTAGTATCGTTAACACGAGAAATAATAGAGTAGGCCGATTCATTATTTAAACCACGGACAAGTGCTTCATATCCAAAAATAGTATTATTTTGACAATTTACAATAGGCTGAAATGCCATGGTAAAGTCAAAATCTAGTTCATTCGAATCAGCGCAATTGCTACAAGATACTTTTTCGCAATTTAGTGATTTATCATTCATTCATCGTACCCTTTGTTTTAACCCACAAAATAAGGTGTGGTTAAGCCTGCCCTTAATCCTAACAAAGTATTGATATTTTACATAATCTATTTAACTGTTTTGTTTACCTTTTTTTAACTCACCGCGATTAAACAGTGCCTTTATTTCTATGATTAATGAAAAAGTAGCAATAAGGTTATGGCTTTTTTACATGCGTATAACCTTACTTTTCATGAGCTTTAAGCGCTTTGCGCCTAGCTTAATACACTCGGTATTTACTTAAGTGTGGCGTTAAGCGAAATCTCAGTATTTAATAATTTTGAGATAGGGCAGCCTTTTTTGGTTTGTTCGCACAATGCTTGAAATTGCTCATTTGAAATATCTGCAATGGTTGCATTTACTTCAAGGGCAATGTGCGTCACGGCAAAGCCATCATCCACTTCGTCTAAACTAACCACTGCTTCGGTGTTTATGTTCTCAGCGGTAAAGCCCGCTTCACCAAGTGCCAGCGATAAAGCCATACCAAAACAGGCACTATGTGCTGCACCCACTAATTCCTCAGGGTTTGATCCTGGCTTATCTTCAAAGCGGGTATTAAACCCATACGGCTGGTTATCTAATGCGCCACTTTGCGTTGAGATATAACCTTTCCCTTTTTTAATATCACCAGACCATGTTGAACGTGCAGATTTTTTAATCGTCATTATGTTCTCCTTGTTGAGGGTGTAGGCTTTTTAGGTTAATTAGTCATACCGTGTAGTGTTTGCAATACGTTGTAAACACTACACGGTAAAACTGCTAAAAAGCGTTATTTACATAGATAGTTGCAAAATAGAAGCCAAATAATTGAATAAACAAGGTTCACGTTATGTTTGGGATTATTTATTATCCCAAATTTAGGTTATGTCAGCTATTTGCAGGTGATAAGACGGGGTGCTTTCACGGTTTTGAAACGCTAAAATAGCGTTGTTTTTAATTATTCCGTGTTCAATATTGATAGCGCGGCGAATGGTTTCGTCTTTTTGCCATTGCTCTGGGCCGGATAAAACAGTTGGCAAGTATACAATGAGCGCGGCAGAAATAGAGCGCGTTGCACTTTCCCATAAGTAGCTAGGGGTATGATCAACCGCGTAATAATCCGTGGTTTTATAGCTAAACATTGGGTGTTTAAATGTTGTTGGCTTTGCAAAAAAGAATCCCATTCCTTCATCACAACTTACATCTATAATAAGGCTATTGGGTTTTAAGCAATCGGCTTCAGATTCAATCACAAAATTGACGGGGTTTGCGGTTTCTTGGTAGGTGCCATTAACAATAATGTCAGCTTCGCTAATAAGCTCAGTAAGCGGGCGCTGCGACCCATCGTGCTCAACCACTATCATACGAGCTTCGCCTTCAATGCCTTTTAGTTGCAGTGCATGTAACACCGCACAATAACCTGCCATTTCATTGTTTTTATAAAAAGTATGACGGCCCACACTTCCCTGTGGTGACCATACAAACATGCTTCAAAGGCAATAAGAGTGAGCTTTCTATCAAGGGCAGCTTGGGTAATTGCTTGTTGTTGTACACAATGTACATAGCCCCAAATTGTGCCGCCTTCTTTAAGTTCTTGTAAATCAGCAAGCACTGGTTTGGCAATAATGACGGTGCCTAATTGGGTTAAAATATCACTGCGGGTGGCAATGCCGCCTGTCAGTGCTGCAATTTCTTCGTCGCTCATATTAAATGCTGCGCCATAACCTTGCTAAAAATCATTTTTTCTCTGAGTTTTTCAGGTATACGCATTAAATGCGCAGGATGAATAGGGTAGCGTCTTTCATCTGTTTTACGTGATGTTCCAATTACGCCAATAGTTAATTCACTCATGCTATATCCTTGATTAAAGTATGCTGAGTTTATAAACGAATAATGCTACACCGCTAACAAACAAAGAGGGGTTTTACAGCCAAGCTCACGCCATGGCTGTAAAAATAAGGCTTGGTAAAGGGGGTTCTTTTAATTAGCTGTGCTAGGTGTAATGAATGTTGAGCAGGCAGAGGGTAGAGTGTTAACTTGCATTGAATAACAAGTTGAAACGTTAACCACTATAACAGCTATGTAAGATATAAAGTGAGATTAAAGCGAATGTGCGTGTATTGGTTTTTATAAGCGGCTATTTACTGCGTTTGCACCGCTCTGAGCAATAAATAACGTTATCCCAATCTCGTTGCCACTTTTTACGCCACGCAAACGGCTTATTGCATACTGGGCAAATTTTTTGCGGTAAGTTAAGTTTTTTGTGCGCCATAATTAGGTGTTCTCTTTATTGCTGTTACTGCGAGTTTTGCGTTTTACGCGGGTAACCTTTTGAGTTGGAGCCACGTGTTTTTTAAGAATTTTACCTATGGCGCGTTTTACATCGGGCCGTTCTCGGTATTGCCATAGCCGTTCGCGGGCTTCTTTTGAGGCGGTGGTTAAATCAAGCATTGGCTCAGGGTAGTCTTCACCTAGTTTAAAGTCGTTAAATAGCGCTTCCATGGGCGTTTGCTCCCAAGGTTGATGTAAATATTCAATGGGGAGCTTTTCAAGTTCGGGGCACCATTTTTTTATAAACGCACCGGTTGGGTCTTGATCTTCCGATTGCTTAATTGGGTTGTAATGACGAATAGTATTAATACCGGTGACAGAGGCTTGCATTTGAATTTGCGGGTAATGAATTCCCGGTTCAAAGTCTAAAAAGTAATTAGCCAACGGAAAACTTGCCTGTTGCCAGCTAATGTTTAAATGATGCGTTACAAAGCTAACCAGCATAGCGCGCATTCTAAAGTTAATATAACCGGTGGCTTTTAAACAGCGCATGCAGGCATCAATAATAGGAATACCGGTTTGCCCTTGTGCCCAGCGTTCAATATCGCTGGCAACCTGGGCGTCATCACGATACGGAAATGCATGATACCCCGGATTTAGCGCCTTAAATTCCATGGTACACTCGCTTTCAAACTTTTGCATAAAATGGCAATGCCAATGCAAGCGCGATACAAACGCGGCAAGCGGGCGCTTCCACCCTTTTTTATCAGCAGAAGTGCTATGGTATGCGTCAATCGCCATTTGGTACACTTGCCTCAAGCTGATATTTCCCCACGCTAAATAGGGCGATAACCTAGAGCAATGCGCACGGCTTAAGCTTGGGCTGGATATTCCTTTTTGATAATCTTTACCGCGTTCAGCAAAAAAGCTTTGCATTACTTCACGGGCAAGTCGAGGGCCCCCGTGCTGAAAATGTTCATTATCTTGCGTGTAGGCGCTCGGCAGTATAGGTGTTTGATAATCAGTAAGGGTAAGTGGTTTTATTTGCTTCCAATTAGGTATAGCAATAGGTGCTTGCATGGTTTGTTGCCAGCGCTCGTTCCAATTACTGCGATTTCTTTTGCCACGTATCACAGCCCCCGTTGGCGACTCTAACCAGTTAATGTGATGGTGTTGGCACCAGGCTTTAATTGCTATGTCACGCTCAAAGGTATTGTTTAGCCCTATTTCTTGGTGGCTAAAGAGGTTTGTGATTTCAAACTGCGAGTGAAGCGATTCAAGCAGGGTTAGCATATCTTCATTAAATATATACACGCGGCTGTTAAAGCGAGCCAACTGAGTGTTTAAGTCGCAAATAGATTGATATACAAAGCGCCAATGCCGCTCGTTGTAATGCGCATCATCAAGCAGTAAAGGTTCGAAATTATAAACTAAAAGGGTAGGCAGGCCGTTACTAAACGCATTTTTTAAAGGCTGATGATCGCTTAGGCGTAAGTCACGTTTAAACCAGACTATGTTTATTTTTATGCGCATGGATTCAATGTATTATTTAAAAATGCTATGAAGTAATTATTTAACTTGTACGCACCGTAGCGATTTTCCGATTTAGTTTTTTAAGATTAAAAGTGAGAAACCATGTTTTTAGATTTAACCGATAATAGCAACCACTCTGTTTATAGCTACTTAGTAGGCGGTATAAGCCCAAGACCGATTGCGTGGGTAAGCACGTTAAGTGAGAAGGGGGTTGCTAATATTGCGCCTTATTCGTTTTTTACTGTTGCTAGTTGTAACCCGCCGGTTTTAAGCGTCACGCAGGTAAACCCTCGCGATAATGCAAATAAAGATACGTTAAATAATTTACTCGCTACCAAAGAGTGCGTGGTTAATATTGTTAGCCATTCGCTTGTTGATCAAATGAACCAAAGCTGCGCTAACTATCCACGTGACGTGAGTGAATTTGATGCTGCAAATATACAGCGTACCCCCAGCCAATTAGTCAGTGTACCAAGTGTTGCGGCGTCAAAAGTACGCTACGAATGTAAGTTGCGAGAGGTGATTACTATTTCAGATGAGCCAAGCGGTGGGCAAATGATGCTGTTAGATGTGGTGGGTATTTTCCTCGACGACACCGTTTTAGTGAATGGATATATTGATCCAACGCGTTTAGATGCGGTGGGTAAAATGGGCGGCGATTATTTTAGTACCACGAAAGACAAATTTGCACTAAAGCGCCCACAGTTATAAAGCAATGTGGGTAACCGATTATTCGGTTTGTGGCAAAAAGAATGCACTTATAGCACCTAAAAAACCAAGGGTGCTGTAAAGTAAAATTAGCTCAGCGGTTGATAAAAAAGCCTCGAGTAAACCTATGCTACCCAGAAGTAGTAATAACACCCCAATAACCGTGTTACTTACCGATACATAATCGGTGCGTTTATTGCCCTCAGCCATATCTACAAGGTAAGTTTTTCGCCCTAAACGCACGCCTTGGTGTGCAACTGAGAGTAAAAAATACAATATAGGCATAACCCACCAATTTAGCAGTAGTGCGCTATACCAAGTGGCAATAACAAATACGGCTAAGCCATTAAATGTGACTAATATAGCGCTAAGCACTAAAACACGCTGGCTGGATAAGTCACTGAGCCTGCCCCAAATAGGCGCCGAGACTAAACTAGCAAAGCCAGAAACGGCAATAAAAGTGGCAAGCAGAGAAAATTCAAAAGACTGTTTACTGGCTAAAACTATATAAAAAGGAGCACTCAGAGCTGAGCATAAAAGTAGCGCACGCGTAATAACAAAATGGGCAAATTGTTTATCTTTATAAAGCAGCTTAAGTTTAGAAAATGCATGCAGCAAGCCATTTTTACCGCCATCAGTTGCCCCTTTATATTCATTTATTTGGCTGTAAAAAAAAGCCGCGATCACCCACATTACTGCACCGAGTGCTAAGGCTATAATGACGGTGTTTTGATCTTTTTGTTGTGAAAAAAACCACATGAGCAAGCCAAACGTTAAGGTGGCAAAACCGGCAATACTGGCAGCTAAGCCACTAATATTACCGCGCTGTTGCTTAGGAATAACTTTTCCAAGCACATCTTTTGCGGCCACCGAGTTAAAACCTCTAGCTAAGCTAAATAAAATTAATAAACCAATAATGGCGTAACCCGCAAGCTTGCCCTCAAGTGTAAACGCGACACCAACCATAGCCAAAATACATAAAGACTGCACAATAGCGCCAATAACCCACACCCATTTACGAATAGGCAATTGGCGGATAAAGCCAGCAATAGCTAACTGTGGCAGCAGTGAGCCCGACTCTCTAATAGGTACTAGCCAAGCAATAAAACTCGCTGGCACGTTTAAGCTTTGCATTAACCACGGCAGCGTTATTTTGGGATTGAGTAGCGCATCAGCAAACTTACTAAACAGTTGGCTTAGCAGTAAAGTAATAAAATTACCGGGGACTTCTTGGCATGCGTTATCGTCAATGGCCTTACACGCGCGAGCATCTTCTTCGTTATTTAAGCGTTTATAAATTTGCTCTTTTGTTAGTTTTTTCACTCTATTTTACCGCTGTATAAGTACAAATATTTATATATATTAAGATGATATGATTAACATATCTACTTTACTCATTATTTTTAAGCTCATATGGCAACCATTTTAGGAGTTCTTTAAATAATATATCTTGCGCAATGGACTTAGAAATATAGTCATTCATTCCAACCTGTAAGCACTTAGCTTTATCGCCCACCATAGCGTTTGCTGTCGTAGCAATAATAGTAATTGGGGGATTTTTACTCCCAGCTTCATTTACTCTTATATGGGTTGTGGCTTGGTAACCATCCATTACTGGCATTTGGCAATCCATTAAAATGAGTGAGTACGGGTTATGGGAAGTTGTTTGTTTTAAATATTCGAGCGCGTGCTGGCCATTTTCTGCAATATCAATGCTATTACTTCCTATTTTTTTAAGCGTGGTAGAGGCGACGATTTGATTAATGTTGTTATCTTCAACCAGTAAAATACGAATGTTTTTGTCCCATACAATATCATCGCTCGACAAACGCTGAGTGTCAGATAAATCCTCAGTAATGAGGCTGCTATTACTTTTAAAGCAGGTCGATAGCATCTTAAAAAGATTTTGTGTGATTATGGGCTTTGTAACAATGGCTGAAAACCGAGACGCTTGATATAAATCGCGCTGTTTATTTAGCTCATCCTTGGTCATTAAAACAACATGCGCAGCCATAAGATCTACCTCTTTATCAAGGGTTTTACTTAAAGCCATACTTACAATAATAGATATAGCAATATCGATTATGAAGCGAGTAGTTTTAGCAGCAATTAAATTGGCGGTAAATTATTAGCTGACCACCCAGCAACAGGACGTTGGTATTGTTTTATTAATCCATTAACTGGGATGGTTAAGCTCTCAAGTGCATGTTTGATTTTTGCTCTGTATTATCGGTTAAAGTTATTTGTGATATGCCCTGTAACAATAGTTTTGTTAAGTCGTAGGCATGAATAAATCCAGCCGGAGAAATTAACTCAGTGAGTGCTACAGGGATAAGCTTTGTGCTATAACATTTTTAGTTAAAGCGGTTTGCGGCGTTTTTAAAAATGAAAAACAGCTTTGTATAAAATGTAAGCTCAAGTTTGATTTTATGGCTTGCTCAACGTTGGCAAAAAAATCCCCACCCGTTATTCCCCAATGACTCACAATAGGAAGGCGTTCATTTTTGGCAAAACTTGCCATCGCATTTATAAACAGCCTCCTCAATGGCATTTCCAACAAATAAAATACACTCAGCAGGTGTATTTTTTATTTTATGCAGTATTAATTTGGCGTTATTTATTTTTGTGTTCCAGTTAAACTATTTTACTTGTGGTTTTATATCACGAAGGCCTTAAGCATGGTGTTGTTATTTGATTTTCCCCATGGCGTGTCTTCTAAAAGTAAGAGGGGATTTTTGCAATTTAGAGTTTGCGTTGCAAATTGGGCCATTCTATAGCCGGCTTTTGTATCATCTACCGAGAGCCTAAATACCCAGTTATCATCGCTAGGGTATCGGGTAATAGACCCTCCGGCAGCCCAAGGCAGTAATAGTAAAAGTTTGTTTTTATTGATGAACTCTCTGTTTTTATATACGGCGGGGAGTGCAATCCACCAATAAAAACCAGTGCATTGGGGTCTTTTAGAAACTGCTGCATGTGCAATAAGCTGTGATTCGCATTACCTCGGTTGTCTTTTTCAATCAGTGTGAGCTAATAATCTTGCACGTTATTATTAATCTCTGCTAAAGCAGTCAGCACCTTCATCTTCATTGCATAGGCCGATTCGTAATGGTTTGAATAGTCTAAGTCATGGTAGAGCGTTAATGTTTTTACACCTTCGCTGCGTGCACTTAAAGAAAATTATTTAATTTTTTATAAAATATGAAGCTGAAATATGATTCAATATTTTTTATTAATGGACATAAAAAAGCCAGCTAAGCAGCTGGCTTCTTGAACTGTTTTGACTTTTATTTAAAGTCTTGGGGAGTGTGGCGCTCTGCCATTTGCGCTTCTTCTGGGCCCCACGTACGATTAAGGCGACGACCTCATTT
>Ga0114983_1000002_pt1 | contig 116524 bp, 123 predicted proteins | sample Shrwel_input2_RT_FD_87182 | JGI IMG/M metagenome (GOLD analysis project Ga0114983, IMG submission 87182) | Subsurface microbial communities from deep shales in Ohio, USA - Utica-3 well 1 S input2 RT | ecosystem: Environmental > Aquatic > Deep subsurface > Shale gas/oil reservoir > Produced... | reverse complement strand
GTCACAGGTAACCATCGGGGATAAGGTTACGTCCACCACAGACGAAGTATGAGCGTTATTCACTCCCAGGGATACCCATAGGTACTGGGTAGGCGATAAAAACGCTCAGAACGCCTTATAAGGAGACATATACGTTTTCCCGCATATGCGGTCAGATAGTTGGATAAAGGACAGTGACTCCGATAGGGGCGAAGCCTACCTATCGTGATGGTTTATCAGGATAAAGATAATGGGGTTACCCCGAAAGTATTCCTTGGGTCTTCTGGTCGATTCTCGACCGTATGTAAGACCCAAGGAATACTGAGGGGGAGGATCAGGTGTTTACTAAACACCGACGAGCTTGTCTCGTCGCTCCTTATTCTTTCCTTACGGAGTAAGGGCAGTGATCTCACGGGGAGAGAGGCGTCCCGAAGGGACAGGCGCCTCTCGATCCTCGATTGAGAAATCATTTAATGGGATAGAAGAATAGGAAAGGGTAAGAAGGATGATTTCGAGAATCGGTGTTGAACCTTGAAGTGAGGAACGAACGCAAAGGTGAGACACTTCCTAACGCTTGGTTAGGGAAATGATTTTAAAAATACTGAAGATGTTTAATGATTTGCTATAAAGACGAGGAGCGATAGCGACGAGTTCCGATTTCAAGTCGGGGCCCGGAGGGCCCCTTAATTATACTCTAGAAGAGAGTACCCGTAATCATCGTAGGATAGTAGTTTCCCCGTATTTTTATGCTTTATCAAATTAGGCATCCTGATGGGATGTCGTTTATGCCATCCTGAGGAGGAGGTTATGGATAAGGACAATATCTATGGCGATATAGAACTTCAGCGGTTTGTACTTTCCCGGATGGGGATCAACCCTGATGTTGCCACAAGTGCATTGACGGCGGTGTACCTGGGCCGTAAGACGTTAGTGGATCGATCACAGATGGCAGGTATTATAACCATTGGTCGAGCAGTGGAGTACCTCATTCAGGAGGGTGAGTTCCCCCCTGGGGTAACACGACGCCGGTGGCGCGAAATGCTCTCTATCTTACGCACAGAAACCCAACGTCATCAACCTGTCTCTGAGGAGAATAGCGATGAATCAACTTCCCCCGAGTATTCGTGACAAGGTGAAACACAATCCGCGCTTCAGAGCGCGTGAGCAGCGTCGTGAGGCGGCAAGGAAGCGTGGGCGGACCTTACCCCCAGGGGAGCTCCCGAAAGACCCTCACACGGCGGAGAATGGATAATGAGAGATCCTGGAACAGAGTACCTGGTCCATGCGCTGGCAGCGATGGCGTCTGGTCCTATGCCCGCCGATAAAACACGAGTGCCAAAAGAACGCGACCAACGGTCGTTTGAAGAGTCCCAACGAAGACTGGCACTGGCCGAGGAACGGCGTAAACGAAAACGCCTCAAGCGGCTACGTCATCACGGTTGAAGTATAAAAATACTGGGGGTGAGAATGATGTGCTGAGTACCCTTCCTCCGGACTCCCTCAGCGTGTTCTCTCTACTCCTCCGTTGGTTCCCTCTTAGATGCCGCCGGGCAGTCTAGCACTTCGAAAGAAGATAAAGGGGTTAAGTCCCGGCAACCTGTTTTGGGGAGGTACCCAGCTCCTTCTGCTCTGGGCCTCCATCCTGTGGGTGCCTCCCCAACCTACTCCGATGTCCCGTTGTGAAACGTTGACAGAAGAGGCCGTCCTCCACTCCGGGACGGCAGCGTAAAAACCGTGTTCTCATTGCACTCTCCGGGGGGACCGAAGTCCCCCCATCTTTTTTGCCATCCTGACCCGAAGAGGAGGACGCCATGAGTAGCGTTCCCGTCACCATTATCTCCCAAGGGGAGAATGTTGAGGCACGTCTTGAGCGAATCCGTGCTTTACTGACCGAGTTAGAAAGTCAATGTCGGAAGGCCCTGGAGGACAACTCCATCAAGACCTTCGCTGATGGAGACAACCACCTCAATGACGTTTTAGCCAACTTCTACGAGAAGCGGTTCGACCGTTTAATTGATTGGCCAGTCTTTAAAAACGATCTACTGACCCGGTGGTGGTTGGACCTGGAACTGGAGGACAATACCCCGATTTCCACCCATTACCACGTGATCCATCCGGGACATAACCGTCTTTATCTCCGTCATGTGGGTTGGGTGTGGTTCCAGATTGATGATAACGTACTGGAATCATCAATTGTCTTGGATGAGAAGCCATACCGCATTAGTATCACCGATGACGGATTGGAGATCCTCTATCCCAGGGCCAGTCCATGGGATGTTAAGAGCAGCATAGGACGATGTCCCTGCACAGGGGGATTTCTTCCCACGCCTCACCGACTCCCTCACTTGACATTTCGGTGCGATGCGTCACTCCGTTGGGGAGAGGTACCCACAATACACGCAGCAGCTTTTCAGGAACTGGTGGTTGTGTCGGGTATACGTGGGTTTTATAACACCCAATCCACCCTAGCGTTAATTGCTAGCCAACGGTATGGTCTGGTCGCCGAATGGGAACGACTTGCTCATAAGTGGTGTTCTGCGCTGGGGAATACATGGCTGGATGGGTATTACCATTACGCCAATCCCTACCAGATCATCGTGGGTGAGCCTGACCTGTTATGGCAACACGCTTTGGTGATTTGGACCCAGTTGTTGGGTGTCGACGGCATGGCATGGTTGTTGGAGGTCGCGCCAGATACCGTCTTTTTGGCCGCCATTGTTAGCGCGAGTGTGTTGACATCGGAAACTCTAATAAAAGACGGAATTGGCCTTGCCCGTTGTCGGCCGGACCTTTGTGCACAGGCCGTGTACCGTATCCTCAATGAGTGTTTTATATGGGCGCTACCACTTACACAGCGCGAGGACACGCCCGAAATTAAGCGGTGGTGGTCTCGGTACACGGATACTCAACCCCTCACTTACTACCATGATCCAAAGACTGAACGTGAGGTAATGAAAGTAGTAGAACCGACCATTATTCTGATGGACCAACTGCTCGAACCCTTTCGAGAACTCGTAACAGAAAGTACCGATACCCACGACAATATGAAGTTAGCTTCATAGCCAAGAACTAACCAACGGAGAGAAAGATGACGAAGACACGTGTATACGCAGCAGGTGGTTGTGGTATCAACCTGGGGTCTCAGCTCCAGTACCCCACCGCAGAGGTCTGTTTCATCGATACCTCAGGCTCCAACCTTAGCGATCGAGTGGACGAATCAGCGGTTCACACCATCAAAGGCATTGATGGAAGCGGCAAGAACCGGCGGGAAAACTACGAACCCATCATCGGTGAAGTGGATACCGTGGTTGATCGGTTCCAGCCAGGTGATTTCAATCTGGTGCTGTTTTCTGCCAGTGGAGGCAGTGGGTCAGTGATCGGTCCTCTTCTGCTCAAGAACCTCCTGGAGCGTGCCATTCCGGTCGTCGCGGTGGTAGTGGGAGCGGATGACAGCGCCATTGCTGTTACCAACACCATCAATACCCTGAAATCGTTGGAATCGGTTTCTGCGGTAACGGGCCAACCGGTAGTCATGGCGTACCATGAGAACACGACCGGCGTGACCCGCCAGATGATCGACGACGAGGTACTGTTCGCACTGGAAGCTCTGTGTGAGTTGACCAATCAGAACAACCGGGAACTGGATACTACCGACCTGACTAACTGGGTTCAATACCAGAAAGTCGCGCCGAGCATCCAACCGCAGCTGTCCTCACTGGCCGTCTTCGACTCCCGTCAGGAAGCCGCCAAGCAGGTGGAACCCATTGCTGTGGCCTCCCTCTACAATGATCCGAGCAAGGATACGGCATTTGGTAATCCCCTCTATGCAACGGTGGGCTATCCACGCGACGGTATGGATCTTGCCAGCCAGATGCATTACGTCATCAACACCGCCGATGTGGAGGACGTGTTCTCCCACCTGACCGAACGGCAGGGTGAGCTTAACAAGGTCTACAGCCAGTACCGTCAACGTCGTACTCGGGTGGATGTCGATGACAACCTCACCGGGGATGGTATTGTTCTTTAATGTTAAAATGGCCCGGGGTAACACCCGGGCCTTTATGGGGAAATTGCATGGAACTGTCAACGATTGATCCGCTAGTGGCCAAACTGAACAACATTGAACTCCAACACGAAGCCTACTATTACGTGATTAGCAATAGCGTCCCTCAGATTGCTCGATGGGATGGGGTTCGACGGGTATGGGTGTTGAGTCACAATAGGGCAGTAAGTACCCATCTACTGGATGATGTGGTGTGCCGTGTACCGACACTCTTGGAGTTCAACGACATCCAGGAAAAACTCCGGCGTCTTAAATCGGACGTCAGGCACTATAGAACGTTGTACGAACAAACTCAGGAGGATGAAGATGACAAATAACCAGTGGGTGGGGGGCATTGATTGGATACCGGGACTGCGAGTCATCCCCGACTCACCACAATACCGTGTGGATAACCGTAATCATGACCTTACCTTGGTCGATGAATCGGGTGTGGAAATCCCTTGTTCTCTGGCATCTAAATTCCACGGTCATGAAATGGCCTGTTTTAATTGGTCGGCAATGCTCGCTCTTCTTAACCAGAAATTTAAAGATGAAGGAATAGCATTTCATATCACGGAATGCCGGTTTGTCCCTCGGGGGGTATTCCAGTCAGGAGGGGATTTTCTGTGATGGCAATAATCACTCCCCAATGGAGGCGTTTTCTCCGTTGGATTAACCCAATGCATGGGGGCGTTAAAAAAGCAACGCCGCACGGTATTTTATTCCAATACAGGTACCGGTTTAGTGGGGTTAGTCAGGTATATGCCACATTCCTCCCCAACACCACGTCGCTGGTCGCATCAAATACGATTGAGTTGAGTGCAGACCTATGTGACTTGGATTACCCAGGTCATGTCTTGTCCATCATTCTTGATAAACCAAGAGTGAGGGAAGACGGCGATGATGTAGTGATAACGTACCTGCTGCGAGTCTGTTACACGAATGGGGGCGATGAAGTCCGTATCCAACACCGAATGGCACGCGATACTTTCGATAACCTCGTAAGACCTCCCGAGTGGGTTGTTCACTGTACCGACGAAAAAGAGTACGGCTGGTTGGATGCGTGGTTAGTGGCATTGGCTGGCTACTGCGCTATCCCCTTAACCGAGTCGTTTAATAGGGAGATGGTATGATTGACAACCTAATCCATCTTAAAAGGAAATGCCCATGCTCTATAAACTCCTCGAAGTGAATCCCGATTGGTTTCATAATGCGCTCTACCATGGGTGGATTCATCCAGTGACAAAATCATGCATCATTCACGACGACGTTCCGTCTGACCACATTGATCTTGACCTGAATGCCGATTACCGGTTGCGGTTTACGCCGTATAACGATGCCGGACAGGAGATCGATTTACATTGGGATAACTCACCCCCATCCAAACAATCCGGTAAACGAATTACCAATTTCACGTTCGCGGTGATTGACAACATCCCCCAGATGAGCTTTACCATGGGGAGCTACAACGTGAGAGCCCGTGTTGAGACACGTGACGGCAGTAGTCTGCAACTCCCAGTCTATTGGCGCGTCAATGAATCCCACGAGGGCCTATGGAAAGCATGTCGTCCACGAACGGTGGCAGGAAATCATGTAGGCGATGTGAAACCTATACTCTACTGAGGTAAATGTCATGGCTAAGTCCAGCAAGAAGAAGCTGGATCTGTCAATGGCATGTGAACGACATCGGGCGCTATCGCCCTTTACGTTGACCACCAAACACGTGATGAAGCTTCAAGCCACAGGTCGTCGGTTCCTCTTTGCCTACCGGCAAAACGGGGAAACGTATTATGACGTGGCCGAAGCCATCACTGATGTGCTGGGTCAGCGCCGCAAGTTGGTGAGGTTTTCATTATCCACTGTAATCAAAACCCGCCTGCACGACAACTTCTACACTCGATGGTACTTTGAAGATGACGATTACCTCTACCCCATGCAAACTTGTAAGGTCGGAACATTCCTGGAGAGTTTTCTCTGGACTGTTAATGAGTGTGAAGGTCAGCGTTCACATGTTGTGATTGACGATCCCGATACCATGTGGCTTCGTAAAAAGCCACTGAAGCACCTGCGTAGCAATGAAGTGACCTGGGAAGACGTTGTACCCCAATCCCCCATTTTGCAATCCACCGTCCGACGCCGGGAACCGTTGCTGGAGTCGGCCTAACCCTTTCCAGGCATAGGTGCCTCCCTTCGGGGAGGCGCTCTACCGTTTTAGGAGACAACGCAAATGATCACCGTGACGTCCGAGCAGTTCGACGTATTGAAAGATCGTGCACTTAATACCCCGAGGGGGGTAATCGACACCGAAATAAAGAGTCTAGTCGTCCGTGTTAATCGCCACCCCCGTATGGCAACCGTGTGGTCATGTAGTGGTCATCCTAATCGAATGGAGCACGGGTACCTGGTGATTGCAGCACCCCCTGATGGAAAAGTGGCGTTGGAAAATCTTATCCATCTAGTGTTAACCGATAACGCCAAATCGTTGGATACGCCGGACATCACTTGCGAAATCGATTATCTGCGGTGGGTGTTTGATGAAACCTACCCCGAGGAAAAAATCAACTTATTAGACCTACCTCTTTACCCCGCGATTATTTTTCGTTGGGATGGGGATAAAGCCCAAACGATAAAACATGCAATAATGACTCTGACTAATCTGATCTCCCGAGTAACAAGGTAATAAAAGAGCTCCCCGCAGGGAGCTCTTTTTTTTTTGTCAAGGAGCACCAACAATTGACCTCACGTGACGCCTGTGTGCTTCAGGGTCGTTAAAGACACTGACTCGATTTTAGACCTATATTATTTATTGGATAACCTTCAGATTGGGATAAACACATGTTCAGTGAAGTTGAGTTTAAACATGACGAGCGCGAGCGGGTTATCTACATAATCCACCACGTCAAGACACGAAAGGCTTTCGTTGGGATTTCAAATACACCCAATAGACGTGTGTATAAACATTACCGGCTCTTAAAGAATAATCGACATCCTAACCTTGAGCTGCAGGAGGCTTACAATGATTCCCCAAATATTTATCATGTCTACTACATAGCAAAAGAAAAGGATAATCTACATGAACTTAAGAAGGGTCTAATCGACTACTACACTAAACAGAAACGATCCCTTAACGCAGGAACTAATCAGCAAACTAACGGCACGGAAACCACCACACAGGTCATGGAATTGGCTGAACGAAGTGAGGAGGATTATTCAATTCGTTTAAATTCACCAAGTGGCGTAGTGTCTGAGAAGTTCGTAGATTTGGTAATGCAAGAAGAGATTCAATTGTTGGGAATTGAGGGGTTGGAAGTCATAACTGAACAGGTATGTTTCGGTTCGACAATACCAGGAGCCTATGTGATTCATCATCCCGAAACCGGTCAGTCCTATATCGGTAGCACCTCTAATCTGTATTCGAGATTACTGACACATCGTAATTCGCTTAAGAAAAACAAACACGCAAATTCATGTTTACAGAAGGCTTATATTGATTCACCGACAATAAAGGCTGTGTGTTTTAAGGCAAAAGACAGGGAACATGCATATCAAATAGAACAAGCATTGTTGCAGGCGAACTGGGACTCGGGTGTTTTGTTTAATAGTTCCCCGGATGCGAAAAACGCATTAGCCTCTTTTATCTACAAGGGCGTTGTATTCACTGAAGAACATCGAGCAAATATGAGAAAATCCCGAAGGAAGAGTACGGCGGGAGCCCCGGTTAGGAAAGTTAGCATTCATGGAGTGGTTTATCCAAGCGTTCGCGATGCAGCACGGACATTAAATCTTAACTTCTCCTCTGTACAACGTTGGGTCAATCGCGATACCGAAAAATACAAAGATTGGTTTTACGTTGACTGACGTAAATTAGGCCTGCCGGTTGGCAGGCCCCTTTCTATACTTGTTTTATTTTTTATTACGGACTGCCTGTCACGGTCCTTATATGGCGTCTATGGGCCTCGGGATCATTTAGGACGGCTATCTTGCTCCACCGCCGCAAGGCTTCACGGTACATCTGTTCGGCATCGGCGTAGTTCATGACAATCTCTTTAAACGCCCCGAGCATTTGACCACCCGAGAGCTGTCCCTGATCCATGACGACAATCATCTTATTGTAGATATACGCCTTGACTGCCAGAACACACAGTTGAGCAAAATCGTGATACGCCTGAGGGCGAATTTGGGACAAAGCGTTGTCGTTACCTAACCGCACCCGCATGAACGCCGTTCGATAGGGCAGGTAGACGTAACGCGCCATGACGGTGTTATGGGCAATCAGGTTCAGGTAGGAGGTCAGTGCAGGTGGTACCCGCATGGCACTGTCTAACACCCGGCGGGTCTCTGAGGTCATCGTGGACTCACCGTACTGAAGTGCCATCCCTGCGTTTTGATACCCGAGGATAGCAAAATGGACAGAGTAGACCTGGACGATCGGACGGTTCTGAACGACCTCATCAGGGATATGATAGATAACGGTGTAGGGATCAGGCTGTTCGGATTGAACCGGAGGCTCTAGGGGCAAGAAGGCTTCTGTCCCGCCCTTGATGTCGATATCAATCAGTACCCGAGGGTCCAAGACCTGTTCTCTGATGCGGGTTTCCAGGGATACAATGTTTTGGCAAAACTGTAAGTCCTGGGTAATAAAAGTCTGGTTAAGGATCTCGCGAGGAATGGAAAACTGAATCTCATCCATCGCTTTGGTGATAGGATTCATGCGAGAAGCTCCTGTGACGTCCTCTGAAGCGTGTTCTGTTGGGAAGACTACCCTAGCCGCGAATAATATGCGAAAGGGCGTCAGAGCGTATTCTACGGCGTTTAAAACTTATATCATCCTCCTGAGCAAACAACGACTCAGTGATGAGGTTACCATGCAGGGATTTCCCCCCGAGCTGTTTTACACGTTATCCACCACAGTGGCGTACGATTTAGCCCCAGTGGTCCGGGCACTTGAGCCTGACCTACGCGGATACGCGGTGGAGTTTGTTAACTATGTATTGCACGAAATTGAACATCACCACGTTGAGGGTTTTTCTCCGCTGTCCTTGGGGGAGATGGTCAACGAGTTTCAACGCCAAGAGTTAGCAATTCAGATCATTCGTGATATTTTGCGTCAGTTCCCTCTTGGGTCACCCGGTGACCACGTGGTGACGTGCCGAATTCATAATACATTCTGGATCACATATCTGGAACACTACTACCGCTGAAGGGCAAGACATGTCAAATCAATTCATCGTGCTGGACATCCGTACCTACGTGGAAGCACTGAAGGCAGCATCAAAGCAATACGCCTCAGCGCCCCTACGTATGACACACACGCGCCAACGTCTTGAGGAGACACATGCGTTAGTTGGGGGGTATCCAAATGTGGTGCGGCGGGTGATCGATGAGGATCACGAGGTGATCGTTCCTCCTATCGATGCATTGGATGACCAACGCGCCAAGCTGATGGTGAAGGCACTGCTAGAAGAGAACATGAGTCAGTTCCTTCGGTATCGTGAGTTCCAGTCAGCTCTTCCTACTATCGCTCAGTGTTTACGGGATTGTGCGATCCCTGATGACATGGACAACGCTCTCGCCGAGCATTTCTTGGGCGACGACTTGGTGGATGAGGTAAACCTGGAGATGCAACTTCAGTTAAGCCAATACCTCCAGAAAAATCCATGGCGTCAGTGGGAATTGTATACCACACCCCGCATCATGGCGTTGGTGGGCGGCCAAGATTACCGCATCGAAGAATATCATCGAATCCACGGCCACGACACGCAAGAAAACGAGTGTGTGACGGTGGATATCTCGACGGTGGCGAATTACGTTCATCAGCAGTTGTTTGCCCAATTGGGTGACGTGGCATGTAATATCCCGTTGAGGCCCATTCTGATTGACGCTATCAACCAACGCTATCCTGAGATGTCGTTCTCCCAAACACATCCTCCGGTTGTGGCTATCATGCACGAACTGGGAGTGTCGGGGTTCTGGCCCTTCTTCGAAAAGGTCATTGTCCCGGTGATCAAAGACTTGGATGTGGTGTTTCTGCAGACCAAAGTCGATCGCCATACACCGTGTCAGGCAGAAATTGCGGATAATTTTACGCTACGCGTTTATTATTCAGAGCCAGATATGGAAGATGATAGCCGATTTTACGAAGACCTCCGGGTTTCACTTGAGCGGGGCGATTGGGTACCTGAACGTGATCGACGTCGATTGGAAGAATATGAGCGAACCCACCGAATTGTGGGCCTTTGATCTATCGTCTTTGTTACATACACACCCCGGTCTGTTTGACCGGGGGGTTATGCTCGGCATTCCTATTGTGGTGTCCAATGAAATCCTAGTAGGTCTAGCTGACAGCATTCCCCCGTGGGAACGGGCGTATGGGCTGTCTCCCGCGACCCAGGACATCTTGCTGGATACGTTGGGTTATTACCAAGACGACTACCGAGAAAACCGAGACCCTTTTGAGGTAGATGACATGGCAATACAATGTGATTACGAACAGGGGATGGTGGAAGTCGCTTTCCAGCTGAGTCAAAAAATACCCCCGAATAGCAATTATGTGGAATGGACCCACCATCCACACCCTTCAGTGCTTTACGTTGTGGTGCATTATGAGGGAAGGTGAGATCATGAACGCGATCATTCTGGTCGATAACCGGGCATTGGGGGAACATCTCAACATCCACCTGGGTTTTAGTGCAACACGAGAAGCCGTGGAAGCCGTATTGAATTATGGCCTCTACCTAGAACAACACCGTTGTCCCCACGATCCCGATCATTTCCAAGACCATTTGCAACATCACTATCTGGAACTGGTGGAGTCTGGTCGCCATGACCGTTTGATTGACCATGTAACGGGTGAAGTGGAAGATCACGGATGGTATGCTCACTATGTAGAAACCGCTTGGTGGGTGTTCGATCGAACGATCTCGCAACTAAAGCCCGCCCTGCAAAGCCTTTTCATGGAACATGGCGTGTCATATTTGGAGGTGGTTCGTCTAACACCGACCTTTGTGATTGCTAAAGCCACCTGTCATCTTCTTATTCCTGACCTACGACGAGGGTAGTATGCGCTTCACACTCACCACTCCCCGGCGCCCAATCGAAAACCACATCAATACGGTGGAATGGATGTTGGCCAGCTTCCCCACACTGGTACCGCGTGGGGCACTTGACGGCGAACTGAAAATCCATATCTACACAGTGTTTTCGCAGTACCTGGCCCATATTTACAGTCGCTGCATTACCCCAGTGGATCTGGAGTTTCTCATGTTTGAGTATTTGTGGGGACGGGACATGACACATGAAGAGCGTCAGTTGGCGCTCACGACCATGCAGGAACAGTTTGCCCATGCCCACATTCTGCTTCGTCCCATGCTAAACCAGATGGTTAATCAGCTGGAAAGCTATGGGGAAGAGGTGGAAGACGTATTTGTGAGTTTCAGTCAAATCAACCGTGGGGTTGACCAACAACTCCTCTTGTTGGTGGCTGAAACCTCGCCGGTGGATGAAGTGTTTGGGGACCCACAGGTTCATGTGTGGCAACAACAGCAACACCTGACTCAGATGCGGTCGGCGGGACGCTTTTATTAGGAGGTGGCATGCAATCAACCCAACCATGGCGGGATGTCCCATTGATCGTGGACCACCGCCATATCGAACGGTTGTTGGGGGAGACACTAAACCGTGCTATAGAGGAATCGGTGGATTTGGTTTCCTTTTGGCACGGGGTGGCTGTATACCTAGAGCATGCCTACCGCCACCATCCCCAAAGTAGCTATCCGACGCATGACCACACCACTGAGTGGTTCCATGAGTTGACTTGGTGTTTTCTGTGCGGTGAAATGGACACCGACGTAATCCGAGACGAGATGGGTTTCTTCTTGGAGTGGTTGCATCCTTATGTCGGCATGATACTACAACACTTTCCGCATACACCGGTGGTAGAAATTGGTGCCCATTGGGAGGAGACGTTCAATTCCCCACCAGTGTTATTGTTCCGATTAGGCCGTGTGCCGGAGAATTGGAACGCACGACAACAACAATTACCGTTTACTTAATACACAGGGAGGTCCATCGCATGTCACATATCGCAGTAATGCACCATACTGAGGAGTTCGGTTACCTGACGTGTCCTGAACAGCCCGCCTATGCCGTCGAGCTGGCCCATGCCTTGATCCACGACTATTTCGTGAACCGTCGTCCAATGGGTTATCTACCCCAGACGCTGAATGATCTAGAAGGCTATGTGGCCACTGTCATGGAAGACATTGACGGCTGGCAGTGGCTGAGCCATGAACGCAAACACCGTTTGCTGTGGGATGGTATCCAATTCCTCAACACCCTCACAGAGGCGACAGATCGACTCCATGGTGACCTGACCATGCCACGAGTACCTTACCAACATCCGAAATCGGGTGGGGTATTACTGGTAGTGTAATGGTCTAGAAAATGTAAACTAATTCGTCACCAGGATTCCCAGGCCATGTCCCTCGTAACAATCACTTTATTTAGCGGACACTACCGCACGCTTTATCACCATCTCGAACAGCAGCAAGGAAACGATGTTCCCGATACCGAACCCCATCGGCATCAACTCCTGCTGCATTCGCGCATGTTGCTTGAGTGGGACTGGTTTGGCGAAGACGCCCTAACGGACATCACGTTAAACGACCCACCGGATGAGACGACCCAACAATTAGTGGAAACCGTCAGTGAGGAAATCGAAGAAGCCCTTCCCGACGGTCTCTCCTTGCACGACCTCTTGGCGATCATCCCTCTAAGCAAGCGCGGTTCCATAATGGTGGTGATTTCAACCTAATCCCCTAAGAGGTAAATCATCATGCCCACTATTCGTGACGTGGATATCAATCAGCGCTTTAGCTTTGAAGTCTACCCGACTTCCGTGATCGGTCATAACTTCCGTGACGTACGTCTGGAAGGCCGCATCAGTGCTCAGATGGCGCTGAACTTCGGTCTTGACATTGAGGCCATGCATCAAGCGGTCTACCCGAGCCTACCGGCAGGGACACCGAATGATCCGTTCACCTTCGATTATATTCGTATCCAGCACCCGAATGGCGCGTACGACATCCTGGCGGTACAGTGGATTCGCCAGGAGACCATTCAGATTTCTCAAGGAGGTCAGGTGACCATGGTCTTTGAGAACCGCACTCAACTGGAAGTGGATCGGATGCTCAATGCTCTGTCGGCGAATGGCTTCCGTCCGGATGATGTCCAAGTCCGTGCGTAGAAAATTACGTAACACATAATAGATATGTAAAGGTCGTGTCCTCGCTCGTTGCGTCCTTGCATCTCGTCGATATCTCTCGCCCTCCCCTGTCGGGAGGGCTTTTTTTTTTTCGTTCCGTTATGATATGGACGCCGTCATAGTGATGGAACCATTTCGATTAATGATGAAAGGGGTAGATGAAATGAGGACACGGTTTTTAAGAGGGACGCGAGATCAGAACAATGGACTGATCTTACCCGAAGGGGAAATCAGTATTGATGAGGAAACCAAAGCCGTCCGGTTACATGACGGCGTCACACCCGGTGGGTATGAAATCATTGGGTCTCAAGCCTACGAGCCGGTGGGACATGGCTCCACCACCTTGATCGGTGGGGACGCGACGTGGGGGTTCTACGGTGAAGTCGCCAGCACGGATTTCATTACCGGTGACGCCTTAGCGTCCGCGATTGGACTCAGTGCTGGCACCAGTCAAAACAGCACCAGCGACTGGCTCAAGTTCGCCTCGAATGGTCAGGTGATACTGGTGCCCAAGCTGACGTTCCGTCACAGTACCTCCTGGGAACACATCTACCAGGCGGGCGCCGTGTACGGGGACGATACCAACGGCAGCAATCCCTCCGGTACCGCCCGCTTGCAAGACGCGGTGGTGACCATCGATGGATTCGACTATCGGGTCCGATTATTGCGTGGGGCGGCCACCGACCCGGTGGCGGGTAACCCCTACGGGTATGATATTCCCGAGGGCTATGGTTCCGAATGGAACCGTCTGTTCTACCCCATTCATTCGGGTGTCCACACTGACTCCTCCAACCCCACCCCGCATACTGACCCGAATGCAGACCCGTACGGGAGCTGGGCCAGCTACAGCGATGCCGACCTGTTAGTCCATAACAGTTTTGGTAACGGTAGCTATAGCTGGACCCAAGAGAGTACCGATTCCTACCGCGTCTTTCGTGGTCACAATGGTGTGTCGTACTTCACTCGCCGTACTGCGGCGTCTGCGGTTACCTACGGCGGGTGGCGGCCTGCTTTGGAGCTCGTGGTCTAACAGACCACTGAGTGGACGTCGACGACCGTCGGAAGCGCCACGTCGCTGACGCAGTCGACGGAATTACGTATGTGCACTATACTGTGCCGGATGGTCTTCTTTCCATCCGGCACAGGCTTTTTTACCAAACAGGAAAAGATATGTACCGTAAAGAAGTTTTTCTTAAGCTATATCGCGAAATGGAAGTTTGGTTTGATTACATTTACCCAACGTTAAAGAATTTTCCTAGGTATGAACAGCCCAGCAGCGCGGCAAGAATCAAGGACATAAGTCATTCTATAATGGCGAGATTACTACATGCTTATGAAACGACATCAAAACGCAAAGCTAATTTACGTGACAATATTGCAGATGTTTACATATTGGTAAGCCTTTGGAATTTTGCATACCGACACCGATTCGTCAATCAAGAGTTCCATAATGATGTCATATATAAATTGAATGTTATTTCCCATAATCACCGGGAGTTGTTATCGGGATAAATTGGAAATAGCATTTCTGCTATTGCGATTGAGTCTTAAACTTGCGTCAATCGTGGTAACAATGGTGTGTCGAACTTCAATCGCAATACTGCGACGAATACGAATACCAACAACGGGTGGCGGCCTGCTCTGGCCGCCGAGATAAGTAACGATAAAGCGACTACGGTTTCTTTACTCCTTTTCTCACTGTCGGTCAAAGGAGGCTCAATCGCGTCTGGATAAACTACCAGACGAAAAGAAGTACCTGTCCTGAGGGGTTCGTAAGACCACCCCTCAGGACTGTGTGTTATGCCATCAGGGAGTATTTCAGGGAACTTAATGTTTGATCAAATTACCACACCGGCCAACGTATGGGACGCCTACCTTAAAACACAGAAAGGAACTTCCAAGCTTAAAGTCGCCGCGATAGACTTCTATTTTAATAGTCAGGTTGGATTAGAACAGCTGCGTCGCAGGTTAATGGATGGAACTTACCATCCAAAACCGTATAATAAATTCTATGTGACCGAACCCAAAGAACGATTGATTTACGCGCCCTCTTACGAAGACAAAATTGTCCAACACGCTATCAACAATGTGGTAGCGCCTTATCTGAAAGAGAAATACATTGATGATTCGTTTGCATGTATTACCGAAAGAGGGAATCAGCGAGCAGTATTGAGGATACAGACGCTGTTGTCCCAGGTAAGAGATATTTATGGTGGAGAAGCCTATATTCTAAAACTAGACATCGTAAAGTTTTTCTATCGTATATCACGAACTATCCTAGAATCGATCATAGGCGCTGAATTTGTTTGCCAACGCACCAAAGACCTACTAAAAACGATTGTTAGGCGAAGTCCAGGACACATTGGATTACCTTTGGGTAACTTAACCAGCCAACTCTTAGCTAATCTGTACATGAACGTCGTAGACCAATACTGTAAGACCGCACTTAAACTCAGATACTATTTACGTTACGCGGACGATATTTTCATTGTGGTTAAAGGGAAAGAAAACGCCCATCGGTTATTAAACCACCTTACCAGATGGATAAACAACACACTTGCATTAGACGTACACCCACAGAAATCGCAGGTCAGGCCGCTACATGTTGGGATTGTGGGTCTTGGGTTTCTTATTTACCATGACCATATTCGCTTGTTAGGGAAATTCAAAAGAAAAGTCAGACACTACATCAGGAACATACCCGTCGGTCAATTATCATACCGGGAATGGAGAAAAGTAATAGAGAAACTAAACGCGTGGTTGAATGTCATGTCAATCGCCAAACACCATGGGTTCATATACCAACTCCTAAGGGAGTTCCCTTATGTCGTATTTGACTGGCAACGTCATCAGTTCTCGTTGAGGGAAAGTACCCGCCCGCCTTATCCCATAGAGAGAACCCCTTCCGGAGACGACCCTCATGCAGAACCCCTTTATCTTGCCTGACAACGAATACCAACGCGACCTGGATATCATTAAAGGTTACCACAACCAGGCGGCGAAGTACCTCCACCTTCAAACAGGACAACCTCTAGACGACTGTCTGGACTTCGTGAAACGTAAAACCCACCCGAAACAAGAAGGCGGCTTCAAAGACCCGCGTGCCCTGGTACTCGCCAAAGATAAGAATGGCGATCGTCAGAAAGATGGCATCACTTTCATGACGTTCTTGAATCGCGTTAAGAAAAATAACTTCACGTTGTCGCCGTCGATGGCGGCGTATCTGCCCGATCACGTGAAACAAGCCACCCACGCCCAGTACATCGAAGAAGGTGTCAAGAAGCGTAAGGGCGTAAAGAAGGAGATGTTTGAGGCAGAACGTCAGGGTAACGAAGAGCTGGCGTTGGTCAAGAAAGGTGAGCAGAATAACCTCAAAATCAACAATAACTCCTATTCAGGGGCGACGGTTTCGACCGCCACGATCCTCTATTATAAGTCCACCCACAGTTCCTTGACTTCCACCGTTCGTACGGCCACGTCTTACGCCAACTCGGCTAACGAGAAGTTCCTGGCGGGTAATCGTCACTATTATGATCCGGAAGTCACCAAAGCCAATCTACTGGCTATTGTCAGTGAGACAGACCTCACCAAAGTCCGTCAGGCGATGGAACAATTTAATCTCAAGTATCCCACGCCGGAAGATGTTATCGAATGTATCCGATATTCCAGCGATCTCTATTGGGAGTCACCACAACACATTCAGAAGTTTCGTACCGTTGCTGAGAACCTCACTCCCGATGAGCGTGCCGCCTTTCTGTATGTATCAGACCTCTACCACCTCCATAAGCTCAATCCGGAATTTGTGGTTGGGTTCTTAAAAGAGCTAGCTCAACAGGGCGACGAGAACCAAGAACAGTTCAGCGATGAGGCGTATAACGAGCTGGACGAAGACGTCCAAATGCTCTCAAACTTCTTGTGTTTTGATGAGGTGGCAGGACGTACCAAAGAAGAACTACTCAAAGATAACCCGGAAATCTGGGAACGGATTAAGGTCAGTGGAAAGCGCACAATTGACGTACTGACCAAATACCAAACCTTGATCCACGCCTTTTGGCTAACCAACACCGTCCCCAGCTCGATCCATGCTTTTCCGAGCGCCTACCGTCGTGCAGCGATTGTGTCAGACACCGACTCGACCATGTTCACCATGCAATATTGGGTAGAACAGTGTTTTGGCCATGTGAGCTATGCCCCTGAAGCCAAACGAGTAGTATTCGGTTTGGTCTTCTTGGTCAGTGAGTTGATCCTGCATATCCTGGCCATTCAGTCGGCTAACATGGGGGTGTCTGATAAACGCCTACGCCTGTTGGCAATGAAGAACGAGTTCTATTTTGCCGTTCTCTCGATGACCACTCGGTCGAAGCATTATTATGCCTCCCAGGACGCCCAGGAAGGCTTGATGTTCCCGAAAGCCAAGCTAGAGGTGAAAGGGGTAGGGCTTAGGGATTCAAAGGTCCCTAAGCGCATTAATGACACCGCCAAGGAGATGATGGAAGAGATCATTGCCGCCATCAAAGCCGAAGAGAAACTCGACATCCGTGATATCCTTAAACGTATCGGCGATATCGAACGTGACATCATGGCAAGTATTCAGAACGGCCAGTCAGAATACATGACCTCAGGGCAGGTAAAGTCTAAGGAATCATACAAAAACCCAGACGTGTCTAACTACATGCACTACGAACTATGGCGGGATGTGTTTGCACCTTCCCTGGGTGAAACCAAAGAGCCTCCCTACGCTGTGGTGAAAGTGTCGTTGGCTGTCGGCAATAAAACAGACCTTGATGCATGGTGTGAGCGTATGGAGAACCCAGCACTCGCTGAGCGACTCAAGGCATGGATGATTGAACGTCGACGTAAGGATCTCTCGACCCTATTGATCCCAGCAACAGTTGTGGAAACATCGGGTATACCGAAAGAGATCGTGGCGGGTATCGACGCGAGAAAGATCATCTTCAATACCATGGGGGTGTTCTACCTCATGTTGGAATCATTGGGGATCTTTATGCAAGATAAGAAGATTGCCCGCCTCATCTCCGACTATTATTGATACACTCTGTCAATATAGGGTAGCGAAATAGTATAGGCACGCCGCCTATTACGACAACGAGGATACCTATCATGCACGCTACCCTTTGGGACATCATTGGTCACCATGCCCGCCTTCACAACATCGCCACTGTCCTATGGCAAGAGTGGATTGACGGTTAACAACAAGGAGCTCACGATGCAGGTAGTTCAGTGGTTTAAGAACGGCGATCATCCCGACGATCAGTGTCAAGAGATGACGGATGGTGATGGTCGTCCGTTTTTGACAGAAGGAAAGGTGGTTCGCCGCTTCCGACATCCCTCTTTGAGTGGTGTATCTCATTGTCCTGTATGTAAGACAACCTTTGATCACCACGGTTGGCTCGATACTGGAGGGGATGGTCAAGTGGTATGCCCTGGCGATAGCATTTATACCCTGAAGGACGGTCGTCATGTGGCCGTACCGAAGCACCTTTTATCGGAACTTGACCGCGAAGGTCTAACAGTGGTGTTTACCCAACCCGAAGCCTGACATCGACATATCGCTCTCCCCGTTTAGGGGAGAGCTTGTTATGCCCGTTACCAACCGTGACCGGTCTTTTGAAGGAGGGAAAGTAAATACCGAAGACTTTCCCGGTATTGCTGCACTACCATCGGAGAACCGACCCCACTGAAGATACGGTCTTGGCTTGCCTCTACCAGTCCTTCATGGAGTTCATTGAGAAAGCTCCGGTCTCCCCGTCCATGTCGGACACTGGTCTCCAGGATATATCGAAGGTATGGCAGTCGTGCCAGATAAAGCACCCACTCGTTTTGACGAGACACCGGTCCTTTAGGGAGTTGCATGACGTCAAACAGTGTGGGTTTCACGATCATGGGAGTGGTGTAAGCAACCTGCTCAATGTCCTCACTTCGCCTCTCTTGGGATTCAAGGATCTTCTCGCAGAGTCTATCGACCCGTTGGGAGAAATCCGTGAGGTAGAAGGGATGAGGTGTTGGGAAACGCTTGGTGTTGATTCCCCGAGACAGGCGCGCTAACCGGTTAAACACCGCAATATCCAGATAGCTATCTACAGCATTGGGTAGGACAAAACCCCCCACAAAGCGGTAAACGCTCTCTGGCTGTTCACTGTTCCGTTCCGCTTGAGCTTTTAACCAGTAGCGGTACTGTAGAGCAAGCATCGGGATGTTAATGCAACCTACACCCCAACCCTTGCCGGGACTCTGGTTGTTAAGAATAGGCAACCCTAAATCAGTGCGAGTGTGATACAGGTAGGTCATAGGTGACCAATCCCGCCACTCTCGGGACGCACGTTGGATATCAAAGGACTCCTCGGTAGCCAACATGACCTCGTTGGTTTTCGGTCCTAACGTAATACCGCTTTCATGGACCCGTCCCCGAAAGGTGGCGTCGGTCAACCAAAAGGCCCGCATGATGCCCCGTGAGGCATCCTCCACAAAGCGGACATAACGTCGGTCGTCCAGGTCCCAACGACGTGGTATATGCTTTAACAGATTCCCAAACAGGTTGTCACTCCCCACGTACTTGGGGTAGCGATGATAATAGCTTTTCACGTCCCCAAGCAAACGGTCGAATGAACGGCGCAGGTAAGGTAGCTCAGGGAAGTGTAAGGCCCCCGTGAACCGACGAGGAGGTGAACTGAAAAGATCGTACATGACACCGTCCTACTGGAATAAGAAGAATGAAGGATAACTGACATCTATATCATTGCCTTGCAGTAACACCAACACTGTAGCGTAACACCAACGGAGAGAACGCAATGAACGAACTTCAACAAGTCCGGATGGCGATTGACGCCCTTCATAATGTGGAAACGGAGATCATGGAGCGCTACCGCCGGGAGAGCGCGGATGTCCGTAACGAGGTGATTGCCGAACACCATAAGGACGATCTGCGCTGGAAACGTACGGAGGTCACCTATACCCTGATGGGACTGATCGAATACACCAATGGGGAAAGTCTCCCCAAGCGGGATCATTTTACGCAAGATCCCAATCACATGACCGAACTGCTTCGTGAGATGACGGAGCGTGTTCAGGCTATTGAATCTGCCGGCGAAAAGGTGGTTCATCTGGAAATCGGTCTGCACAGCAGTGGGGGTGACCTGGATGTCGAGGCCAATATCCAGGAAACAGAAGAATAAAAATACTCAGGGGTGTATGATATGTAGAGACCCTATGTCCGACTGAAAGGTTAGGACAACACCCTATGCCCCTATATCGGGTAGTGGTGTGATCCCAAATGAATTCGGACCTATATCACTACCCTGCCAACCGCAAGGCAAGCAAAACGATAGCGCTATCGTTGTGTTAGTAAGAACCCAACCCAAGAGAGAAGGAAAACGTAATGGCCATTCATGATAAGGGTAAGTCCCAGCAAGCCGGTCAGGAGCAGTCTCAGCAGCAGAACACCGGCTACCAGGAGCAGGCACAGCAGAACACCGGCTACCAGCAAACCGCTCAGCCCCAGCAGCCGCAACAAGGTCCCGCCGGCTTCGGTGCGATGAACCAACTCTTCCGTCGTAGCGGTTCTTATGACCGCAGCGAAGGTCGTAGTGCCGAAGCCCTGCGTGCACTCACCGACGCATCCAAGGAAGCCATCAACAGCCAGCAGCTGTCCGACGACTTCGAGCTGATCCGTTTCGACCGTGATCAGCACCGTGTGGGCCTCTCCGCGATCCTCGTGGCGAAGTCCGTCAAGGTCCAGGGCAAGATGTACTCCATCGTCCGTACCCTGATCCTCGATACCGAGGGCGTCCGCCTGCCGCCGCGCGTGGTGCAGTACGGTTCTCATCGCATCGAGACTCCGACCCGCCCCCAGGACGTGTTCAACGACATCTACCTGGCGCGCCTCACTGAGTTCATGCAGCGCAATAAGGGCATCACTGAGATGCAAGTCGTGGACGCTGGCCCGCTGGTGATCCCGCGTGAGTTCGACTTCACCGAAGTGGATCTCGTCGCTCGTCTGCTGGTGACCTCCGTCAACCGTGTGGATGACGTGGTGGCTATGCTGATGGGCGAACAGCCGCTCAATGTGTCTGCAATCAAGCGCAACGATGAGCGCCTCACCGCACGGGTGGACTTCACTGGTGAGCCGTCCTACGACATCACTGGCATGCCGGTGCGTAACGACATCCAGGTGTCGCTCAACCGTCAGGTGAACAACAACCAGGCACAAGAGGACTTCTACGAAGTCGAGACGCACTTCAACAGCGTCTCTGGTTTCGTGAACCTGGAGTACACTGGTGCTCAGCAGCAACAGCCGCACATGGGTTGGGGTCAGCCCCAGCAGCCTCAGCCGCTGTTCACTCCCTCCTTCGTGATCACCTCCGTCGATCAGGCGGACTGGATTCAGGCGCAGACCTTCGAGCTGTACCTGCTGGCGATCTCCAACGCATTCCGCGTGACCGCCGGTACCGCCTGGGCCCAGACCTTCCGTCCGCAGGTCGGTAAGGCCGGGATCGACATGAAGGACATCGGTGCCCTGGGTTACAAGACCCAGAGCATGAAGAAGTTCGAGACCAAGTCGGACTCCTTCACCGATCAAGAGTTTGCTGACATGATGAGCATGCTCGTCCAGCCCAACCCGGTGTTCATGCTGGATGTGAACCCGGTGGGTGACCACGCCTCCATCGAGAACTACTTCCTCGATGCAGCCGGTGACGGCCCCAACCGCAACAAGGCCGTCAGCCGTCTGATCCAGGCTGCCGACAACCTGACCGGCGGTCGGTTCTCCACTCACTTCCCGCAGGATCGTCCGATCGTGGTGCCCTCCAACATGGAAGTGCACCTCGGCTATTACATCGGCGAAGACGGCGAGAAGCGGGATATCCGCGACCTGGATGTGCTGGCCATGCTCAACCTGACCCAAGGTGACATGCAGACCTTCAACGAGTGGTACGCCACTTATTGCGATCCGTCCCGCCCGTTCGAACTGCGCATGCAACAGCGTGAGCAGCTGGAGCGTCAGTTCCTGTCCAAGGGACTGCGCATCACCGGTCGTGCCGTGCGTCTGATCCTGACCGCTGAGTTCATTCAGGCGCTCGACAAGGCCACTCACGAGGCAGGCCTGCATGTGGACTTCGAGTCCATGACCACCGTGATCGGCGGTCAGCGCTTCGCAGGCAACACCATGGTGGGCCAGTACGCGGTGTCTGGTGCTGCCTCCATGGGCTACGGTGGTGGTCAGACCTACTCCGGTGGTCCGTCTTACGGCGGTGTCACTGGTGGCGGTCGTCTCTACTGATCCCCACCATTGTGATAAGCAGAGCACCCTTCGGGGTGCTCTGTTATTTTTTTGATTCGTCCGGAGAGAACACCTGTGAGCGAACAGCCTATCATCCACATCAGTATCCGTGGTACACAAAGCCGTTGTGGTAAAACCACCGTGGCGGCATTAATCACCAAGGCTCTGGAGGAGTTTGGGATCACCGACATTCAGGTGCAGTGTCCTGACGGTGACTTCCCTCGTCGGATGGAGCAACCGCCCACCGTAAAAGATTTAGGTACGCTTCCCAAAGTCATTGTCAGTGATGAGAATAAGCCGGTATCTATCGTCCCTGCCAATAAGGAGTGACCCATGAGTGTCTTTGCTCAGTTGGTGGACTATGACCAGGAGTTCGAGTTACTCGACATCGAACCCATCATTGTCAACGATTACAATACCGCCATCCCGGAAGAAAAGGAGGCGCTGGATCATCACCTCTTCACTCACTATCAAGACACTGACACCATCGAAGAAGCCGCGGCGTGTGATTGCGGTCATCTTACCGGGGTCTTCCGGATTGGTACGAAGTGTCATATCTGCAACACACAGGTGCAGAGCACAACTTCCCGACCCATTCAGTCCATGCTCTGGATTCGAGCCCCTGAAGGTGTCGAGAGACTGATCAACCCCGAAGCGTGGATGATTCTGGAATCTCCTTTAAAGTCTAAGGATTTCAGTTTCCTGGAGTACCTGACCAATACCGGGTATCATGTCCAACGTGACAAGATCAAATCCAAGGATCTGCTAAAGAAACTGGACAAACTGGAACAGGCCGACCTACCACGGGGCCTGAACAACTTTGTTCGTCACTTCGACCAGATCATTGAATTTCTGTTCAGTGCGTCGATTGTGGACGCGAACAAAGCCAACAAGGGGGAGCTCAGGCAGTTCATTGAACAGAACAAACATCTGTTCTTCCCGAAGTATCTGCCGATCCCATCACGAATCTGTTTTGTGGTGGAGTCCACGACCTCTGGTGTCTACATCGACAAACCACTGGGGATGGCAATGGATGCCGTGGCCACGATCTCGAGCATCCGCTCGAAGGCCGTGCCGATGCGCCAGCAGGTGATCGAGAACCGCACCGCCAAGGCCATTCGGGAGCTGGCCGCCTTCTATGGTAGCTACATGAAGTCGAGGCTGTCACAAAAGCCCGGAATGTTCCGTCGTCATGTGTTTGGTTCACGGTTGCACTTCTCGGCACGGAGTGTGATCACGTCGCTGTCAGAGCCTCACCACTGGCAGGAGCTCCACATTCCTTGGGGTATGGCCACCCAGCTTCTGAAGTATCACATCATCAATAAACTACTGAAACGAGGCTATACCGCCAATGAAGCACTGAACTTCGTGTATTCCAACGTCCTTCGTTATAATCCTGAGTTGGATCAAATCTTCCAGGAATTGATTGAGGAGGCCGATGGTCCCGGCATCTGCTGCACATTCAGCCGAAATTGAATAGCTGATAGAGAAATGTAAGTTAGTATCGATTGTTGACTGGAAGGAGTGGTGTCCTAATCAGTCAAAATATTGACGGAGGTGTACATGTGATCGAATGGGTAAATATACCGTTCTTCCCGAACTATCAGGCTTCGCCTACAGGAGAGATTCGAAATAAAAAGGGATTAATAATAAGTCAACAGGAGGATGAAACCTCTAAAGGTACCTACTTAGTCGTAAATATTTACGACTAAGGATGAAGACAAAGTACGTCGTTGGGTTGGGGTTCATCGGTTAGTCTGTCTGGCTTTCCATGGTATACCGGACGAATACCCTAAAGTTGACACAAACCACATCGATGGCAACAAACACAATAACAACGAAGACAACCTTGAATGGATGAGTCGGTCCGATAACGTTAAACATGCCTATGAAACCGGACTCAATCAACATCGAGGTATTGTTCGGGTGTTCGATCATAGAGAGGGAACAGAAATGACCTTTCCCACCCTTAAGAGATGCCTAGAGCATTTCGGTATTACTGGGGCTACTGGGATGGTCTTCCTTACCCGCTATAAGACAAAGAAGTATAAAGGACGTTATACTTTCGACTTGGTTCATTACAAGGCGGCTAAATTTAATACCAACAAAGTGGTTTGTTCGGTAGATTTTGTCAACGGACAATTCGTGGTTTCCGAAACAATTTCTCACCTAGCTTACATTTTGGGCATAAGCGCGGGTTCAATCCATGATTACATCACCAACCCGAAACGTAAGTTAATTCGAGGGTGTTTTATCTGGGAAAAAGGAGACCCGAATTATAAAGAAACATTATTGTCCGTAACCGAAGAAGAAGTCCAGTCGTCAGTTAATCAATACAGTAAATTGATAGATAGTAGAACAGCAGAAAGCCTAACCGGCGGGTATCTGGTGAAGGATTACCGAGACGGTACAGTGAAAGAGTATCGTTATATCACTGAGGCATCCAAGGATACCGGCGTAGCAGTTAATAGGTTACGTTCCCAGATTAACGAAGGAACACTTAACTTGGTCGATGGGTATTCCATTAAACGCATCGAAGATGAGCGTGAATTTATCGATCACCACCCACTAAAGATAAAATTCAGCATTGAAGGTAGACTTCCCAACATTGGGAAAATTGTAAAAGTAACCGATTTGATCTCGAACACCACCGAATACTATCCATCATTCCCTGTATTCGCGAGGTCTATCGGAAAAGACCCAGACTCCCTAAGGAATAAATTTAAGGCTACGGGACTCAACGGGTATAGTATTACATTTCTCTAACACTAAGGTTTCCTTGCAGTGGAAACACTGCTCGACAAAACTCCTCTAACTGCTGGGACCCCCTAAAGCTGTGTCACCACAATGTTGCCCGAAAGGGCCGGCTAAAAGACATGATGGTCTAATAACGACACGGATGCGTCCTGCGGGACAAAATGGGCGACCGTGGGTGGGAACCACCCCTTTAGCAGCGAAGCCCCTACGGGCGCTCACAGAGCGCCTACGGGGAACGTTCAACGACTATCGAAAGGCACTTTTCAGTGAACCGAGTAGAGTAGGGACCAAGTGGTCTCGAAATGGGGAGCACCTGACCAGGTCATGCTGAAGGTGAAGATATAGTCTCGTCTTCTAGGGAAAACCTAGAGCCGCGCCTGAGTACCGTGAGGTAGACAGGTGGCGGGGTAGATTAACGACCTACCTGAAGATTCGCCAACTCTGCAGCGTGGCTCCATGCAGCAGTTCTTCATCACCAAGGTGAAGACGGACGTACACGTCAACACGACCTCATTGAGCGTCTTATGTTTAAGGGCTCCAAACGCTGATAGGAATACCTAGTCTCACCAATCAGTAATGGTTGGATGATAACCTCTCTAATTGCTGGGAACCCCTGAGAGCCTCACTACCACAGGCAACGCGAAAGCAGTTGTCGACGGTTCGACAAGTGTGGGGATTGGGCAATCAGCAGCGAAGCCTCTACGGACCGTCGGGAGACGGACTAGGAGGAACGTTCAACGACCATCCGGTAGCGCGGAGTACCTGCTAAGCGGCGGGGAAACGGGAGGCTTCCCACGGGGAAGAAGATATGGTCTGGTCTGCATGGAAGACATGCAGCAGCCCGTACCTGTCGAGAGACAGCGAATTAGGCGGGTTGTCCTGTAGCGAGGACAACTGAACACAACGTTTGACGGTTTGAGAAAAGCTGTCGTTAAATCTCTCTAATTGCTGGAAACCCCTTAGAGCTTGATTGGCTACAACGTGACTGGAAACGGTAAGCGTGAAAGCTTGAGAACAATCAAGATTGGGCAATCAGCAGCGAAGCACCTACGTACTGTCGTGAGACTGGATAGGGTGAACGTTCAACGACTATCCGCGGGAGCGGAGTAGGGCACGTAAGCGATTGACGGCCCGAAATGGGAGACCTCCCCATGGGAGTGAAGATATAGTCTCGTCCGGTAGGAAACTGTCGGAACGTTGTTGTCTGGACAACAATGACGGTCGGGTGTAGCGACTCGATGTAAAAGCACATTCATGTGTACAATGCGAACGGATCAGCTCAATCTCATCTTGATCTTGGATAACCATCTCAAGGAAGCCACCAGTCGGTTAGCACCCCACCTGTGGGTGTTGTCGCCCGATGACCCTCACACCATCTCAGGGAACCTGGAACTCCAGGGACCCGTGGTAGATACGGTAGTGAACTGGCTTCATGAGGATTACTTACCTAACTAAAGGAAGGACACTATGGCAGTATATGTCGAAGGGGGTGGGGATCTTATCGATGCCCTCGGTGGGGGAATGCTAGACTCCTCCACTAAGGAGTGGTTCCAACACCACTCTAATACCGTACGACAGACCCTGTCGCAAACCGGACAGACCTTCCTTGACCAAGCGCGTAACCTCTATCAGACGATCTCAGAATCCCAAGCATTACAGATGTTGAGGAACCTGAGAACAAAGCATGACAACGTCTGGAGCGGTAACCTGATACAGCCCCTGCGGTCTCTGGAGAGCCTCCAAACCGCAGGTCCGGTGATGCAGCGGTGGATCATGGCCGAGCCCACACTGCGTCAACGGTATTTGAATCAGGAAGTGGAAGGCTACGATGACCAGTACATTAACCATCACGGAGACGCGGTGGGGCGTGACCACTACGATTATCGTCGTGTGATGAATGGCATCGTGGAAACCACCAACGACGACGAAGACTGGGTAGCTAGGATTTATATCGACGACCTTGAGGAAGGGGAGCGTGAACTCAACTTCCATGAGAAACTTGATATCCTTGATACCTGGGATCTGGTCAAGCATTACCTGGAAGAAGGGGACGAAGACCCCACCAGTCCGTACGGTAACCCCCTATAACCCCTTGGGCGGCGTGAGTCGCCCTGTCGTGTGTGTCGTCCATCAGACAGCCCAACGGTGAGATGGGCGGCACATGTTAATCCACCAACCCACAAACCAATGCCCAACCAGAGGTATTTATCATGCGTATCAACGATCCTATCTTCGGTGCTCTGACCAAAGTGCTGAGTGCCACCACCATCGACAACCTGGTCGATGAGAAGACCGTAACCCATCTCCTCGACGGTGATTGGGACCATGGGGTTGTTCACTACGAAAACCCCATCGAAAGTAATGCGGAGTACGTCCATCGACGGATGGTGGAGAAGAGCTTCCCGCAAGGATGCATTCCCCAAGTGGTGTTGGGGATGTGTGTTTTCTTGGTGAAACCCAAAGCGACGGTCGCCAAGAAATACAACCAAGCGGTGGTGGCACTGGATGCCCTCAACCCCAACGACTACGTGATGGAGTTTCGTTTTGATCGTATACGTGCAGGTTGGGAAGGGGAGTCAGTAATCCGTTTTCGGGCCATGGCGCGCACTTACGACGTCAATAAAAACCTGAGAAAAGTCACTAAACCCAGAGAGGTGTTCTCTTGCCATCTGTCGATCCCTGATATTGACCACTGGAACGCCGGTGACGCAGCACTGTTTGCTGAAGAACTCGAGGAATTGGTGTATTGCAACAACGCCAACACCAACGAGTTTCCCACGGTGGAACTGGACCCTTCCTTCACAGATAAAATGGCAACGGCATTTCGTCGCGATCCGTGGAAGGAAGAACCGCAGACGGTGGTGGTAAGTACTACATTGAGTGTTGAGTAACTAAAGTTTGGGGGGAGCGAAATGCTCCCCCTTCTGTCGTTAGGAGCATTGAGATGATCACCAACGAAGAAAGAGAAATTACCTACCCCGCTCGAGCCATGTTGGTAGGGAAAAAGAAAGACAGGCTTCTTCAAATTCGCCGATACGACGTTAACCAATTGAGCGGTATTAATGCACTACCCGTGATCTGGATCAACGTCGACAGAAACGACGTCGTTCACATATACCGACTAACGCAAGAGAATACCTTCAAACACGTACTTATCACGGATTACGCAAGAGAGATCAACGCCCCAGTCGAGGAGTTGGATAGTGGCTTAATGGAGATTTGGGGCAATCTTGCAATCCCTTGTATGTCCGGTGCCCTCCTTCCCATTGTTGCCTATACGGAGGAGTACCTGTGACGCTAAATCAACGGTGCGGTATTCCGGGTTGCCGACAACAACAGCTGGAAGGCCATGACCTGTGTGAAGACCATTTCCAATTAGGTTATGGGCCCGACTACCGCGCCTATCGTGACCTTATTGCCGAAGGCTACCCGTCCCACCAAGCCGCAGTGATGACGGGACTGAAAGACCCGGATGAGTAAAGGAGAACGACATGGCACAATTCAAGCGTATCCCACAGAACGACGTAGAAGCAATCAACCAACAGTACATTGCCGGATACTTACCCAATACGCAGTTCTATGTGTTGGCATCCGACGCAATTCGGCCATGGAATGTCTCCATGCTGCCTCTCACGAACGCCCAAAAGATCAAAGAGATCCTCGAGAACATTGGGTGTCAGGTACTCTCTCATGACTCCTTGGCGGTTGTCTATCGGGACCGTGACGGCCAGGTGAGGAGCCTGATGGCGGGGGCGGGACTCCTAGTGGAGCGTCAGCCCACACTGGGCAGCCATGTCATGGAAGCCATGGAAGAAGAGGCTGACCCCAGCCGGGAAAGATTGGTGGAGATGCTCAACGAGTACCTCAATGAAACTGAAGGCGGAACGGAACATCGAGAACTAGACTCTGAACTCCTTGGGCTCGCCCACCGTTTGATGGGCGTGGCGCTAGGAAACAGAGGTTAGAATAAGCCCTCTGGGGCGGGGAGGGGTGACCCTCCCTTTATTTTTTGACTTCCCAGTGAGATAGTATGCAAACCTATTCACTGTGAGATCATTATGGCCACCAAGGTTCCCACGCTATCGACCCTCGGGTGGGTCGATACGATCGAAGAGAAAGGCGATTACGCCCTGTCTTACTTCATTACCAGCGAGTATTCCCAATCGGTTCTTTACTACGGACAGATTTCATCCCTCCAGTGGTTGGTGAAGCAATACAGCAAAGACGAGATCACTTTAGAAAACGAAATCCGAGTTGTATTGGAAGGTCTGATGCGCCGCTACTTCGGCGACCAGACTGAAGTGGAAGTTACGGTTAGAGAAACGAATCCGGAAGAGAATCCCGGTCATCTAACAATACTCTTTTCCTGTATCGTACGAGAAGGTACCCGCAGTGTCTCCTTGGGGAGACGCGTTGAGTTTATTAACGGCAAGTTAGTTAAGATTGCCAAAATCAATAACGGATGATACCCATATGCCTCACGAGAAGATTTCAGAGCTACCGCCCGCCGAGCCCTCCAGTGAAGAACGGCAAGAGATGCGGTTACAAGAGTTGGAGACCCAGGTAGCGTCCTTGACCGAACGTCTTAATGTGGAGCGTCAACGCAATCAGCAAATGATGGCGGAGTTCCTAGAGATGTTGGGAGTGACTATGGTCCAGCAGGGCCGTGGGATTAAAGAACGCATCGTCTACCCCACCACGATTCGTTCTGTACCGGAAGAAGAAGCGGAAAATGAGGCAACGCTTTTCCTCACCACCAAAAGCGAGGAGCCGGTGCTCTATAAACAGACCGATGATGGGATGGTGCCGGTAGGGCTCTCCGGGGTAGATACTACCGCCCTGTCCAACTATCTGGACACAAAAGGTAATGTCGGCGGTATGTACAAGGTCAATGTGTACGTTGATCGGTAACCGCAATTTTGTCATCGCCACCAGCCGGAAGGGTTGGTGGCTTTATTACGTGTAAGGTGTAACCATGACATCCGAGACCAAGACCTACGATCAACTTATTCTGGGCAATGCCCTGGACGTGATTCTCGAAGAAGAGCGTCGGGTAATGCCTGTGATCTCCGAGTATCAATTCCAGATGGAAGTCTTGGACATTCTGGAAAACCCGTTTGGGCAAGATGCCCTTTACCGCTACAGTCTGTATGTGGGTGAGCTGACAAAGCCACTCAATGTGGTGGATAACAACGATCGTCTTCGTATTCTATTCACGGTACCTGCCCTGGTGCAGAGCCCGGTGACCACCATCCCTTATGGGTCGGGCATGACCGCAGAGCAGTTTATGAATAGCCTGACCCGCGACATTGAGTTGGGTGGTCGCAATCTGATCGAGAAGATTCGGGATTTCATGATGAACATGACCCGGAGTCCCAACTACCTGCAGGTAGTGATCTACCCCATCCAAGAGATTCTGGCCCGGTATAATCGACAGATGGTGGCGCTCCCGAACGGTAGCCCGACAATGCCCGCAACACCAACATCTCCTGCGTCGTCATCAAACTCATCGTTCTCTGAGGAATATGATGATTAAGAACACAAAACGCCCCGGTGTTTTCCGTTTCATCAGCATTGGGGATATTCATCTCGGGCATAGCTCGACCCCCACCGAGATGATGATTCGGAACCTGGATACGTACGCGGTAAGTGAGTCACGACTGAAAGACGTCGACATGCTCAAGATCACCGGGGATGTGTTCGATAAACTGCTTCATAATGCCGATGATAACGTCCACCGGATTAACCGTTGGATTACCCGACTGCTCTTCCGCTGCGCCCGTCTGAATGTTGCGGTGAGGATTGTCGAGGGTACTCCCTCCCATGACCGCCTTCAGTCACGCTTCTTCATCGAGCAGGCAGACAACGCCAATATCCCGGTGGATATCCATTACGCCACAACCCTATCCATTGAGCACAATGAGAAGTTCGGCATCACCATTCTGTATGTGCCGGATAAATGGCGGCCTGACACCACCGAAACACTTCATGAAGTTAAGGCGTTATTGAAACAGCATCAGTTGGAGAAGGTGGATTTTGCTATCATGCATGGGGCTTTCGAGTACCAGCTACCTGATGTAGTAAAGGAGCCGACTCATGATAGCCAGGAATACCTGGACATGGTGCGTTACTTTATCCTGATTGGTCACGTGCACCACCCGACACAGAAGGAGCGGATTCTTGCTGCCGGGTCGTTCGATCGGATCTGTCACAACGAAGAGTATCCAAAAGGGTGCTACGACGTTAGTGTGCGTTCTCCCGAGGACTATTCCATCACGTTTCTGGAAAACCAGGGCGCGAAGCGGTATGTGACTATCGATTGCCGTGGGATGGACGTGAAACAGGCCAACGTGGCCATCAGGAAGGCGTTAAAGGATTTACCCAAGGGAAGTGCCGCCCGTCTTCATGTCGAGCAGCACAGCCCTGTTGTGGGCGATATAGAGGCTATCAAGCAACAGTATCCTGAAATAGAGTGGACACCGCCGAAAATCGAGAAATCAGAGACATCGGCGAAAACGACTCTGGATAGTGTTCTTAAGATGGACATTGATACCTTTGTCCCCATTGACAAGACCACGATCGACCAACTCGTGGCCACCGAACTGGATAAGCATGCGCCTGATGAGATAACCAAACGACGGTGTCAGGAGCTGCTTGCTGAGTTGACCTAGGAGATACCATGGAGTATCTGGAGCGCGAGACGGGAGCTTTCCCGATCTCGATCGGCACATCGCTAGCGATTGAAGGACTCCTTCAGCGTCACCCGAATCAAGCCCGCATGCCGCCGGGCTTTAAACGGATACGGCATGTTTGGTTTAATTTGAGGACGTTGGTGCGTAATTTTTACGCCTCCATGACGACACAACAGATCGACGCCCTCGATTTGAGTCAGGCTATTGACACCTTAGTGGTAGAGTGCCAGGTTATCCCCACGATCCTCTTACAGGAAACCCAAGGACGTATCACATCGACCATCTATTTGTCCAGTCTGGATGAATTGAAATGGCGGTTCCCTCACGCCAATTACAAAGAGCCCCACACCGATAAGCAGAAGTCACGCCATCAGTTAGAAGCACTGACACTCACACATCTGTATCAGGCTTTGAAAGAACATCAAGTGGACCTCACTGAAATCAAGCGAGAACCCAGCACACAGCCCGGGGTGGTGGCGATTCTCACCCATCATCCCCATGAACTCCTTTGGCGTTTCCAGTTCCAGAGCTTGTTCCTGTTGGAATCCCACACCGGGAAACTGAAATCCTATACACAGTGGTATACTAAGCTCAAAGGGGTGAAAGAAGAAGACCATTTACCCTTCAATGCCTTCACCCTACAGCTTTTCGGTGAAGGTACCGTGTTTGATGCTTTCCCCAAGAAGCTTCGGGACGAAGTCAAACAGATCGGGGAAACGCGTCGTTGGACCGCAGTGACCACCGTAGAGAAGATTCGTCATGATCTTGATCGTTACGGCGGTGAGTTACTTAGAAAGACCTTTCATGAACTCATGAGCCGTGGGTAGAAAACTACTCACTGCGTTAATGTAATGAACGCCTGCGCAGCGTAATGCCCATCTCTGGGCCCTTAGGGACTATAGCGTCCAAACTTCAAACTGACTCCGGAGTCTCCCATGGCCGAACAGCCTAATCGTGCCCCGATTACCCCCACCCCTCTCGATGTGATGTCTACCTGGATGTTTGGTGATCCTGTTGCTGGCGCAACTAAGCGTCCTAATCTCCGGGTAAAAGTGATCGGTAACGTCCCGCGTTTTGTGGTCAAGACTAATGTTCCTGACGACAAGAACAATGGCCGCATCGACTTCAACTGTGATCTGGGTACGTTCTCAGTGATCATGAACAAGATCGATGAACTGGCCGAAGGGGGTAATGAGACTTACGACATCGAGTTTATCGATGATTTCATTGCCGGTAAGAAGCTAGATAAACCGGTGACCATCGCGACGGTCAAGGTAGGTCGGGATCGCCAGAGTGGTAAGGTTTTCATGGCAGTGCTGGGGTATAACCGTCCGAAGATTCAGTTCTTCTTTGGTCCTTCAAAGTTCCACAACATCAAACGGGGTGATGGCAGTGAACTGACCGCTGAAGAACTTTCCAATGCGTACGCCAAGGGCTTCGTGAAAGCGTATGCACCGATTGTGTATCACCTGCTCTGCAGCGAATTCAACCCTGACGCGAAGAACGTTGCAAAAGCACCGTCCCAACAACAGGGCGGTGGACAAGGTGGCGGTGGCTACCAACAGAACCGTGGCGGTGGTGGTGGTAACTATCAGCAGAACCGCGGGGGTGGTAACAGCGGCGGCGGTGCTGGTGACTTTGGCGACGTTGAAGGGTTTGGTGATTGGTGAGTTGATGACATATGACCCGGGGCAAATGCCCCGGGTTTTGTGTTGTGGTCTGCACAGTCGAGTGGATTCCACATCTATATTATCCACTTGCCAATGCATCAGCAATCAACGGAGAGAGAACCCCAATGCATCTTGAAGTGGCGCAATTTCAAGGCGATGGATTCAGCGAAGTCAGAACTGTCCACAAAAATGAATCGCTGGTGTGGTCGACAGGTACATATGGGAAAGTTCGATTGAACAACCCTCATGGTGCCTTTGATGAAATTAATGGGTATTGGGCCAGTCTTCCCGAACAGGCTCAAGACGCTATCTGGGAAGCGTATAAGGAGTTAAAAGAAGAGTTTGAACGTATTACCGATTTCGTGCAGGAGATCAAAGGGGTACGTCGGCTGATCACTGAGTTGTATCGGAACATGCCGATGGATAGTTTTAATGCATGGCTACTGCGGGGCAACCTGTATATTCCCTCCGATGTACAAGAAACCCCTGATGTCAATGGGCGGTATAAAAACAGTGCTCAGACCTACTTGGTGGCAGACTACATCAACTTGGCGGTAGTAGCATTGGCATTACGTCCGTTGATTCCTATCTGGGGTGAATTCATCGATCAAGGGGGGTATGGGAGTGGAAACGACCTGTATAAAGAAATGGATGCAATGGGTCTGATCGCCCATACCGAGATAATGAATTGGCCGCATGATTCCCCAGCGATCGATAAGTTGGAAGGTTATATCCAGGTCCCAGTGAACAATGAGGCAATCACACTCAGAAGTCTCTGGTTGGGACTCGGGTCAGCGGAGCGTCCGGTATGGTTGATGGCCAATGTCCTAGTACGACGCCTGACTATCGTTCCCCTGTGTGACCATACCAATCCACAGTCCGTTATTGCTTACGTCTATAAATACATCCGTTCGAAGCTCAAGCCTACCGAGCGACGAACTGCCGATCGAGTGAATGAGAAACGTCCCGAAGGAGGAGGGAGAGACGAAGACGATAAAACCAGCCTTCTGGAAGAGTATAAAGTCAAACAACGCATCGCCGATGGAGATGCCGTTCTCTATGATATCCAAACGGAGAACATGGCGGGGATGGCCCAAAAGGTTGATCCCACCATCGACCTGCGGTTGCTGGAACGCACGGTCGGATCTCTTGACCGGATGGGACGTGTGGCGATTAGTTCTCACCAGGTCCATCTGGCGCAGTGGGTGATGGCCAAGGGATTCCCACCGCGTGCCTTTAGTCACGTGAAGAAGGTTAGCGTCAACCGGCTGTTGGTGACAGCTCAGGCACTCCTGTGGCACTGGGGGTGTTTGGAAGTGGCGTGCCTGATGACGGTGGAGCCCATCTCCATGGCGGACCAGAATGCCCCCGGGCTTTCCTACCGACCCCGCCCGAGTACCCGTATCTCACGTAAGTACATTGACCGGCTGATGGAACTCTACCCACACGTGAAGCCTCAGCGGGGGAAAGATACCAGCATGCGTAATGGTAATGTAGCCAGCCTTGGGATCAATACGGTCACCCGCGAGATTATGACCGGCAACTGGAATTACGTGGGACCGCTGGAGTTGAAACGTCTGGCGGGTCAACCGGAAGGACGAGGTCTTCTGGTGATTCCCCCCACGATCAAAAATAACATTACTGAAGCGGTCATCAAGATCGCCGAACTCAACCAGTAACATCGACGAGAGTAGGAGGACGAACGCATGTTCGGACACAACAAGCAGGTCCATGTGGCGAATTTCATTCTGACACAGACTGGAACGTATCAGGAGCAACACCTTCGTCCATTTGAAACCACGATTCAACAGGACCACATCAACTATTTGGCAAGAGCGACCCAAGAAGGTAAGAACCTGGGCGTCAACACCCTGGGGGATGTGGCAGGTGAGATCCTTCACCCTCAAGCCGCCACTGAGGGGCGAGTCAACATCGCTCACGGTTGGACGTCTCGTCGCTTTCGTTTCATGATGAAAGTGATCGAGAAGCAGCCTTTCCAGGTCCAGGGGGAGACACAACGTATCTTCTTCGGGTATACCGACCACAGTGACGCGAGTTTCAACCATCTCGATCCTGAGATGCGGATCTACTTCAACTCCGAGACGATCGTGGTCACCGACATCCGCCAGACTCCAAACGGCCCTGTCCCGGTAGCCCGAGTGGTGGCCTCTAACCAGATCGTCTCTCCCATGGACATGTCGGGTCCCGTGGGGCAGTCCAATGGCCTGTTCCATCAGCCCACCTCCTACCTGATCCGTCCTGATGATATCTACCACTGGGGAGAAACCAACCACGTGGTGAATAATCTCAACGCATCGGGCATGTACAGCGATCTGAACATGGCGTTCGATACCCGGGCTATGGCGGGAGCTGGGGCTTATAAGTATTCGCGCCGCCATGACGTGAGTCCGGCCCGCTACCTTAGCCGTACGCTGGGGGCGTATTCACATGCAGTCAAGGAGGCTCATTCGACTGGTAATGAAGGTGATCTAGAGTACGTGTTCAGTGAAGCCAACAGCGTTGCCGGTAACGACGACATCCACACCAACGGTTTCTTCTCCCTGCTGAAGGAACACGCCGGGTTCATGGAGAAAGGGTTTGTGACATTGCGGGAGCTGGAAACCCTGTTCCCAGAAGCTCAGCAAACCACACAGTATTCTCTCGACGATGGGCGTTCCATCCGTAAGATCAGCATGGCGGAGGACTCCAACCACTGGCAAGGGGCAGGTCGCACCGACGTCGCCGCCAGCACCCTGGCTCAGATCGTGCCGGCGATCATGATGGATAACTACATCCGTTCCATCTCATTCGCCTGTACAAACGGCGTGGGTCTTCGGGATTATGCGATTGAGATTCATGACCATGGTACCCGTAGTGTCGTGGATAACCTTCCAATGATACCTTATCTGGAAGAGTTCCAACGCCGACTGATTGTGGATGCGTTGAACACACTCACCTACAACAATCAGATCAGCTTCCAGATTTCCATGTCATCCGACCTGGCAGGCGATAGCATTATCGACATCTCTCTGGAAGGGGAGTCGCCAGTGCGTTATGTGGCCCCCACCTTCAGCGACAGCCTGTTCGCGCCGGTGATCACTCAGGACCAACAACGTCCTCAGGCCATCTCCAACGACCTCATCTATCTGGCTCAGCAGACCGTCGATAGCCCGTCGGTCAACATGGCCCATGACATGATGGGGGGATACAATCCTCAACAACCCAATCCAATGCCGGAAGTAACCCCCAACCAAGGAGTGACTTATGAAGATTCAGGACTTTTATAAGCAGGTTCTTACCTCCCTCAATTTCACGGTAGACGATGAGGGTCTGGTGAGTTTTGTGGCTCCCGATCCTGACGCCACCCCACGGCCGGTTGCCATCGATAACAAGCGTCTGGTCCTACCTACCGATGCCCTGCTCAAGCGGGGCTTTGGTAGTGAATTGCAGCCGTTCCACCCGATTGCTGAGAACATTGCCCGTAAGGGTGTGTCCCCGGTACTGGGTAAGCTGCAACAGACCGCCAAGGCCATGGTGGCACACCATGTGATGGAGCTGTGTGAACAGCTGTTGATCGTGGCGGCGGAACCCTCCCTCCACAAAGACCTTCCCCCGGAGTGTAGCGAATACCTCAAGAAGGTACCGCAGGCCGATAAGAAGGCCGTGACCAAGTTTCAGGAAATCGTGAAACGGGCCATTCGCAAGAATCAGCTCATCTCGATCTACCTGAAGAACGGCGGCAAGATCGAGGGCGAGAAGTTCAACCGTGTGTGTGTGGTGCGCTTCCCCATCATGGACCACCTGGAGACGGATGAGGACGATATCCTCGGCGTATCGGTACGTAAGAAGGACATCAAGACGTTCAATGCACTGATGCACTACGTGGTGCCCATGGGGGATAGCCCGGAGACCTACTCCGCCGGGTCGAACTCGCGGGTCTCGCCGTTCTTCGATGCGTTCCTCAAAGCGTACGCGAAGATCGGTAAGCAGATCAACAAGCAGATCCACCGGTTTGCTAAGCCGCTGACCCTGGATCTTCAGCCGATCGATCTGACCTACGAGAAAACCCTGCCGAAGCTGGGCGAGTTCTACAACAAGATCCCGTCCCTGCCGGGTAATGAGGGTAAGCTGGCCAAAGGGGAAGACGAGGCGCCTGAGCCGCCGCCGAACCCTCAGATGACTCAGTCACAGCAGGCCCAAGCCACCCCTCAGCCATCTCAGCCCACCAACCTCCCACCGCAGACTGGTGGTTATGGTCAGCCGCAGATGTCGCAATCTGCGTCGGGTCCGGTTGGTAAGGATACCGTGTCGTTCAGTGACTTCAAGAGTCAACTCTACGGTGGGCAACCCCAGCAAGGGTATGGCCATACCCCCCAAGCGGGTTATGGACAGCCTCAACAGATGGGTTATGGGTACGGGCAACCTCAACCCACACCGACCTTCGGCATGGCTCAACCACAACCGCAGCAACCCGTTAACCCATACATGCAATCCAATGCCATGTTTGGGAACCGGGGCGGGGCAGTGCCGCAAGGACAATATCCACAGCAGCCAGCGCCAGCCGGTCAGTCACTCCCTCCCTGGAGTAGTCAAGGGGGCGGTGTCCTCTGACCTGTGGCATATGAGTCCCCCAATATGGGGGACTCTTTTTTTATGGTGTTAGGTCTGTGTGGTAAGGAACAACGTACGGAGGTTTGTGATAAACTCATCAGGTGGTAACTTCAGTGTGAACCGGTAGTGTTCACGATACGGGTCATGGAGCTGCCCACCAAACTGGTTAGGACTCTCCATGCCATTGACTCTCAAGTAAATCCACCACAGTGAGGGACGAACACCTAAATGGGCCAGGAGTCCATAGAAGTCCCCCTCAAACTGATGGATGAGGGAGGGCTCGATGATCTGCTCTCCCGACATGCCTGGACGCCTAAGGATGGATAAATGCGTTTCAATGATCGTACGGAACTTGGGGTCGTAATAAACGACATCCCCCGGGTTAACCCCCTGATCCGTTACCGAGAAGGCCATAGCGTCACTCCTGAGAAGAAAAAGTCATAGACATCTATATCATTCCCTTGTACGACCAACGAGATAGAGAGAGAGGACCGTAACATGAGCGAACGTCAACGGGGTGAACTGGGTGTTGATCTCTTAGGGGTTAATGGCCTTGATCCCTTTTTCGGAAATAACTCATCGCCTCGTAAGGCGATGATGTCAACTCAGATTGGCCAAGCGCCCATCTTGGATGGTAATGAACCTCGCCGTATTTTCACTGGAATGGACTTGGAATACTCCAAGTATACCTTCGACATCAAGTTTCCCTGTGATGCGACGGTATTGAAAGTCATTCGGAAGTATCCTCCCAGTGCAGGTCTTGAGGGGATTCGCCACAATCCTGTCACCGCCATTCTTTACGAGGATTATTACGATCCGTTCAAAACCGTGGGGGTGATCGTCGTACCTGAGTACATGTCACTTCACCAAGACTTCGGATTTTCCTACAAGCGCCGCAGTGAGGTGTGGGAGCGCCTCGCACCTGGAACCCAGTTTGCGGAAGGAGAAGTATTGGCAGCTTCCCCTGCAGTAAAGGAGAATGGTCAGTACGGCTATGGTCTTGAGGCGGAGGCGACGTTCCTGTCCATGCCGGGTACCATCGAGGACGGCTTTGTGGTATCGGAGTCCTTCCTCAAGCGGGCCACACCCACTACGTATAACACTGTGGTAGGGAACTGGGGTCGTAAGACTTTCCCACTGAACCTGTACGGAGACGAAAACCATTACAAGCCGTTTCCGGATATTGGCGATCGGATTCGGGACGATGGAGTGGTGTTCGCCTTACGGGACATTGACGACAACCTGGGTATCGCGGAGATGACACCGCGAGCGTTGCGTGAGATCGATCATGGGTTTGATCGTCGTCTTTATGGTAAGCCCGGTGCAAAGGTGGTTGATGTAACGGTCTATCATGACGATCGTCTCAATCCCTCCCACACGCCTGTCGGTATGGATATCCAGGCCCGTAAGTATTACGAGGCTCAGGCGTCGTTCTACCAGACGTTGATGGATGAGTACCACCGCCTCAAACGGCGCCGGAAAGGTAACCTGAAGATCACACCGGAGTTTAATCGACTTCTGGTAGATGCTCAGGTCTTTCTGCCCACGCCAATGGACCGTCGCAAACTGACCCGCATGTACCGTCTGGAGACCCTGGACGAATGGCGGGTAGAGCTCACCTACGAGTACAAGATGCCTGCAGGTGAAGGTTACAAGATAAGCGATCTTTTTGGTGGTATTTGAAACTAGAGAAAAGTCCATTCGCTCACCACCCATAATGGACTGTCTTCCCTCTAGTTTAAATGCCCGCTTTAAGAGAAATCTTAAGGTGAATCTCCTCTAATTGCTGGGATATCTCGCCAGGTCACCTTACCACAGGTACGGGGAAACCACGTATCGACGGTTTGATAAATAGGTGAATAGAGACAATCAGCAGCCAAGGGCCTACGGACCACCGTGAGGTGGGCTAGGGTCAAGGTTCAACGACTAAGGTTTTACCAGCCTGTACCTGCTAAGTAGCGGGGAAATGGGGAGCGTCCCTCAGGGACGAAGATATAGTCTCGTCTGCATGGAGACATGCAGCAGTCTACCCTACCGTGAGGTAGTTAGGGACGAGTTGGGTGTTGCGAACCCGACTGAAGAAATCGAAAGGAGTTGACTGTGTTACCCGACGAACGGAAGATATGCCTGTGGACGAAAACGGCAATCGGGCCGATGTGGTCATCTATGGCGGTTCGACCGTTAAACGCATGAACATTGGGAGGATGTATGAGCAGTTCCTCAATGCGGCAAGTCGCGATTTAACTCATCGACTACGGCGTGAGTGCGGACTTGATGTCAAATTGAAACCAACGCAGTATCAGATCGCCCAGCTCAATGGCCAGCCGATTATCGACTGGTGTTGGGAGAAGCTCCTTGGGTATTATCACATCGTGACACCACTGCAGTATGACATGCTAATGGTGGACAACGAAGACCCTAATGCCCGTTTCCGTCATGTCAGCTCAGTCCTGAAAGACGGCATCTACCTGTACTTCCCACCGGATAATCCGGTTAACAATCTCGAGATGGTCATGACTGTAAGGGACAGTGAATACTGCCCTCACTATGGTCCGGTGACTTACCGGGACAATGCCGGCCGGATGGTTACCACCAGTGGTCCGGTACTGATCGGGAGTCTCTACATGATCATGCTGGAGAAAACCGGGGAGGATTGGAGCGGGGCGGCTTCAGTGAAGACCCAACACTTTGGGGTACCAGCGAAGCTGAGCAACTACGACAAGCAAACATCCCCCGGTCGTCAAGCGCCGGTCAGGGGACTGGGGGAATCGGAAACCCGGCTGTTCACCACCACCGTGGGGCCACAAGCTACCATGGAGCTGTTGGATCAGTCGAATAACCCCGATTCCCACCGGATGGCGACGGAGACCATTCTCAAGTCCACATTCCCGACCAATATCGATCGGGCAGTGGATCGACAGAAGGTACCGTTGGGACATTCTCGTCCGGTGAGCTTCGTCAACCACCTGATGGCCTGCCGCGGTATTAAATTCGTCCATGTCGACGACCATAAGGAGTGAGGACACGCATGAATCGGTATAACGCGCATGACTTGCTCGATCTCCCTATCGACGATCTGTGGGCGCTCCCGGAGGAGCGCCATATCGTGGTCTTCGATGATGGAGAGATCACCACCCACACCCGGGCGACTATCACGTCGGTCTACCTTTGGTATCCTATCAAAGGACGCCGTGATGTCCCGCTGCTGAAAGACTACCATCTGCAGGACAGTCGGTTCACCAGTAAGTCGATGATCAAACAGATCAACAAGCTGATCTGGGCGATCCACCAGGCAGAAAATGAGACGACCGACCCGGAGTGGCTGGCGCATGTGGCGTTTGAGACCGTCAATCGGTTCTATAACGATTTCACGGTACGCCTTTCTCCGTATGTCGCCACGCTGTCCATGTTTGATTTGATGGAGGTGATGGAGCACCCACGGATTAAAGCCGCAAACGATAACGTCAAACCGACTCAACATTCCATTGAGAAGGAGTGCTATCCCGAGATCGAAGCGACGCTAAAAGACGTAAATGAGCTCAAGGGAAATCCCCTGGTCGAAGCCGTTAGGTCGGGCACGCTCAAGATGGGGCAGGTGCTTCAGTGCGTAGGGCCGCGGGGGTATCTGACCGACATCAACTCGGATATCTTCCCGTACCCCATCACCAAGGGCTATATCGAAGGGATCAACGACCTGTATGGGGCAATGATCGAATCCCGGTCAGGCTCCAAGTCACTGCTCTACAATAAGGAGCTGCTGCGCAGTACCGAGTATTTCAATCGGAAAACGCAGCTGGTGGCGCAGTTCGTTCAGAACCTGCATCAGGGGGATTGTGGAACACCACATCTCATTCCCTTCCCGGTGATGTCCGATCACTTGAAAGAACTCAGGGGGAAGTATTATCGGAAAGAAGATGGATCACTCGATTATATCCGTGGAGATGAGAAGCATCTGATCGGTAAGACGATTCAGATTCGCAGCGTGCTAAGCTGCATGCATCCCGATCCATCGGGAATATGCTCGGTGTGTTACGGACGGCTGTCGTTCAGTGTCCCAAAAGGATCTAACATTGGACAGATCAGTGCGGTCAGCATGGGCGACAAGATCACGTCGAGTGTCTTGTCCACCAAACACTCCGAGACGACCTCCAGTGTGGAGAAGTTTGTCCTCCAGGCCAAAGAGAAGAAGTACATCCGTTACGGTAAGGAACCCGAAACGCTGTACTTGAACAAGGAGTATCATAACGTCAAGAAGTGGATCACCGTAATGCGTGAAGAGGTGAAATCCCTGGCCGACGTCTTGATGCTACCGAGTCTCGACGAATACCCACCCGCGAATGCCAGTGAGCTTACCCACCTCAAGATCGAGGTGGATCGCGGTAAACAGGGCGTCGAGTCTGAAGTGCTCGATGTGTCGTTGTATAACCGTAAATCGAGTTTCTCTCGGGACCTGTTGGAACACATCCGTAACGTGCGGTGGTCACATGACGCACTGGGCAATGTGGTGATTGACATCAGTGGATTCGATGTCGAGAAACCCTTCCTGACCCTACCGTTTAAACACGTCAACATGAATGAGGTGATGAAACGTATTCAGACGTTCTTGCATTCGGGTGCAGAATCCGAAAGTCGCAAGAAGTTGGGTAAAAAGGAACGCAACAAGCAGCAGGCCACGAAGAGGTACTTGAAGAGCTACCGTGATCCCGCGGAAGCGCTGGTGGTGTTCTTTAACATGATCAACGAAAAGCTCTCCATTAATCTCGTTCATTCGGAAATCCTGGTATACACTATGATGGTACGTTCCGCGATCCATCGCGACTATCGTCTGCCGATACCTGGGATAGACGGCGTGTTCGAGAAGTACAATGTCCTGATGTTTAACCGTTCCATGGCAGCTGCAATGGCCTTTGAGAAACAGGATCAACCGTTGCTCAATCCTGCCACGTTCATCTATCCCCATCGTTGTGACCACCCCTACGACACACTGCTGCTAGGAGGTCGCACCACGGAAGCATAAAGAAAAGGAGGCATGGGGTGGGCTAACCCCCACCCCAGTTAACTAATGACCCCGGCTATCCGCATCGAACGCTATTCTCACGGCGCCCGCATTAGCGGATACCGCCGTGAGCTGTTTCCTAAGATTGCTCATTTTTTGGAAAGTCTGAAATTAAAGGAGCTAGAGAAAGTCCCGCCCCATATGGGCGGTGGGTTTCGTACGGTCATCAAGAAACGCTACTTTGGGTGTTTTGAAGACCAAACTGAAGTGTATATCCATCGTCATCACGTAGACGAGTTTATTGGGTTCATCGTGGACCGTGGGGTGGATCGTGATAAAATCGAACTGGTGGAGATTCCTTATCCTGATGCAGCCCCAGCTGAACTTACGTTGTATCCTCATTTTGTGATGAGGGACTACCAAGGTCCTATAATTCGTTCCCTAAAAGACGAGCAATACTCGAAACGAGTTGATCTTCAAACCGGACTTGGTAAGACGCTGTCAGCACTCTGGGCCTGTGCCGACATGGGCGAGCGCATCTTGATCATGATTCCCCCGAAGTATTTCGGGATCTGGGTCAAGGCACTTCGTGAAACATACGAAGACATTGAAAATCGCCACGTTACAGTGTCAGGGTCAGACGAACTCAAAGCCATCATGCAGAAAGTCGCCGATGGGGATTTTCCTTATGATGTTGTGTTGATATCGTCCACCACCTACCGCGCGTATATCGAGAACTTTGAAAAGTGGGGCGATAAGATTGGCGAGATGGGGTATTTGGTCCCCCCGCCTCGTTTCCATGAGTTCTTACAAATTGGCGTGCAAATCAATGACGAATACCAAGAAGATCCCGGTCTGGTGTTTCGTATTGATATATACACCAATGTGCGCAAACAGATCTACTTGTCAGCCACCCCCTACACAGGCAGCGACTTTGTCACCCGCATGATCGATCAGATGGTCCCGCATTCGATGGGCGTTCCCTTACCTGATCTAAGTGTGTACATTAACGTGATCGCGCTGTTGTACAATGATCCCAAAATCCAGAAGACGGACTACCTGGCCCCCTTTAAAGGAACGTATAACCACGCCCGTTATGAAACCCGCATGCTAAAACAAAAGCGTCGGTTGGAGCGGTACTTCGGCTTAGTGCGTCGGACGGTCAATGGGATTTACGTACATGATCGGGTGGAAGGACAAAAGCTCCTGATTCTCTGTGCGACAGTGGAGTTCATCCAACACCTTACCAAATACCTTAAGGTACAGTTCCCTGACTTGACCATCGGCATGCACGTCGCGGGAAGCGATTACAAGAAGCTCCTCACCAACGACATTACCGTATCCACGATCAAGTCGTCGGGAACCGGGGTGGATATTCCCAACCTGAGGGAAGTGTTGATGCTTCAGGCCACGGACTCCAAGAAAGATAACATTCAGGTACTGGGTCGTTTGAGGAAGATGAAAGACTTCCCTGACGTATCTCCACGCTTCACCTACATGGTGTGTACGGATATAAAGAAGCACATTTCTTACCACCAGAATAAGCAGAAGTATTTTGATAACCGGGTGAAAACCCACAAAATGATGAAACTGTAAGGAGCCAATCCTATGGGACTGCACGTGCCTCCCGGCCAGATCGAGAAGTTCATTGGTGTGTTTAATAAGGTGAACGCCAAGAACCCGGACGCCAAACCGGAAAGTGTGGTGGCAGCACCAATGGATCGCCTGGTGATCTCCAAAGGACAGTTGATGATCCTGTTGATTAACCAGACGGTAACGGTGACCATTCCTGAAGAGGAGCAGGTGGATCAGGAGACTTATGAGAGTTTCCTGACCCTGTTGGTGGACGCGCTGGTGAATCTGCTTCAGGTGCCCCAGTACACCGCCCCCATCATGGATGCCATGCGCCAGCACGGGATTGCTGCCTATCTGGACGAACACCCCATTCGCATCAACCCCCTAACGGCCGGCACCGGGGAAGTTGGAACGTCTGTTGAGTGATCCCGACGACATAAACCCGCCGTCCTTCGGGGCGGCGTTTTCTCCCGATTCCATGCAATTTAAGACCTATATCACTCCTATGAGAACTCTCCACAGAAAACGAAAGAACTTACAGGAGTATACCCCATGAGTGACCTGACTCGTGAATTTGAACGCCGCACTGCCCCCTATCGTAGCTATAAGCGTCTGCTGGAAAAGAAATGGGGCAACCGTTTCACCACAAAACGCGTGAAACAAACCCAGCATTTACAGGAGAAGATTGAAGCCATTCGGTTTGATTTGTTCTTCAGCAAGAATGCGATGACGTTCGCATGATCGTTGTTGCCTCCCTTCGGGGAGGCTTTTTTTTTTTTTAGGGCCTCTTTTTTTTTTTTTTACTTATCCTATGGCCACATTGGTGAGCCTTTAGCTAAAGGAGTCCACTATGAAAGTGCGTTTCTTACGCGGGACGACAGAGGAGAATAATAGCCTTACGTTACCCGCAGGTGAGATTTCGATCAATCTCGATGACATGAGTTTGCGTCTCCATGATGGGGTGACGCAAGGGGGCTTTGAATGCCCCAGTAACATGGCCTTTAACTTAGGCCCGGGTCCCAAGACGTTAGTGGCTGGTGATTACCAGCTCGGATACTTTGGTGAGATCAGTGCCGCGGAGTTTATTACTGGTGATCAGTTAACCGATGAGATGGGGGTGTCAGAAGGGGTGGGGATGAATTCCACCACTGCATGGTTGAAGTTTGCCTATCAGGGGAAAATCCTCTACGTGGCAAAACAACCGATTCGCCATAGCGTGAGTTGGGAAACCCTCTACCAGTCCGGTCTGGTTTATGGGGTGGACGATGTGGGGATTCACCCAGCGGGAGCAAACGCTAACCAGTTCTCCCCAACGTTAATCGGTACTGATGGATTTAAAACCCGACTGTTAACTGGTGGTAATACCGATCCCGCTACGGGAGCGGGCGGCGAATGGGACCAGTTGATGGTGGCAGTCACCAACGGGACGTTTGCTTCATTAACGACCACCGAGTTGGGAGTCGGATCAGGCAATGGCGCCACCAGCTGGGTCCAGGAAGCCATCTCTGGGACGCTGGCCAACCGGGTGGGGCGCGGTCAAACCTCGATCGCCGACTATGATAGTGTCGCGGCGACTACCGTTACGGCCACGATGGGGTGGCGGCCGGTATTGGAGTTGACCACAGTGACCAAGATCCTCTTCCCGCCGGAAGACATCTATTATGAAACCGACTATGTGAAACCGTCGTACGTGTACGACTGGTCTTACAGTGACGCCCCGTAAAGGAGAGAGACATGAGCATTACGTTTAAGTTTACTAACCGTAACCTCAATGAGGACGGCATCCGGGTGTGGCGTAGCGCTACCCCCTTCGATAAAGATACCCTGCCGGGTGCCACCCACGATGAACTCGTGGCGGGTACCAAGGTGTACGAGGATACCTTTGTGGCGCGGGGCGATGAGTATTACTACCTCTTCGAGACCTACCGGGGGAATGACAGCGCCTTCAGTAACCTGATTCACGGTAAGGCGCTACCGATCCTGACCGGTCCTGGCCCTCAGACGCTCTCAGCGGGCGATCACAGGCTTGGGTTCTATGGGGAGACCCTAGTGACCGACCTGGTGGATGGCGACGCTCTGGCGACCTCTCTGGGCCTTACAGCGGGTACGTCACAATTCAGTAGTGAACCCTGGTTGAAATTCAATCATCACGGTAAGACGCTGTTCGTCGCGAAGAAACCGTATCGTCACAGCGTAAGTTGGGATCATATCGCGGCGGTGAATGCGGTGTATGGGGGTGAGACCGACGCCCAGTTTACCTCGGACTTTAATGACACCTTCCGTGTCCGTCTGTTGACCGGTGGTGACGCGGACCCAGCCTCCAGTGCCGGTGGGGAGTGGAATGACTTAATTTACCGGGTACATGTCGATGACCCCACCGGCACAAACTGGGCCTCTTACACCGATACCGACATCGTCGTGGGGACCGGTAACGGACGCGCCAGCTGGACCCAAGAGACGGCAGCATCGAATTCGGGGTACCGCGTCTACCGAGGGCTTTCGTCCTTGGCGGGCTTCCACACGAATACTTCGTCGAATACGATTTCGACTTATGGTTGGCGGCCTTGCCTGGAACTGGTCGTGTAAGAATGACTGGGTAGGGTAATAATACGCAGAGACGAACCATGTATTCGTCACGACCACAGCGGGGTCCTTCGAGGAGCCTGTCGACGAGGGACCCCGCCCCTAAATTTATATAGAAAAATGTCGAAAATAACCGAACTTTCATCACGTATGGAAACCCTGCTAGGGACGATGTTGCCTACATTTCGTAACTACCCGCGTCACGAACATACAGGGATGTGTCAGATTATCAAACAGAAAGCCTTTGAGGGGTTATTTCAATTACACCTTGCTGAATTCACCCACGGTGCAGCACGAAAAGACGCGTTAAAGAAAACTCAAGCCACCTTGGTGTCGTTAATGACGGTTCACCAACTGGCATATAAGGAAGGATATATAACAGAGGGTTTTCTGGAGAATGTGTGTCGCGACACAGAAATTATCCTGAGTGGTGTGGTAAGCCAATTAACCCAATAGTATGTAAACGGTTTGGTCTATAATGCACGTCAACCGAGGGAATTCGTCCTTGACGAACTTCAACACGAATACTTCGTCGAATACGAATTCGAATAATGGTTGGCGGCCTTGCCCTGACGGCTGTTTATCTGATGGTTTGGTCGCTAAGGCCGCCTTCCGCATGTTATAGTTCGTCAAGGGGGCGAAATCGTTCGTTACCTAGATAACGAGAACACACTATGACTACCCCTCCCATCACGCTGTGGGGGTAGTCGCCCAATTATGCCGTAATGGGGTAACCGATGTTTAACGATATCATGCACGAGGCTAACATCTCAGAAGCGTTCAACGCGACACAACGTGGTGCGCCTAAACACAAACCCGCCGCCGTTAAGTTTAAACGACAGCAGTTTCATGAACTGGACAAGTTGGTCAGTGAACTTCATAATGGGACCTACCGCCCGGGACCTTATGCGTCGTTTCTAGTACATGAACCAAAACAACGGGTTATCTTCTCACCGTCATATCGCGATAAAATCGTTCAACATATGCTCAATAATGTGTTGTCACGACGGTATTATCCCTTGTTTATACGTGATTCTTACGCCTGTATCGAAGGTCGGGGTAATATCAGAGCAGTGCTCACCATCCAACGGCAATTAAGGGCAATTCAGATAGAATACAATATCCAAGGCCACCTCGCAAAAAGTGACATCTCGAAGTTCTTTTACTCGATACCCCATGACATACTCAAGCACATCTTGACCAAAGTAGTCACATGCCCGTTAACTCTGACATTGTTATATGAGATCATTGATTCTAGTCCGATCAACCCAGGGCTACCGTTAGGTAATTTAACCAGCCAACTATTTGCTAATATCTTTCTTAATGAACTTGACCAGTTCTGTAAGCGCCAACTGCGTATAAAACACTACGTCCGTTACGCCGATGATATTGTAGTGACAACGACGGATAAAACTAATGCCGATATAATAAACGAGTTGATTGATGGGTTCCTTAAAGATAATTTACGTCTTACGTTACATCCCCGCAAAACCCAATCGTTGCCGGTTAAACATGGTGTTTCGACCTTAGGGTTTTTCATTACTCAAGAACGGCTTTATTTACTGGGACGACAGAAGTCACGAATACGAAAGCTTTTGCATAAAACACCCGCACTACTGGAACAAGGACTGTCTTACCGTGTTATTGAACAACGTCTTAATAGTTGGTTGGCCTTCGCTCAACATGCTAACCCGCAGTATTTTATTAGGGCCTTGCTCAATGATTACGATTTCCTTACCCTCGATAATTTAGGGCGGTTCCGATTAAGGTAAAAAAAAAGCCTTCCCCGTAGGGAAGGCAGTTATGACGTCATTCGTCATCGAAATCCATATTCAGTTGGCGCTGTACGTCACGGTGAGTGTGGTCCTGCTGTGTGGCATCCGCAATCGCAATGTCATACAACAGCTCCACCATATACAAGGGCAACTCCAGGAACTCATTCAGCGATAGACCAAACAATTTATGGAGTCGATACTGGTAGAACCGACGAATGTGACTGAATAAAGGACCGCCTTCCATCACGTCTTCTTTATCGTGCAAGGCCACCGACGCCAGGGGACGTTGTTCGGTAGGACCACGCACACGACTGTGGTTGAAAATCCCATATTCCGTTTGGTAACAGGACAGCCCGATCATCTCCGCTGCGGTAGGTCGTACCGCAGGGAGCTCACGTAAGAGGGCGTCGAACTGTCCTTCTTGACCGAGTTGATCCAACCCGAAGCGAGAAAAGCCCACGTGCCCGTTAGGGTCGTCCAGTGTGAGACTCAAACGACTAAAACGGGCATCCTCGTTCTGACTGGGACTTAATTGAGCTTCCGGTTGACCAGCGTAAAAAAAGTGGTAAGGACATCCAGCGGTACCAGATGCGGGAAGCGTTCATGTTTCCCTTCACTTATCGTTTTCTTACAACTCGGACAATCAAACGAGGGAATGGCGACCATGCTTAACATGGCGTCATCCACAAACTCGGTGATCTTACCCAGGAAGCTCTCCGCGTACTCCTCGGTGGAGAACACATGGTTGAGTGCTTCGTTAATCACGTCGTCACTGTCGGCAATGACATCTTCCCCGTCATCGTCGCGTTCCCGAATGTCGGCCACCCAGTGTGAGTATTGACGGGCTGTGGTAGCTTCCCCCAGACTCAGGATATAGCGATCCCGATTGGCTCCATGTGGTGGTTCATTGAACGCCCCTTGCGTCATCTCAATGATGCCGTTGATCCAGTCTCGCCCCGCGTCTTCATACTCCTGGACGGTGGGGACTTTCAGGGTTACCCCAAGATCCTCGAACCACACCACTCGGTTATTGCCCCGCACTTTCTCAGCATGATAGAGGGTATACTCCTCTTCGGTGAGCTTGTGCTGGAAACGGCGTGCCATGAGTTTCTTCTGGGTCTTGGTCAGAGAGACACTGTCCGTCCAGAACAGACGGTTCAGGTTGAGGGTCTCTTTCACCACATGTTGACAATTTTCTGGGTCGGCCACACAGGGGTGAACATACGGGAACCCGTTGGGGTAGAGCGTGACTGCCAGACCCCACAGCAACGTCGGGATATCCAACACCCGTATACGTTCTTTTAGGTCACTGGGTGTGCTGGTGTGGATGTTGGTGTCAATCACGTACTGTAGCGCAAAGTCCACCGCCACCGAGGTTAACACTTGACCGGTGTTGGAAAAAGCCATGCCTTTGGAATCAGACCCCAGCGTCACCTTTAGCTGACTCAGTTGGTACTGAAGACTTGTCAGGGCCGACAGCGGCGGGGTCTTCATGCGCACCCAAATCCCGCTGTGGTAGAGGGGTACGTCAAACACGGTACCCACGCCCGCACGACGGGACATATACGTGAGCTTTTCTTCGACAGTGTGATGCCCATCGCCCAGGCGTTGCTTGGGTTGACCGGGACGCAGCGACTGTCCTTCATACTCCAGGACCTGACGCCATTCACTCCCCTCACGAGTGGAAGCCTCTTCTCCCGCCTGATTGATGTTAGCGTGGGTCAGGGCATTCATGACCGTACGGTACCAGGCATTGCCTTCATCGTCACCCAGCGTCCGGCCTTGGTCATTGGCCTTCTTAAAGATTGCCTCCTCTTGCTTGTCAATCTTTTTCAGCAGGTTATCGGCCTTGTCCAGGGTACCACTTACCGTACTGAACACTTCCCGGAACATCGCCAGGGCATCGCCCAGCATGATCGGTTTGTCCAGGTCCTTGGTGGAGGCAAAGTCTTCAACGAAATTCGCTGAGGATTCGGTCGGGGTCTCAGTACCATATTGCCCGGTGGAGGTGGTGTCCTCAACCGGTTTATCATCGGGCTTTTGTGAATCGTCCATGGGGAGTCCTTACTGCTGTGTCGGCATTTCAAGAAGATCACCGTGCTCAGCACGGATTACATCGACCAATGAGAACACCAGCGGGGAAATCACGGTGTCGAAGTGGTGCATCAGGTTGGTGTAGTCTTGACTGAGTGCAAACAGGATCGGCCACTCGGCCTCAGTGGGTTTACCGGACTTGTCCTTGTGCTTGGCGTAGATGGCATCGATCTGCTGCTTGTAATCCTGCAAATCCCCAATCAGGGTCTGCATGGACTTTTGAAACCCTTCTGGATCGGAGAGTTTCTCTTTCAAGGTGTCCATGTTGGCAAGAACCGGATAAGTAAAGCCCTGAGTGGAAAGCAGCTTCTTGGCGCTTTCGTGATACATCTGACGCAGGACTTCCCATCCTTTATCGGACTTCAATACCGTGGAGGCAACGACTTCCTCCGTGGCGCGAATGTCTTCATCAGTAATATCGACATCGGGGGTTTGGGATTGATTGGTCATGAGACACTTCCTTTTTACAGAGAGACACAATGGGAGAACCAACGACTCAGTTTGGAGAAACGGCGTTGACTATAATAATAGCGTAAATCCGTACTTATGTACGATGGGACTTCACGCGTCGACGTAAAGGTATGTTATGACCCCCTTCTACGGTAGGAGAATATACCCATGATGGATGAACTGCGGATTGCACTACACGACATCATTCCGGAGGAGCGTATTCGGGTTTTCTTGGAAGCCCAACAGCTGCTTTCATCGATTGGCCTGTCGTCATTTGAAGACGAGTTACAGAATATCATCGGTATGCAAGATGGCATCTCCGATAACTATCTGTTCGTCGGCCGTATCCAGGACGTATTGATTTATGCACTGGGCGACTCATTAACACAGTATGGCATTACCCTGGAAGAGAACACCACCCTTCCTGTCATGACGGGGATTCTCCAGGCCGTCGCTAACGTGGAACACTACGTTATCCCCCAAGCCCTGTACGACATGACTCTCGCGGATTGGACGCCAGAGGAGCTGGTGGCGGAAATGACCCCGATGTTCAGTGACATCACCGGGGCGGAAGCGTTCGAGGCTATTGTCCACGTCGACGACGCGGTGGTGGTACGACTACGTGAAATTGCCCGCCAGGCAGTGGAACAAGACACCGAGCATCTGCCCCACCGTGAAGCGAAAACCGGAGCGATCAAGCGGGTGAATGCCCTGCTCAACCTCACCCAACGTGAGCATCCCCACCTCGTGGTGGAACTGGCGAAATCCGGTGTCCCTTCAGGACAACCTCTCGACACTCTGTTGGAGACGTCAGTTGAGGCCCTCGATGGCATGCCGACGGAGAAGGCCGCCCTGGAACTCCTGGGTCTGGTGTTCTTCAGTGGCGTGGAGCCGGAAGCGCTCGGCGGCGCCTTAAAAGATGCGATTCAGGAATTTACCGATGATTACCAAGAACAGGTCCGTATCGAGAAAGCGATTGAAGCGACCTGGGGAGAGGTATAACCATGGACAAGCGGGACTATTTCTTATGGGCGCTAAAACAAGGCGCGGGTAAGAAGCGGGCGTGGGTGAACAGCATATTCGCCGTCACCGAACCCCCGAATGACGAAAGGATTTTAGGGCGTTGGTACTGGAATGAGAAGGGACAACGCGTGGCCCGTGATGCCGATACGGGAGACGAGTTTGTTATCAATACCAAACGCAAGGCGGATCAGCCGCTGTGTGACTTCCGTGAAGCCTTTGTGCTTCAGTCAGGAGACCTTCCCAACTACCAGGGGGATGGGCCGCTCACGACCACGTATGGGAATGTCTTCGTCAATTACCTACTTCTGGTGCTTCCGTTTGGCGACCTTTTCCCTTTCCAAACCGGACACTTTTCCATCAAGAAGATTGAGGAGGAAATCCTCGGGCGTCTCATTGATAACCCGGAAGACGACGATGGAGTCTCTCACGCCCCAGACGGAAAACTCTACGTCAGGCAGTACCTGCAGTTTTCTGAGTATGCCCTCTCCCTGGTTGCCTACGCGTCCATGTCGGTGGTCTCTGTCACACCGAAGGCACTCCAGTCCAATCCCAAGGCCCGTAAGCGCCGACAGGAGCTGTTAGAGGAGAATAAGGACAAACTCACTGATCCGATTGTGGCAGCCAAGATTGGTAAGGAGATGGAAGCCCTTGATCGTGAATGGTTGGAAGGTGATGCCGCGTATGACTTCTACGAAGCCAAGGGCAAGAAAGGCTTCGGGGCGGTTCGTAACAAGCTCTTTTATCTGTTCGGTAGTGAGTCCGCCTTTACGGATGGCTCTGCGGTAACTCTGATTACCAAGTCATTGGAGGAGGGCATTGACCCCGAGAAACTCCCAGAGATGATCAACGGTCTTCGTTACGGGTCTTACAGTCGCGGGTCTCAAACTCAGTTAGGTGGGGAATCCACCAAGACCATCTACCGGATGGTGGGGACGATTCGCATTGAGGAAGACGACTGCGGTACCTCGTTGGGCATCCCAGTACGGATTAAAGAAGACAACGCCAAAGGGATGGTGGACTTTTGGGTGATTGATGGGAAACAATCCGTGTTGCTCACCAAAGACAACGTCCAGTCGTATATTGGTAAGGATCTCTTACTGAGAAGTCCGGTCACCTGTAAGACCGAAGGACGCAACGTGTGTCGGCGTTGTGTGGGTGAGGCCCTAGCGGAGTTACCCGATGGTATTCCAGCAGCGGCTGCTGCAGTAGGAGGAATTTTCTTGAACAGTATGCTCAAAAAGATGCACTCAGCTGGCGCTGTTAATACAAATAAATGGGATAGGACCAAAAGGTTAACCTAATGCCTTAGGAGGTTTATTTCTTAATGCTTGCATCCATGAGCGATGTATAAAAATACTGAGCGTCTCCTTAATATGTACCCATCTGTTAAGGAGACCTCGTAGATGAATTTCGATCATTTCCCGAAAGGTTGCGGCATCCTGGAAGTAACCCATACCCCCACCGGTAACTTCTTTTACGCCGTGGCGGATTCACTCCAATATACGGCGCGTCATACATACAACGTACTGCAAATCGGCTCTCACCACAATCCCTCATTGCAGGAACTGGTGTCTAAGACAGGTATCGACGCCGTTGAGTTTGATTTCATCAAATGCGAAGACCGTCAGGAGGCGCGGGCAAAGCGCCATGAGTTACTGATCGAACATTACACTAACCCGAAACTACTCAATGGGAGCGACTTCCCTAAAGTCCCTGGTGCGTACCGCATCATCCATCGCCCCTCAGGGAAATTCTTTGTGGGTCACTCGGTAGATGTCGTCAAACTCCACAAGCACAACATGATCATGCTTCGCGCGGGAAACCATCGCAACGAGGCATTTCAACAAGTGTTTAATGAGAGTAACGGCTCGGACGACTTTACGTTTGAGTTTATCCGAACCCAAGACGGAAAGGAAGCCCGCGAGTACGCCCAAAAGTGGTTTGACGAATACTGGGACACGGGACTGATCCTCAATAACATGAAGGTTAATAGGGTGAAACGCGAGATACCCGGTGCGTACAAACTGATCCATAAACCCACAGGCCGTTTCTACGTGGGCAGCACTAAGGATATTCCTTGGCGCATTACGTCACATTTCAACCAAATGGAAACGGGGAAACACCAAAACCGGTTTCTCCAGGAGGTATGGAATGGGGACCGCGATGAGTTTGTTGTTGAGGAGTTTCCAACTAGGGACCGGGAAGAAGCCTTCTTGCTCGAACAAAAAATGATTGATGAAATGGGCGGTGACGAGAACTGCGTGAATATCGCCAAGAATGCTAAGTCGCCTATTAGTAGTATTTTGCTTTCTGAAGAGGTTATTGCGAAGCGTAAAGCGTCACTAAAGAAACGCCAAGAATCTCCAGAATACCGTAAGCAGATGGGTGAGAGGATGCGGGAGATGTGGAGTGACCCCGAACGTAGAGCCAACCGTCGCGGTGCGGGGAATCCCTTTGCCAAGCAAATCTGCATTGGCCCACGTTATTTCGGTTCCGTTAAGGATGCAAGTCGGACACTCGGGGTGTCGGAGTTATTACTCCGTAATCGAGCAAATGATCAAAATAGTCCGGGCGTGTTCTTCCCTGAGAATCCATTACCGTTGGATGTACTGAAAGCCAATAACCGCGAAGTCGAAAACAAACCAAAACTTTACCACCTATATTGCCACTTTCTAAAAGAATATTACGGCATCGAACCAGAAGGAAATGTACATCATGGCGCAGGGGATTATCGGTCGGGTGAGGGGGTATCTTAACCGACGTCAGTGGGCAAAATATCACTTCAACAGTTACATGAACCGTACCTGGGATCGGATGTGTCCCTTGTGTCACAATTGGTATCGGCGTGATCGTATGACGGCAAGCTTCTGTTTAGTCGGAACGCGCTTAGAAATTCGCTGTCGGTGTGGGTGTACGGCGAAATGGAACGTGGAACAGTTTCACGCCACCTTAGACAGTGCTCATGCCGCGAAGGCGGCTTAATCCATAAAGGAGTGTTACCATGAGTAATGAAACCCAAGATCCGCAAGGTGAAACTCTAGAAGAACTCTCTCCGGTCGAGGCAGCACGTGACGCATTCTCCCTCCCGGAAGCGTGGACCGATCCGCAGGTCGAACAGTGGATCAAGACCATGGAGAACGAAGAGGAAGAGACCACCGAAGACGGCGTGTTCCGCTTTGATCCGACTCGCGCACAGCGTAAACCCGCCGACTGGGAAAGCAAGGAACTCCTCGCATACCTGAAAGGCGCACTGATTGGTGTCTCCAATAAACGCCGCAGTGAACTAATCAATGAATACCGCCGCCGGGAGGATCTGGAAGAGGCTTGGAGTGACCAGCAGGTCCTGGATTACTTCCAGAAGGGTATCACGCCGGAGCAGACCTCTTATGGCGCGTGGGTCTATGACCGGACGCGTCCCCAGCGTCAAGCACAGGACTGGAGCACTGAAGAGCTCATGTCCTGGGCCGAAGGGGAGCTCAAAGCGGTGGGTAAGACCACCGACATCAAGCTGGCGATTGAACTCAAGAAGCGCCACACCCTGAACGCAGAGGCGGATACCGTAGGCGCGATTCTCGCGGCCTATAACCGCCAATTCGGCGACGATCAACCCGAAGAGGAGGCTACCCCCGTGTCGGAACAGGAAGGCCTCCTGGAGCGGGCTGAGACGACCTCGACCTATAATGGAGCATTAACCGAAATGAACCTGAGTTTTATTGAAGGCGTGTTGGACCGTTACGTGGCGGCCGTGGCGCCCGGTAAGCAGATCACCGAAGCCGAAGGGGGTAAAGCCCAACGCGATCTGGACAACCTGTTCAACTACGTCATGCGCATGGAAGGCCCTGCTCTCCCCGAAGCCCTGGACATGATCAAGCGCCGGGTAGTGAAGGAGCGTGAGGGGGTGTTCTCACCCAGCTATGCCTACCGCTTTACCCACCTCCTCAAAGGGGACCGTAAGGCTCAGCAGCGTCATGTGAACCTGATTGAGCTGTTCCTGATCATCACTGACCGCAATGCCGGCGCTAAGCGTAAGCAGATTGACATCCGCCACATGCTTTCCGGTTACTCTCCTGCGGTGAGTGATCGCCTGACCGACTATTTCAAGAACTACGCTTGATAGTATAGAGAGCGTTTATGGACCGTTATCTGAGTGATTCGCTACCGCTCAGGGATTACGGCATACACGCCCTTCCTCCGGGAAGGGCTTTTTTTGTTAATAGGGGTCAACGAATGGGAACTCGTTTATCAGCTGTGCTTCACCAGCCCATTCCGGGCATCCTCTGGCACTGGTGTCCCGGCTGTCGAGAACGCCATCCGATTCATGTTCGTCACCCCGACAGCAATACCAAGGTGACCGCGTTATGGTGCTGGGACGGTAATGTTGACCAACCCACGTTTAACCCGTCGATTCGGGTTTATAATCGAGATGGCAGTACCCAGTGTCACTACTTTATCCGTCAGGGAAACATTCAGTTCTGTGGGGATAGTGACCACCACTTAGCGGGTAAGACGGTAACGCTTCCCCGTTTACCTGAGTAAAACGAAAGTCATATTAGGAGATAGATAATGCGTACACGGTTTTTACGCGGGACGACCGCGGAGAATAATGGGTTGACGCTCCCGGAAGGGGAATTGTCGATTGACTTAGAGAAAAAGGCAGTCCGCTTACATGATGGCCAAACCCTGGGTGGGTTTGAAGTGGTGGGGACTCAATCGGTAATGAGTGGAAGTCAGATAATCGCTACTGATGGAGTTGTCGATTTTTATGGGGAGGTCCCCGACACTGAGCTTTTTACAAGGACTGAGTTATCGACTATTACAGGAATGTCTTCGGGAGTTGAGCTTAGCGATGCCGGTTTCTCTTGGCTTAAGTTTGGATTTAACGGAAAAATTTTATTTGTTGCCAGCAAAAATGTCCGCAGTAATGTGACCGTAAACGAGCTTTACAATTTAGGTTTAGTATACGGGACTGACACAGTAGGGGCATTCCCACCGACAACCGGTGTTAACCAGAACACCTTGTTAACTAAAAATAACCTTACCTTCAAGGTTCGCCTCCTCAATGGTTCAGTCAACGACCCTAGCGGAGCTGAGCGTAACGTTAACGTGTTTACCGATGGCCCAGGTTCCGAATGGGACGAATTGTTGAAACGTGTACATTCCGATTACTCTCCTGGCGGTGACTGGCCTACATACACCAACGAATTTCTAGACATAAAACTAAACCGATACAGTTTTGTGAAAGAGACCCATACACACACCACCTATTCCCGCATAATGAGGGGCTATCACGGTTTACTCGGTATGTCGTCAAACATACCGCAATGGAGATCATCAAGCGGATGCTGGCGCCCTGTCCTCGAACTCGTTCAATAACCCACCCAGAGTGTCCCTAATACTATAGTCAAGGCTGTCCTTCTTGGTACGGTATTGGCGATGGCGAAAGAGCGGCGTGTCCTTCTTTTGTTTTGCTCGTTTACGGTAGATTGGCCCTCCCCAATGGGGAGGGCATTTTATGCGTTGATCAAGTATAGTGGAAGATGTAACGCCATGTCGCCCAACCGAGAACGAAGAGGGTCACCACGGCCCACACCACGAGTAGGGCAGCACCCGCATGATTGACGTAGCCATACAGGGTGATGAAGGGGGTATAGGAAAGAATCAGGTCCAGTACCGCTAAGGCGAACAACGCAAACATCAACAATACGTACCCTTTGAATAGATAACGAATGTTCATGAGACACGTTTCTCCCATTGGTGAATAAGGCGTTTAAGTACTTTGTCCCGATCTCCCTTGGTGTAATTCCCAATAAAGTACTCGTCCTCTAACCGTAGTCCACATTCGGTTACAATCCCCAATACCCCAACATCAGTAAGGGTATTGGGTGTATCCGTAACGTTGGCTGTACAACCGCATAACGGACATGCCGTAATATCCATGACATTAAAACCCTAAGTTCAGTAGATCACTCAACGCCCTTGCTTGGTTAACCGGTGAGGACGCAAAGCGGTCCGAGAGCACGCCCTGGTGAGCCAATGCACGCTCGCGTAGCTCCATCATGAGGGTAGGGTGGGTTTGAGCCCACGCCTCCCACAGACGCCGATAGGCCAGGTAGAGTTCATCCCCGGTGAATTTTCCCAGAGGTGGTTTCCCCTTGCCTTCCCGCCAGGTATCTCGTCCTAATACGCCCCGACCCTTTACCGTAAGCTGGTAATGGTCTTCTATACTAAAACCATCGTCCAAATAGGCATTGAAGGCTGAGAAACGCCGATCCCCTTTCGTGCTCACCTCATAGCCACCAAAGCGCTCCCACTGAAAGGTTAGCTAATCCTCCATCACGGAATCGTCCCGTAACTCTTCTTCGACCTCAACTCGTTTACGTTCTGTTGTGTACACCTCCACATGACGGGAAGGAGGATCGACAGGCAAGCCCTTCTCTTTCTGGAATTCCGCTAACATGTCATCCAGCGATGGAGCCGAGAGAATCTTTTCGCAGATCTCCACCGCATTGGTTTTCCCTCCGGTGAGATTGACCCCGACTTCCCGACGATGGTGCTCCGAGATGCCTTCCATCATCGAGAATTCCATCTGACAGGTTTCTCGTGAAATGTTCAGGTACTGAGAACAATTTGGATACGCGCTGACAAGCACTATCTTCAGTAAGAAACGCTACCTTCTTACTCGCCCCAGACTGTCTCACGACAGGGCAGGCTGCTGCAGGTTTCCCATGCAGGTGAGACTATATCTTCGTCCCCGTGGGACGCCCTCCATTTCGGGACCACTTGGTCCCTACTCTACTCGGTTCACCATAAGGTGCCTTTCGATAGCCGTTGAACGTTCCCCGTAGGCCTCCTAAGAGGCCCTGTAGGGGCTTCGCTGCTACAGGGGGTCTTAGACCCCACGGTTGCCCATTTTGTCCCGTAGGACGCATCCACCTCGTTGTTAAACCATCGATACCTCCTTTCGGGGTACCTGTGGTGAGGTAGCTTTAGGGGTTCCCAGCAATTAGAAGGGTTTGCATTCAGACCTTCCAGTCTGAAGGGACATCGATATTGTCACGAATGTAATGAAATGAGTATTACATTACAAATATCATTTATCCATATCAGCGATATGCGAGTACAACAGGGTCCGGTAGCCGGGGAATTCTTTTACACAGCTTAGTCCATTGGGACCTGCCATAAAACTGGGTAGTGTGATTATCCACGATTCGTGGCCCACCACATACTCGTCGAGTTCATCCACCGGATCGTCAGAGGAGGTGCCAATCACACAGGGCTCTGGTCGATCAAGATACCAGAAGTGCATGCTATCGCAAAGTCGTTTTGGTGACGAGTTAAAGTTCTTGTAGTCGGAGTTTCCCGAGAACATGGAAATGTTAGATGCAAGGTCATTGGTTTTCTCGTCCAGTAACTCCAGTGAGATACTATCGAAGATGTTATACACCCCATATTCGATCTTATAGCGTTCCTGCATGACTTCGTGCCAACGCAGTCCCGATAGGTGTTCGGTCTCTTTGAACTTTAGCTTGGTGAGTCCCAGTTCTTTATTGAGGATATAATCCAGGGCATACGAGCTATCCTTCCCATTGGCTATCCTCAAGATCCGATAGACCGGGAGAGAGTCAATAAACTGAAAGGAGGCCGGATGGGTGACCCAGTTCCAACGATCCTCGATATTGATCGACATGGTCTTCCCGGATGCTGTCACTTTTTGCGCAGGGCCCCGACGGTAGTCGAAGTACCGATACAGTTCAGGGATTCCTGGGTCAGAGAACACGTCTTTCGGATCAATGTTCTCCCGCTCCAGGTTCTTCACCATGTTGGTGACGTCGAAGTCCATGTTCCAAAAGGTGTAGAAATCAGGTTTCCATTCATGGAGCCGTTTAGCGGACTCGACGACGATCTGTCCGGGTGTATCACAAATCACGACTTCGAGGTTAATGTTACGGGACCGTAAGGTCTCACCAATGTACTTGTGGGCTAACTCATGGGTCTTGCCGACGGGATCATCAATGTCACTGACCCACTCCCTGAGGTAGAACAGACTGGCGTTCTTCTTACAGGTGACGGACATACAAATGATCTCACCGTCCTTGGAGTGGACGTTAGTCTCGATATCCCCCGCCGCCACACTGTTGAAGCTAATCAGTCCGGGCCAGCGTTCTTTGTACTCCGCTTTGAGCAGGCAGGCGGAGCTCACGTCAGCACCATACAGGTAGGGGCTACGGGCCAAACGCTTCAGGGGTGGGTTAGGCCCCGACGAGTAGTCGTTTAGCGCTCTCGCAGCCGCTCTCGGGAGCTCTAGCTGGGTGGTGGTGTACTTGGTACAGTTCTTGGTGTATTCGTAGTCCTTCTTGTCGCGATGGGTCTGACGACCCTTCTGAGTCACCCAGAAGGGACGCTGGTAATCCACGTGCGGGCGGAGTTGGGGTATACGCCGCCCATCTTTGAGATGGACGTAGACTTTGGCGAGTAACAGATCGTGATTTGACCCATCTTGGGCTTTTACGTAGGTGATGTGCTTAGGTTCAAAGCCTACCACATCTTCTTTAGTATATTCGGGTTGACTCACAGGGCAAACTCCTTAGTGGTCTCTGCACAGGATAGGTAAGGTAAGTAAAAGAGGCCTCAGGCCTCCCTTTATGCCTGTATTCTGGGAAGCCGTCTTATTTGTATGATCTAGAATTGATTTCCCCACCTATAAGGACTACCACATGTCTGAAGTGTTACAGATTTCTCAGGAATTCATTAACATCGGCGGAAGCAAAATCCTTGGTGTCGAATTATTGACCAAGGTAGAAGAACTCTGTATCAGGGTACGCGATAAAGGAGTTACGTTAAGCCAATCGGACTATAATGCCATCACCGAGATCATTATAAAAAGAACCAACCTCAATTTTAAACCGTTGGTTACCGATACCCTGACGATGGGGGTACTGATAAACGAGCCTGTCGGACATAGCGGTATCTCAAATTTCCATGGGGATAGAAGTACCTCAGGAAAAAATACCGAGTTCTATGATAAGTGGATGTCGTCGACCATTGATCTCGACAAGGTCAAAGTCACTGGACAGTTCGAAAAGGTATCGTTCTATCTGGTGCTACCTGAAGCAGATTTTTCCGGCAAGACGGGCCTCACCCCCGAAGAAATCACCGCCTTTATCCTTCATGAGGTAGGTCACGCATTTTTCAGCCTGGCCACGCTCGGGGAGTATGTCTACCTTAACTACTATCTGACCGATGGGGCCGACGTACTTCTTGGGAAGAAGCCGAACAAATATAAAATCGACGTTTTCGATGCAGCGTATCTCAAAAAAGAACTCCCAAAAGAAGAAGTTGAGCGACTGGTAAAAGATCCCACGGAAGCAAACTATCGCCGCGCGTTACTGATTGCTCACCGTCGTTCGCCGCGAACTCACCTGGTGTCAAAGGCGGGCAGCGAAAAACGCGACGAACAGCTCGCGGACATGTTCGCCTCCCGCATGGGATTTTCCCGACATCTGGCAACGGGTTTTTATAAGCTGAAGAAGTCGCCGTCCGGTAGGTTTTATCGGGGGACGGCATACCACACCGCGATAGAGATTGTGAAGTTATTGTTTGGTGGGTTTGCTGTAGCTGGATCACTCACTGTACCGCTTGCGTCACCAATCCTCCTGTATGCCTACGTGGCAATGGAGTTCGGCGATAGCAGCAACGGCGGCGTGTACGACAACGACTACCAGCGACTTGTTAAGATCCGCCAGGACCTCATTGCTCAACTCAAACATGCGTCGTCAAATCCAACAAGTCGTGCCATTATCGACGATGATATTAAAGTCGTCGATAATCTTTTGAAAACCATGAAAGATCGCACCACCTTGGTGATGGCAATGATGTATTTGTTAATCCCCGGCTATCGACGTAGTCGTCAGCAGCTCAAACATGAAGAGCTCCTGGAGTCGTTACTTAATAACGACCTCTTCCTACAGGCGGACCGATTCCGTCGTTAATCCACCGTTCACAGAGAGAACACCCCATGAAACTCGGTATTGCCTTAGCCAAACAGATCAAGACTCTGGACTTTCCCGAAACCCATCAGCGGGAAATGCGTGCCATGTATGTGGCCCAGGCGCTGGCCTACCAAGGCCACCTCCCCACCGGTTTAACCGCGGAAGAATATATCCAAGAGAAGATGTCCGATTGGAAAGTCGTTATCAATGACGTCAATGAGATGTTGGTGCTTGATACTAAATTGACGTTCGCCTTCTTGGAGAAGTTGGTTAAGTCCCGCAAGGAGGTAGTGGAATCAGTGGCTGACACCACCCTTCTGAAAGCCTGTCTTTCCAGTGATAGCATTACTACTCGTCTGACCGATGATCAACAGGCCGCACTGAACGCAGTGGCGAGTCGTCCGAATTTCGGTCAGTCTCTACTCTCAGTGCGCGATGCCTTTGAGGCTGACAGTGAGTGATGACGCACAAACGCCGGGACGGGAACTCCCCGTCCCGCGGTTAACCGATGATTACTTGGAGTCGATGATCGTTCACGAGGATTACCACCAGTTTCCCCAAACCCGCTTGACTGTTTGTTGTCTGGTGCTTCGGAATGGATGGGAATTGTCCGGGGAGGCAGCATGTGCTAACCCACAGCAATTTGATCCTCAGATTGGTCGTCGACAGGCCCGGAAGAATGCATTAAAGCGGGTAAAGTCACGCGAACAGTACCTGTTACGTCAACGGCTCTTTGAGGCCGGTATTTTACATGGAGGCACCAACAATGACGTTTGACACTGTCGTTTCACAAGAAGACGCACATGAGAAGCTTGAGGATCTCCCTGAGGAACAGCAAGGACAGGAACTCGAACACCCTGAGGTGGAAATGGATGAGGAAGAGGAAGCCGATTACCCCCTGTCTCAACAACAAGTCATCTCTCAGATTAGCATGTCCATGGAGTGGCTAACCGATCTCAGGGATACGGTAGCGCGCCGTGGGGTGTCCTCCCACGATATGAAGGCCCTGCGGGAGATCCGAGGCACGCTAGCAGATGTTGGCATCGAACTGGCCCCGACCCCCGCCCTGGAACATTACCCGATTGGTAGTTATACCAGCGACCGCAGCAGCGTCAATTTAGATGTAGGTCTAGAGAGTATTTCACGCACTATCGTTGAGACCGTTAAGCTGTGGATTCGTAAGTTGGTAGAATACATCAAGAAGATGTACCGTTGGGTGAAACAACACCTTAAGTCGGAAGATAAGTTCACGCCCTTTCTTGAACGCTACCAAGAACTGTTCATGGTACTTCGTGATGCCCAGAAGCGCCTCAAAGACGCCAGTGCGGCTGGACGGGGTCGGGAGTATGACAAGGCTATCGAGAGGGCATTAAATGAATTGATCAAGGATTCTCAACTCAAACGGAGTCCTTTGCAGCTCGCACTGCTGGGAGAGCCCGACCAAGCTGCTCGTTTACGCACGCTCGAGAAGGATGCGTTTTCCTTTACGCAGACCGTAGAGCGCCAAGTCGATGAGATTGATTTTCTTCTCGGCAACAGTCCCCAACGTAGCACCCAAGTCAATGCAGAAGGAACGAGCATTGCGGGCAAGATCCTCCAAGAAGAAATCGATATTTTCACGGCAGAGATGCCCCAGGGAAATTATCTCCAGAAGCACGTCGCCGTCGATGTATTGGGGACGAAGCCAATTCCCAGTGTATCAGTTACGCTGTCTCCTTACGATTACCTTATGGTCATGCATGAGGAACTCACCAAGCAACTCAACAATATCCGTAATATCGATATTGATGATAGTCAAGTTGACAAGGTGTCGGGAGTTCTTGGGGATCTGAGTAAGAATGTCGATTATCTCGTTAAGTTAGCGTCGTTCTTCCACAACACAAACCGCCAGAAGGTGGTGACGTTAAAGAAGCTCGTGACCTTCGAGATGAAAGCACTAAATGCGCTTTATAAGGATGTCACCACCAATGCCGTAGATACGCGTCAAGCGGAAACCTTCGAGCGGATCTATCGCGACGTGGAGGCGAAACTTAAGAAAGAGGGAATTCGATAGTTCCCAGCGACGACATAAGGGTAGGGCCGAATGGCCCTACCCTATGCTATTTTTTTACCTCACCGTATGACGTAAGAAGCTGATGTCGATATCGTCTTGTGCGGCCAGGAACTGGTTAGCCAACACAATCAGCCGGCGACGCAAGGCCAGCCTCACGGCATCATCTTCGATACTCACGGTACTGAAGTCGTTATCGCCCCCGAGTCCTCCAGCCTCGATACTGATGACGTCTTCCCCAGCATTTGCCTTCAAGCGGGCAATAATGTCCGATACGGCTACCGTCCGGCGCCCCAACATCTCATTGACAATCTCACGGGTACTTTCGGTCAATGCTTCACGTAACCCCACATTGCCGTAAGCGGTATCCGTCAGATAGTAGTTCACGTAGAAATGCTGATCCAGTGACAGGGTTGATTTAAGGCCCTCCCTGACCGTGGCTGTGGTGTCCCCTAGCGTCACGGTGGGGTAGAGGTATAACTCACTCTGCTCAAGCAGCCGCTGCTCAATCAAACCGACGTCATTGTTGATCCACCCCACAATGGTTTGGGGTACGGCTTGACGGTAGTCGGTCGATTCCCGGTCATTGACAAAGTAATACACCCCATCGAGTAGCATCAAGACAAACTCACGAACAATCTTCCGGGGACCAATTAATTCAGGTTCGCCGTTGGCATTGAGAACCACGTCGCCCTTCAGGTACCGATAGACGGGATTACCGTCCTCATCGACCTTCACATCCCCTTTAGCGTGCAGGATATTGTACGTGATGTTACCGTCCACATCGGTTCCCAGAATGATTTGTCCGTTTTCATCCCGCTCATACACCGGGGCATCGTAGGTGTAGGGGATGTTCTCCTCATGACGCTTGTATGCATAAGAGGAGATCAGACTACGGTTTCTCCGCCACAACTGAGTTAACTCTTGACCAAAATGGACCCTCAGTCGTTCACGGGAAATCGCCATGAACCCTTCAGGCAGGAGATGGGTTTGAACGATCAAGTCCAGATCCCCTTCTCGATAATTCCGAAGGTCTTGGTTCAGGGCAATGAACGTGAAGTCAAAGTCATGCTCCAACGGTGTGGCGAAGTCAGTTTGAACCTCATCAAACATGGAGAGGTTAGTGGTGTGCAGACCGTGGTCTTTATCCAGATCCATTCGGGTGTAGATATCGAACTGGTACAGACGTTCTTTGTCCTCAGTGCCGATGAACGTCCCATTGATGGAGGCGTAGCTGTTTTCCCCATTAGGCTGATAGCCCATCTGCACCACGATGTCATCGTCACTGATGGATTTAAACCGATCGCCGGACTTGAGCTTCACGGTGATCCGATAGCCCTCGTCAATACGGACGATGTCATATGTGTCGATTCCCACCTGAATCTGGGCAGTGTCGTTCTCCTCAACGAATACCTTACGCATGATGGTGGGGGCATCCAGATAGTAGGGCCTGACATCGAATTGGTTGTCGGTCACATCCAGGACGTAATGGAAGGGCGTGAACAAATAGCGTTCGTTATTGACATGCCGTGTGAGGGCATCAGGAGACATGGCCATCACGTCCCGTATAACGCTATCACGCACCACTTCGATCTTCCCGTCGACATAACGGTACAACATCGACGGTTTGATCGTCAGACGCTCTCCATTGTCGTAGGTGTGATCGGACAGTGCAATGTCTTCAATCTTCAGTTGAAGTTGACCCATGGTACAGCCCATTCCCCCTGAGACACTGCTGCTCTCGGGAGCGGGCAACCGTCGGGTGGCTAAGAACTGACGATTGGTGATGTTGTCAATATTGGTGACAACGGAGTAGCCCCGACTCTCCAGTTCGGTTGACAGTTGCGCATGGGTTATGGGTACACGACTGACACCCAAGGTGTTATTAATCACTTGCTGGCGCAGCGTGGTAAAATCCACCGCTCGACTGCCCCCGGTCACCCGGTTGCCATTAAGGCATTGGATCTGATTGAACGTGTTTAACGGAGAGACAAAACTGCTGTTATCATCGATGGCATTCAACGTCATCTCAAACTGGCTGGCCTGGTATCCCCCCAGATCGAGATCAATGGGACCCTTGGTAGAATAAACGTCAACTCGCACTTCGCCATTCACCAGACCTTGGGTGAAATAGATCAGAGGGATCTTCACGTTCAGAATGCCGTCATGAACTTGAAGGACCGCCGTGACGTCGGTGGGGTCATAAACCTGATCAGTATGGGTGGTACGAATTTCCCGCCAGTTCTGACCGCCGTCGGAAAGGTACACCCGCGCCACATAGAACTGATCGGAAAACCCAAAGTCGGCGTCGAAAGCGGAGGCGGCGTTAACTGACTCCGTGAAGGTGGTAACGGCGAACTGTCCTGCGGGGACGTGCAACACCAACAGACGGTCCCGGTTCAAGCGGAGTACATCCCAGTCCACCATGTTGGATTCCAAGGTCTGTACTGGTGAGGTGTCAGTTCCGTCATACATTACCTGGAGACCGCCGTGCGACATAATGCGGATCTCAATTGGATACTGCATGGTGAAGGTGGTGTCGGCAACTCGAAAACGGGTCAGGCGAGGAATCACCAATTTACGGACATCGCTGTCCGGTACGGGAAGGGCCTTGGACAGGACCTCATCAAATGACAGGTAGATGTCGAATGTGGTCCATGCAGGCGTGGCAAACCGCCCAATGTAGTCCCGGTCGGCCATGTGGAGATACAGCTCTTCGGTGTCAATGGCCATGCTGGGGTATAATCGACGAAGGAGGGCTTCCCCTTCCACCACGTTCATGTTGGCATTTAGTACCGCCCCTTCCATCAGGAACACAAACGGATGGCTGGCGTCAGGAATGTCGTAATCGCCTTCACCACTCACCTGCGATTGGAGTTCATCCAACATCAGGTTCTGCATCAGCATGGGATTAAAACGCACGTCACTTAGACGGTCTTTAAAATTACTCACAGTCATCTCCTGGTGTTAGCGAACGATAATATTGGCTCGTTCGGCGTCGTATTGTTCTCTAAATACCCACCACTCTAACTCAAGGGTGAGTTCGTTGATATGAGGGTAAGCGCTGTAGTTAAAATATTCCCGCTCCCAGGGTTTTAACTTGACCAGGTAGCGTTCCCGGTTTTCGTCTTTCATTGCCACGTTGAAATGCTCGACCACCCGATTGAATTCATAGATCAGGATATGGTCGTAGTAGGTGAAACCCATACAACGAAAGTTGACAGCGATCTGATCATTCGCCGTGGGAAAAGGTGTCTCGGAACCATCCCCTTCAAAATTGAAAATGTTACCAATCGGTGCGGTCATCGGAAAGCTCGCCCCAGTGGCCCCAATGCGAGTCACATACCGACGGGACTTATCCATGATCAGGCGATAAATGCGGGTGTTATAATCAATCTCGTTGTATAACACCATGTCGGGGTAGGGCATCAGCCTTCCTTCATAGACAAGGCCCATGTACCAACCCCAGATCAACATCATGAATGATATAGGATCACCCGGCAGATTGCGAAAGCTTGCCTGTAGGTCATACGTCTCGTAATGGTAAGGTATGTCGTCAACATACGAGTAGGCTTCACGATATAGACCTGGTTGAGACGTGTGGGTGTTCAACGTAAAATCAGGCCATCCTGATAACGAGATCAAGTTGTTGGAAAGCAGGGGAATAAATGCACTTAAATTGTCGATACCTGGTGAAGTAATCCCTTGTGCCAACAGACTCGGATCAAGCGATGCCCGAACCATTCGCTGGACACTGTAGGGTTCTTCAACCAACAAGTTACTCATCACACGATCGATGATTAAGTTATCGTATGACATGTTCATTAACGGTCGCGTGAAAAAGGTAAACCCGTGGTTCTCGGTATTGACCGGAATCGGTCCATTGCGTCCGACAATGTTCAGCCCATAGAAGGCATCCGAAATGGCTTGGTCGCGTGGTGAGCGCCCCAGGTTTCGCGCAATCTGATTAAGATAATCATCCAGTGCCATTGTGCACTCCACTACATGTAAAGGAAGGAAATCGCTATGACGATGCTCGCGGCCGCCGCTTCAGGTGCGGCACTTCGTATTGGGGATGTGATGACTAGCAAGGTAGCGCAAGCCCTTGCCAACGGTCAGTCACTGAAATCTTTGGCGGACATTGCCCGCCCAGCACGGGTCGAGCCGTTGGTGGTGGTGGACAAACCACTGGAAGGTCAGGACTACATGGACGATGTCATGAAGTTTACTCTGACGACCTTCACCGGCTACTACCTTCAGGCGGTGTCCCTGGTTCTGAACGTGGGGCGTATTGATACCCTCAAGACCTTAGATGCCCTCAACCCCAATCGCAGCATGGGGGGTGCTGGGAAACGCTTTAAGGAAGCCGTGTTCTCTTCAGAGTCATATGAAAATGGTCTTCCGTCATTAGAGGCGTTTGATCAACCGATGGAACGCGAAGATCTGCTGGTCTCGGTAGAAGGCGATGACGGCGGTCAAACCATGGGGGTCGACGATGAAACGTACAAGAAGTTTTATGAGGTCGAAAACCTGGCCGTCGGCAAACTGATCAATGTCGAACTCAAGGACGGCGACCACAGCGCGAAGCTGCCGGTACTGATTCGACTGACGCCCACCACCGTTCCGTCACAGGTCCTGACTCATATCTTTACGGCCACCTCCCGTAATGCCTCTTGGAAAGAGCGGTATCACCTGTGGCGTGCGGGCCAGATTCGTCTGGTGCGTGATCTGATGTTTTCGGTGGATCTGATTGATGAACACCGCAAGGCATTGATCAACGACACCTCCAATGTCTACATGACAATGACGGATCGACGTCGCAAGAACAGCCAAAAGGCGATGTTCTCTGGCACCCCCTCAATGGCGGATGCTTCCAACATCGCGATCATCACCAAGGACACGGCTCGGGAGATCGGGCGTGCCATGTACGGTAAGATCGACAGTTTAAAGATCCGTAAACAGATCTTTGATGCGACGTACCTGATGCTGCTGGTGGTGGTGGACGAACAGTGGGAGCGGGTGACCATTTATCACCGCGGGGTGGATCAGCCCACTGAAGCCAGCTTCCGTGAAATCAAGGGCGCTGAGAAAGGTAAAGGACCGGACATCACCGAGATCCTCAAAGCCTACTCCCTCGGGGCATCTCCCTCCATTTAATCATCGACGAGGTCTTTGAATGAACGTTATTGATTATGTCCGTCGCCTTTCCCCGACGTACGAGCGCAAAGAAGTCATGGGTGTGCTCAAGCAACTGCGGGAAGAGCTTCGCGACTATACCCTGCCGGTTGCCAAAGACGCCCAAGAGGCGTTCATGGACCACACCTTCAAATCCGCCTATTCGCGTGAGCTGACTCAGGCACTGCGTAAGCGCGTGATGTTTCAAGGCAGTCCCATTGATCTGCTGACGATCTCATTGGAGCGCCTGGACGGTAATCTGGATATCCTGGAAAAGGAAGTCAAGCGACTGTTCTCTTTCCAGTTCTCCACGGCGAACATCACCTACAACCGTGTGGCGCTGCTGCGCTACATTGAGTCAGCGTTGTTCTACACCAAATACTTCCGTAAGCTGCTGCTGCGTCTGGTGGCAGAAGAAGCCATCGCGCTGGGGAGTGCGGCCCCGCTGCGCTGGGCCAAAGCCGAGCGGATGTGGTTGGACGATAACCTGAAAGTCTTTGTGGAGCTCTACCCGGCGATCGGTAAGGACTCCAAAGACCTTCTGAAGACGTTCCAGCAGACCTCTTCAGCTGAAGTGGATGAGGAAACCTTCGAGACTGCGCAGAAGGCGCTGGGGACCAAACTTGACCCCATGAAACTGCATGGGCTGTCCGCCACCCGGTTTAACCCGATCTTCTCCATCGGGAAAGCCCTTGCCGAACTTAAGGTGAAGCGTTACCAGGCGGCCAAAGAAGAGCACCAAGCCCTTCAGCTTCGTCTCCAGGAACTGCGTGAAATCCAGGACGGGGGTAATACCAGTCCGAAACTGCAAAACCTGATTCACCACACGGAGAATCGGATCGAGCAGCTGGATTACAACATCAGCAAGATCGAAGAAGAGAATCAACTCGACTGAGGAGGCACCCATGGGCATGCCCAATAAAACGAAGGTGTTTCCTCGCGGTTACAGTGGCGGTCAGCAACAAAATGACCCGACCCACAGAAACCGTGGGGGTGACCCCCGCGTCACCGACTTGTGGCGTCAGTACACCTCACCGAATAACCAATCTTCCGCGTGGTCGTTCCGTCGGAAAGCGATCACGGTCGCTAAGCAAATGCTGGCGGGGCGTCCCAATTGGTTTATTCAGCAGGACACCAATGAGCTGGTAAGAGAATATAACTACCAGTTTCTGATTGACACCCTGCGATTCATTGGTACTGGGAAACGGCGGATTAGCATTCACGCGTGGCCGGATCTTCTCAGTAACCATCCGGTGGCAGGTCTGAACGACGTGTCAGAACGCCATGAAATCGCCGATGTGTTTGAACAACTGAAACTGACCACGTCGATCGAAGCCATGCTCCAGCTCTGGTGCAGTCACCCCCATGGGTTCGATGATATGGTATGTACTTTGAACCTACTGTTTGGGGATCTTCCCCTGAAAGTGGAACAAAACGCCAGCTAAGCGTTTTTCCTTTACCTATCGATGGAGAATGACATGTCAACCCTTCTGAAGAACTGGCTGGAACAGTCCCAAGTGAGCCTGGAAGACTACGAGATGACTGATGGCGAGCAGAAGCTCGACGTCCACGTGGCCTCTGAGCCGAGCGTCGATCAAGAACTTGCCAAAATGGAAGAGTCCAAGCTCACCCAGGACGAAATCCAGAAAGACTGTGAGGCCATGGTTGAAGCCCAGTCTGCCATGGAAGACTACGCCGACCTGCTGAGCCACGCTCTGGAGAACGGGGGTCTGAACGATCAGGCCGCGGCCTTCATGCGCCTGGGCATGGAGCGCTATGAAGCGATGTTCGGCCTGGAAGAGCCGCTGACTCCGTCCGTAGAAGCCTTTGGTGGTAGCGCCTCTCGTCAGCACTCCACTCAGGTCTCCCTGGAGTCCATCTCCGAGACCCTGAAGAAGTCCTGGGAAGCCATCAAGCGCGCCCTGACGGCCCTGATCAACGCCGTCAAGGACGTCTATGCCAAGGCAACCAACGCCGCCGGCCGTCTGGAGAAGCGAGCTAACGCGCTGCGGGCGAAAGCTCAGCAGGCCAAAGGCAAGACCCCGAAGGAAGACAAGATCAGCATCTCCGGTGCCGGTAAGCTGTACGCCGATGGCGTGTGGAAGGGCGACGATGTATCCATGGTTGCCGGCTTCATGACCTACGGCCTGGGTAAGTTCCCGGAGATCGCCATCAAGTACGCCCAATCGGTGGCAAACACTGTGGGTCAGATCAAGCCCGAGTCGGTTTCCAAGCAGACCGCGGCGACCGTACTGAAGATGTCCGACACCATGCTCAGTGACTTCAAGGGCACCGCCTCTCCGTCTGACGATAAGCGCTTCCCTGGCGATACCGAAGTCAAGCATTCCGAAATCCTGCCGGGTAACATGGCACTGTATCTGTCTCAGCCGGCGGTGAAGGGCGACGAGATCGCCGCCCTCAAGAAGCTGGCATCCAACCTGCGCGCCGATATGCTGGCCGTGCCGGGTGCGAAGGCCGGTGAGAAGAGCCATGAAATCACTGTGGCGACTCCTGACGTACTGGCCAACCGTGCTGGTCAAATCGCAAACGCTGCCGGCATGATCAAGAAAGCCAGCACCAACGGCGACAAGATCAAGAAGGTTGTCGATGACCTGATGAAGGCAGGTGATGCGCTCAAGGAGAAGGCCGATAAGGCTGAGCTCAACGACGAGCAGAAGAAGACCATCGATGCTATCCTGCGTGGTATGGTTGCCATTCAGCGCCTGCTCGGTGGTACCATCAACGGTATCATCGCGTACGGTGTGCGTACCCTGAACGCCCAGCTTGGTGTTGTAGAGCGCCAGCTTGCGACTTACAAGGTCGAGGCCACCGCGGGCGACGAAAACCTGCCGGCGAAGAAAGACGACGAGTAAGTCGTTATCGGTGTCACGGGAGGCCCTTGGGGCCTCCCTTTGTTGGGAGTTGCCTATGCCCCCCGTCGCTGATTATTACGACGACGTCCGTGACGAACCCAAACCCATCACGGAAGAATACGATTCCGTCGCCGATGACCCCACCGTCGATCCGGAACGATTAGCAAAGCTCCTTGAACAGCCCACCGACACAGCACGTCATGTCCTACGTCTGATGGACGGAGTTGAGAGTTACCACCCTCCGCTGTTTGAGGACATTGAAGACGGACTACTGTTACCGGGCTTTGAAGGGTTTAAAGACACGCTTCATGATCTGTGGGAACGTATCAAGCAATGGCTTGCTGCGGTACGGCGTTGGATCATGGATGACGGTCGTCAAGCGGACATTGCATTAAATGCACTGTCACTGCAGTGTGAAAACCTGAAAGTTGATACCCGAGCTAAGTTGTCAAGCCAACAGAGCGGTCAGTTTAAGATCAAGGGACGCATTACGTCACTTTCGGTGTTCTACGCACCGCCACGCGATATCGGTCAATTGATCTCGAACCTGCGGATGATGAACCGTTTTATGGGCGATTATCTGAATCTGGTTGATCGCCAGATGTTGGGTAACGTAGGACGTGTGGCTGTACGGGTGAGCCAACTTGATCCAGCAAGGTTGTTTGCCCCGGATCTTGAAGACTTGGCGGTGGAGTTACGACGAATGGCTCCTGAGAACGCCATCACGTCACTTAATCTCCAGCCCGTGAAAGGCTCATCTCGGCGGTATAGTTCGCTGCACCTCATGGGCAATTTGAGACTGATCTACCAGCCCGGTGGAGACGCTCGGGGGATGTCCCGTGTACTGTCTCAGACACTGCGTTTGATGCACTCGGATATCAACCCACGTCCCATGCCACCAGAGATCACCTTCTCGAAGTTCGGACGCATCCAGAGCGATCAACTGCTTCAGTGGGTAGGGACATCGATTGACCAGTTGAAACACCATACTCAGCCTGCCATGCGGAAACGGCGGATGCGTAGCCTTGAAGAAATGGAAATGGCAGTGGATAGGTTTATCCAAAAGACAGATCAGCTGACCGATACTGACACTCAAGGTCATCGTGAACTTATCCGACAGGTCGTACAGACGGGAAGAAGCGTTAACGATTGGTTGAACAATCCGTACCATGGTATGATTGCCAATCACATACGGAGTCTTCGTGCTGCGTTGATGGTTTGTCGAATGAACGTATCCTGATCTTATAGCGGGTTTAACCGACCATAAGGTCTTGTTGTAACACACACCAGGAGAATTCTCCCATGAGTCTGATTCGTGATTACCTGTCCATGGAAAGCCATGGCGATGACGATGCCCCGAACGTCAACGTGGAAGTCGAAGTTGAGGTGGAAGTCCCGGAAGTTCAAGAGGTTTCCGAGGAGGAAGAATACGAAGCTGATGATCACCTGGACGAATCTGAAGGTGAACGTCGCGAAATTGAATCGGCCATGGAGTCATTTGATCTCATGGTGGCCGAAGCCGAAAGCGGAATAGCTTCTCTCGAACACTACCAGGAAGTACTGGAGTTCGGTCTGGAGAATGGGCAGTTTTCTCCCCAATTCGCTGCGGCGGTGAATCATCAGCTGAGTCAGTATCGCGACATCTTTGGTGACCAGTGCTTGGGCGCTTCGCTTGAAGACTATGGTCACGATAATCTTCAGGCCTATTACGAGGTCTCGCTGGAAGGGGTGAAGGAAACCATCTCCAAGATGGGCAACGCCATTTCTTCTGCCGCCAGTGGTCTCACCAAAACCATCACGTCGCTGGGTACGAACGAACGTGCGGCAGATGCCATCAACAAGAAAGCAGATGCATTGCTCAACAAGCGGGCATTTGAGGATTCTACCAAAATTTCTCTCTCCGGAGGAATGGCTAAAGCATTTAATTTTGACGGCGTTATTCCCGACGACATCGCAAAAGCCATGATTACCGATCAACGGTCTATCGACCTTCTGATCAGCAAATTCCTTCCGGCCACCAGTAAGTACGCCGAAAAAGCACTGGAGGAGTTAGTAAAAGCAATCAATGCCGACGCCCCCGATGGTCCCGCAAAAGCCATCATTGGTACGAAACTCCCCCGCGTGGAACTGTCCGAAAATGTGACTTCGGGCAAGGCCCTTTTAGGTTACCGCGTCAATGTGGTGGTGCCCGAGCGCGATGCGATCAACTCCAAGCAGATTAAGGAGATTACATCCGCAGTCGCTAAAGGAAAGAAAGTGTTCGTCCCGGTTAAGGCCAAGGAAAAGAAAGAGATCACCGTTACCCGCGCCCAAGCCGAATCGATTGCACGTTCCGCCAAAGTGTACGCGGAGCTTCTTCGTAAGTTGTCTAAAGACGCTAAGAAGAACCTGAAGCAGCAAGCAGAGGCGTTTAAGAAACAGGCAGTTAAAGATGACCATGGTACCATGGCCACTCAAAATCGTGGTAATGCGCTTTTCGGCAACTACCTCGATAAACAGAAGGGTAAAGTGGTTGACACTTCTGAAAAGAATGTTGCGCTCAACGCCATGGTTCAGTTAGTAAATGCTGCCGCGAAAGAATCGCCCCGGGCGTACATGCAACTCTCTTCCATGATTGAGGGCAAGGCAAAGGCGGCTCTCAAACTGGCCAGCCGTGCCACCGGAAGTAAGAAAGGCGAAGACGACGAAAAGAAAGACGACGAGTGATCACACTCTGAGACTTTCGTATGTATAGACGAGGCCGCCTTCCGGGGCGGCCTCTCTGTCGTGATCTTATGATTCCGACCCTTTTGACAATGGAGGTTGACCATGCCCCACGCCCTGGTGACGTTACCCGACGTCTACGAATCCGTGACCCGACGGGTGGCGGTCACAGCCACCGAACAACTGGCTAAGGTAATGCGACTGCCTGGCGACACCCAGGTCTATCTGCCCGGCAACACAGAAAGTGTGCCGATGAACGGTGGTTCGTTCGGTGAATGCTGGGACCCGAAAGTTCGCTACCCGGCCGAAGCCCGTCTGGTGGTACGCTATAACGAATCTATCAATGAGGACAACGTCCTCGCCGTCGCGGTAAACAAACCACAGCACATGCCGTTATTCCACGATGAGCATCGCGATATTGTCATTCGTCCGGTGTACCGCTATGTCGCGCTGGCCATTACCCTGGAATACACCGCGCCCAACATCACGATCGCCCAACGTTGGGTGGATGAGATGCGTTCCCGCATTTCCATGTATCGGGCAGAGCTTTACCAGGATCTAGAGTATCACTACGCGATCCCCGAGCCAGTATGGACCCTACTTCACCATCTCCATGACACCATGGAGTCATCGACCACCCCCACAGGGAAGGCATTTGATGAGTGGTTTGAAGCCAGTCGTATGACCCCGGTGAAAACGGCGACGACGCTGGCGGGTACGTCCCCCACCAAGGTGATCCCGGAACACCAGTATGAGGTATTAGGGTGGTTTGACTTCACAGCGACCCCACCGACCCCGGAAAAGGACAGTCATGATTCAGGGTCATATACGTCGTCCATCACATATACACTCCATTACAACCGTCCGGTGCAAATGTACTGTCAGTATCCAATACTGATTCACAATAATCCGGTAGATGCCCAATTTCGCCCAGAGAAGGCGTATGAAACGTTTAAGACCATTGACCGGAAGGTGAGTACCCGTAAGGGGTCTTTCGACGCCATGCTGGCTCAGATGGACGCTGAGGGGGTACCCTACATCCATTACCCCGATTTTGATGACTGGGTACCGAAATTTGTCCCCAGTGAGCGGCTGACGTTCTTTACTGGCCTGTTAATGATCACCCCGGACGATCCTTATACCTTGATCGACTTGTCCAACCTGGGTGATATGATGTTCTCACCCTTCTTCCTGGAATACTTCTATACTCAGGGAGATAAAATTTTCGATCGTAGCGACAGTATCTTCGAGTTCCGACTCTATGAGAATAACACGCTAAGGACCATTGAGAAGTTAACATTAGATGGTGTTACGGTCAAATCCAAAGAGGCCCTTGACCCGACCAAGTACTACCATTTACAAATCTCGCTGAAACGTAACTGGACGGTGGTCTCTCAGAACGCAATTCAATGCCTACGTCGGTATCCCACAGTGACCTACTGGGCATTGCGTGCCGTGGGAGTTAAGCTAGCCGATCGACCGCTGACCATGATGAAAACCCTGGGGAACCTACGGCCCCGTCCCGTGTCTGACGAGTGTCCCGGTGAGGGTAGCATCATCGGACCACCTCAGTGGACTTACAGTCCCCCCAATGGGGTTATGGACCCACCCAAGGGATGGGAAGACTGGCCCGGCGGGACATGGCCTTGGCCGTGGTTGGGCGAGGAGTGGGTTGGTATTACGTGGCCAGGGAGCGTCCCCGATGGATGGTTAGAAACACCATGGCCTGAGTTTAGCTACTCTGACACCGACGGCGGTAACAACGACACCGTCATTTGGCCAGGGATTCATTACCCCGGACATGGTAGTTTCCCCACGGGGGTGATCACCGACAAGGACATTCAAGACGCCGTTCAAGAAACCGGAAATAACCCCAACGGACCAATCGACCGTTGGCGGGTAGGTCCAATGACCGTTATGTATAGTGAGATTTTAACACGCAAAGTGTTTGGCAAATAGGACATGACTCATGGCACTTTTTAACGACAAACCTGAGGAAACGCAGGATACACCCCCTGCCGTAAAACCTCGAATTGATCCCGAAGCCTTTGATGGGATTACGGTTGATACCGAATACACCCCTTCATCGGCATTGTTGACTTGGGTGGAAGGGTCCAATTGGACCGTGGATTACTTCTCCCAAGTGTTGGGAAGTGATAGTGAGCCAACCCCCCAGGACATCAACCGCGACCCCATCTACCAGCAGTACAAACGGATTAAGGGGATGGACCTTAAGGTCACCTCCCCGCTGACATTCACCCAAGACCCTCAGCTCCGTCATATGGAGGTGCGGGGGTCGGGCATTACCTACCCCTTCCTGGTCCCTAACAAAGGCGACATGTTTGTGGCCGATGTCGGTGACGGTCGGGTAGGGGTATTCACAGTGACCGAGGCGGTGCGCTCCACGATTCTACGTGATAGCGTCTACACTGTCGAATACATCATGGTCGCAGAGCTTGACCAGGCCCGTCTTAAAGACCTGGAACGCAAGACCATTGAGACGTATCACTACTCTCAGGATTCTTTAATCCGGGGATGTGGTCCGTTTGTTACTGAGCAGGAGAAAACCCGTTCGAGTCGGTACCTGGAACTTCGACAGGAGCTGATTTCTCGGTACCTGACGGATTTCTTGAGTCAGGAACACTCAACACTGCTGGTACCTGACCAACTACGAAAAACGTATGACCATTTCGTCACGAAGGCGGTATTGGCGTTGGTGGGTACTCAGGACGATATGCGTGTACGGCGTATCCGTGAACTCAATGTCACTGCCGAGCCCGTAATGTCACAACCCACTTTTTGGGATGCGCTTTTACGGCTTGACGATTCACGTCTGTACGGGGTATCGCAGAAGGCGACGTGTCTTTCGACGAACTACTTCAAAGGACGACCGACGCTTCAAGCCATCGGGTATACCGGCATTCCTCGTCTGGTGTATCCCATGGATGCCCCAACAGATGTTGACTCCCAATACGACAGTGAAGACGTTTCCGTTCCAGAAGGCATCCCATTCCGTGAAGGGCGTCCACGCCGTCCTTTATCTGGCACCCACAGAAGTCAATCCGAAAGAAACTTGATCTTCTTTCAGACCACCCCAATGAGCTATGGTTTAGAGCCATGGAAGATCCCAGCCGACATTCATCCGGTGGTCAAGGACGAATATTACGCACTGTCCGGTGCCTTTTATAGCGACAAAAAGGACTACCAGTCGAAGCTCGAACAGCTGATCTGGCAAGCCCTTCGTAATGAGGCATTGAACCTCGACCAGTTAGATGCGGTGGTCGAACGTTGTCGGGATTGGGATAACCTCGAGCGCTTCTACTATCATCCGATATTGTTTGCTCTACTTCAGTTAGGTCGTCAACAATAAGGAGGTACCATGTCAGAGAAGAAACATACGGCCGCATGGCGACTTTTCCATATCAAGTACGCCGTTAGGGTTCCTCAACTGTTCATGTACGGGAAGCCGTATCTCGAAAAACATGGCTACCACGTATCGGGCGATCATGGTCTTGATAATGACCGGTTGATGGAATCGACGGTGGTGCGTCAAACGGCAGCCGGTCTTGCGATCCTTCATGAGGAAGGGGCACCGATTGACATTGTCGATATTCGGGACAGTGTGACGATCTATGACGACATCCAAGAACACCTGAGGGACTGGGAGCGTCTTTCTCGTAACGGCGCGCACCCAGGCGACTTCCCCCCATTAGAAGATTTCCGAATGCTGGAGGCGGTTGCCATGGCGCTACACGAAACCGCTAAACATTACGAACCCAACGAAGTGACAGACAACGGACTTCGGGATCGGTTGATGAACATGAACCGTCGCCGTAATCCGGTTCGTACCGAGCGTTACTTACGCAACCGTATCGTCAATGATCAGGGTGAGCTCAAGCCTTATGTGTCCATCGTGGATCGAATTGAGGAGCGGTTAGTGGGAGGCCAGACATGGCTGTAGACAGCACACTGCTCATGCGGGAAGTGGAGGCAATCACTCAGAGCGGTCAGGGTGTCAGTCACTACCGTGTCGAATGTCGGATTAAAGCCGGGGATGAATGGATCTCCCCCACCCGTTTGGACTTGTATTCTCTGGAACGGGATTATGAGGACAGTTATGGTGACGTACTGGTGCTGGAGTTCATCACCGGTCTTGGGACGTACGCTTACCGTTTAGTCCCCAACCGGGATCAACTGCGTGTCGAGGTGACATCGACACCACTGCATGAGACATCCGGTGCCCAGCGCAGCGACTTACCACGACGTACCCGTTCTTACCGGGGAATATTAATGGACCAGGATAACCCGGGTCTGGTGGGTCGTTCGCCGCAGTCGTCCTCAGAAGAGGACCTTAACCTAACCGCTCCCAAACGGGTGGAGCTCCAATTGGTGGATGAGGGGCTCTACCAATCACGCATGATCACCATTGGTCGATTGTACCGTAGTCTTCGTCCAATGGATGCCTTGAAATCACTGTTTACAGAAACCACTCAGCTGGTGGATGGAAATAACCAACAGCAGATCCAAGGGGTGGAGATCGCCGAGGGGTATAACCAGACTCAGCGTCAACATGTTATCCTTCCCCACGGCACGCCCCTCTTCCAGGTACCTGATATCCTTCAGACTGACCAGGGCGGGCTGTACAGCGCCGGGATTTCTTGCTACTTACAAAATAAAATCTGGCATGTGTTTCCACCATACAACACACAACGCTTCAGTCAGGCCAAACGTACATTAACTATTCTCAACATTCCCCCTAATCGGTACTACGGGGCGGAGAGAACGTATCGTAAAACCGAGAAGCAAATAGTGATTGTCACTGCTGGAGAAATGGACACCCGAGATACCGCACGTTATGAGCAACTCAATGACGGTAACGCGGTACGATTTACCGACGCTCGGAAGTTGTTGACCTTTGGCGAGACACAGCAGAATAAAACCCAGCTGCGACGCCAGGATAATGTGTTTGAGTTCGAAGGACCGAAAATGGACGGTGGGATGAGTAACGCCCGCTGGTCAAAACAACGTGCCACGGCCAACCCATTTCCACAATATACCCAGATGGCACATCGCAACGGACGGTATCTGATGGTAGAATGGATGCATGGGGATGCCAGTCTGTTAACCCCAGGCATGCCGGTTAAATTCATGGGGGCAGTAAACGATAAGTTGTCCGTGTTTTACGGTGTACTATTAGGTGTCCACGAACAGCGCATTCCTAAAGAGGGGGGTAGTGTGGCTTCTCAATACCCCGCAAGTATCCGACTTAAAGTGTTTTTAAGTCGGGAACAGGGAGTGTGAATGGTAGTTTTTTGACATCTACATTATCCTCTTGATACAGGCTGCGATGAGGCAGCCTTCTTTTTCTACGTGGGAGGATAATAACATGACACTGTATTTTGCTATTGACCGAGAATGGTCCATGTTGTGGTTTAGCCTAATCCACGAGGAAGTGGATTTAGGTGACCCGGATTGTATCGAGACTCTGTATGAGATGACAACGCATTTTATTCATTTGGCGTTACGTCATCCTAACCGGTGGGGACCAGATACACTCCCACAGGTCGCGACAGATGTGATGGAAATTTACGGAAGTTTGGATTTTCCTATCGGAATTTTCCTATCGGAATGGAAATCGCTTTTAGGACTCATTGAGTGGGTTCTACTGCCGTACTATACCGCGCAGGATTTATGGGTAGATGATCTAACCCCAGTGATTGACACAATGGGGCGTTTATCGGGAGTCTGTCTACACATTAACAACTTGAGCTGAAGGAACTATGTTTCATCCACATGTTTATTTAAATACACTATGCCAGTGGGCCGGGCATAAAGCCAAAGATACTGCATTGTTTCCGGATGGGCCATCGGCCAAAGAATCGCTCCATCACCATCGCAGTCTTCGGCTAATTAAGGCATTACTGATCAAACGTCCCATTCACCACCCGGTCGATATTGGAGGACATTATCACAGCAAAATGTTACCGATTCTCCAAGAGTTACGGAATGGACGTGTGGTTTCTTTGCCTAAGCTTTGGACGTACCGGGAAGCCGAAGCGTGGTTAATGACCGAAGACCGATCTTATTTAGACACACCTGATCTGGTTACGGACATTCAGCTTGGTGGTGCTGGTGTTTCTCGTCACGCTATCCCTACCTTTGGGGTCAATGGTGCCAATACCTCACCGCGACACACTCGGGTACTGCAATACTTCTTTGATTACTTTGGGGTTCGACGTACTCTAGCGTTTTCTCAGCGCGGGATTCTAAAACGCCTAGTTCAAGAAGTGGCCGCTACACGCGAGACGGACCTTGATGGAATGTTTCAAACGGAGAATTTCCAACTGTCCATCAATGTAATGGTGGTCAACTATCTACTGGCCTCCACACCGATGCTATATTCACCTGACATTTTGGTCGATATTGTGTTGGATGAATATTTTACCCCCCTACCGCTAACACAGCGCGAAGTATTATTACAAGCCCTACACTCCACGACGCTAAGGAACTGTCATGACGTCGATGCTTGACCCGACCGTGTTCACTGCTGATGTTCAAGCGTATGATACCAATGAGAACCCAACCCTTACGGTGATGTCGCAACCGGTATCCCGTCAGAAGCTGCTAAAGCGTATTAAGATGGCTTGGGGAGACTCCGCCCACACTACTTTCCGCCAGTTAATTGATGACGTGTTCAAGGGGTTTGTGTACGATCGGGACTACCCGCGTCAGTTGTGTCTGGATTACGACAATAATGTGGTCTGGGCATTTTGTTATAAGCGCCCGAAGCGTCAAGACCCCTCTGGCAACTCCCTGGTCAAGACCGTCATTCAGCTGCCACCAACTTTAACCTTGGATACGTTGGGGATAGAGGGTGATGTCCCTTGGCTGGCCCTCACCGAGATCCACCAGACGGTTTCAGATCAGAGTGATGTCCTCGGTAGTCGTACCCCGCTATTGGGGGTGGGGGACTTCAGCCAGGACTTTGTACGCTCTGGTACTGTCCATCAGCATGTGGTGTCTGTTGGGGAAGCCAACAACGAGGCGACCTACATCAACTTAGACCTTCGTTGGCTGTTGGCCTCAGGGGAGGCAGAGGTCAATGATGGGGAAATTGCTCAACAAGTAAGTCGTCGCGACTTCTATTATACCCTCAAAGGCCAGTATCGGGTCTCGACGGACTACCTTACCTTGATCGAACGATATTTAAAAGCACTTGGCGTGACGCCCTACTATCAAATGCTTAGGACGGATACCCAACATAACTTTGCATTGCGCTACACCCTGGACGTCAAGCTCGACGATGAGCATTGCTGGCCAGTGCATGGCGGGTTGTTCCTGGCGTGTCGTCGCCGCAAAGATTTACAGTAAGGCATAATGTTACAGGGTCCGCTTCGGACCCTGGTTATGTCGCGATCCCATTTTCCTTAAGACCTATATCACTCTCATGCAAACCCAAAGGAGCACAACAATGCGGTTTATCAAGAAGCTGTACAAGCACCGTCCTCGTGGCCGCCAATGGCGTCGTCTGTGGGCGTACCGTGTGATGCTTGTGGCAACAAAACGAGAAATGAAAGAAGAATAGGAGGTGATCCATGGGTGGTGTCATTGCGTTACTTCTCCTCATCCTACTCTTTGCCGGTGCTATCGGCTTGTGGATGAAGATCCTTGATGCGTTACGGGGAAAACGTCCTACCCCTCGAAAACGCCCGCAGGGGCCGTCTGAGGGGCCGTCCTACCATCTCCGTACCTTCGTCCAGGCACTAGAGAACGAAGGCTATATGGGCCATGTGGCGCTCTCAGAGGGGGATATGGAGTATGTAGACGACCCGGTGTTGTCCAACATGCTTACCATCATTGCCAGAGAACGTGATTTGCAGTGGGCGCTCCCGCCTCTGCGCCTCAGGTTGAAAGCAACTCCCCAGAGTGCCCCGGAAGCATTCAAAAGCAAGTACCGGTGGGTGGTCATGACCCCCACTCACGCCATTGGCTATAAATAACCGAAAGAACCATAACGGAGAACGACCATGACCCTTATCGTTGTTGATCAATTCCGCACCACTGCCGATTCCTACGCCGTGGAACATAAAGGCGGTACCCAAACCATTCACAAGGATTTTCCTAAGGTCCTGAGGATGGTGATGCCTATCCACTATACCCAAGTGGGATACGAATCTCACCGCACAGTGGCGTACTGTGGAAACGCCCAAACGTTCGTGCACTTCTGGCGGGAAGTTGTCGATGCCCAAACCCGCGATGGTATCATTGACGAGCACGACCTCGAACTGATTGCCAGCCAAATTCAGGGCGATCCCTGCCAGGTGATCATTCCGTTCAGCAACGCCGTCTTGACACTACTCGTGGGACGAGAACGTCCCCAAGTGGAGTGGCGGGAAGGTCCCATCCATGCATTTGGGAGTGGTTACGTAGAACCTGCTCATGTAGTAAACGAGTACCGTAGCTGGTACTCGATCTTCTTTGACGCATTGGACGCTGGGAAGATTGCCGGTACGGATATCCACTTTCTTTCACACCAGGGCGAAGAGAAGGAAGCCATTCAGGACAGCCTGAAACCGGAATCCACGGTGAAACGCGTTCGACGCCGGATGCCGTGGCGTCAGCGGGTGAGTAAGAAAGCCAAACATTCGTAGATGTAGGAGAATCTCATGAAAAAGAAAACCGTTAAGGACCCTGTATTGAGTTCAATCCTCTCCGGAAACGGGCGTGATGAACTTACACCACAGTCCGACAATGAACTGGATCGGGCCACGTGTGGCGAAGAAAAGTGCGAGTGTTGTAGTTATAATGAAGCATTACTCTCCTCACTTATTTCAGCAGTTCAACACAACGTCGAGTTAATCAACAAAATGAGTTCTCAGTTGGAGGATATCAATATCCAGCAACAGAGGCTAATGAACATGATCGACGACATTACGCGTTAATAGCGGAATGCCTAGAATCAAACCAAATTAAGACCTATATCACAGACATGAAGCCAACCACATAAACGGCTTCTTATACAAACGAAAGAATGGAGCTTTTATAATGAGCAACGAAAACACCAGCCAGCAGAACACCAATGACCCGAGCAAGAAAACCGGCTTCTGGAAGAAGCATGGCAAGAAAGTTATGATCGGTGCTGGCGCCGTTGCTGTTGGCGTTGCTGGAGGTGCTATTTATTATGCCTGCCGCAGTGTAGGTGTTGATGCCGCTGAAGCGATCAGCGACATCAAAGACGCCGCTACTGGCGAATAGTAATGACCTGGAGGGCTAAAATGAGCGCCCTCTAACCTACCCTGGACAGGCCAGGGAGCAGAAGCAAGACCCGGGAGTGGGTAACTACTCCCTCTATTGTAGTAAACCAAAAAATCGAAAGAACGGAGAACTACCATGGCCAAGACCAACATGAAGTCCAAGTTCAAGCGTGCCTACAACACCACCAAACGTTTCGGACATGAAACGCTGGACGCCACCGCCATCGGTGGAATGGCAGGTACCGCATTGGGTGTCCTGGGTGGGTTGACTTATGTTGCCGTCAACCTGTACACCAAAAAGTAATCGTCATCACTAAAACGAAAGAACCATAAGGAGTTACACCATGTTCACCAAGACCACCGATTTTCAGCAAGACGACAGCAAGAAAAAGAAGGCTGTCAAAGTAGCTGGTAAAGTATTCAAGGGTGCCGTGGGTGTCGGTACCTGTGTGGGCATGACCCTGCTCGGGGTCGCCACTGCTAAGATGATCGTTGACGTCAACAACAGTTAACGGTCATCAAAGGGACGTCGCATTGACGTCCCTTTATTTTTTGTCTTCACTGAGGTTTCTTCTCAATGATCATTGGATCAGTATATGCCGGAGATATCTTTGCTACTGGAATGCAAACGATCACATGTCCTACCAACTGCGTCGGTGTCATGGGGAAAGGATTAGCAAAGACAACAAAAGAACGCTATCCTAACGTATGGCGGGTTTATCGGCGCGCTTTTGAAGAAGGAGGATTACATCCTCACCGCCCACTTATCGCTACGGCATACCCTGGTCGCCAGGTTTTATGTTTTCACACGAAACGACATTGGCGCGATGCGTCAAAGGTAGACGATATTGAGATGGGACTCCGTTACCTCGTCGATAATTATCGGGTAATGTACATTGATTCGATCGCCATCCCAGCCATTGGGTGTGGGTTGGGCGGCCTTGATTGGGTGACTCAAGTTAAGCCACTTATCTGTCATTACCTTGACCCGATAGACCTTCCGGTTATGTTATATGAACCATAAGGAGACTCACATGTATACGACCAAGCGCGATACGGCGAAATATTGGAAAGAACTCCTGATAGGAACAAGCCTCTTGATATTCCTTTGGTTGGGAAGTGTTGCGTATGGTAAATCCGACACGGTAACAGTGACTGATGTAGTAAATCGTGTCAGTCACGAACGGAACCTAACGGTAGAAGAACGTTCGCGATTAGCTGAACGGGTATCTGGATGGGTGACCAATAACCCAAACCTCATTAAAACACCGATGGTTGTTTATCATTATTTAGGGGGAGGTAACCAATAGTATGTCGTAGTGCATCGGTTACCGTGTTACGTCATCACGCTACGGCATACGCCCTCCCCGTTTGGGGAGGGCGTTCTATGCCGTTTTTTTTTTATTTGTTATCTAAACAAAAACTAGCAAAGGGGACCGCGGTGGTGGTTAAGCCCACCAGGCAACTTCATCGTCAGTACCCAGGGCGCCACCACCGGGCATGGCGAGGGTCACCTCATAGTCTTTATCAATGTCCCATGGAATCGTCCCAACGGGTTTAAAGGGAAGAACGAAATATTGGTCTTTTGGATCAGTTACGGCGTTACGATGCTTGCCCCGTTGTACCGTTAAGAACGACTCGCCATTAATCACGACCTTATGAATGAAAAACTCAAGGTCGGGTTCTTGGCCCAAACGACGACATCCATCGTAGTAGCCTTTGTTGGCGACGACCTTAACAAAGTCCTCAACATTTTCACGGGTAAGCTGTAATGCGTCCGAACTGAGCTGATGTGGTGTGATGCAAGTAATGCCTCGCGTGGCAGTGTAATTTCGGAGTTGGCGGAACAATAGCCGGATATCATCACCCGCCACTTTAGCGTCAATCCCGGCCTTCGATACCATGTTTAGGTAATCGATGAAAAGACCAATGATTTCGTACCCGTCTGCATAAAGACCATCCAGGAACCCCTTCAGAGATGCCGCACTGAAATCGGTCGGATCAAAGCGATCCATACGGATTTCAAACCCGGTTTCTCTTAACCGCTCCGAAACATAAGCCGATGCTTCATTGACGTCAACTTCAGAGTCAACTACCGCTTCTCCGGTGTCATTTTCCTTGAGGTATTTATAAATCCACAGAAGGTTATCTGGGATCTCGTTTTCGAAAGTGATGAACTGCAATAGCGGTTTACGGGTGCTATCACGGAGATAGGGTTTATTAAACAGCGCTGCATGTGTGAAGAGTGAGAGCATAAAACCGGATTTGAAGTGATGTTGTAGACCACCAACAACAGCAAACTCCCCGCGTTTAATCGCACCAACCTTACCCAGTGCCCGGTTAAGACCCTTCCAACCAAACTGCAGAGCACCTTCAGTCGACATTGTCACTTTCACGTCCTCAAAGAGCTTTTCGAGTTCCTCGGGTTCGGCAAAGTCCATGCTACCCATCAACGCCGGATGCTTCTGCCGGCTACGGGCTTTGATAAACGGTTCCAGTCGTTCTCCCAGCATGGTAACCTCTTCCACGATATCATTCACCTTACCGCGCTGGAAGACCATACGGTGGTGGGTCTCTTTTAAGAGGGAGACAATCTTTTCATCGTTTAAGAACTGGGACAAGTTGTTACGGTATGACTGAATTATCTTTACGGTCTCTTTCGGAGACTCGTGTTTTTCCATCAATGCCGTCATCACCGCTTCATACAGGAAGTTCTCTTCCCGACAAGCGACTTGAACCTGCTGAAGCACTTCAGTCTCACTGGGGAAGTTATCGTCTCCGCGACTGTTGAGCCACATAACCAGATTGCGTAGTTCAAGGAAGGTTTGACGACTATGGTCGTGATCCACGCTAGCTTCGGGGATCGGCAAGGTCTCAAGAATATTATTGATCAACTCATTAGAGGGGGAGGTGGCGACCCCATCGCGGTGTTCGAGACACAGTAGGCTCGTACACGTAATTAATAATTGCTTAGGTGAAAACATGTAAGTCGTGTCCTTACCGGTTACACGAAACGGAAAGAAAGAATTCGTTACCTCGCTCAGGCACATCATAAGAAACTCAGGTAGTTTTCCCCATATGTGTATGAAACGTCTCTTTTCTGTCCCCATGCTATGTTAGCTGTATAAATCGTGGAGTTACCTATGGTCCGCTTACTGGTGGTACCTGAGGCCATCATGACCATGCTCATTCGAGAGGGGATACCCTACTCGATCCTCAAAGATGTTGAGTCGATGAGTGGGGCATTGTCCGTACATGATATGGCCGAAATCCATATGGCTCAAAAGCAGTTCCCTTTTGAGTTTGATCAATCCCTTGAAATTCAATTCGCCCGATCGCCGCTGGTGGAGTTAGCGGAATCGTCGGAGAGTCGTACACTCTATGAACGACTTAATGAGCGTATTGAGACATTAACACTCCGCGAAAGCGCCGAGCGTGAGTCGTTTACCCCTGTCTATACGCTATATCCTGTAGACGAGACACTTTGGGTCGCAGTGCTGCAGAGGCAGGACTCACGGGAAGGCGATCCACATCGCGAATTACTCTCGTCCAATCACGCGTTCTTTGACGCGTTAATGGCGCAAACCTTACACCTTCATTCGTTCGAACGAGTGTGTAGCACTAACCTCTTCACCTATTATCTGAAAGCTCTTCCCGCACAAGCTGCGTGAGAGTGTCGTGATGATATGTCGAAGTGTGTCTCCCTGTAACTTCCTACGCGTAAGGAAATCAACACCATGAGTAACCTCAAGAAGCTGTTTGCTGCTCGTCACGACGCGATGAGCAAAGACTTCCAGATCGGCGAGTTCGTCGCCTCCCTGGAGTCTCACTCCGATACCGTGGGCAGCCCCCTGGCTGGCGGTAAGGAACTGGTCGGTCGTATCTCCACCGAAGCGTTCGGTGATATCGGCACCGAAGAAGCGGCCTCCTGTCAGGAGCTGTACGCTTCCATGCACGAGATGCTCGAGCGTGAAGGCTTCGAGTCTTTCAATGCCAAGCGTGGCGCCGACGCCCAGCGTGTGGGTGAGAACCAGGTCCTGTCCGCGACCCTGGCTGCCATCGCCGGTAACGACGAAGTTCGCTACAAGCGCTCCCTGCAGGGCATGCGTAGCGTCCCGCAGTCCAACAACCCGAACGTCATCGCCATCTCCCCGATGATCGACGGCCCGCACGGTCAGATGCCCGTTCTCTCCGAGAACACCGGTCTGGAGAACTACAACGAGAAGTCCCAGCGTGACTTCCGTGTGATCTCTGTGGCCTACAACCTGGCCGCTGCTCGTCAGGACGCCTTTGGCGAAGCCCTGTATCCCACCGTGGTGGTCAACCCCACCGAAGGCGGTGTGACCCAGAACCTGACCTACGCTGCTGTCCTGAAAGACGTGTTCCACGAAGTCACCGGTGCGCTGTTCGACACCCGTGAAGTGAACATGGTCGAAGCCTTCCGTGACCCGTCCGTCCTGGAAGATGCCAGCACCAAGCTGGTGCCCGTGGTTGACGACGCCGACAAGAACGCTCGTGTGTTCGTTGATCCCGCCGTTATCGCACCGCAGGACATCGAGCTCGAGAAAGGCGGTACCGTCAAGACCGCTCCGCTGAAGATCGGTGAGAAGTTCGACCTTATCGGTGTGTCCAACCGTCAGCAACTGATCGCTGGCAACCTGCTGGACGTATCCGACACCATCGATCCGGCCATGCGCCTGAAGCACCTGTACGTGCGTCTGGGTGGCACCACTCCGAAAGTGGTTCGCTTCACCGTTGAGCGTATGCCCACCGCGGTGTTCCAGCCCAGCCTGACCAACGACACCCGTCTGGCGCAGCTGAACTTCACCACCGAAGACCTGGTCGTGTCCGCCTCCACCAAGGCCATCGATGGTTCCACCAACGCGGCTATCGACGAGATCGTCAACCGCAGCTGGACCATGCGGCTGTCCGTGGGCGTTTCCGGTTCCGTCTCCCTGTCCAAGGGTGATGCCTGGATCAACGCTACCCCGGTCGTGATCGAAGACATCTTCGACGACGCCGGTCAGAAGCTGGACAAGTCCGCTGGCGATGCCAAGACCGTGGCCGATGCCTTCGGTGACATGACCGTTCTCGGTTACGACCTGGATGCACGCTTCACCAACTCCAACCGTCGTGAGCGTGGCCAGCTGGTGCAGACTCGTACTCTGCAGTTCCGCTACCCGATCCCGATGCACAGCCCGATCACCCTGCCGATGTCCACCATGGACGAGTCCGGCCCGGGCGACGTGGTCAAGACCCTGACCGTGGCCACCAACATCCGCAACAGCAACAACGCGGTGACCCGTCTGCTGAACTACCTGGCTCAGCTGCGCGAAGTGGTGCGTTCTGGTTACGACCGTCCGAAATTCGGTGCTGTGGAAGGTGCCCTGTCCGCCATGATCCGTCCGACCTACCGGTCTGGCACCCTGGATCTCGAGCAGGCCATCGACACCGTGCGCTCCAAGGATCGTTGGGAAGACGTCTGCGAGACCATCCTCAACACCATCAAGAGCCTGCTGTTCCCGGCCTACCGTGACTCCAACATCGAGGCGGCCTTCCAGACCGTCACCGGTAATGCTGATGAGCGTCCCAAGTTCATCATCGCCACCGATAAGGAGATCGCTCACTACCTGATGCGTGTCGGCGACGACCGTACTCTGGGTTCCTACCTGAAGTACGACATCGTCAGCACCAACAACGAGCGCTTCGACGGTAAGATCGTGATCGTGCCGACCCGTGAGAACCCGGTTGAGAACGACATCCTCAACTTCGGTCAGTTCTACTACGTGCCGACCATCATCGCGGACCTGCCGATCAGCCGTAACGGTCAGATCTCTCGTGAGATTGCTGCCGTGCCGTTCAACCTGCACGTCAACAACATCCCGTTCGCTATCGAGATCGACGTTGTGGGTCTGGACAAGGTGATGGGTTCTTCTCAGTACAACAGCCTCCCGGGCTTCCAGACTGAGCAAGTAGAAATCACCGACACCACCACTACTTCTCCCTAACCCTTAGGTTAGTGTGAAACAGTGATAATGGAGGCCGCCTTCCGGGGCGGCCTCTATGCCATATTTTACTATTGGTTATGTTCTTATGAGAAACAATCACTTATACGAGGTGTGGTTATGTTTATCTTTCCAGTCAGGTTATGCGGCGTTCGGTATTTGTCACTCCCCAATGGACGTTATTTAAAATACGATGATAATGAAAGTACATTCCTGAACATTGATGCTCCACCGAGCGGTGCCTATATTGTGGACGTCGAAAGACACCTTCAGGGCACCGATGGATTCTTACTGGAATGTCCTAAACAAAACATCTGGTGTGTTAATACCAAGGGAGAATGTTTCAACATCGGAAAATCTTTATGCGTTTGTGGTCCGGTAGGTGGTCGGGAGCCCACCATTGTTAAAACAAAACCAAACGACGGCTACTGAACGATCGTTTTATCAAACATGATATGACACCCATTTAAGGATTCGTATCATGTTACGTTTAATGAAACAACTCTTTGCCCACCCTTCGGTTGTTGATCCTCTGTATGAACGACTCACAGGGAAAGAAGCCGACTATTTAACCGACGACGATAGGACCCAGGGACTCATTGGGGTGATGCGCACCTATGAGCCCTTTAAGCTCATTCAGCGCTTCTTAGCACTCGTAGTGATCCTTACCTACGTGGGAGTTTGGATACTGAGCGTTGGCTTGTTCGCCTGGGCAGGCATTGCGTCACTGGCAGGTCACGACACCACCATTTTGGTTAGTATCGCAGATCGGATCACCACCCTCAATCGAGAACTGTTAGAGTGGCCCGCCCTGTTGGTCCTCTCTCTGTACTTTGGTGGGGGTGTGGCTGAGGGTATCTTGGAACGCTGGAAAACACGCCGTCCCAGTAAGTGAAACTAAAAATACTCGGAGCCTCTATGTAATGAGGGAAACTGCCCCGGTGGTGGAATGGTAGACACAGGAGACTTTGGTAACTGAGCCTCCATGGGGAAACCTGTGGTTGCACACACTCTCAAATTCAGGGAAACCTTCCAGTTCGGCTGATGGCAATCCTGAGCGAAGCCTCGACAGAGGAACGTGCAGAGACTAGACGGGAGTGGGCTACGTCCAGTAATGGATATGCTTGAGGGATAGTCCAGACCCCAAACGCATTCAGGTGCGGTAGTGAAAGCTATAGTGGGTAAGAAAATCTCCCGACCGTATGGTCGTGCCGATTCGAGTTCGGCTCGGGGCACCCTCCCGATTTCAAAGAACCCAGGAAGCTTGAAGGTGGATCACTAGGGATAGTCCGTCCAACTAAGAACGAGCGGATGGCGTAGGTGTGGAACACGCTTCGGGGACAGCCCCACACAATGCGACCGAAACCTTCACTTTCCCATCCTCAAGATTGTCGGTTGTCTTGAGGATTACGCATAAACCGACTAGTTATCGGTAAGCCGCATGCCAGGTGCTGAAAAAAAAAAGCACCCTCAACAACGGTGTGGGGTAAAAGATACACTCCCGCCATTCCGATAGCGAAAGGGAGAGGTCAGGTATGCTGGTCCGATACATACCGACCTAGGAAGCTGAGACTGGACAAGTCGCGGGGCGTCTTCCTTTAACGTGGGAAGTTATTGGGCGACATAGGGCGGTGAGTAGGCTGCTGTTGGGTGAATCACCCGATGTCAGTACGAAAGCATCCCATCTCGCGGCGGGCCTAATCAACTCCGGATGTTACTTAAGTAACGCGGAGTGATAGTGGTACCACGTCGTGTGGGCCACAGATCCTGTGTTCCAGCACAGTTGTTGATGAACATGCGGTTGACTGGAGAACCGCATACAAGGCACTAGAACGGTGAGTTGGGAGCCTGACCTAATGCACCTGGGTAACTGGGTAGCGCGATAATGCACCGTTTAGGAGAGCGTTCTCCCTTAGAGGCAGGTACTGCATTGGGAGATTGTCCGGAAGAAGGATTGACCGGGAAACCGGAGATCGATGGGGTGAGGTAACTCACGCCCTACAGCCGGACATTATCCGCATAATACCCTCCCTACGGGGAGGGGTTATGTTGCCACCATAACAAAAACACTACCCACATAACGGGTAGGGACTATGCCGTCACTTAGGTAAGTCCATTCATTTTGACATCTACATTATCTTCGTGACCGTACCGAATGTACTGACATGGAGATTGACGATGTCTTACCGTAAATTGGGGCTGGAGGCCTATTACCTCCCGACACTTAAGTCGTACCGCCCGACACCGACGCAGCACAGCATCACACTGCGTGAAGATGACCTGCTGGATGAGGTGTTTGAGTGCCTCGATGACCTCCCTATGTGGGTCGCTACCCAATGGCTGATGCAATTCCGCAATGGTGCCCGCACCTTGGTGGCAGAGAAGCCCCAAGAGACTCCCCAACCGGAGGAGGAAATTTCCGCCGACGAAGAGCCCATCCCCCGTCTCGACGATGAAACTGATGAGCCCACTCCCGATGTGGACCACTATACCTTTCGTATCCAATGTGCCATGTCGATGGAGTCAGCCACTCAGCTGCGCAATACCATCCACGACCTTCGTCCCACTGAGGACCCACCGAATGAAAGATCTTACCAAAAGGGAGATCCCCTCCAAAAATTTACCGGGCGGGCAGGGGAAATCCACCACCTCTGTCCGCCCATCGACACCTATCGTCAAGTCGTCCATCGCGAAACGGCCCAAGCACGAGACCTTGTTGGGAAAACGTCGCCACGGTCGCAAGCGGTACGGAAGGACGTTCCGCCCCCTTCCGTAGTTCCTAAAGCGTTGGACTTGACACTCCTGGATGTCCGTATCGAGGTTAACCCACCCAAGGATTAACACATGCGACAACTACAACACCTCTTTGCGTCGCTTACCTCGGAGGTGGTGCCGGGTCCAACGAAACAGCAAGGCCGTCATACCTGCAGTGCCTTCCGTATGGAGATCCGCAATACCATGCGGGTCCCCTTATTTTGGCGTAACGCTTTGGGCATGGTTGTACATGAACCACCCAGTGCATCGACCACGGCAGGTGAGTATTTTTACATTACGATTGAATACGAGTTCGATCCCGGTGTAAAGATTGACGCGCGTGAGTTATTAAATGAGTTGGATCTCCCGGAGAACCACACCGAGAGAAAGCAGATATATGAAGCGCTGCAGTCGCTTGAACGTGAGCCCCAATGGCACCATCAGCGTAAATTTACCTACACCTTAGGCATTGACCGTGAACGGCTAGAAGCCGCTGGCGGTGTGGCGTATCTGAATGACGTCGATCTGGTCGTGGGTTTTGCCAAACATGCAAGCGATGCTACCCATCCCTATTCGCCTCCGGGTCAACGGGAGCGAATGAGCAATGCGGTTGATCCCGCAGAAGGGTTTCAGCAACGCATGGTGTTGGTGGATAATGCCGGTGTTAATGGTCCTCGTTGGATCAACACGGGCTTTGGGGTATATGAGGTGACACCAGTTGAAGACCCGTCACTACAGGATGGGTTTTATCTTACTGTGTTTCACCACCGTTCGGGAGAACCGTCTACCGAACACCACACGTATGAGGTCGCTGAAAAGACCTTTGGTTTATACCGCAGTCGTGCTGAAGCGGAGGCCTTTGGTAGTCCAGAGGAACGTTTCAAAGCGGAACTCAAAGAAACGGAGCAGCAGATAGCGCGCGACAAGGTGGCACTGGCGAGAGAGAAGCAACAGGTCGATCGTGAGCGCCATGAGATGGAACGTGAAAAACGCGCCGAGGAAGATCGCAGGGAACGAGAGAAGACGGAGCACGAGGCCCAACTGGCTCGAGAGCGAGATCAACTCGATCGCGAACGAGAACGCATGAAGTTCGAGAAAGAACGCATGGAGTACGAACGCCAGACGTTTAGTGAACGTCAAAAGTTTGAATATGACATGCGGTCTCGGGATCGTAAGGATCACTCCGAGCAAACCAAGGCATTGCTGGACATGGCCAAGATCATGTTGGGTCTTGTGACCACGGGGCTATCACTCTATGCAGTGATCAAGAAAAACTCGAATTAGGACGCAACATGGATAACGTGTTATTGGAGCGGGTTAAGGCGGTCACGCCGAAGTTTAACCCGTCCGTGGCGAACGGTCTGGCAGTCGAGCACCTCATGGCCCGTTCTCCCGAGACGGGCACGCTTTCTGTCGTGTCGTACATTGACCGTCTGATACACATCACTCAGGAGCTGTTTCCGGAGGGTCTGGTCTATGAGGGCAGTCAGGTCTGCAGTCCGGTGCAGCAGTTCGAGGAGGTAACGCGTGAGTACAATTCCAAGCGGGTAGCCAACATCGCCAAACACGACACCTTCATGGTGAAGTACCAGTTTTCTTTTAAAGGAGAAATGCTGTTTCCACGCTATATTCTCCTTCCCTTTGTTCGGGACGGGAGTATTCTTCACCTTAACGGGGCGCTGTACAATATCTCCCCGGTATTAGCTGACGTGGGTTTCTCTGTCCTCAAGGGCAGTATCTTTATTCCTTTTCAGCGTACGAAACTGACGTTCAATCGGGTAGACCATGCATTTTATGCCGATGGGCGTCGTGAAATCGTGTATGTGATTTGGAGTACGATTCATCATGAGAAAAACAAGCTCAACAAGCGGGATCTCGATAACCGACGGGAAATCGAGTCATGCCTTGCCCATTACTTCTTTGCGCGATATGGAGTGACGGAAACCTTCCGTCAATGGGCGAATGCCAACGTCATGGTGGGGTGGAAGAAAGACTTTCCCCTCAAGGACTATCCTCGTGACCACTACACGATCTTTGAGTCCACTAACTTAAAGGATCGTCATCCCACAGGTGAGTTGGTGGTGGTCGTGCCGAAGAGCGACGACACCGACTTTGTGCGGATGTTGGTCGGGGGATTCTTCTACGTGGTGGATACCTTTCCGGATCGTTTCCGTGAACCGGAATGGGTGGACAATACGATTCACTGGCAGCTGCTGCTCGGGAATGTGATCTTTGGTGACTTCCAAGGGTCGGGTACCCTTCAAGAAGACGTCGAGAAACACATGATCTCCATTGAGAACTATCTTGATGAGATCACCCGGGATGACCTACGGGGTCGGGATATTTACGTGGACAGTGTCTGGGAGTTGTTTCACGTGATCATGACTGACCTTTCCGGACATTTCTACCAAACCAGCAGTGATGAATCCTCCATGTACAATAAACGCATGACAATCCTGCGCTACGTCATGGAGGAGTTCAATAACGTCATCTCCAAGTTTGGTTACAGCTTCCAGTCCAACCGTGAAAAGGTGTGGGATGCCCAGAACATCAACGATAATCTCAAACACCATTTCAAACTCAACACCTGTGTGTCGCGCCTGACCAGTACCCACGGTGAGATCAACACTGTGAGTTATCCGGGAGACAATAAAATGTTCCGGATTACCTGTATGGCGATACCGCAGGATAAAGCCAAGAAATCGAAAGGGTATGGGAAGGGGCTGATTGAAGACGCCTCACGTCTCCTCCACTCTTCGATTGCCGAAGTCGGTCAGTTCAACAACCAACCGAAGAACAATCCGGATGGGCGCAGTCGTCTGAATCCCAATGTACACACCACGGTGGAGGGATTGATTCAACGTAACCCAGACCGGAAAGTATTGATCGACTCCGTCCAAAAGCGCATGATGCGTTAATCTTAATCGTCAACGAGCCAACGAGAAGGAACGTCCTATGTCCTACCAGGCCAACACTCAGTACGGTCAGCCCCAGCAGCCGACCAATCTGCCGGTCCCCGCCGACCGTTATGACCAGAACACGTTCAACCCCAACCTCCCCAATCAGAACGACGTCACGCCCCCGGTAAACCAACCGCCTAACCTGGACGGTCGGATCATGGATCGGATTGCGGCGGAGTTCCGTTTCGCCGCCCAACAACGGGTGAACCGCACCCCGCTTCACATGTTCACCTACAACATGTGGAGTCAGAACTACTTTCAGAACCAGGAGTATGTCGCCTGGCTCCAACGGGCCATGGACTTCACTGAGTTTCTGATCGTCGCACGGAGCTACCAACCGGAGCAGGCTGTTCAGAAAGCCGTTCAGCTGATCTATGCTGGCGCGATGGCTATGTACACTGCCCAGTATCCGACGCTCCAGGGTCTGCTTACCCACCAACAACGCAATGAAATTCCCCAGTTCGGTCAAGAGCTGGAGAGCATCATTCGCGATATCCAACAGTTCCACGCTAATGGACGTCGTCCCACACAAATGCAATGGGGTCAGCAGGGACAACAGGCGCAGTATGGTGGTACTTATCAACAGCCCATTCAGCAGGGAGGTGGGGTTCAACAGCTACCGCCCACTCATCTGAACCCCCATTTCCCGAATCAGTCGGTGGGTTACGGCCAACCCCAAGGACAGCCGATGCCCCAGCAGGCTCCACTCCAGGGGCCGGCAGGTTACGGAAGTGGTCCTCAAGGTCAACCTAACCCGGTCACATCGACCAATTCGCCCAGCGCCGGTCGCTACATTGATTTGGACAACCGGCCGAATCAAGCTCAGCCTACTCCCCAAGGAGGTCCGAGCCAACAGACCTGGATGGCGAGCCAAACACCGGCGTCCCCCGTGGGTGGGATCACACCACCGAGCTTCAATAACGGGAATGGGACACCACAGCCCAGTGCGTCGTTGTTGTCAGCATACGACGAACAGACACAGGGAACCTCTCAATCGGTCCCCAATTGTGTGGAAGACATCAACCTGAGCGACTATGTCGACGAGAACGCCTCAGAACGCCCCTGGGACGTGATTCACATCCCGGGGGGTATCGAGGTACGCCCTGCCCATCTAACGGACTGGAAACGCACTCGTAGGGACGAGAAACCCTATGCGGTGGCGTACGACCCCCAGCGGTTTATCCTGTTCTATGTAAAATGGCCGGATGGGATCGTCGATGAGCTCATTGTGGAGAAAAGCACAATGAAGACCATGAACTACCTGCAACATGAGATCGACGCTAAGCTGCGTGGTGAGAAGATTAAGCCTGAGGGGAAAGTGGTGGCCAGTCATCATAAGGTGCTGGACATGGACGTGGAAGCCCAGGTGAAGCCGGTAGAAGAAGTCCGTAAGGCCCTGGACGAAGGACTGGCGTCTAAAGATGCGCTAAACCCAGTCCAGCTTGACGGTTACTTCACCGCTACCAGCGAACTGGAAAACGAGGAGGAAGCACGTCTCCAGGTGATGGAGCAGCTGGGGCTTGAGGAGAACGCGAAAGTGCCGGCACATGAATACACCAGTGCCCAGGTATTCCCCATCAACGTCCCGCAGGAAGGGAAAGATCGCCTTCAGGCCATGGCCACCAGCGATTCTCTGAAACGTCTGGCCACGGCATTGGTGGAAGCGGTGAATGACGGCGCGATTTCCCAGCGTTACTTCCTGTTCTTTAACCGCCGTATGACGGATGCGGTGAACGCCACCCTGAAGGATAACCTCTCGTTGGATATCGACATCGACAGCTTCGTTGAAGACATCGATGATCTGTTCGACTATCTGCGGGAGAATCATGGGGATAATCTCTCTACCATCCTTCACGCCCAAACCCAGAACATCCTGACCCGTTGGTTGAACTTTAAGGAGGAAGTGGATGGGGAAGAGAAGACGTTGTACCTGCTCGATGAAGCGATGAACTTCCAGCTGCCTTGGGAGTACAAGGACCTGGCCTCACTGACACTGAGTGATGAGCCAGTGGTGGTGAGTGGTGTAACGCACCCCACCATTGCCAACGTCCTTCGTCAGACCTTCAAGCGCCATGCCAAAACCGGTAACCTGAAAGGTCGTCGTCTGCGCCTGATCACCGTAGATGGCCATTACCTGGAAGCGTTCCGTGGATGGTTGATGGAGGATTCGATTCTAATCAAGCGTCTGTAAGTCCACATCACTACCTGATTACCAGGGGTGTGGCTGGCCTGGCGCACCCTTGGTGTTTGCCGAAGGTCTACGGCATAGTCCCTCCCCGTGTTGGGGAGGGCTCTTTTTTTTTGTTACGGTAAGGTAATTTCCAGCTCCCCTACCCAACGCAGGGAACGAGGATGGGCCTTCAAAGTGTACGTGTTGAGTCCCACTGGAATGGTTTCATGGAACACGTCATCCCGATCAAACACGATTCCATAGTCGTTCCCTAATTGCCGGGTAATCTTTAAGGTAGTGTCGGGGTATTCACTCCCCGTCAGAGAATATGTTCCCCCAAAGTAGGTTCCCAGGTTTAACCGTTGGTAGACCACCGTGAGTTGTTCTGTTGGTGGGAGGAGATTACGCAGCGAGGTGCTGGGTTTCAACGCCAGTGTGACTTCCAATCGGTTGTCACTTAGTGTCTCCTGTTCCACCAACTCCGCCATTCGGGGATCAATCGTCATCCGGTAGTGATGATTCACCATTCGAATTAACGCCTCCCATGGTGGGTATTGTAACAATGTTTCGGTCGTGTTCATTGCATAGGGTCCTCGCTTAACTTTCCGGGTACTGATAATGGCCCAGGTCATTGGTATCTGGATCGTCGTGATCCACCACAAAAGACATGGCACGCACCCCCACGTTAGCCACGTTTAACTTCACACGGCCAAGTTCGGTTTGTTTCAACCACATCCCCACTGTGGGGTCGACATGATAATGGGGTTCAATATGTGCGTCCCAACTCAAGGGCGGTTCATTGATTATTTGATCGGTATCCAGATGGGTTTGTGTTTTCAGTCCCACACGCTTTGCCGTGATGCGCGACACGGGTGTCCGGAAACGACTGGCTTCTTCTCCCCAGATGTCCCCCAGGCGAATCACCGGCATACCAATGTACCAGAAATCCTCCTCATTGATGTTGCGTAAATACTGTACGCTGTACGAGGAGAGCTGGCGCATTAGACCCAATAGGGCTTTCTGGAGTTCAGAGAGGGTCATGCGATTAACAAGGTCGGCGCCGGTAGCCGTTTTCACACAATCCACATATAGCTGCTCTAAGTCCAAGGGGGAGAGATCAGCAACACCATACCCTTTCTCCTTGAACCACTGTTCAAAGGAAATCACCTCATCGACCAAACTACATTTAATGTGCATGAAGTGACGACGGACCAGTTGTTCAGCCATCCCACGATTCATGTACTGTTCTTGGAAAGAGTACAGCTCCCACAGTTTCAGGTACTCACGGTGGAGATTGGCACAGTCGTTAAAAAACTTCTCCGTGGTAATGTACGAGCCCAGCGGTGTGATTCGATCCCGAATCGCTTGGATCATACCTTCCGGGACATACTTTCGATCGACGATGGACACAAGCTCGCTGTGGCTCGGTAGAGGGTCTCTCAGGACGTCGTAAGCGATGACCCTAGGGATGGTATCAAATTCGATACCGCGTGCCTTGTTGAAGGCCCACAGGCCCACGATGAAGGCATCACGTACTGACATCGACATGTATTGGCCGGTTCCCGGGTTGGGAACGTTCACAAAGGCGTTGTACCGATTGTGTGTGGCCAAATACAACCATTCATAGAGCAGGATACTCCCAAGGGAACGAACCGATGAGTTAGAACGGTCCACCACCTCGGATTCCAACACTTTGGTGGGGAGACTACTGAACTGAGAACTTTCGACCGCTTCGGTGATCTCTAACTCAGCATCATATTGCACAATGGCGTTCTCACGCGCAATATCCCGCTCTCGATTGAGAATGGTATGGACAGAAGTCGTATCCCGTCCACTTTGGTTATAACCGAAGTTCAGCGGATATTTAGCCAACTCGACTTCAGGGTAGATGCTATCCGGCATCTCTTCCGTGTTATGTTGGAATTTATACGCCGCTAAGGGGAGTCCCCGTTTGGTGAGGATGTTCTCGACCAAGTTGTCGAAGATCTCTTGTTTCCCGACATTCCGGTTGATGTAGCGCAGATTACGGTACAGGTAAAGCTGTTGGAGCTTGTTCAAGAATGGCAGGTACTGATCCAACCGACCATTGGAAGCTAGGTATTCCCGTACATGGAAGCTGTGTGCCTGGGGGGTTTTGGCATTACGCAGACGGATTAACTGAACCACATAGGGGAGGTTGACGTACATGACCCCAAGAAAAGAGGGGATGTACAGATCGTCCGTCAGGGCGTATTGGATATTGTACCACCGCGCAAAATAGGCATACAACCACTGTTGGAGACGGGGAATAACATTTGTCTCATTGGGCTCCAAAAAGGTGGGATCATAATACAAAAGTTCCCCATCATCTGCATCAATAGCTTTCGCTATATCCACCGGGGACAGGATGCCGTTGATCAAAGCCACCTGATTGGGATAACGTCGCGTCAACTCCATGTAATACCGGGTACCAAACTGGTATTCCCGAAACGTGGCGCGATGGATTCGCAAGTTGTCTTTGGTGAACGCAATCTCTTCTAGCGTGTCAATGGAGCGCACGGTCATGGGGATATCGGTACTGTGATACTCACCCGCCAGGTTCAGGTAATATTTCCAAGTCTCTGGCTGGGATTCTTTCACCTCGACCCCAATGGCTGACAGTTCCCGATTGAGGGTTTCGGCACTCCCGGTACATTTCACGACCAAAGTGCGGGCGAAATCAATGATCTCGTCGCGGTATAAACGAAAGTAAGTGTTATTGCTCATTTGTCATCCATTACGGGTAAATTCATTTAAGGAGTGATCATGGCTATCGGACGCCAACGCAATCAACCGATCTATCCCAAGCTTGCGTACAATCGCAATGCACCTGACCAGGTCAAGGCCATCATGGGGAAACTCACCCGTGATCCTGACCAGCCAAGGGGGAAGACAGCGGAGAATCCACATCTGAATGTGTCGAGGGATCTGTTTACCAAACTCTCGAAATCGACAGCACAAGATACAGCGGATGCCGATAACGTATTTCAGCTGCTTCCGGATGTCGAATTAGCCGAACAGATCCTGGTGGGAAGTATTCTGTCTCCCAAGGACATGACCCATGTGGAACTCGGGTTTAAAGTCGAAGAAGGACTGTTTGACAGCGAAGTGGCGCGGTCGATGCTCGAAGTGATCGAAACCCATTTCAAACAGGACTATAAGATTGACGAGCAGCTCGATCGGATGCTCGAGGAGATTCTGTTTACCAAAGGCGCGTACATTCAAGCAGTCCTGCCGGAAAATAACTTGGATCGTATCATCAACGGTCAGAGTCGTCTTTCCGTCGAACACTATAAGCAGGCAGTGACACGTATCCAGAAAAGCCTACCCTTGGGTTTCTTGGGTCATCCTCGTGAAGCACGCGTTTCCATGGAGTCGTTCCGTGGTCGCGATCGTGGGGTAGAATCCATCCAAGGCAGTGTCGCTACCCGGCGTGGCGAGAAATCCGTGACGCTACCGCATGTGGCAGTCAGTGACAACTTCGATCTTTTGAAAACCCCTGAAATCCAAAAGCGTGGTCGCGCCAATGCCATCGGTAGTCTACTGGGACGTCATACGGCCTCCATGGAGTCGGCCAGCAAGGGCATGACTCCCGAACAGATCGATGCACTTTATGATCGCCCGAGAGGTCAGGCACAGCAGCTCCATACGGTGATCCCTCAGGAGTACATGGATCGACCCTCAGTAGGACACCCGCTGGTGATGAAACTACCTGTGGAGTCGGTGATCCCGGTATTCCCACCCGGACAGCCTGAGGAACATGTGGGTTACTTTGTAATGATCGATCAGAATGGTCGTCCTGTAGTGCGTGATGACCAGAAGGATTATTACGGGGAACTGCGCACGAGCTTCCGGGGTAATCAGCAGGACAATACCTCGGAGCTGGTTCGTCAAACGCGGGAGGCCATGGGGGGCATAGGCGCCAGCGAAGACCTGGATGTGGATGGCGTCCAGCAAGCGTATAGCACCATCGTTGAGAACGATCTGATCAATCGCCTGCGTAATGGGATTTACCAAGAAGAGTTCTCTTTGGGGTCTACCGAAGAACTCTACCGGATCATGCTTCATCGTTCGTTGAAAGGCCAGCGGACTCAGCTTCTGTATATCCCCGCCGAGTTGATGACCTACATGGCGTTTGACTTCAACAAGTTCGGCATTGGTCAAACCCTACTGACGAAGTCCAAGATTCTCTCCAGCATGCGTAGCGTCCTGCTGTTCGCTGAGACCATGTCGGGAGTGCGTAATGCAGTGGGTCGTAAGAAAGCCAACATCAACGTTGACCCAGACGACCCCGATCCCCAAAAGACGATCAGTGACATCCAGAATGCGATCCTGGAAGGGTCGAAGCGAGGCTTCCCGTTAGCGTCACCCGATCCCGCACAGACGTTGGATTTCCTTAACCGTGCTGGGTTTGATTTCTCGATCAATGTGGAGTCGGATAATTACCCCACTACCAAAGTAGATTTTGATGACTACAACACAAATGTCAACGGCGGTAACCCGGAACTTCAAGACCGTCTGCGTCGGATGCAAATCTCGTCATGGGGCATGAACCCGGAGTTGGTAGACCCCACCCAGTCGCCGGACTTTGCGACCAGTGTGGTGAACAACAACCTGATCATGACCCGTCGCGTATTGCGCTACCAGAAGCGTTTCACAGCGTTTCTCACGCAGTTCATCCAGACCTACGTCCTGCACAGTTCAACGCTCTTAGACAAACTCAGAGAAGAGCTGAAAGGCAATAAACAAAAGCTGATCACTGAACATAAGAAACTGTCGGATGACGAAGTGATCGAAGCCTTTGTGGCGGCGGTAACCGCTACCCTACCGGCACCGGATACCACCCGTACCGATCAACAACTCCAGGCCTTCGAGCAATACAGTAATCTGCTGGATCGTAGTCTGGAAGCCTACATCACACCTGATCTGTTCCCTGCCGAGATGCTGGAACGAGAACCGGATACGGTGAACCACGTCATCAGCGTTGTGCGGGCTTATTACCAGCGTCTGTGGCTTGAGCAGAATAACGTCATGCCGCAACTGGGTCAGCTCACGGAGATGGATGGACGTAAACCCGGCTTCAGCCTACTGGATATTCAGCAGGCACAGTTCAAGTCCGTAGGGAATGCCATTCAGAAGTACATGGAGGGCATTGAGAAGTCCAAAGAGAAATGGGCGGAGAAGTACGGTGAGAAGGTAGAGGAAGAGGAAGCCGCTTCCGGATTCGGCGACGATGCCACCACCGATGAGTTTGGAGACGGTGATGAAGGAGGGGATGACTTCGGTGAAGAGGCGTCTGATGCGGATGATGACTTCGGTGAGGAAACCGACGACTTCGGTGAAGAGTCTGAAGAGGAAGGCGAACTAGAAGAGGAATCCGAAGAAACAGAAGAGGAGGAAGAGTCTGACGATGACAGTGAAGACGAAACAAAATAAACCACGACATAGTCGCCTCCCCGGTTGGGGAGGCTTTTTTTTTTACTCGTAACTGTCGTGCTTCACAAAACCTTGATCAATCATGATCACGGAATAATTACGGCCATCCGGTAATAAGACATCGGCTTCGACGCGATTATACACCGCCCACCCATACGACCGGATGGTAAAACGGTCAGGAAGTAATTGAATAGCAAAATCGGTAGCGGCTTCTCCATGTGCCGCTTCGGCTTCAGTCTTCGGACGCCAGGTTTCTGGGGCATCGTAGTCCTTGATACGTAACCGCACATCCATTAACATTCCAAGTCCCATATCGAGCCTGACATCCATGGTATCAGCGTCGACGACGTTTAATAACGTGGCATTGTAATACTGAACTTGCTCGAGTTCATCAAAACTCGGCGCATCTGACATGAAAGCGGCTTGGGCAGTGAAAGACAATACCCAAAGGAATACCCCGACAAAAAAATGTTTCATTGTGGTTCTCGCGTATAGTGGTTGTTAACTGGCATTAATTTCCGCTAATACCAAGTCGGTGATACTCACCGGAATAACCGGGAGTTCCGATAACTGGGTGGCCTGTTCTACCTGATAGTCCAGGTCCCATGCTTCTCGATAAATCCCTTTATAAACCTCAATGGAATAATGCCCATTGTTCCTCGTTCCCTTTAAGCGATTGAGTCATATTATCGACATAGCAGGGAGGGCGTTTGCCCTCCCTGTGTTTTATGCGGCCTGAATAGTGCCGTGATCCATCACCCACTCGCCGGTACCGACGTCTTGGGTAAAGCCCATGGATTCCATGAACTGACGCATGGCCAGCGGGGTCATGAAGTGGGCAGCACTGTCGGCAGCTTCCGCTTCGACCTGGGTCGCGGTGGGGTAGTTGTCGACACTACCCAGACCCACATCGGTGGCGCCCAGGACCACCACACCAGTCTGGCCGTTAACGGAATCCACCGCACCACCGCCGCCAGAACCGACATCGGTCATGTTGGGGACGACGTGACCACCGGCAGTCAGTCCATCATGCAAACGCACACGCCAGTTGGTGGTATCGATGGTAATCTCACCGGCAGGACCGGTGTAGTTGTTGTTGGAGGCTTCAGAGCCCCGCAGGAATTTGACACGAAAAGCAGGACCGGCCATAACCGTTCTCCTTACGTTGGTATTGATTAGACCGGTGGGGTTTCCCCCACCGGCTTATGCCCCGTTACCCGTTAGGCGATCGGAGCAACGTACAGGTACTGAACCTGGACCGTGTTGCCATCCCACTGACCGGAGGTATCCAGGTCAATGGTGAACTCGTTGCTGTTGACGGTGGCCACCAGCGGGGCATCATACGCGGCACCAGTCGCGCCATCGATGTAGCGTACGGTGGCGAAGTTCAGGATGCCGTCGATGCCGCCCTTCGGTGCGTGAGTCAGCACGATGGTGTCAGTCGCGGTGGTGCTCTGGTTGACCACCACGGACTCCAACATGACCTCCGGACCGCCGGTACGGGCTTCCTCGTCAGCGTATGCCTTGACGGCTGCAGAGGAGGGTGCCTGATCGGCCGGAGCGGAGACTTCCAGGTCCTGAATCAGCTCAGCCTTGAGGACGGCGTCATCTAGGTTGATAGCAGCGGTAACCGCCAGAAAGTCCACCTTGGCCTTGGCGGCGTCGGTGTAGGCGTTGGTATCCGGGTTGGACTCGTAGGTGGTCTTGATGCTGGCCGCGTTGATGGAGTTTTCCAGCGCGTCCTGATCAGAGAGCTTGATCCACGAGGTGGCCACGCCGTTGACATCGACAGCGCCCGGCTTGTACATGGCCCACTTGGTGTCGCCGTCATCGACGACGAACACGCGGTCAGCGGTGTCCAGGTTGGTGAGCGCATCACGCTCGGCGATAGTGGCGACGTTGTAGTTGGTGCCCAGCGACAGCTCGGCGGCGGTGATCGCGTCGTCCACTTCAGTGGTGGAGTACACGTTCAGGTTCGTACGGGCGGTCGGAACGTCCGCGACGTCGCTCAGGTTGTTGGCAATCTTGAGGGATTCACTGCTACCGGTAGAGGCGGCAGTGTTCACTTCGTTGATTGCCTGAACCAGGGAGGTCTTGTTGGTGGTGTTGAGCAGGCTCAGGTCACCGTCGGCGGTCTGACGGGCGGTGGTCTCATCGGTGATGGCCTGATTGATCTGGTTCAGGTCATCGGTAAGGCCGATGATAATACTCTTATGGCGCTTCAAAATTGCCATGGGACTTTCCTCTTTTAGCGTGTGATAAAACGACTTGACTTAAGATTTAACCGTTAGTCAAGGGTGCCTTGATCGGCGTAGCCTTGTTCATCGACGACCGGACCGGACGGTGGGACATGAGCGTACTGAATGGTAACATCGAAACCATCCCACTCACCGGAGGTCTCCAGCACGAGGGTGAAAACGTTCGGGGTCGCTGTGGACTGCAGCGGAGCGTCATATGACACGCCATTGATATCGGTATAACGTACCGTACCGAAGTTCATGATACCTGCCACACCGCCCTTGGGGGCGTAGGTGAGGGTGATGGTATCACTGACGGTAACAGTCAGGGTTTCTTTGAGGGTAGTGGTTCCCCCAAGACGCACCGACTCACGAATGTACGGCGTCACCGCATCAGCAGACGGTACCTGGGTGGCGTCTGCTCCGATGGACAGGAGGTCCTGGCCAAGTTCAGCTTTCAGTGCCACATCATCCAGGTCAATCGCCTGGGTCACGCTGAGCAGGTCCACCTTCGCTTTGGCGGCGTCGGTGTAAGCGTTGGTGTCGGCGTTGGACTCATACTCGGTCTTGAGGGCGGACGCACTGATGGTCGCCTCCAGACTATACTGAGTCATTAACGGCGCCCAACCGGTAACCGCGCCAGTGCCTGCATCAAACGTGGTCGGCTTGTAGGTGGCCCAGGTGCCGTCACCGCTGTCTGCCACGAACACCCGATCATTGGTGTTCAGGTCCATCAGCGCATCACGCTCAGCAATAGTGGCCACGACGACATTGGTGCCGAGATCCAGTTTTGCTGCCTCAATCGCATTGTTGATTTCATCGATTGAGTAGATGGACAGGTTGGTACGGGCGGTAGCGACATCCTGAAGATCGGCCAGGTTCTGGTCAATTTTCAAAGACGCGTCACTACCACTTTCCGCGCCAGCCAGCAGTGAGTTAATGGCTGATACCAGGTCGGTGGTATTGGTGGTTTCCAGAAGCTGAAGGTCGCCATCGGCAGCCGCACGATCCAGGGCTGCTTGGTTGATGGCATCGATCAGTGTCTGGAGGTCATCTGACAAGCCGTAAATAATACTCTTGTCTCTCTTCAAGATCCCCATAGGGAAGCCTCCTAAGTGAATGAAACTGGAATTCTCCCCCGTTCCATAGAAAAGAATTCCATAACATAAGGGAGTGATTACGTGCGGGTTTTAAATATTCAAATAGCCGAGAAAGGACACGGTGATACTGACGATTGGACTATGAAGCCACGCTACGTCATCTGGGTCTAGAATCAGCTGTGCTGACCCAGACGAGTTGTAGCCCCAATCCACCCCTACCATCTCTGCAACACTCCCATCGGCGAGGTTGGCAATCGCCATTTTCCACACCAGATCCCCAAGAGGTATCTGCGGGAGAACGTAATATCCATCGCCATCGGGTAAGATATTCTCTGCGGTGACAATACCCACAGAGGTCTTCTTGAGTTCTTGATCGGTGACCCAGCTGTTGTAGTTCTGTAAATAGAACCCAAACCGATCAGAGACCTTTTGTGTTTCTGCAGAAGATAGAGGTAAAAGTCCAACACTTGGAAACGGTCGGGTGATAATCCCCGGATAACCGATGACATACCCCAGATTGGGGTTAGGGTACTGGTTATCGTTGTCGTCATCGTACTCTGCAATGACTTCGACATTACCGTCCCAAGTGGTGTTCACTACGTGGGTGATGGTGTAGCGCGTTAAGGTTCCTGTCTCGACGGCCCCGGTATCCAGGACTAAAACGTCTGTCTCCGTCACATCCCGCGCGCGGAACTTCCCTTCATTGTCGACTAACTTGAAGGTCAATTTCCACGACTGGGATTCTGTGCCTGGTTCGGCAGACGATAGGTCAATCCTGGACTGAAAATGTAGCCGTGACATGGTGTCGTCCTTAAACGATGAAAAGACTCATGATGAGAACTTAAAAAGGGATCTACACCATGAGTCTAAACAGTGAAGTTAAGTGTTACACGACCACCACACGAAAGCGGGTGCCTTCCCCATCAATCAAACCAACCTTTTCAATCCGCACACGCCCATCTGGTTCCAATGTGTAGTTCTGAAGCGTAGTGGGCTGCTGTACAGACGGTACCGCATGGTTGTATTCCACAAAGAAAGGAATATTCATGGTCAGTACGTTCGTATTTCCAAACGGTTCCTTATAGAAAATGTTGAAATACGATGTGGTGTTAAAGCCATCATGGTAGATCACCGAGATGTTCTTCAACATGCAGGTGGACGGGACATTGTCAATCTCTAACGTATTCCCGCCACTTTGGGTAATGGTGATCTGGGACGAGTCAGTTTCTGACCCAAAGATCACCAGGTTAACAAAACATTCAACGCCGTTATGGGTGAATGTGTACTCACGGGCATGAGGAACCCCACTGCCGGCAGTGCCGCCTGAAGTACCCCCTCCAGGAATATCGACAGTTACCTCACCTGCGCTTTGAGTGGTGGTGACACCCGCTCCGGTGAAATTAAGGTGTGTAGCCGCGGCGGTGAGCTCAGTTCCTTCATCACTAACCGCAACGGATTGACCAGGTTCGCCTTGCGGGCCCATGGGGCCTTCGGGACCCTGAGGGCCTTCGGGGCCGATGGGACCAACCTCCCCCTGAGGACCTTGGGGACCCACAAGTGAAGTCAACCACTCCGTCTCCGTCCCCACGAAGCCGTTTGTTACCGCCACATCATAAGCACTGTCGCCCTCTAATGAGACGAGCCATTCGCTTTCGGTACCCACATACCCGTTATTGACGGCGATTTCATAGGCAGATTCAGCACTGGTGACGCCTGCATCCAACCAATTCATTCCATCGAAATAGTAGAGCTCGTCGGTACCTACCAGATAGACGGTTCCCTGTGTTGCGTCGGTTGGGAGCTCTCCGAACGTTGCTACTTGACCGTCAATCTGTAACCCGTGGCCAGCGGGACCTTGTGGGCCCTCGGGACCCTGAGGGCCTTCAGGACCGGTAGGGCCTTGCGGGCCCATAGGACCTTCGTCCCCAGCAGGTCCGACAGGACCCTGTTCACCCTGGATGCCCTGCGGACCTACCAATGAGGATAACCATTCGGTTTGGGTGCCCATGAACCCATCATTTAAGGCAACCTGATAGGCACTGTCGCCTTTCTCCCCCTTCAGGGTATCGAGCCACTCGGCTTCTGTCCCAGTAAAGCCCTGGGCAACCGCACTGTCGTAGGCAGAGTCTCCTTGAAGGGTATCCAAGAACTCTTGTTCCGTACCTGTGAATCCCTGCGCTACGGCTAATTCATAAATGCCCTGACCATCTTGTCCATGGAGGCTGTTCAGCCAGTCATTTAATGTGCCGGTATACCCCTGCTCTACCGCATGGTCATACGCACTGGGTCCGGGTTCACCTTTCAGTGACTCCAGATATTCCTGCTCAGTCCCGGTAAAGCCCTGCTCTTGAGCAAGCGCATATGCCGATTTACCCTCCAGTGATGCCAGGTAGGTGGCGAGATCGCCCGTGAAGCCCTCCTGAACGGCGAGATCGTAGGAAGAGGGGCCAGGGTCCCCCTGAGGGCCCGGCTGGCCCTCAGGGCCTTGTATGCCCTGTATACCGGCATCGCCTTGGGGACCCTCTGGCCCAATGGGACCCTCCGGGCCTTGAGGACCCTGGAGACCCATTTCGCCTTGAGGACCTTGGGGGCCCTCCGGGCCTGTGGGTCCCTGGGGTCCGGGAGGACCCTGAATACCGCCTGCGTTTAACCAGCTCTCTCCTATCCAGACATGGAGTTCACCGTCGATCAAATACGCATCGCTTTGTGTTGCATCGGTGGGCAACTCCGCGGTTGAAAGTAACTCCCCTTTCAGCACCACCACTGCTGCCGGATCGCCTTCGGGTCCTTGCGGTCCTACGGGCCCTGCAGGGCCTTCTGGCCCCACCAGACTACTAAGCCATTCCGCTTCTGTTCCGGTAAAACCCTGTTCAATTGCCAGGTCATAGGCAGACTTACCGTCGGTACCCACCATGTCTTTCAAGCGGTAACGGCGGTTTTGCCAGGGTTCGAAGGTGTCACTACGTTCAATGACCTCAATAAAGACATCGCGTCCTTGGATGTCGACTAACTCACTTAGCTGGGAAATCTTTCTCGGTCCCGCCATGGGATTCTCCTTTTACAAACTGGATACATCACAACATAACAGGGCGGGCGACATGGCCCGCCCTGTTATGTGTTAGTGGGTTTAGACTGCTGGTGCAATGGTACCTTCGTCGTTGACCCAATCCCCTGCGGCTTCGTCGTAGTAGACGCCGAGTTGATCGAGCAGGAAGGTTTCCAGGGCTACTGGGGTGACCGCTTTATCGACCACAGTGGTATTGGGTTGCATGTCAGCTGTCGCATCAGCAAAGCCCAGCGGTACCCAAGTCCCATCACCTTTCCGCACATACGTCAGAGTCGGGTCGGTATCGGGCACCTCCTCCACTTCGGCAGTCAGGATTGCCCAGGCACCGTCAATACGAACGTATTGCTGTCCATCGACAGGGGCTTCTTCCACCTCAGCGGTTTGGACTTCCCAGAGACCATTCTTACGCACGTAAGCCTGATTGTCCTCTGGAGCCTCTTCCACTTCAGCGGTCAGCACTGCCCATTCGGCATTCAGACGCACATACTGTTGGCCGTCTTGAGGGGCCTCGTAGACGGTACCGCCACCCAGGTAACCCATCGCGGACCAAGTGGTATCAGAGACCTTCTGGAACCACTGGTTAGTGACTGAGTTGATGGCGAAGTCGCCGATGTCCCCAGTCACGGCGTCGGGGTCGTAATCCCGGGCGATCCAGCGGTTACCGTTGAGGCTATCCAGCCAGTCGATCTCAGTACCCACATAGTCAGGGTACTGTTCGAGATAGACTTCATATGCTGACGGACCCCGAATATCGCCCATGTCGAGCCAGCTGCCCGCACTGGCTACCCACAGGAAGATGTGATCACCCACCTGGTAGGCTTCACCCTGGAAACTCCCCGCCGTAGGCAGGTCGGCTTGAGATGCCAATTCGCCTTCGATGATGATACCCAAGGCATCGGCGCCCTGTGGACCTTGGAGGCTATCTAACCACTCCTGCTCGGTCCCAGTGAAGCCCGCATCGACAGCCACTTGGTAAGCGGACTTACCCTGGAAACCGATCAGGCTATCCAACCACTCCTGACGAGTCCCGACGAAGCCTTCATTAACCGCCACTTCATACGCGGAGTAACCGCGCGGACCGACGAGCGTGTCGAGCCATTCTGCCTTGGTTCCGGAGAACCCTTCGGCTACAGCAATGGCGTAGGCACTATCGCCTTGGGCACCCTTGATCGACTCGAGCCACTCGGCTTCAGTGCCCACGAACCCACCAGCAACCGCGATGTCGTAGTTGCTGTCACCCTTGTCACCTTTGAGGGAATCCAGGAACTCCTGTTCGGTGCCCACAAAACCATTATCGAGGGCCACGGCGTAGGCATCACCCCCCTTCAGGGAGTCCAACCATTCGGTTTCAGTACCTGAGAAGCCCTGCTCAACAGCCACCTCATACGCGGAGGGACCTTCCAGCGACTCAAGCCATTCGGCTTCGGTACCTGTGAAGCCACCAGATACCGCAGCATCATAGGCTGACGGACCCGTATCGCCTTGGATACCCTGATCGCCCTGCGGGCCTTTCACAGTGCCCAGGTTCTTCCACTGGTCGTTGACCCAAGCGTACAGGTCCTCACCCACTAGATAACCTTCACCAACGGTACCGGAGGTGGGAAGCTCACCAGTGGTTGCGACACTGTCCACGATATTCAGGCTCGGACCGGGGTCGCCCATGTCACCCTGCGGACCTTGAGGGCCTTGGGGACCGACCAGCGACTCCAACCACTCACCGGCCGTACCAGTGAAGCCGTTGGCTACAGCCACCTGGTAAGCATCATCACCTACCAGTGATGCCAACCATTCACTGCGGGTTCCGGTGAAGCCATCAGCCACTGCGACGTCGAAGGCATCCCCACCCTTGAGGGATTCGAGCCACTGACCCACACTGCCCGAGAAGCCGTTTTCCACCGCCTGCTCGTAGGCAGACGCGCCGACCAGGCTATCCAGCCACTCTTGTTGAGTACCCACGAAGCCTTGATCCAGTGCTACCTGGAAGGCGCTATCCCCGGCCAGCGGACCAGCATTGACCCACTCACCTGCCAGACGCAGATACAGGTCAGACCCTGCCACGTAGGCTTCGCCGTCTGCACTGTCAGTCGGGAGGTCAGCTTCCGTCGCCACCACACCGGTGATGTTCAGGCCAGTGCCCATCGGACCCGCCGGACCTTGCGGGCCGACCAGGGTATCGAGCCACTCTTGCTCGGTACCACTGAACCCCGTGGAGAGAGCCACTTCATAGGCGGACTTGCCAACCAGGGTCTGGAGCCACTGAGTCTCAGTACCATTGAATCCCTGGTCTTGAGCGTGTTCAAAGGCCGACTTACCGGTAGCGCCTTGGAGGCTGTCCAGGAACTCTTGCTCCGTTCCCACGAAACCGTTCTGCACCGCTACGGAATAGACGGAGTCGCCCTCGAGGGTACTCAGCCAGTCGCTTTCCGTGCCCTGGAAGCCATTGTTAACGGCAACGTGATAGGCGCTGTCACCATCATCACCCTTGGGACCCTGAACCCCCTGGATGCCTTGCTCGCCCTGAGGACCGACAACAGGACCCACGTCCAGCCACTGGGAGTCGTCCCAGACGTAAAGGTTCTCACCAATGAAGTAGGCATCGCCCGGGGCGTTACCTGATGCCGGAAGGTCGCCCACAGCGGCGACTTTGCCCAGGACCTTGATGGCCGCAGACGGTTCACCCTTGGGACCTTGAACCCCTTGGATACCCTGATCCCCCTGAGGACCAACGAGGCTATCGAGCCATTCGGCGCGGGTGCCGGTATAGCCATCAGCCACGGCCACTTCGTAGGCATCGCCCCCTTTCAGGGAGTTAATAAAATCCTGTTCGGTACCCACGAATCCGGTGGAGAGGGCGACCTGATAGGCGCTATCACCAATCAGGCTGTCGAGCCACTCACTCACGCTGCCAGCAAAGCCATTAGCCAGGGCCAGTTGGTAGGCGCTGTCACCTTCCAGGTCTGCCAGCCACTTCTGGACGGTGCCTTCATAGCCCTGCTCCACGGCCAGGACATAGGCCGACTTACCGTCCGGACCGGTCTGACCGACAGGCTCCCACTCAGTACCTTCCCATACGTACATCATGTAATCGATGATGTAAGCATCACCCGGGGCGTTGTTCTGCATCGGCAGGAATGCCGTGTCTTCAAAACTACCCAGGATACGCAGGCCGTTACCGGTACGCCCTTGCAGGGAGGCGAGCCACTCTTCCTCGGTACCAATGAACCCATCAGCGACGGCGATTTCATACGCGGACATCCCGCGCTCACCACCAAGGGTATCCAGCCACTCCTGACGGGTGCCGGTGAACCCTTCTTCCACGGCAATCTCGTAGGCGTTCTCGCCTTTGAGCGATGCCAACCATTCTGTTTCGGTTCCGGTAAACCCGTCATCGACCGCCACCTCAAAGGCGCTCTTGCCGGTCTCTCCTACCAGGGAGTCCAGGAACTCCTGCTGGGTACCCACAAAACCTTCAGAGACCGCGAGGTCATACACGGACATCCCGGTCTCGCCCTGAGGACCAACCAGGGATGCCAGGAACTCAGCTTCAGTACCCACAAAGCCGTTTTGTTGGGCGAGCTCATAGGCGGAATAACCACGGGGACCTTGGTCACCGGTATCACCTTTCACGCCCTGGATACCTTGGTCGCCTTGCGGTCCAATCAGGTGGTCAAGCCATTCCTGTTCGGTACCGGTGAATCCGTTTTCCACGGCCACGTTGTAGGCAGACCAGCCACGGGGGCCTTCAGGACCCACAAGGGTGTCCAGCCACTCTTGGCGTGTGCCTTCAAAACCTTGATCGACAGCCACCTCATAGGCATCTTTACCGATCAGCTCGCGCACATAAGCGCTGAGGTTCTCAAATCCGCCACCAAACGAAGGACGGATAACTTCCAACATCTCAGTGCCGGATAAACCACCCGCCGCTTCTAATTGAGAAATCTTCCTGTTGGCCACAATAGCCTCCTCATTAACATTGACCCAACGTGAAGCTATGCCTCACCACGTCATATAATAGTTAATCTTTACGCAACCGACTGACTATATTTATCAAACGCTCTGGCCAACCGGGTGTCATAGGGGGGATTATGCTTCGCGTAAGCGGGTCCATTGTAGATTCGTGCAAAACGGGCCCAGTTGCGTTCTTTCAGCGCTTCGTGTAATCGCTGGTCGGCCCGAATGAATTTCACAAAGGCCATCAAATGGTGGCGTTCGCTTTCTTTCATTAAGCCGACGAACTGATTAACACTTTGGTAACCTAATTGTTCCCAGTGAAAGCCCATGATTTGGAACAGTCCCCACGAGGCCGACTCGAGGCCACTTTCCTCATGGAGTTGGCATGCAGCGTTTAGCCGTTGGTGTTCCGCCACGCCCCCGCGATACCCACCGGTTTTGGTGTTGACGATGTTCGGGTATTGATCGACATATGGGCGGGGGTCAATTCCATGGTGCTTCATGCGCCGAAACATGATGTGTCGTTCATAGAGGATCGTCGGTTTGTCCTCAGTGAAAAACCCACTCCCCCGAGACTCGACGGCGTTGACAGCCATCACGGAAGCCACCGGGACATCCAACATGACCGCGGCATCTTGGATATCGTCTTGAGATAGGACTTTCGGATCTTTCGGATGGTTATCCAATCGCCATTGGGTTTTCGGGCCCACCCGACCATCCTGGACCAACCCAACGTCTTTTTGGAACTGACGGATAACCCGTTCGGTACCGGGACCAAACGCGCCGTCGATGGTGATGTCATATCCCGCTTCTTTCAGCTGTCGTTGGATGGATTCAACCTGGTGGCCCGAATCTCCCCGCTCCAGCATGATGTCTTGTTCTGGGATAAAATCCACGTCATCAAACCAGTGTTGTGTTTCGCTCATCTATTACCTCCGGCTGTCAAAACAGTGTTGTAACTTGGTTAAGGTCAGGGCATCGACTCGACCATGGTAAGGCAGGCGCAGATCGCGCTGGAAGGCCCTCACACCGCGAATCGTACGTTCATCAGGGGTACAGGCCATGGTGCCTTGAAAATAGCCCAGGCGACGTAACATGAACTGGATATCGTAACACCGGGAGTGTAAGTAGTCAGTCGTCGCCATGGAATGCTCTCCGATAGGCCCCATACGCTTCGACGGCACCAACCATTAAGGCACGCCGCCACCAGGTGACCCGCTGGGCTTTTAATGTTTGTCGGAAACGTAGATTGGCGACGCGCCAGCCTACGCCTTGTTTGAGTAGATAGTCATGTAGAATTGCCGCCGGTAAATACCGACACACGGGAGGAAACACGATCCACATCCAGCGTGGTGTGGTTGCGGCATCGGTTTCAAATCCCAAGGGGACTTGCGTGCCGTTAATTGACAAGGTCTCTTTTAACCGGTAGATAACCGGGTTCCACCACTTTTCAGGGAGGATGATATCGACCGGATAGGTTTGGCGTAGGGTTAAATCCATTACCCCACCTCCATGCGATGAGGGCTCACGGCTTTTTGTTCGATAAAAAGCTCACGTGCTCCAGGTTAGTATGTTTGCGGATTACGTGCGTTCTGGATCACAGGATTGGGTAACTTTACCCGGTAGACGACATAAAGGACCTCCCCATAGGGAGGTCACTGGTACTCATTTTTACTTGTATTGCTCTGATGTCGACGAGCGCTAGCAAAGAACCCTACCAAGTACCGACGATCGTCGACGTCCGCTCAGCGGTCTGTTAGGCCACTAATTCCAAAGCCGGCCGCCACCCGAAGTTGGTATGCGTACCCGCCGCAGTATTGCGAGAGAAGTACGACACACCAATGTAGCCACGAGTGACGCGATTGCCGGTATTATCCCCATTCGTTTCCTGACACCAGCTGTAGCTGCCGTTACCGTGAGTGTACTCCACTAGCAGGTCGGCATCGCTGTAGCTGGCCCAGCTCGCAAACGGGTCAGC